>Ga0335069_10017033_pt1 | contig 10129 bp, 5 predicted proteins | sample Lox_Sample_11_FD_206714 | JGI IMG/M metagenome (GOLD analysis project Ga0335069, IMG submission 206714) | Soil microbial communities from Loxahatchee National Wildlife Refuge, Florida, United States - Lox_Sample_1.1 | ecosystem: Environmental > Terrestrial > Soil > Wetlands | place: USA: Florida...
TGAACATCCCAGAATAGGATGTTGATCTCGACGCGCCTCCGTGAGCAGACTACGGCAGAATACGAGATGTCAAGAGACCTGCGTGATCAACAACTCCGGCCTCGTGGGTTGCTAACGGGCCTTCGAGGAGTTGGGCCCGAAACGCAAGACCCCTTGTCCGGAGTTCACTGGTAGATTTCCACGAAACACCGAGATGGCTCTCACGCTTCAGACACCTCGCGGGCGGATGGTCGGCAAACAAGAGACTGACAACCCGATCAATGGCTTCCGAGTTGCTCGTGATCGATACCTATCCTGTGATCGGCCCAGAAATCGCTGTCAATGAGCAGTAGCCTTGTAAGCGCCCGATAAGAGTCACTCGGATCTCAGAGTCTCAGCCGGCTCGATCGATGAGGCTCGGCGCGCCGGGAGATAGCAGGCAGCCAGTGCGATCAGCAGCAGCGCAGTAGGAACCAATACCAAGGTCAGCCCATCGTTCGTGGCGACTCCGAAAAGCACTCCGCGCAGGAAGCGCGTAAGAATCAACGAGGCGGCCAAACCGCCGGCGAGTCCGACGAGCGCGAGGCGAAGCCCCTGTCGAAGCACATGACCGGAGACGTCGCCCCGGCTGGCTCCGAGCGCCATACGAATCCCATACTCGTGCGTGCGCTGCCGCGTCGTGTAGGCGATCACGCCATACAGACCCACAGCAGCCAGAACCGTGGCGAGCAACCCGAATGAGCCCGCGAAGACCATGCCCACCCGCTGAAAAATGCTGCCCATCTGCACGCTCGATTTCAGAGTCGTCACGCCGTACAGCGGCAAATCCCGATTGAGCGTGTGGATCGTTCGCTCGATGACCGGCGCATAGACCACGGGGTCGCCGGCCACGCGCACGTGAAGAACCAGTTCCTGGTTTTCGTAGCGCTGCATCAGCGGCAAGAGAACGAGCGGAGCCGGATGGTAAACGATGCGCCGATATTTCGCATTGCCTGTCACGCCCACGACCGTGTATTTCGTGCGATCCACCTGAATGCGCTTGCCGATTGCATCTTGGCCTGGCCAAAAGCGACCAGCCAGTGCCTGGTTCACCATTACCACCGGCTGCGATTTATCCGTATCCGAGAAGTCGAATTCGCGGCCTGCGACGAGTGGCGTGCGCATGGTCTTCAGGTACCGTGGCGTCACCCTTCCCCGGTCGGCATTCACCGTCTCATGCGCGCGCGGGACATAACCCTCGGGCACGATATCCGCGCCATGAATGCTGAAGTTCAACGGCGAGAAGTCCGCCAGAGTGGCCGATTGCACGCCGGGCAACGCGCTCACGCGCGTCAGAACCTCACGCTGGAATTCCGCAGCCTGGGCGCTAGAGTAGTTCAGCGGACTCAGGTCAAATGAAGCGAGGTAGACGTGGTCGGGATCGAAGCCGAGATCCAGGCTCTGCGCCTTTTCAAGACTACGCACAAAAAGCCCCGCGCAGGTGAGAAGTACGAGCGACAATGCAACCTGAATCGCTACCAGGCTTGAAGTGAGTCGCGTTTTTTGAGGCCCGCTACCAGTGCCGAGCGTTTCGTCCTTCAGCACGGCGACGGGGGGCAAAGCGGAGATGCGTAATGCCGGCGCCACGCCCGCCAGAACGGCGGTCAATACCGAAACGACGATCGTGGCTACGATCACCCGCACGTCCATCCGGCCGTTAATGTTGAGCGGCAACGTCAGCGTGGGAATGAAAGAGGCCAAAGTGCGAGCAGTCCACGAAGTGATTGCCAGCGCCGCGGCACAGGCGCCCGACGCAATGAGCAAATTCTCCACCATGAACTGGCGGAAGAGCTTCCAGCGGCTGGCCCCGAGGGAGAGTCGGATGGCAACTTCGCGACGCCGCGAAACCGAGCGCACCAGCAATAGGTTGGTCATGTTGGCGCAGGCGAGCACCAGCAACAAAGCAGCCAGCGCAAGCAGGATCATGAATGTGCTTGCGAGGTAGACGTTGGCACCAAACGGAGAGCGCCACAGACGGTCGGTGGATAGTTGATTATCGCCGCGGTGCGACTCCGGAAAATCGTTGGCAATGCGCTGCATGAGCAGGTTCAGCTCTTTGTCGGCCTGTTGCCCGCTCACGCCGGGCCGCAAAACACCCAACACGTTGAGCCAGGAAGCACCGCGGTCGTCAAGCGGCTCCCAGTTCCATACATGCTTTACCATGCCGAGAGGCAACCAGATCTCCGTCCGCAAACCACTCTTGCATCCGGTAAAGCCGCGCGGCGCGACGCCCACGATCGTATACGTGTACCGATTGATCTGGATAGTCTTGCCAATGGCTGCCGGATCGCCTGCGAAGCGATGCTGCCACAGGTTGTAGCCGAGCACGGCTTCTGCAGAGCCCGTTCGCTCATTGACTGCGGTATCGCTCAGCGATCTGCCGAGGACGGGCTTCACACCAAGCACCTCGAAATAGTTCGCGGTCGTCAGCGCGCCATAGATCCGCTGCGGTTTGTCACTACCGGTAATCGCCATGAAGTCGTCATCGTAGGCGAGCAGTCCGGAAAGCGCCGTTGCCCTGTTGCGCAGGTCGACGTAGTCATCGTATGAGAGCGGAGGTGAAGGATGGTCGCTTCGTTCGCCACGCTGAATGGTGATCATCCTTTCTGTTTGCACCGCGGCAGGGATCGGATCGAAGAGCGTGGCGTTCATCCAGCTAAGGATGGTGCTATTAGCGCCGATTCCGATAGCCAGCGTAAGCATGACCGCGAGCGTGAACCCGGCGTGTTTGCGTAATTGTCGCGAAGCGAACCGCACGTCCGCCGCGAAGTCCTCGAGCAGGCGCCCTGACTGGATCTCGCGTACCTTGGACCGGACTTGCTCGACGCCGCCAAGTTCGATTAGCGCGCGCCTGCGGGCGTCCGGCCGTGAAAGCCCTTCGCCCATCTTTTCTTCGGTCAAGAGTTCTACCGAAGATTGCAGTTCATCGTCGAGTGCCTGCTCGACTGCGTTTCTGCGAAAGAGATTCCGGAACAAGCTGGTAATTCCGCCCGGCATTTATGCCTCCCTTTCAGCTCACACGGATTCCACCGCCGCTGTCATAATCCTGACCACCTGGTTCCAATCCCGCTCCTCAATCTTGAGTTGCGCGCGTCCCGCCGCCGTAAGCCGGTAATACTTGGCGCGGCGATTGTTTTCCGACGCGCGCCATTCCGCCTCCACCCAGCCCTTCTCTTCCATGCGGTGCAGCGAAGGGAAAAGCGAGCCGAAGCTCACCTCAAACGCACCTTTTGTGATCTGGGTGATGCGCCGCGAAATGCCGACCCCATGCAGAGGCTCCAGGTTGAGGGCCTTCAGGATCAGCAGGTCCAGGGTGCCGCGAAGAAGATCGGTTCGTTGTGGGCTCATGGCAGTCTCTTATCGGAATACGATAGGTGCCGCCAGAAAGTTCCGTGAAAAGTTCGCACAAAGACCATCAAAGCCGGTGGAATTCGTTCTCAACTGTTGACGGCAGGTAAAGTGCTCGTTCGGCTTCGACGTTGAGTCATTCAAGGTGATGCGTACTGGCAGACGGGTTTCGATACTAGGATCAGTTGTGTTTTGTCAATAAGCGCATTATCGCTTTGCTCATCGAGCCAAGATCGGTATCGTGAAGTCGGCTTGAGACCACGTTTCGGCCGCACGGCATTCCGGGCGGATTGGAAGTCCCATTCCGTTGATCGCTCCGGGTGTCCCGATGCCGACGTGTGGCCGATCGAGAAGGCGGTCCAGAATGTCGAAACGTGCCTGGGCTAAGCAGTCAAGGAAGAAGCGCAAATTGACGCTTGAAAATGATGAAGACCAGTGTTCCCAGCTCGTAGGGTCTCCTCACTCGTACCGCAGCGCCACCATCGGATCCACCCTCGCCGCACGGCGTGCGGGGAGGTAACTGGCCAACAGCGTGGTGCCAAGGATCACAACGGGAGCAATCGTGAAGGCAAAGGGGTCCAGCGGGCTGACTTGGTAGAGCACGCCGCCGAACAGACGGGCGGTGCTGAGAGCGAACAGAAATCCCAGTGCCGTTCCGGCCAAGGCCATAACCAAGCCTTCGCGAAGGATCATCCACAGCACGCCGCCGCGCTCGGCACCGAGCGCCATGCGGATGCCAATCTCGCGCGTGCGCCGGACCACGGCGTAGGCCACCACTCCGTACACACCCACGATTGCGAGAATCGATGCCAGTCCGGCAAAGATGGAAACCAGCACCGCGCTGGAGCGGACCACCCAGCGTTGTGGATCGGCATCAAGGTGCTGGAGAAACGTTCTTAGCGAGAAGACGGGTACGCCGGGCGCGGCAGAGAGAAACTCCTGTCGGAGGGAAACCAGGAATGCGGGGTCAGTGGCTGCGGCATTTGACGCGGCGCGCACCTGGAAAAAGACATTACTCTGGAAACCCTGGGCGAAGGGTACGAAAACCTGTCCGCCGACTTCCGACCGGAAAAGTTCCCATCGGGTGGCAGGTACGATCCCGACAATCTCGACGAACTGGGAATCACTCGCATTCCTGGCGATGTCGTTGCTGATGCCCATCGTTCCACTTCCGCCTCCGGCAGCCGTAGGAGTGCCGGGTTCGGCCCATTGGATGCGTTGGCCGAGCGCATCTCCCGCAGGCCAGAGCTTCTTCGCCAGCGTGTCGTCGATGACTGCGACGGGAGGAGTGCCCGGCTGCTCGGCCTCACTCCTCGTGAAGGCGCGGCCTCGCAGCAGAGGCAGGCCCATGGTCGTGAAGTAGTCTGCGCCCACACTGCTCCAGCGAGCCTTGAAGGCCAGGCCCTCAGCTGCCGTGGTGGGGTGAGAATCCGAAGCGGGCTTTAGCCCCGCACGCTGCACCGGGCGGTTGATGGTAACGAGGCCGAAGGGAACCGTGGAGGCTATGCTGGCGGCCTGCACGCCGGGCAGTGCGGCAAGACGTTCGCCAACGGCGCGGTAGATTTGCAAGCTTCGGGCTTGATCGAAGCCGCCGAGACTGGCATCCGCCTCGATGAGAACGGTGGAATCAGCTTTGAAGCCGGTTTGAACACTACCAGCCTTGAACGCACCGCGAATAAAAAGCCCAGCAGCCGTGATCAGCCCAAGGGAGAGGGCGATCTGAGCCACGACTAGTGGATTGCGCGGGAGCCAGCGACGGCAGTTTGGAGCGGCATCCTCGCCCGCCTGCTCCTTGAGATCCGTCAAAACGGATTTGCGCGTCAGTTTGAGCGCAGGTCCCAGGGCGAAGAAGAGCGTGGCCAGGGCGCACAGACCGAGCGCAGCCAGCATGACCGCAGGGTCAAGGCCGGGCAGAGACATAGACACCGGCATGTGAGCGCCTAGCGAGGCCGCCACCAGGCCTGCGGACTGCAGGCCGACGAGGAGTCCCACTGCCCCGCCTGCCAGCGAGAGCACAAAACCCTCAGTCAGAAATTGCCGGATAATGCGGCCACGTCCGCCACCCACCGCCAGGCGGATGGCGATCTCCTTGCGACGAGCCAAGCCTCGGGCGAGGAACATATCCGCGAGATTAAGACAGGCAACGAATAACACAATCCCGGCCAAGGCGAACATCATGCTGCCTATTATGGTCATATCGCGTTCGTCGCTAGGATAGATGCTGGTGCGTGTACGTGGAAGGGGACGGATGATGAATGTCTGGTCCTTTTGCACGACGGGAAAGGCACTTTCGAGGTTGGTGGCCGCGGTCTTCAGGGCTGCCCCTGCCGCCGCAGTGCTGATTCCGGGCTTGACGCGACCTACGACAAATAGGTTGTAAGCGTCGCGGTGCTCCAGTGTGCGCTTGGCGTCGGCCTGCGAACCGTTTGTGAGCTCGTCGTAATCGCTTAGAGGAAAATAGACCTCTGGACCAAAGAGCATCATGGTTCCAGTGAAATGCTCGGGCGTGATGCCAACGACCGTGAATGGACGCTCGTTAACGCGAATGGTCTTGCCGACGAGGTCAGGATCGAAGCCGGTGCTCTTCCAGTACAGATAACTGGCAATAACGACCGGAGCGGCGTTGCTGGGACTCTCTTCCTCGGGAAGAAAAGCTCGGCCCTGTGCCAACGGCACTTGGAGCGTACGGAAATAATTGGAGCTAATGACAGCAGCCACCGCGCGGCGAGATGTCTTTTCCTGCCCGATGCTGACCATGGTTGTATTGTGAGCAAGCAGACCTGAAAAGGTCTCCTTGACGGCGCTTTGCTCGCGGATGTCCACGTAGGTGGGATAGGAGAACAGGCGGAAGTCGCCTGGACGTTTCTTGTCCTGCGTGTAGAGTTGGAAAACGTGCTTTTCATGAGGATAGGGCCGAGGAGCAAAAACCATCTCGCCGACAATAGTGAAAACGGCCATGTTGGCGCCAACGCCGAGCGCCAGTGTGATCACTGCGACAGCCGTAAAACCAGGATTCTTGAGCAACCGCCGCACCGCGTAGCGAAGATTCTGTATGACTGAGCTCATCTTGTTTTCTCACTCGTACCTCAGCGTCACTATGGGATCGACCTTGGCCGCACGGCGGGCGGGCATGTAGCAGGCTGCTAGCGCGACCAGAATCAACAGGCCCGATACCCCGGCAAAGCTAAGTGGGTCATGGGCGCTGATGCCGAAGAGCATATTCGCCATCAGGCGCGTTAACCCGAAGGCTGCCACAATACCGATCGCCACACCTACGAGGGCCAATTTCGCACCTTCGCCAAGAACCATTTTCCACACATGCCACCGCTTGGCGCCCAGCGCCATCCGGACGCCGATCTCATGCGTTCGCTGGCTGGCTGCGTAGGAGATCACGCCGTAGATCCCGACACAGGACATGACGAGCGCCAGTGCCGCGAAGGCCCCGAGGAGGATCATGGAGAAACTCCGTCGGGCGAGCGAATCGGCGACGATTCCGTCCATCGCCTTCGTCTGGTAAATCACCAACTGAGTGTTGACTTGACCTAGAGCGTGACGAATCGAGGCAATCTGGGCCAGTGGCGACCCTGCCGTTCGCGCCACCACCCCAACCCTGCGAGCCAGCAATGGGATGAATTGATCACGAAATTGCATGATTGGGAAATAGCACTGCGCCTCGAGACCGGGGCCCTCATCGAGCCCAAACTGTTTCACATGTCCCACGACGCCGACAATTTCGGCCGTGACGTCCAGTATGGCGAAGTTGATGCGCTTGCCGATGGGGTCTTGCCCACCGAAATAGTCCCGTGCGAAGCGCTCGTCAATGACGACCACGATCGGCGAGTGCTCATCATCATGAGGCGAAAGGAAGCGGCCACGTTCCAGGGATATCTTCATGACGTTTAAGTAGTCTGGCTCGACGATGTAAAAGAGCGTCAGTTTCATCTGTGCTTGGGTCGGAGGTTTGGGTTGTCCCTCTAGCCAAAAAGGCAGATCAGACTCCGAGCCCATCGGCATTGCTCCAGCGTAAAGCGAAGCGGACTGTACCCCTGGACTGGCGCTTAAGCTATCGTGGAGTTGCCGCCAGGTGGCGCGAACAACATCCGGGGAGTCGACCCTCGAAGGAAATGACATGTAAAAGGTTAGGACGTTGTGAGGATCGAAGCCGGGATCGATGCGCCAGAGCTTGGCGAGGCTGCGGATCATCAATCCCGCGCCAGACAGAAGGACAAGCGCGAGCGCCATTTCCACAACTACGAAAACGCTCTGGGCTCGATGTCGAGCGCCGCTCAGCCCACGCCCTCCCTCCTTGAGCGTCTCCTGAAGGTCGGTCCGTGAGGTTTTGAGCGCGGGCGCCAACCCGAACAAGATTGCCGCCAGAACGGCGACCACGAGCGTAAATGCTAGTACACGCGCGTCGAGCTGGACTTCTTCAGCGCGCGGCATGGCTTCCGGCAAGACTTCCAGCGCTGCCCGCATTCCCCAAAGCGCCACCAGCAAACCAAGGCCAGCGCCAGCGAGCGCGAGCAGAAGGCTCTCGGTCAGGAGCTGGCGCACGAGGCGGCCCCGGGTCGCGCCTAGAGCGGTGCGGATGGCGAACTCCTGGTTGCGAGCCGTAGAACGTGCTAGCGAGAGATTCGCCACGTTCACACAGGCGATTAAAAGGACAAAACCTACCGCCGCCATCAGCACCAGCAGCGGTTGCCGAACATCATCTACCGCAGCCTGTTTGAGGGGAAGAAGCTTAATGCCCGTGTCCTTGTCGACGTCGGGATACTGCTCGGCCAAATGCCGCCCGAGGACGTCCATGTCGGCCTTCGCCTGTTCGAACGTGGCGTCTGGCTTGAGTCTCCCGACCGCAAACATGCCCATGCCCGCTCGACGGTCACGAAATGTGGGGTCGTTCCACTGACCGATGGGAGTGTACACATCGCTCCGGGGGAAGTTGATGCCGGGGTAGTGGAAATCTGCCGGGATCACACCCACGATCGTGTATGCCACATCATTCAAGGTAAGCGACTGTCCCAGCACGTCCGGTGAGGAACTGAATTTGCGCTTCCAAAGGCCCCCGCTGATCAAGACAACGGGTTTTGCCCCAACCTGGTCCTCTTCGGGAAACAACGTGCGACCGAGGACCGGCTGGACGCCGAGCAGGGGAAAGAAGTTCGCCGAAACCATCTCCGCCGGCACCCGCTCGGGCTCACCCCTCCCGGTCAGGTTGAAATCGTCCGGGCGGTAGGCCGCGAGGGCGGAAAAAGAGTGATTTTCGCGCACCCAGTCGAGGAAGTTGGGATACGAGATGGATGCGAAGTCATAGTTCGGCGTACGTGTGGAGAGGGCGATGAGACGATCCGGCTCCGCGTATCGCAGCGGATTGAGCAACACGCCGTTCACCATGGAGAATAGCGCTGTGTTCACCCCGATGCCGAGTGCGAGTGTGATTACCGCAACCGCCGTGAAGCCCGGGCTCTTGCGCAACTGCCACAGGGCGTAGCGAATATCTTGGGCTAATCCCGTCATGGTGTTCCTCTCCCCTGCAGGTGCAACAGTCATGGATCGAAGCCTTGGCTCTGCTGGGGCATTTCCCTCTCCCTATTAGCAATACGAAGACACGGAACTTCGTGTTCGAGCCATAAATGCGTATTCTGTGCTGCAGATCTGTTGCCAGATTTTCGGGATGCAAGGCGTTGCAGACGAAGAAGGAAAAGGGCGGTCGGCAGACATTGACGCGAGCCAGTGTTCGTTCACTGGATTTGAATGTCCAAGAACGGACATCTCTGACCTGTACTTCCATCAGTTGTCAGCATGTGTGCACCGCGTTCAAACCGCTCGGCGGAAGAAACCTCCCGGCACAAATGTGTGATCCACATCACAGGCGAGATAGTCCCGCAATCGGGATCTGCAGGTCTCCGAGCAGATCGTCGGCAATTGGGAAGTGGACTTCCGGCTTGCGCGTTATACGTGCGCGGAGGTCTCGTTCGGCTGTCGCAAACGATCGATCCAATATGCCCAACCGAGCATGATCGGGAAGAGGATGAGATCGACCGTCACGAGAACGTGGACGCTTGGTGGTGGCGCGCCGTTGAAGCTGAGTAACCAAAGCGCAGTGAACACCACAATGAATGTCCAGAGTACGGGATGACCAGCGAAGCGGCGCGTGTGCGTCGCGCGCAAATACAGAATGATCCCGATCACCCAAAGTCCGCCTTCGACGATCAGTAATCCGAGTGGTGAGTTGTAGAGGCCGAGACCGTAATAACGATGAAAGCTGGGTGCCAGAGGCATGTCCGGCCTGTGGCTGGCCCAATCGAGGACCCAATGGCTCAGAACAGCTGCGAACAGGACCCAGGCGCCGCGCCCGTAGCGGCGAGTTAGAAAATAAGCAGCGGCGAGGAGCGCGCCCCAAACAACGTCCATCACCAGGCTGTGGCTCCAGGCAAAGTCATAGAGGTTCAGCGCGTTGACGCGGGTGATGCCGGGTTGAATGCTGATGTGCTCAATGCCGACGGCGACAAAGACGAAGACCAACAGATCGGCCAACAGAGCAGCGAACATGAGGGTGCCGACGGAAGTTTTTGGCGCCCAGCGTTTAGCTCCGAAACCGATGGCAAAGTGTCCGACGAACATGCGCTTTCTCTGATCGCGCCATGGTAAGGCAAAACCACTTCTCCGTATAGTGGAAGCTCAACCAGAGCGGGCTCTTAGCGCCAAAACCCTATTCCCGCAGGGATGTTGTTTGTTACGACCCAAATGACCATCGGGCACC
>Ga0335069_10017034_pt1 | contig 10129 bp, 5 predicted proteins | sample Lox_Sample_11_FD_206714 | JGI IMG/M metagenome (GOLD analysis project Ga0335069, IMG submission 206714) | Soil microbial communities from Loxahatchee National Wildlife Refuge, Florida, United States - Lox_Sample_1.1 | ecosystem: Environmental > Terrestrial > Soil > Wetlands | place: USA: Florida...
TTATACGAGAAATCAATGACTCAGGAGACTAGTCGCGGACGGTGAGTGTGCGAGAACGACGAGATCTATACACGTGGGGTCCTCGTCTTTCTGAGCGCGTTGACTCCCGGTGCAGCCTATGAGTCCTCGGGGAGCAAGCGAATCCGTTATCATCGTCCCCAAATGGGACGGCACAATCGACCCTTTCGTCCAAGGCAATTTTGCGCTTGCTTTCATGCCGAAGCGGACGCAAGCCAATCACTATATTAGGTGAGAGGGTTGATGCGGTCACCAGAATCCTGCACCCGGATTTCTCCCAGGCCCCTGACTGCTAATAAGGCATTGTATAATCAACTCCTTGGCAACGATCCCAAGGCAATGACTCGGCCTTGGCGGGGCGGGCTCAAAGTCCACCAAGTTGCCTCGGATGGCACTGCTTCGCCATAATGGTCGAAATGCGGCTTGGGCCGCGATTCCCATGACGGAGCGCTCAATGCCAAGCATGCCGGCCGTAAAGGGAGACACTACAATCCTGGACCTGCACGAGACCAAGGCAACGATTCCAGCTTTCGGACTGCCTCTGCCCAGATTCCTTCCGCGACGCTATAAGCCCAGAAACGTAGGCGAGTGGACCGGCCACTTGGCGTTTGCCAGCGACCTCATCCTAGCCACCCGCCCTCAACTGATTGTGGAGTTAGGGACCCACTGGGGCGAGGCGTACTTCACGTTCTGCCAGACGGTGGAAGAACACGGTTTGAGCTGTTTGTGTTATGCCGTGGACCACTGGTTAGGCGACGAGCATGCCGGCCGATACGGTGAAGAAGTTTTTGATGAGGTCCAACGGTACAACGAGCGCTACTATGGGCAATTTTCAAACCTGATTCGAGCCAGCTTCGACGACGCAGTTTCACAGTTTAGCGACGGCTCGATTGGCCTTCTCCATATCGATGGATTGCACACCTACGAGGCCGTCAGTCGCGATTTCCGAACCTGGCTGCCCAAAGTGAAGCCGGGCGGGATCGTGTTGCTACACGATATCTGCGTTAGGAAGATGGATTTTGGGGTCTGGCGTTTGTGGGAAGAAATCAAGGCCGAGTTCCCCAGCACGTTTGAGTTTCACCACAGCTGGGGGCTGGGGGTAGTACGCAAGGAAGGTGAAGCAGCAAGCTTACCCTTCATGGACTATCTGTTCAACGGCTCTCCAGCCGTTTGCGAAGAGGTTCGCCGTTACTACGTTGTATACGCCTCCCATCTGGAACATCTTCTGGGCCAGCTCCCTCGTGTAGCCGCGCCCGTAACGGTCGTTCAGACTTCGCCGGAGATCAGGGTGCAAGTGTTTCCGTTTGGCGCAACGGGCTATTCCGAAGAAACCAGTCTGATCCACAAGATGACAGCCGGCGCATGGAATACTTTGACTTTTGAGATGCCTGAGGGAAATGGGCCTGGACCTATCCGAGTCGACCCGGGTCATCAGCCCTGCCTGGTGGAGGTAGGTGACATCCTGATACATTCCCACCTCTCCGGAGACTTGCTCTGGAGCGACCATGCCTCTTCCGGAACGCGCAGTTTTGTAGCTGCTGGCAGCGCTCAAGTGCTTCCCGGCGGAAATGGATCCTTCGTCACCAATTCCGATGGTGATCCGCAACTCATACTTGCGACGCCGCCGGATATGCAAGGACCCTTGAAGCTGACGATCTCTCTCAGGATATGTCTGACTCCTAACCCGGCGCCAGAGATTATCGGCAATGAATTGGGCCGGATGAAAGCCGAACTAGAACATGGGAAAATCGAGCGAGACACGATCGCCAATGAATTGGGCCGGATGAAAGCCGAACTAGACCGTGGGAAAATCGAGCGAGACACGATCGCCAGTGAACTGGGCCGGATGAAAGCTGAACTAGACCGTGGGAAAATCGAGCGAGACACGATCGTCAATGAATTGGGCCGGACACGGGAGCTCCTGCGGGGAGCTGAGGACCGCCTTCGAAGAATGCAGGACTCCCTCTCCTGGAGAGTGACGGGGCCCGTTCGCAGATTCATGACCGCCTTGAGATCGGGGCCTCGAAAGACCCGGTAACGACATCCCCTTCATTTCAAGGCACCAGCCGAGCCAGGCACTCATTGTGTTCGGGGAAGCGCAGGTTGCGAAGCGATGCCTCGAGTGCGCGCCAGGCCGGTGCGGCAGATTTGATATCGTCGGCACAGTGCTTCCGTCGAACTCTGGCGCAGACTGTCTCCGGTGGTGGACGTTGTTTGCGGCCGAGGTGAGTTTCTTGGGCTATTAAAGGAAAATACTCAATACCAGAGATGAACGGTGAGTGAACGATTGCAACCTTCAAAACCAGAATTTGCGGCTTGCACAATAATCGCCAAGAACTATCTGCCCATGGCGCGTGTCCTGTATGAGTCATGGAATGCATTCCATCCCGACTGTCCTCTGTATGTGTTGTTGCTGGATTCACCGTGGGGTTTTTTTGATCCCGACGCGGAACCATTCCAGTCAGTACTTGTCCCGGAACTGGATATACCGAATCTCAATAGTTTCCTGTTCAAATATGCACTCTTAGAAGCCAGCACGGCGGTAAAACCCTACTTTCTTAATTATCTTTTCCGCCGCTATTCGATGGATAAGCTACTCTATCTCGACCCAGACATTCTAATCCTGCATTCGCTTGATGAGCTGAAGCATAGTCTGGATGACGCAAGCGTCTTGCTTACGCCGCATCTTTTGTCGCCGCTACCGACCGACGGCCACAGGCAAACGGAGCAGGATATTCTTAAGTCGGGTACCTATAATTTAGGCTTCTTGGGCTTGCGCAATATTCCCGCATCACAGCAATTCCTGCGTTGGTGGTGCGACAAGCTATATCACTACTGCATAGTTGCAATTGAGGACGGCTTATTTGTCGATCAGAAATGGATGGATCTGGTGCCGGGCATGTTCGATGGCGTCCGGATACTTCGAGATCCGGGCTACAACGTAGCCTATTGGAACCTTCATGAACGGTCAGTTTCCGTAGCCGACAGCATAAGCGTCAACGGCAAGCCTCTATACTTCTTTCATTTTAGCGGTTTTGATCCCGATAAGCCCGAGATCGTATCAAAGTACCAGGATCGTTTTCAGATGACAAACATTGGCGATACCCGAAAGATATACGACAAATATCGCCTGCTACTGACTGAAAAGGGCTGGAATCAAACGAGCGGCTGGAAGTATGAGCATGACTTTTTCCGGGATGGAGCCGAAATTCCTCAGTGGGCACGACGATATTATTGGAGCTTAAAGACTGATGTCATGCAGCTGGCGGACCCATTTTCCGGGGAGATTAGAGTGCAAGTATTTCCGTTTGGCGCGACAGGCTATTCGGAAGAAAGCAGTCTGGTCCGAAAGATCAAAGGCGGCATGTGGAGTACCTTGATTGTTGAGCTGCCAGAAGGGAATGGGCGTGGACCGCTGAGGGTTGACCCGGCGGATCAGCCGTGTTTTGTGGAGCTAGGCGACATCCTAGTACATTCCTGTCCCGAGGGAGAGCTGTTGTGGAGTTCCTCTGCGGGGTCTCGCATGGGTAGTTTGGTAGCATCGGGTACGGCTGTGTTGCTCTCCGGGGAACATGGATCGTATCTGCTCAGTTTCGGTGATGATCCCCAACTTATGCTTATGACGCCGGACTTGCCGGGGGCCCTGAAGCTGACGATTTCTCTCCGAGTGAGCTTTACTCCCAACCTCGTGCCGGAGGTGGCTGCTTCTTTAGTTGAAGCTGGACAGGCAAGCGCCGCGCAGCAGGTCACCGCAGCACAGTGCGAGCGGGACGCGATGGCGAATGAGTTAGGCCATGTGAAAACTGAGCTAATTCAGGCTAAGACTGAGCTAGGCGAGATCGCCACCGCGAGGAATGCAGCGGAGCTGGCACTGAAGAGGACCCAGGAGCTCCTGGATGATGCGGAGGATGGACTTCGCCGTGAGCAGAGCACGCGAGAAGCAATGCAGCAGTCCCGCTCCTGGAAGGTAACGGAGCCCGTTCGCAGACTGATGGCTGCTTTGCGATCAGGGCCTCGAAGGACGGGATGACGACGAAAAATGGATTCATTGGGAAGGCACGGCTTCGACGCTTTGTCTTGGCTGATTCCCTGGCAAGGGCGGCCGCCTCAGGATGATTACGCAGGACAAAGATGACCTTGCGATAGAGCCTCCTTTCGGGCTTCAAGATACCGAGCAAGAGCATTCTGCCATTGCGGCATTTCGATCTGCACGCCTCTTAGCTTTTGCTTGCTCAGGACCGAATAGCTGGGGCGCTCCACGGGACTAGGAAACTGGCACGTAGTGACGGGAACAAGATCTGCCGTTAGGCCTTCCTGTCGGAATATTTCCTCAGTGAATCTGTACCATGAGCACTCACCTTCGTTGCTCATATGATATGTTCCGTACCGTTCTGTAGGAATAAGGTTCGCCACCGCTTCTGCCACGTCAACGGTGTAGCTGGGAGTGAGAACCTGATCGTCGACCACTCTGATTTGCCCTCCAGAGGCCGCCTTCTTCAGCATATTTTCGACGAAATTGCCACCTTTCCCGCTGCTGCCAGCCAGGCCGTACAACCCACAAGTTCGAATAATAAAATGGCGCTTACAGCCAATTGCTACCAGGTGTTCGCCGGCAAGCTTCGAAACGCCGTACGCGTTCAAAGGCTGCGGTAGGTCAGTCTCGGAATAGGGCCTTCGTTGCGCGTTGCCGAAGACATAGTCGGTACTGAAGAAAACCAGGGCGCAGCCCGCACTCTGGCAGGCTTGAGCGAGGTTGGCCGCGCCCACGGCGTTCACGTCGAGAGCGACCAACGGCTGCTTCTCGCATTCCTCCACCTTGTGAAATGCCGCCGTGCTAATTACGATGTTCGGCTGCTCGTCAGCTACAACAGCCGTTAATCTGCCGGAGTTGCGAATGTCGACTTCCGAATGGGCCAGCGGCAGAACCATATCTCCACGCCTTCGGAAGACCTTAGCCAAATCAGTCCCGAGCTGGCCACTCGCTCCGATGAGAATAATCTTCATCCTGGCACTCCCAACCCAAGGGAAATTCCGTGCGTCAACGGCTATGCAGTTGCGCGGTTGCGTCACCAACCGGTGCTGTTACTGCCTCCAGTTTCTTGAAGGCGTCGATGTTGTAATACGACGGATTGTCCCAGTCGTCGAACTTAGACCTGTTGGCGACCAGGTCGCTTACTATGGAGATCACATCGTCATGCGGATGAAAGCTGAGGATATTTTCCGCTTTTTTGATGCTGACCTTGTAGTTGCGAAAGTCATGGATATGTTTGATGCTAAGGCCTATCTTGCTGCCCAGTTGCTGTTCCAGAGCCAGCTTTACAAGATCCGCGACCTCCCCCACCGTGTAGTTGCCGGACGCAATATTGAAGATTCCCGAGATCGCCGGACTCGCTTCAACGGCCCGGATATAAGCGCTCGATGCATCCTGGATACTCAAGATAGGCCGCCATATGGCAGGGTTGTTTACCGTGATCACCCCATCCCGCATGGCAGACTTGAACATCGTGTTGACGATCAAGTCCAGCCGCATACGGGGGCTATATCCCGAAACAGTCCCCTTGCGCAAAGAGATAACGGAGAAGTTCTCGTCAGCCAGTTGCAGGGCTGCTTGCTCGCCCTGCAGCTTGGAGATGCCGTACGGATAACTTGATACCGCTGGCCGAGTTTCGTCGTATAACTCATCGACGGTGTAACCATAGACAGAGCAGGAGCAAGCGTACACAAAACGCCTGACCTTTGCTTTCTTCGCGATATAAGCAAGGTATGCCGGGGCCGCGGCATTGAAGATGAAGTTCTTGCTGGGAGAAAACTCCGCCATAGGATCATTGGACAGACCAGCCAGAAAAATGACGGTCTCATACTCTGCGAGGTCGCCGACCTCAAGGTGAAAAATGTCTTTGTGCAGCACTCCTGTTTCGTTCGGAAGGTAATTCCCAAACCAGAACAAATCGACTACGTCAACTGCATAGCCGCGTTCTGCCAGTTTTGGAATGAGAACCGAGCCCAGATAGCCGGCTCCACCTGCCACCAAGATCTTCATAGAAAACTCCTCCAAATAAGTCAATACTTGAAATGATCGGACTCAGGTGAAGCGAGCCATTGAGCCAAAGTGCGCGCCTTCCGATCTTTGTCGGAGAGAATCGCCTCCTCGGCGGGAATGGGCCAGTCGACGCCCAGCGCCGGGTCATTCCAAAGGATTCCAGACTCGCCCTTGTTGTTATAGACGCCGGTGCAAAGGTACTGGATCTCGACCCAATCAGACAGGGCACAGAAGCCACGTGCGAAACCAGGCGGAGCCCATACTTGCTTCTTGTTTGCTGCGGACACTTCGAGTCCACACCAGCGCCCTAGGTTTGGCGATCCCTTGCGAATATCGACTGCGACTAAGAACGCCGCACCGCAGGTTACGCGCATCAGTTTTCCCATTGGGGGGTCCCACTGAAAATGCAGCCCGCGCAGGACGTTTTTCTTCGAGCGCGAATGATTTTCTTGAACGAACAAGCCCGGCAGACCCAACCTTTCAAATTGATCAGCGCGAAAGGCCTCCAAAAAGAAACCCCGCTCGTCTTCGAAGACCTGTGGGAGTAGAACGACAACATCGCCCAAGTGCCGGGATTCGATCTGCATTTCCATGGTCTTTCCTCAAGGAGGCCGGCACGGCTGTGCCCTGAGAGAGCAGGGTTTCGCGAGCCATCGTTAAGTTACTATAAATCAGCAGAATAGCACACGAAAGGCCTGATCGTGGCTTAATTCAGCTACTCCAACGCCTCATCTCCTTCCGGTTCATGAGTGGCCGCTGCACGCTTACGATCTTGGAAACTTGGGTCCAATCCGCGGGAGGGAGTCACCGCGATGCGTTGGCCTTGTGCGAGTTTGGGCTGGGGCCACTTCCCAGCCCGAACGTTTATAATTGAGGTCATCACGCCCGCATTTGGCGGCTCGACCGCTCTCGGTGGGAGGACCTCAAAGCCAAGCGTGAGTATTAAGCACGCTGCGGGGTCAAGCAATCGTGTTCGCCGGCCGCGCAGGGCGCAGCGTCCGCGGGTGGGTTACGCCTCGAAGTCGCAGCGCTCCCCAGAGCCCGGTGAACCGAGAAATGCTTGACTTGCGACAGCAAGCATAAAGATTTTTTGCAGCACAGCCCGCTGACATCATGGCGATCCTGAAGGAAGACTTGCTCCAAACAGAACCTTGCCGATACGGCCTGATGTCGTTTTTCAGGAACGACAACACTATTTCGCGATCGCTGCGAGAATATGGCGAATGGGCTCAAGCTGAGATCGACCTTCTTGGCTGCCTAATCGATCCCGGAGATACGGTTCTCGACATCGGCGCATTCGTCGGAACGCATACACTTGCGTTTGCTCGCAGAGTCGGTGATCCCGGAACGGTATACGCTTTCGAGCCGCAGCCTGTTTTTTTTGAGATCCTCAAGAAGAACATCAGCCAGAATGGTTTGACGAATGTGAGGCTTTATGACGTTGCCGTCTCAAACGAGCGCGGGCTGATGGAACTGGTCGCGAAGGATGCCTCGGAGCCCGGTAATTTCGGCGGAACTGGGATCCTAGGAATCGACCGAACCGGCGGCGATACCTCTGCACCCAAATCGATCGAGCTACTCCCAATTGACCAGCTGGGCATTAAGAGCTGTGCCTTGATCAAGGTCGACACCCAGAACATGGAGATCGATGTTTTAAAGGGAGCGCTGCAAACCCTCCGCACGACCCGTCCAGTAGTCTATGCCGAGTGCAATTCCCTTGAGTATGGGTGGCCGATAGTAGAGTTTGCCAAAGAAGAAGGGTACCAGGCACACCTATTCGGCGCGCAGTCGTACAATCCCGAGAACTTTCGTCAAAACCGAGACAATTTCTTGGGCGAATGCCAAGAAGCTGGATTGGTTCTCATTCCGGCAGACCGGCTTGATGTATTGCTAGGCAGGTTAGAGACGTGTGGGACTGTTGCCCGACTGGTTCCCATCTCTTGTATTGATGATCTGGCCCTGGCCCTGCTTAAGAAGCCGCAATACAAATACGAGGTTCTGGCGAAGACAAGAGCTGCCAGCGCTCTGGGCGTGGAGTTTTGGGCCAATGGAGTCGAGGTAAGGGAGTTTCGCAACAAAATTGCTGACCTGAACCGTGAGGGCGCAAGGCTGTCCACGGAGTTGGCAGAAATGCAGCACATTCAGGCCGAGACAGCGAGCGCGCTAGCCAGGAGGGCAGAGCAATTAGATGAGGTGATCGCTGAGCGTGAAGTTGTTACCCGGCAAAGCCGCGTGCTAACGGAGAGACACGCGGAAACGTTAAGCACTCTAGCGGGTTTGCGGGAAGAGCATGCGAAGGTATTAAGCGCTCTAGCGGGTTTGCGGGAGGAGCATGCGAAGGCCTTAAGCACTCTAGCGGGTTTGCGGGAGAAGCATGCGGAGACCGTAAGCGCTCTAGGACAGATGCAAGCAGAATTCAAGCAGACTAGGGAAGAATTGCAAGAAAAAGCTTCATTGTTAACCCAGATTCAGAGTTCGGACGGATGGAGAGCTTTATCGCTTTATTACAGATTGCGCAATAGACTTATCCCAGAACGAATACAACGAGCCGTCAGGGAAGGCGTCAGGCTGCTCCGTGATGCGCGCCTGGTTTCCGCGTCGGGCCTCCTCGACAGGGAGTGGTACTTGCGGCAGAATCCGGATGTGGCCGCGGCACATGTGAATCCGCTGAGGCACTATCTCCGCCGGGGGGCTTTTGAAGGACGCGATCCCAATCCATGGTTTGACAGCGGCTGGTATTTGCAGCAATACCCGGACGTAGCGAAGGCGGGCGTTAATCCACTAGTGCACTATTTGCGTTATGGCGCACACGAGGGGCGCGATCCGAGCCCACTCTTCGACAGCGACTGGTACCTGGAACAAAACCCCGACGTCGCGAAGGCCCGCATGAACCCCCTCGCCCATTATGTGTTGCACGGCGCGGCGGAGGGCCGAGTGCCGCGCGCAGACCTCGATCGCAACCAACACGCGCCGCAGGCAGGGGGCGACTCGAGCGTGGAATCGCAGCCATCGCCTCCTACAAGGCAGTCCGTGACGCCGACTAGAGGCGATGACTCGCCGGTGATAAGAATGCCAGCGGGAAAACGTCCTAAGCTCAAGGTGCGCCCAATTATTAATTCAGTTCAAGCGAAACGCTCGATAGCAGGTGCAGACAAGCGGCGGTTGATCTGCCTTACTCATGTCCTGCCTTATCCGTCGCGCGCCGGAAACGAATATCGAATCCATCGCATGCTGGACTGGTTTGCCGCCAACGGGTTCAACGTGTTTCTCGCAGTGTGCCCGCTGCCTGGTTATGCAATCACCCCACAGCAACTCGCAAGTGCCTGCTCGATCTATTCGAATCTCATCTTGTGCGAGCGCGACGGTACGCTCCGATACCATTTGGCCGACGGAGATGGCCCGGTGAATGGCTTGGACGGCGTCAGACCGCGCGCCTTCGACAAGATACTTAGAGAAGAGGCAGATGATGCACCAATCGCTCGGCGGTTACTTCCGATCGTTCGCAACTTTTGCCCTGATCTGCTGGCAGAAGTGCTCTCTCACCTCGATTCTGTGCTGCAGCCAGAGATTATTTTGGCTGAATATGTTTTCATGACACGAGCTTTGCCCTTGGTGCGGACAGAAGCGATCAAAGTGGTCGATACCCACGATGTATTCTCAACCAAGCACGAAAAAATAGTGCAGTTTGGCATCGAGGACAGCCTTGCCCTGAGCGCCGACGAAGAAGCGAGTTTGCTTGCCTCCGCCGACTTGGTGATTGCCATTCAGTCGGAGGAAGCGGCTGAACTTGGTAAACTCGTGCCCAACAAGCCCATCGTTACGGTTGGTATTGATTTCGACCCAATAGCCACCGCGGGGGCTTCGGTTCCCGACCCCATAGTTCTCGTGGTTGGTTCGGACAATGCGCTGAACGTCAGAGGATTGTGCGACTTTCTACGTTTCGCCTGGCCGCTGGTTCGCCGAGACGTGCCTGACGCCGAGTTACGTGTGGTCGGTGCCGTTGGCCTGCAGGTGGAGGTCGATGATCCTTCGGTTAAAATCATGGGTTTGGTCGATAACCTGACTGCCGCC
>Ga0335069_10017035_pt1 | contig 10129 bp, 8 predicted proteins | sample Lox_Sample_11_FD_206714 | JGI IMG/M metagenome (GOLD analysis project Ga0335069, IMG submission 206714) | Soil microbial communities from Loxahatchee National Wildlife Refuge, Florida, United States - Lox_Sample_1.1 | ecosystem: Environmental > Terrestrial > Soil > Wetlands | place: USA: Florida...
CTTGGCGCCAGACGCTTTCCTCTGCTCGGCCCAGCGCCGCCTTACCGCTTCGGCGATGCGTTTTCGGCCTTCAGGGGTGAGACGCCGCTTCTTCTTTTGAGGCGGTTTAGGAGCAGAAGCGGCTTTTCTGGCGGGCGCGCGTCCGCCGGCCAGTAATGTGCGAGCCTGCTGCAACTGAGCGATTTGACGGTCGATCTGGGTAAGAATATCTGCAAGTGCCACAAGGTCCTCCTGGTGTTTGAGTCATGGCCCATTCTCTTTAATGTGGTGAGTGCACCGGAACCCAGGGGGAGCCACATCGTTTAGACGATACGAAAGCTCCTGTCACTCGCACAAACAAAAAATTGAGGGAGTTACCAGAAAGACAGCCGAGATAACGAAAGTTAGTGTAAACGGGAGCCGGGATCTGGGGTTGGATGCCCGCCCGGGCCCGCTTGACATCAGGTAAATCTGGACCCGGGTCTTGTTGATGGCTTCGGCCGGAAGCCACGCAATCAGTGAGTGCGCGGTGATTTGCCGGTTCGCGAAGGTGAATCGACGGCGGGGTGAGATGCGAGTACCTGGCTGCCGGTGGAGGCGCCTGACTCCGGCGGAAGTGTGGAGGCGCGATAATTACGCAGATCGCGCAGAATATCCACCTTCTCGCGTGCGTACTGACCGGCGAGCCGCGTGAGAGCGTAGGTGATTATGTCGCTGTGATGCAGGTCAGACACCGATGGGTCCCGCCGCATATTGAGCCAGAGGCGGTGCACCAGTTGTACATCGTCGGGGCTGAGGTTGGGCGCATGCGGCCCAATGTAAAAAACCTTGAACAAGCCGTTGGGCTCAATCACAAAGAAGTTGAACTGTCGCTTGGGCTCCGGCAATGCTTCCCACGCCTGGCCGAGGTGATAGGCCTGCTCTTCGGCGCTCATCTTGGTGGAGACACCCGAGACCACTGAGTCGACTTCCAGCGAGTTAGCGCTCTGCGCCAGCGCGGCGAAGATGTCGCCTGCGGGGACAACGAGCAACGAGACGGTCTTGCCGAAGCTCTCCGCCACCGAGATCGCTTTGGTGAAGAGCATCTGCTCGTGCTCTGAGAAGCTTTGCTCCTCGGCGGAGAGGTACTCGGGGCCGCCGGCGCCCATGATGCGAACGCTGAGGACAACCACGTCGGTGTCGTCGTTCGAATTGCGAGCCAGCGCCCATTTGAGAGCGAATGGATTGGAAGGGTCGCGCATGGTCACCATGACGCCGCCGGGGCGAATGGCCACGGACTCGCGGCTGATAGTGTCCTGGTGCTCGAGCTGGAAGTGGTCCTTCATCTGCCGCGCGGTCAGGGCGTGCTTGCGCAGGTTCTGCCTCTCGCTGACGGAGAAGATGATGAAGAACGCCGCGGCGAAGAGGATGCCGCTGACCGTGGCCACCGACTTCGTGAACAGGTTGGTGACGGCCACCGAAAGCAGCGTCAGAAACACGCAGAGAAGGCCGATGGGGATTTCGGTCTTGCCGATGCGGAAATTAGGGGGCACCTTCCAGCCGCGTTCGCCCTTGTACTTCCAGCGCAACACAAGCATGGCGAGCGAATTGAAGGTGAACGACCAGATGACGCCGAAAGCATACGCCTCGCCCAGGGTGATGACGTTACCCCGCGTGGCGAGAATGGTGAACATCTGCAGTGCGAAGACGAGATTGACGATGCGCGAACTGGTGCCGTACTTGCGATGCGGCTTGCGGAACCAGTCCGTGAGCACACCGTCTTCAGCCACGCGCATAAGCACGCCCGTGGATCCGATCATCGACGTGTTGATGGCGCCGGAGAGAATCAGGAATCCGACCAGCACGACGAAGATGCGGAAGATGATGCGCGCCATCATGGGGCCGGTCATATACATGGCCAGGCCGGCGATGAGGTTGTCCTGGTACACATGCGTGCGCGGCCCGTCCGGGATGAGCATGGATGCGAGCAGGGTGGCGCCGCCGGTGAAGATCAGGCTGTAAATCGCGATGACGATCGCCGCGCGCTTGAGATTCTTGAGCTTGGGGTGTTCGATCTCGCGGTTGACCTGGGCCAGGCTCTCCTCGCCGGACATGGCCAAGATGGAGTGTCCGAACGCCATGAGGATTCCGAACAGTCCCATGACAGGTAAGACACTCGGCATATGCTTGAGGAATCCGAGTGCGTCGTCGCTGAAATGGAAGTTGGCCGGGGTAGGCGGCGGCGGCAGGTGAACGCCCTGCACCATGACCGAGTAAACGCCCCAGGCCAGCAGGATGATCACCATCACGGTGGTGATCTGAATGACACGCAGAGCCTTGTCGCTGGACTCCTCGATACCCTTGATGTTCTGCCACCAGTAATAAATGGTCACGATCGCAGCAAAGACCGCGGAGGTGCCATTCATGTCGAACTGATGAGCGGCGCCGTGCGCGTCCTGAAGCGCGGGAGGGAGCCAGTGGTACTGGTTGATGACATTCATCAACTCGTTCAGCAGGCCGGTAATGTACTGGCCGGCAGACACGCCCGAGATTGGACCCGTGAGGATGTAGTCGAACATCAGCGCAGACACGCTGAGCTTGGCAAAGGTTCCGCCAAGGGCCTCCTTGACCACCCGGTACACGCCGCCGCGGGTAAACATCGAGCAGCTCTCGACGTACACCGCGCGCACGGCGAAACTGAACAGCATGATGCCGAGGATGAACCAGGGGGCAGCTTTGCCGATCGCCTGCTCGGCAATGCCGCCGGCGTAAAAAGCCGAGGAACCCAAATCGTTGAGGACGATGGCCGCGGCGCGCCAGAAAGAGATGAACGTGAGCATCACGGAGGATGCCACGATGAGCCGAACGCGGTCGGAGGGTGGGGCGGCGGTCGTTCGCGAGGAAGCCATCACTGAAATGCCGGCGCGCGGCCGGCCGCAACATTCCTTGGGCGAGGATTTCTACTATCTTCGTCCGCCCTCCGCTGAGTCTAGAGCCGAACCGCGCGGGAGTCAATCAGGAGTGTGTAAGGACGGCATAAATTATGTCGCTTCAGGACTTAATCCTTCCCGAAGAGTTCCTTCCCGTCTTCAAAGAAGCTGATGACGATGACGATGGCCGAGCCCGCCAGGCCGACGAAGAACATCGTCTCCAGAATGCGCATGCCGAGAACCGCTAAGGGAAGCATGGGCCCATTGTACGGCAAGACCGCGGGAACCGAGTCCGGTTGATCTCCTCGGGTGGTCGTGGTTCCTTGGAATAGCGTCCACGAGGGAGCGCAATGGATCCATCGTCCAGCCGGTCATGCCACAGGTGAGGCGAACCCTGATGTGAATCGGCGTTTTCGGGTGCCGGGTGCTTAATCCCTGTACTTCACTGAACATCCGTACGAGCGCGTGTACGGGGTGGCCACGGACTTGCCCGCCATCGCCGCGGTGAGCGCGTCGGTGACATAGTTGTCAGCGCCCTTCACATCCTCGGGATCGGGGGTGGGCCGGTTGTCGATGGCGCCCGCATAGATCAGCTTGCCCTGCGGATCGATGACAAACATCTGCGGCGTGGTCTTGGCGTTGTAGAGATGGCCGAGCTTGCCGTCGGGATCGAGCAGAACCGCAGAAGGAGAGGCATGCACCTGGTTCACGTAGGCGTTCTCCTGGTCCGCCGTTACGTAGCCCTGCGCGCCCGGCGCGGACGAGATCACGGTGAACCAGACGACGCCCTTCGCGGTCCACTCCTTCTGCAGGTTCTGCATGTTGCCGGAGACGTAGTGCTTTTTGGTGTAAGGGCAGCCCTGGTTATGCCACTCGAGAACCACGTATTTGCCGCGATATTGATCGAGCGACTGCGCCTGCCCGCGCGAGTCGATAGCCGTGAACGCCGGTGCGGCGTCGCCCACGCGAACCTGCGCCACGGGTACCAGGGGAAGCAGCGACGCCGAGGAAACAGCGATGAGAACGCGAGAACCGAACGTCATGAATCGACCTCCTCAAGGGGAATTGAGAAGAAGAACCGGAACTACTGCTTCTTTGACGTAGCCAACGCGGATTGAGTTGAGTTGTGTGGCAGAGAATTTAATGCGTCGAGAACGATGCCCGGGGTAAGCGCCTCGGGCAACAGCCGCGGGCTCGCCTCGCCAGGAACATAGAGCGCGTAGACCGGAACGCCGCTGCGGCCCAGCTTCTCCAGCGTCTGCGAGATGGCATCGTCGTGCTGCGTCCAGTCAGCCTTGAGCAAGGCAACATGCCCATCGGCGAAGGCCTTCATGACTTCCGGCCGCGTGAGCGCGACTCGCTCGTTGACTTGGCAGCTCAGGCACCATTTGGCGGTGAAGTCCACAAACACAGGCGTGTCCTGGGATTGGTAATGAGCGACTGTCTCGGCTGACCAAGGCTGCCATCCCTGGCTCTTCTCGGGCGGATTGAGCGTTTCGGATGCCGTGACCAGATTCTTGCTGGCGAAGAACCCAAGACAGACGACGCTTAGAGCGATCACGCCGGCCAACGTTGTCGACCAGCCTCTCGCCGGCCACCGTCCCAGGAACCATCCCGCGATTGCCAGCAACAGGAAGCTGGCCAGCAATGCGGCCAGCATGGTTGCGCCATACGCCTGCGCCACCACCCACGCCAGCCAGATCACGGTGCCGAAGATCGGCACCGATACCGCCTGCCGCAGAACCTCCATCCACACGCCCGGCCGCGGCAGGATGCGCGTCCACGCCGGCTGCAGCGTCAGCGCCAGATACGGCGCGGCCAGTCCCAACGCCAGCGCGGTGAATACGGCGAAGGTCGCGAGGGCAGGCGCTGCCAGCGCATATCCGATCGCCGCTCCCATGAAGGGCGCTGTGCACGGCGTGGCGACAATCACCGCCAGCACGCCCGTAAAGAAGCTGCCCGTATACCCCTGCTTCGCCGCAAGTTCTCCGCCGGCGCTGGTTAGCGACAGGCCGATTTCGAACTGTCCCGCAAGTGAAAGACCCAGGAAGAACAGCAGCCCCGCCATCAGGAACAGAAACACCGGCGACTGGAACTGAAATCCCCAACCCAGCCGCGAACCCGCCGCACGCAACCCCAGTAGCACGCCCACCAGCACCCAGAACGACACCAGGATGCCGAGAGTGTAGATCAGCCCGTGCGCTCTCAGCTTGTGCCGCTCCTCGCTGCCCGAGTTCACCAGCGCCAGCCCCTTGAGGAACAACACCGGGAACACGCACGGCATGAGGTTGAGGATGATGCCGCCGAGAAACGCGAGGCCGATGATCTTCGCCAGTCCAGGTTGCGGGGCCGTAGCGGAGCTTGCGGAGCTAGCGGTGTTAGCGGAGTTGCCGGGGTTTGCGGCGGTCGCTGTATTCTCAGAACTCGCCTCGCCGGAGTTGTTGGCTGCCGGAACGGGCTTGCCCTGCGGCGCAGCGATCTCGTACGCCCGCCCGCCACTCAGTTCGATCACCCCTCGCAACTGATCCGGCGCCTTGGTAAGGTTCGCGTCTTTCTTCAGTTCGAGCGTGAAGCCCTTCGCCGTCGGCGTCACCTTCTGCGGCGCGGGATTGTCGAGAACATCCTGATCCGCTGGAAAGAACACCGCCTGCGTCTCGCGCTGCCCAGTCTCAATGGTTAGCCGGAAGCCCTGAGCGGTGGGCTGAAATCCAGCTTTGAATTTGCTCGGTGCAGAAGGCGGTACGAGGTTATGGAGCCGCCAATATATTGCAGAATCAGTATCCACCGTCGCGGCTTTCGGAGCTTCTTTTGTGACCGGGCGGGTGGTTTCGAGCTCGGCTTTACCGGGAATGCATACCTCCCGGCAAACCAGCCAATCCACATGCGCGTGGAGAACAGCCGGAGCCACTGCCACGTTGGAAGCAACATTCAGGCTGAACGGAAACAGAACCTCGTTCTCATACCCGAAATCCATCAGCGGGCCGAGCGGCAGCCGTTGCGGCGCGGGAAATTGCAGCGGGCCCGCCGTAATCCCCAGCGGCAGCGTCCACTTGATGTGCGGCGGCTCGCCGGAATCCCCTGCGTTCTTCCAGTAGACGTGCCAACCCTGCTCCAGCTTGAAATAGAGTCCGGCGACCGCGGGGCTTCCCGGAGACAGCGCCGAAGGGGGCACCACCAGTTGCACATGCAGGTGCTCCACATCCGCCGAGTTCGAAGCCGCGAACCCCGGCAAACCCGCCAGCAGCAGGATCACCCCAAGAAAGAACTGGCTTCTACTTCTAGTTGACACACGCATCCCTGTAGACTCAGATCCTTTGGACTAAGTCTATCGAAGCTTCGTCGCAGAATCTGCCGCTCGCGGCCAAAGTTGTTCCATTCAGGCTTGTGGCCATTACAAGCCGGATGCACTCGAACCAGCGCATAGACAGCTTTCTGTTCCCTGTTGTCGGTTCCCTGTCTTTAGAACATCTGCGCGTGCCGCCGATAGATACAGTCATTCTGCACGCACTTCACGCCCGCCGCCTCGGCCTTGCGCACAGCTTCGTGGTGCACCACGCCATCCTGCAGCCACAAATACCTGATCCCGAGCCGGATGACATCGTTCACAATCGGCGGCACATTCTCCGGCGCGCGAAACACATCCACCAGGTCGATCTTGCCGCCCTGTTCCCGCATGGCCTTCTGCGCCGAATCCAGATCCGGGTAGCACGTCATGCCCAGCACACTGCCGATTGTCGGATTCACCGGCACGACCTTGAATCCGTTCTGCGTCAGGTACTTTCCAATGTGATAACTTGCCCGCGAGTCCTTGTCGCTCATGCCCACCACGGCAATCGTCTTTGACTCCCGCAGCATCTCCTCAATCACCGCCGGCTCATTCATCCCCTACATCGCTCCCATCAGAGATCCACGCGCTTCCAGCCTCCATCAGCCAGCGGCGTCCAGCGCACCCCGTGCATATCGAGCCACTCGCCCGTCGGCTCATCCTTGTTTGGATCCGACCCGATGCGGAGCACGTTGCCATCCAAGTCCTCTACCTGCATCTCCAGCGCCCAGGGATAATTCGTGGGCTTGTGGCGAATCTTTGCGCCGCTGGCGAGAAGTTCTTCGTACACCTTCTCCACGTCCACGCCGTCGATCCACACCCAGCTTCCCGGATTTCCCTGGTCGCCTTCGCATAGGAACAGTTGTGTCTTTCCACGCGTTACAGCAACAAAGCCTGCCGCACCGAAGTCGCGCTTGAAGCCGAGCTTGTGTACGTAGTACTCCTCGCTCGCCTTCACGTCTTTCACACGCAGAACCGGAGTGACCCTGCCAAATGCAATCGCCGCTGCCGGCGGCACCGTTGAAGTACTCATCTTCGCCACCTCCCCGGCTTCTCCAAACTCTGGAGCTAGCTGCTGGAAGCCCGCAGCTTAAAGACTATACGTCCAGATCGTCGTCCCCGCTCGCCGCCACCGCCGTGCCTCTCCGCTTGGCCAGCAGATACCCGCGCAAAAACGGCTCCAGGTACCCGTCGAGAACCTTGTCCACGTCACCTACTTCAACCTTGGTGCGATGATCCTTCGCCATGCGATAGGGCTGCAGAACATACGATCGGATCTGCGAGCCGAAGTTGATCTCGAGCTTCGAGTCTTCGAGCTTCTTGCTGATCGCGCGCTTCTTCTCCAACTCGTACTCATACAGCCGCGAGCGCAGCATCTTCATCGCCTTCTCGCGATTCTTGTGCTGCGAGCGCTCGTTCTGGCATTGCACCACGATGCCCGTCGGCAGATGTGTCATGCGCACCGCCGAGTCGGTGGTATTCACATGCTGGCCGCCCTTGCCGCCCGAGCGGTACGTGTCGATGCGCAGGTCTTCGAGCTTCAGGTCGACATGAATCGTCTCGTCGATCTCCGGCGACACATACACCGACGCAAACGACGTATGCCGCCGCTTGGCCGAGTCGAACGGCGAAATGCGCACCAGCCGGTGCACCCCGCTCTCGCCCTCCAGCATCCCGAACACATACTCGCCCATGATGGTAAAGGTGGCCGACTTGATGCCCGCCTCTTCGCCGTCCTGGTAGTCGTTCATTTCGGTTTTGAAGCCCTGCTGCTCGGCCCAGCGCAGGTACATGCGCAGCAGCATCTCCGCCCAGTCCTGGCTCTCCGTACCGCCCGCCCCCGGATGCACCGTGACGATCGCGTTCAGCGGATCGGCCTCGCCCGAAAGCATCGTTCGGGCTTCCAGATCCTCGGCAAACGCGGCCAGCGCCTTGATGTCGCGGTCCAGATCCTCCAGCACGTCTTCGCCTTCGCGGGCCAGCTCGAAGTAGGCGTCGATGTCGCCGCTTCGGCGCACTAGCTCGTCGTCGCTCGCGATCTGGCCTTCCAGCCGCTTGCGGTCGCGCATCAGCGGCTGCGAGGCCGCGGGATCGGTCCACAACGCCGGATCGGCTAGTTTCTTCTCAATGTCTGCGAGTTCCCTGCGGAGACGGGCAGGGTCAAAGATACTCCCGCAGGTCGCGCACCTGGTCGCGCACGGGAGCATAAGCGAATTCGAGATCGTTCAACGCCATGTTTGCTCTTTTGACCTGACTTTGTTTGAACTGTTTCTGATTCGGCAAGAAGTTCTCGTCCTGTCGAGAAGCCCCGTGCCCCATCCTTGCGAATTGCTTCTATCGCAAAGATGGGAAACCACGAACCCACACCTCGTCCGAACCAATCAGGACCGCGCGCGAGCCCGGAAAGCCCACGCCACGAACCCTATAGAAAGTATGGCACAGCTCCACGCAAACACGTCTCCATGCGCTGTATAAAACGTCACATCGTCGCGGAAACCGAACTGCGCCGGCAGCGCGTCGGCCTGGTGGCGAGGGATGCTCTGCCGCACACGCCCGTAGGGATCGATGGCCGCCGTCACGCCATTATTCGTATCCCTCAGCAGCCAGCGCCGGTTCTCGATCGCCCGCATTCGCGCCATGTTCAGGTGCTGCCATGGAGCGCTCGTGTCCCCATACCAGCCGTCGTCGCTGATGTTCACCAGCACCTCGGCGCCATTGCGCGCAAAGTGCCTCACCTCATCGGCAAACACGGCCTCATAGCAGATGAAGACGCCGTAGCGGTGCACCACGCCCTTTTGATCTGGAATGCGAAACACCGCGCGCCTCGACCCCCGCGTAAACTCGCTCACCCGCCCCGTGAGCTTGTGCGCAAAGGTGAGCAGGTTCTTGAACGGTATATATTCTCCGAACGGCACCAGGTGAATCTTGTCGTAGCGGCCGATGCGCGACCCATCGGCCGCGATCAGCAGTGCCGAGTTGTAGTCGTGCCAGCCCTCGTCGCCGGCCCACTCCGCCCCGATGCTGCCCACCACCAGCGGCGCCTGCTCAGTGTGCGCAATCTGCGCCAGCGCCTGCTGAAAGCGCGGATCCGCTTCCACAAACGGCGCCGGCGCCTCCGGCCACGCCACCAGGTCAGGATGCGTCGGATACGGCGGACACACGATCTCGCCTGATGGCGCGCCGGTCTGCGGAATGCCGGCAATGTAGGATTTGCACTCCTCGCCCGCCAGTTTTGTGAACTCCGCAATGTGACGGCTCCAGTCCGGCCCGTTCCAGGCGTTGTCGGCGGCGACATCCAGGTTGGGTTGGACAAGCACGGCGGTTGCGCTCGTCGGCTGAGGCGGTGTTGCGCGCCCCATGCTTCCGCTCAGGATCCATCCCCCGAATCCGAAGCAGACAACCCACACAGCAGTCAGGAACACTCCGGCCTTTGAGCGCACACCCCGCAGCCCAATCCATGCTAGCAGCGCATTCGACGCCACCAGCACAAAGCTGATACCGTACACGCCGGTCCACGGCGCAAGCGGAGTCATGAATCCGTTATCCACCTGCGAGTAGCCCAGTTGATCCCACGGCACACTCGTAATGCGCGCTCCAGCCAACTCGACCGCAACCCAGAACACCGGCGCCGCAACCAGCGCCCAGACGATTCCGAGCCGCCTCCGCATCAGCGCCAGCCCCAGCCCGAACAGCCCGAAATACAACCCCAGCACCAGGCTGAAGGAAGTCAGAAGCAACGTCGGCGCCAGGGGCGGCATGTCCCCGTAGCGCGACATCGTATCCCGCACCCAGTAGCAGTTGCCCATGTACCAGAGAAACCCGCACAGATAACCCACCAGGAATCCCCGCCGCAGCGGCCGCGCCGTCTCCTCAGTCGCCCGCAGCACCGCCCAGATCAGCGGCGCCAGCCCGAACC
>Ga0335069_10017036_pt1 | contig 10129 bp, 9 predicted proteins | sample Lox_Sample_11_FD_206714 | JGI IMG/M metagenome (GOLD analysis project Ga0335069, IMG submission 206714) | Soil microbial communities from Loxahatchee National Wildlife Refuge, Florida, United States - Lox_Sample_1.1 | ecosystem: Environmental > Terrestrial > Soil > Wetlands | place: USA: Florida...
ACGGATGCTTGACGACCGCGTAGACCTTTCGGCACAGGTAGAAGCCCGCATAGGACAGCCACGTGGCCGTGAACAGCTGCAGGCGGTAGCGGCGCAGCAAGGCGGCCTGTTCGGCGTTCATGCGTAATCCTCGTGGAGGGGTGCCGTGGCGCCGGAGGCGAGTTGCTCCCAGAAATGCGCGGGCAGCGAACGGTAGTCGCTGCAGGTCGCGCTGGCCAGCGCGGTGTTGTCGATGACCTCGGCCGCGCAGCAGGTGATGAACACGCTGCGCATGCCCGCGGCTCGCGCGGCGAGCAATCCGGCGCTGCTGTCTTCGAACACCACCGCCTCGGCGGGTTCGACACCGAGCACGCGCGCAGCCAGCAGGAACGCTTCAGGATCGGGCTTGCCGACCCGCACGTCATCGCCACCGATGCGCGCCTGTGGCGCCACGCACTCGCCGATGCCAAGCTGTTCGACGAAATGATCGATGACCGAGCGCGGGCTCGAGGACACGACGGCGATCCGCAGTCCGTTCGCGGCCGCCGCGCGGACCGCCTCGGGGGCTCCGGGTATCGGCTGCACCTGCCGCGCGGCGGCGCTCCAGTACGCCAGCAATTCAGCCGCCAGCGCTTCGGCCGGCACGGTGATGCCGGTCTGTGCGCGCATCGTGTCGGCCACGTGCCTCCAGGTGCGCCCGTGCGTCTCGGTATGCGGCAGCGAGTAGCCGGCGATGCCGTGCCGCGCGGCCACGGCCGTGACCGTGGCGTCGGTGTGCACTTCCGTGTTGATCAGCGTGCCGTCCAGGTCGAACAGCACGGCGCGCACGGGCTGCTCGACGCGCTCGAGGCGCTCGATCAACGGGCGGTAATGCTCGAACGGCGGCGTCTTGAGGCCGCCGATCTTGCCCTGGTCGTCGAACCGCCGCAGCAGCACGGCCTCGCGCCAGTACGGCTGGGATTCGAACGCCCGCCGCTCGGCCTCGTTCATCGGCCCGCCCTGGAGCGCCAGCGTCGTGACCGAGGCGGTGCTGAGTTGGCCCAGGTAGGCCGGATCGGTGGCGCACAGGTAGCGCTTGGCCGGCACGTGCAGCCGCACCGGCTCGGACACCTCGGCGCCGAAGCGTGCCGCGAGCCAACGTGCCCCGATCCGTTCATGGCCCGCGTCCTGCTTCCAGTCGGCGATGTCGTCGGGCACGGACTCGATCAGGTGCCCGATGTCGTGCACGAGCGCGGCCAGCACGAGTGCATCGGCCGCGCCGTGCGCGCGGGCGAAGTACGCCGCCTGCAGCCCATGCTCGGTCATCGTCACCGGCTCGCCGTAGTAGGCGCCGGCGCCACGCTGCGCGTAGATGGCCGCGAGCTCGTCGGCCGCGGCGGTCGCGGCGGTCACGGCGCCCTGCCCTGCAGCCGCTCCCGCAGCAGCGCCGTCGAGCTGTAGACGCTGTCGCGCGTGACGTAGCACCCTTGCAGGTGGCGGGCATGGCGTGCCGAGGCGTAGCCGCTGCGACCGTGCAGCACGCGCCGGTTGTCGAACATCGCGAGGTCGCCGTTCTCGAGCCGCGTCGCCAGCTGGAAGCGCGCCTCGCGCAGCAGCAGCGCAAAGCGCCGGTACGCGGCGTAATACGCCGCGCACGCCCGCGCCGGCAGCCGCAGCGGCTGGATCGAGCGGTTGTTGTAGGCCACCGCGGAAATCCCGCCGGTGCAGGACAACTCGATCAACGGGCGCTCGGCGTACAGGTCGGCGCCAGTGCCCCGGTAGCGGAACGGCACCGGCGTGCGGGTCAGCAGCGCGAAGTCGTCGGGCGCGGTCTCGCGCAGATGGGCCGCCAGGGCGAAGCCGTCGGCGAACAGGCTGTCGCCGCCATCGGGCGCTGCCAGCAGCGTGTGCAGGGCCTGGAAGCCCGGCACCGGTTCGCGATACGGATTGTCGAGATGCAGTCCCAGCCCGCGATCGGAATAGGCCAGGTTCTCGGGCTGCGCCACCGCGCGCACGTCGAACAGCCGGCCGTAGTTGGTTTCGGCCACGCGGCCGACGAGGCCCATCGCGTCGAGGATCGCGCCGTCGGTGCGTGGCACGTCGCGCAGGAACGCCAGCCCATCCTGCAGCAGGCGCGTCTGCCAGGCCAGGCGCGCCGCCTCGTCGGATCGCAACAGCGGCCACGCGAGCCAGGCGAAATCGCGCCGGGCATCGAGTGCGGCGCCCTCGAGCCAGGCGCGGCGCTCGAGTTCGGGCCGCTGCGGGCGGCCGATGGCGCAGCCATACAGCCAGTCGAGCGCCAGCACGCCAGTGCGCGCGTCGTCGTGCCACTGGATCGCGGCGCTCTCACCCTGCAGCGCGGCGCTGCGGATGCGCGGCTCGGCCGGCAGGTCGGCCACGTCGATGAGGCGCTGGCCGCTGTGCGGGTCGCGGTCCTCGGCCAGGTTGTCGCGCAGCCAGATGCTGGCGAACTCGCCGACGGTGCCGTCGCTCCAGTGCACCGTGAGCAGCGTGGGCTCGACACGCAGCTCGGTGGCTGCCGGCGCACTCATCGCAGTTCACCTTCCCAGCGCGACACGACCGCGACGGCGATGCTGTTGCCGACGACATTCGTCGCCGACCGCCCCATGTCGAGGAAATGATCGATGCCGAGCAGCAGCAGCAGGCCGCCTTCCGGGATGTTGAACTGCGGCAGTGTCGCGGCGATCACGACCAGCGAGGCGCGCGGCACGCCGGCCATGCCCTTCGAGGTCAGCATCAGGATCGCCACCATCAGCAGCTGCTGGCCCACCGACAGCCCGATGCCGTAGGCCTGGGCGATGAACAGGCTGGCGAAGGTGCAGTACATCATCGAACCGTCGAGGTTGAACGAATAGCCGATCGGCAGCACGAAACTGGCAATGCGGTTGCTGCAGCCGAATCGCTCGAGCTGCTCGAGCGTCTTCGGGTAAGCGGCCTCGGAGCTGGCGGTGGAGAAAGCCAGCAACAGCGGATCGCGCACGCCGCGGACCAGGTGCAGCACGCGCGGGCCGATCACCAGGCCGCCGAGCGCGACCAACAGTACCCACAGCACCAGCAGCGCGAGGTAGAACTCGCCCATGAACACCCCGTAGACGCCGAGCACGCCCAGCCCCTGCTGGGCGACGGTGGCGGCGAGCGCGCCGAACACCGCCAGCGGCGCGCACCGCATCACGTAGCTCGTGACCTTGAGCATGATGTGGGAGAGCGCATCGATGACATCGACGAGCGCACGCGCACGCTCGCCCAGGGCGGCGGTGGCGGCGCCGAAGAACAGCGCGAACACGACGATCTGGAGGATTTCATTGCGCGCCATCGCGTCCACGATGCTCACCGGGAAGGTGTGGCCGATGAAGTCCTTGAGCGACAGGCCGCCAGCGGCGAGGTCGCCGTGCGCCGCGCTGTCGGGGAGCGGCACGTGCAGCGCGGCGCCGGGCCTGAACAGGTTCACCAGCAGCAGGCCCAGCGTCAGCGAGACCAGCGAAGCGCCGATGAACCAGCCGAATGCCTTGATGCCCACCCGGCCGACCGCGCCGCCATCTCCCATCCTGGCAATGCCCACGACCAGCGTGGAAAACACCAGCGGCGCGATGATCATCTTGATCAGGCGGAGGAACACCGTGGGCAGCAGATCGGCCGCCGCGGCAAATGCGGCCGACCCGGCCGGCCAGGCCGCATGGACCGCCACGCCGGCAAGCACGCCGAGCGCCAACCCGAGCAGGATGAATTGTGTCAGGCGCATGGACTGCACGGTGTCGTTCCTGGGCAGGCGATCCGCTCGCGCCCGCGGCGCCGCAGTATACGGGCTCGGGATTGCACTAATCCACGAACATGCGCACCGCCGCCGCGCCCATCAGCGCGGCGGCGATGCAGCCGAGCGCGATGGCGGTGCGACCCGCGCGATACTCGCCGAGCACCGAACGGCGGGAGGCCAGCACCACGACCATGATGACCAGCGGCACGGACACGACGCCGTTGATCACCGCGCTCCAGAACAGCGCGCGCATCGGGCTGATCGGCAGGTACTGGATCGCGAGCGCACACAGCATGCTCGCGGCGATCACGCCGTAGAAGCCACGCGCGTCCGCGGCGCGGTGCTCCAGGCCCGACTTCCAGCGCATGACTTCCGCCAGCGCGTAGGCGCCCGAACCGGCCAGTACCGGCACGCCGATCAGGCCGACGCCGAGGATGCCGAGCGCGAACAGCTCGAAGGCGAAATCGCCCGCCAGCGGCCGCAGCGCGCCGGCCGCCTGTGCGGCGGTGTCGATCTGCGTGATGCCCGCGGCGTGCAGCGTCAGCGCCGTGGCCAGGATGATGCAGTAGGCGCAGGCGTTCGAGTAGAACATGCCGCTCCAGGTGTCCCAGCCGATGCGGCGCAGTTCATGGGCCGCGGGCCGCGGATCCTGCAGCAGCGCCGTGGTGCGCGGCGCCGCGGCCATGTCCTCCACTTCCTCGGAAGCCTGCCAGAAAAACAGGTACGGGCTGATCGTCGTGCCGAACAGTGCGACGATCACCGTGGCCGCCGAGCGGTCGGCGACGAACGCCGGCCAGAGCGTGCGCAGGCCGACCGTGCGCCAGGGAACGTGCACCGTGAACAGCACGGCGGCGTAGGCCAGCAATGACGCCGTCAGCCAGCGCAGCAGCCGCACGTAGCGGTGATACGGCACGTACACCTGCGCCAGCAGCATGCAGGTGGCGAACGAGACGGTCATCAGGCGGCGGTTCACGCCGGTCACGAGCTCGGCGGTCTCGCCCATCGCAGCGATGTCCGCGGCGATGTTCAGCGTGTTGGCGAGCAACAGCAGCAGCACTGCGGCACGCACCACCGGCATTGGGAACTGCGCGGCCATGTTCGCGGCCAGTCCGCGGCCGGTGACGCGCCCGATGCGCGCGCACATCGACTGCACGGCCGCCATCAGCGGAAAGGACAACGGCATGGTCCATAGCATCGCCAGCCCATACTGGGCGCCGGCCTGTGAATAGGTGGCGATGCCGCCCGGATCGTCATCGGCGGCGCCGGTGATCAGCCCGGGCCCGACGCGGGCGAGCGGATGCTCCAGCATGCGACGCCAGAAAGTCTTCAAGCGTGGTCCCGGGTGACGGTGGGTCTGCGGCGGCGGGCCACTATCGCGTGCCCCGGGGTGGCGGTCAATCGTCCTGCCGCCGTCGCGGGCGGTCGCGCAGCATGCGCTCGAGCCGCCGGTCGTAGCCGTAGATGTCGTCGAAGAACAGCACTGGCCCCGCCTCGGTGGCGAGCGCCGTGCCGTAGAGAATCATGACCGGCACCGGCCGGGCGAGCGCGACCCGCCGGGCATCGGGTCCCTGCATCGCTTCGCTGACCGAAGCCGCGGTCCAATCATCCGGATTGCCGCGCAGAACGTGCACGGCCAGCGCCACCGGATCGCTGACGCGGATGCAGCCGTGGCTGAAATCCCGCCGCGCCTTGCCGAACAAGGCGCGTGCAGGTGTCGAGTGCAGGTAGACGCCATAGGCGTTGGGCAGGACGAACTTGATCAGTCCCAGCGCGTTGTCCGGGCCCGGCCGCTGCCGGAGCCGCAGCGCGCCAGCTTCGAGTGCATCGATGGCGGCGGCGTCCGGCGACACCGGGGTCGCATCATCACCCGGTCCGCGCACGATCTCGAGGTTGTTGCGTTCGAGGTAGTGCGCATCGGCGCGCATCGGCGCCAGCATTTCCCTGCGCACGATGCTGGCCGGCACGTCCCAATAAGGTCGGAACACCACCTGGCGGATCTCGCTGACGAACACCGGGGTGCGCTTGTCGCGGAACGACTGGCCGACGATCACCGGCATCTGCGCGATGTCCGCCGCCCGGTCATCGGTGCCGCGGAAGGCAAACAGCTGGAACTGCGGGATGTTGACGATGATCGGCGGCGCGTTGAAAGCGGGCAGCCAGCGCCAGCGCTCGAGCGTGAGTTCGATCTGTCGCACGCGCGCGGGCATCGGCACGGTCAGCGCGGCGAACGTCCGGCGCGAGAGCAGGCCGTCGGCGCCCAGCCCGTGCCGGGCCTGGAAGCGCGTCAGTGCCTGCACCAGCGGCGGATCGATGGACTCCCGCGCGGTGTCCGGCACGATGGCCTCTGCCGTAGCCAGGTCGCCCAGCGCGACCAGCAGGCGCCGCAGTGCGGGTGCGCCGGAGTAGTGGTCATTGATTCGCAGCGTGTGCTGCGGGAGCGGCGGCAGGCGTGTCAGATCCGGCTGCGCGGCGAGTTCGCGGTAGCGGCGCAGCGCGGTCTCGAGCAACCGATAGTGCAGGAATGGCGGCTCGAGCGCGGCGAACTCGGCGGCGAGGTCGGGGCTCGTGGCCAGATGCGCCAGCGTCGCATCGCGATCGAGGGCAGCGCGCGGTGGCCCAATCGCAAACCCGGCCGCGCGCGCATTGATGCGGCCGCCGTGCAGATCGCGGGCATAGTCGAACGCGGCACGCGAGAGTGCGCGATCGGCCGCCGCGATCGATTCCGCCGCGGGCGCCGGAAGGTGCCGCTGGCGCTCGAGCATCGCCGCGAGTTCCTCGCTACCGTAGTCCGCGCTGTCGAGGCCGTGGTCGGCGGCTGCGGCGAGCTGTGCCACCAGCGCCTCGGCCTGCGGCGTGGGGCGGCCGTCATGGAACCACAGGGGTGCCGACCCCGCGCGCGCCGCGGCGGCCCACGACAGCAGGCCGAGCCACAGGCAGGCGGGCCAGCGCGCGCGCGCCGCCATCCCTATTTCATCGGGTGCCGCTGCGCACGAGCAATGCGGCGATGATGGCCAGCATGGCGAATCCCAGCGCGATGAGCGCGGCGGCCAGTACCGGATGGGAATCCCACGCGGCCAGCAGGATCGCGACCGCGCCGAAGGCGAGCGCGGCGAAGCCGAGCGCGACGGCCGCGATGGCGAGCGCGATCGCCGTGGCGGCGCGCCGCACTTCCTGGCGCACCGCGCGGCGCAACTGTTCGAGGCGTTGCTCCAGGCTTCGCGCCACCGTGGCGCCGAGCTGGCCCAGTGCGCCGGCCAGGCCTGCCATGCCGCTGCCCAGCGTGCTCATGCCCGGCGACTCATTCGCGGCGCGCGGTCAGCGCGCCGAGCAGGAACGCCACGGCCGCCGCGATCCCGATCGACATCCAGGTGTGCTCGCGCACGTATTCGTCGGCCGATCGCGCGCCCTGCACCGCTTCGCGCTGCAGTGTGCGTTCCGCCTCCTGCAGGCGCGAACGCGCCGAGGCCAGGGCATCTTTAAGTTGCCCGACGAGATCGGCGCCGCCGTCGCCGGCCTTGCCGGCGGTGCTGCGTGCCAGGCTCTCGAGTTCCGCCAGCACCTTGTGCAATTGCCGGATGGGTTCACTGTCCTCGACGTTCATGAGGCGATGCCCGTGGTGAGCCGAAAGTGAATCGATTCTGTCGCCCCTGCGGGGCGAGCGTCATCAGCACAAACCCCTAGGCCCGGAGCGGATCGCCCCAGATCCTCACGCGGCCGGTATCCACGTGCACGAAATCGGACACCCGGTAATACCCGACGCCACCGGCCTGCTGGGCGCGGGCCAGCATCGCCAGCCGCGCCGTGTCCACGCCCGGCAGGCGCACGTCGATCGCGCGCCCCTCGAGGTGCAGGCTGTGTTCGGCGACGCCGTTCGATGCGCGGCGCAGGGCGGCATTGGTCGTCGGGGTGCGATATCCGCAGATCACCTGGAAGGCTTCGCTGCTGCCCGAGTCGGCCTGCAAGCGGTGCAGGCGGTCGAGCACGAGCGGATCCATCGGGTACACGGTCTCGGTACGGAAGTCGCGCAGCAACTGGTTCAGCTGCTGCATCGCTGCCGGCACGTAGGACGTGCCGTCGAAATACATCGTGCTGAGGCGCTCGCCCGTATGCACGTGCACGAGCGCGATTGCGCGCGGCGCGGCATCGGCCGCCAGGCCTGCCCGCACGGTGCCGAGGCCGACCGCGGTGCCCGCCATGCTGCGCAGGAACCCGCGGCGGTCGAGAACCGGCCTGGCTGGTGGCTTTGGGGTCGTACCCATGCGCGCACGCTGCCACAACCGGCACGGAAACGCACGTTCGTCAGGCATGAACCTTGCGGTGCGTCACCCGGCTCCGGTCGCTACGTCGGTGCATGCGACGCGCGCGCGGCCGTCAGCAGGGTCTGCAGGTAACGGGCGCTGAGATCGATCGCGGAGTCTGACGACCCTCCCGCCTGGGCAGGCGGCCGCCCGCTGTGCACGAGCATCGAGATCGCCTGGCCCACCCGCTCCGGCGTGCCCAGGTCGCTCCACCCGCAATCGGCGACCGCTTCGACGAGCAGCGCCGGATCCGGCAGCGATTCCAGCACCTGGTGCGAGAAGTCGACATGGGGCAGCCGCTCGTACAGCGCCTCGAGCGCATCCTGGCGGTGCTCGCCGCAGTCCATCGCCGCGCGCATGTCGCGCAGCACGTCGGGCTGCAACCGCGCGAACAGGCCGAGCAGCGTGCTGCAGCGGGCCACGAGTATGAACGTGTTCAGCAGTCCGCCGCGTTCGATCAGCAGCGCGGCGGTCGCCGGGTTCGGCTTCTCGACGAAGCGGAGCACGCGGCTGAAGCCGCGCTCGTCCGGGGGCGCGGGCAGCAGGTAACCGAGCTCCGGGTCCGGCGTGACGGGCGTCATGCCCAGCAGCACGATGTGATCGGGCGTGGCGCGCAACTGCGCGAACGCCCGCCCCACTGCCGTTGCGAGGATGTCCTCGTCGATGACCAGGTGGTCCGAGGGCAGCAACACGACCTCTGCCTGCGGGTCGAGCTGCTCGAGGTGCAGGAGCTGCAGCAATATGCCGTTCGCGGTGCCGCGGTTGCGCGGTTGGACGACGACGTTGTTCGCCGGCAATGCGCGCAAGGCATGCCACCACCAGTGGCGATGGTTGGCCGCGACGATGACACTGACCCGCCCATCGCCGGCGATCGCCTGGCCGCGACGGATCGCCGACTGCAGCAGCGATGGGCCGCCGCCGATGGTGCAGTATTGCTTCGGCACGGCGCGGCCGGTCGAATCGGCGCTGAGCGTGCTGAGGCGGCGGCCGTCACCGGCGGCCAGCACCAGCGCCCACCTGTGTGCGGTGTCCTGCACGTTCGCTCCTTGTCCGGCCGCCTGCCGTCGCCATGACGGCACCCTGCGAAGCTAGCGGCACGGCATCGTGCCGCCCATTCGCAAATGTACCTAGGTGCGTGGTCGCGCTGGGTCCACCGCATCGCCCGCGGGCCCGGGCGATTGCGGTGATCACGTGTTGCCGGCCTGCGGCGATACCTTTAGTCTTCGGGACGATGGGTCCCGTGTTCATCTGCGATGCGGCGCGCACGCCGATCGGCCGCTTCGGAGGCGCGCTGGCGACGGTGCGCACCGACGACCTGGCCGCCGTGCCGCTCCGCGCATTGCGGGAACGCCACCGCGCGCTCGACTGGGCGCGACTCGATGAGGTGTTCCTCGGCTGCGCCAACCAGGCGGGCGAAGACAACCGCAATGTCGCGCGCATGAGCCTGCTGCTCGCGGGGTTCCCCGAGTCGGTGCCCGGCGTCACGATCAATCGGCTCTGCGGTTCAGGCCTGGATGCCGTGGGCACGGCCGCGCGCGCCATCGCCTGCGGCCAGATGGATCTCGCGATCGCCGGTGGCGTGGAATCCATGACGCGCGCGCCGTTCGTGATGGGCAAGGCGGAAGCGCCCTTCGGGCGCGATCAGCGCATCGAGGACAGCACGCTCGGCTGGCGATTCGTGAACCCGCGGTTCAAACAGCACTTCGGCGTCGACACGATGGCCGAGACCGCGGAAAACGTTGCCGCGGAATTCGTCGTGACGCGCGAGGACCAGGACGCCTTCGCGCTGCGCAGCCAGCAGCGCGCGGCGCAGGCGCAGGCGCGCGGCTTCTTCGCCGCTGAAATCGTCGCCGTCGACCTGGCCGGCCGCAAGTCCGCGCCTGCCGCCAGCGTGACACATGATGAGCATATCCGCGCCGATGCGAGCGCGGCGGCGCTCGCGCGTCTGCCGACGCTGGTGCGCACGCCCGGCACGGTGACCGCCGGCAATGCCTCGGGGATCAACGACGGCGCCTGTGCGTTGCTGCTGGCTTCCGAGGCGGCCGTGCAGCGTCATGGGCTCATGCCCTGGGCGCGCGTCCTGGGCATGGCGAGCGCGGGC
>Ga0335069_10017037_pt1 | contig 10129 bp, 9 predicted proteins | sample Lox_Sample_11_FD_206714 | JGI IMG/M metagenome (GOLD analysis project Ga0335069, IMG submission 206714) | Soil microbial communities from Loxahatchee National Wildlife Refuge, Florida, United States - Lox_Sample_1.1 | ecosystem: Environmental > Terrestrial > Soil > Wetlands | place: USA: Florida...
GCGGAGTGCAGGAAGTCCGCGGACCGATCGCTGCGGTGAACACGAACCGCCCGGCTCGCCGGCCGACGGGCGAGCCGAATATCACGGGGGATTGGGCGCCGGTACAACAGGTGATGGTCGATCCTCGCGGCACCGGCGGCGGGCTGGTTGCGCTCGACAAGTTGGATCAATACAAGCCCGGACAGCCTTCGGGAAACGCGAACAAGGGAACGGCGAAGGGTACGGGCGCGCCAAAGGGTCCGCGGCTATATGGCGGGACGGAGCTGACGGAGGCGGGCGAGAAGGCCGCGGCGGATTTCAAGCGCGAAGACAATCCTCGCTTCCGCTGCGAGACGACCAGCATCATTTTCGATTGGACGTTCGACGGACCGGTGGACCGGATCACGCAGAACAAAGATACGATCACGCTCGAATACGGACAGTTCGGATTGAAGCGCACGGTCTATATGAACCTGAAGGCGCATCCTAGCGGGATCAAGCCGAGCCGCACGGGGCATTCGATCGGGCACTGGGAGGGCGACACTCTGGTCGTGGATACGGTGGGCTTCTCGCCGGGATTTCTGAACACTCCCGTGCGCAACAGCGACAAGCTCCATGTGGTGGAGCGCTTCACGCTGGACCCGGCGAAATGGTCGCTCACGCGGGCCTACACAGCGGAGGATCCGGTTTACCTAAAAGGAAAGTACTCCGGCTCGGACACGATATTTATCGCCGATGCTCCGTTCAATCCGGGCAAGTGCCAGGAGTTGAACTTCATCGACTATTCGAAGCAGCAGAAGAAGTAGCGGCGGCCGCTCCGTACCATCGCGGTTCGGTGCCGCGACTGAACCGCCGCGCGAAAGCATGCGGACAGGCCGGTTCTAAGTAACCGCCCGCAAAACGGAGCGCGCGGGCAGCTTATTGCGTCGAGGGCACCCGCGCACCCTTTGCGGGCTAGTATTCCCAGCCGAAGCTCGTGCCCAGCGGCGCGGTGTTCATGAACGCTTCGACGGCGTGAATCTGACCGCCGTAGATTTTGAACATCTCCCAAACCATGAGAGTGCCTTCGCGGCCCATGAGAGATCCTGGCCCGAAACTCATGCGCAACCAAACGATGCCCTGCTCTTCATCGACCGCGGCGACCTTCGCGACGATGCCGGAGAGCGTGGGCAAGCGCTGCTCCTTGATGTTGGTGCAACCCGGCATGAAGGTGCACTTGGGTCCGGCCATGATCTGGCCGTTTTCGAAGCGATACGCGTCGGGTGCGAACTGCGCGTCGACCTTGACGAAGCTGCCGACCTTGAGGCCGGCGGGATAAAGCAGCGCGAGCTTGATCATTTCGTCCCGCGTGTTGAGTTGCGAGCGTTCCGGGGTCAGGTTCATTGCGGGGCTCGCGGATTTCAACTCCTCGGGCCGGAAGATCATTCCTTCGGCTTGGTTCCGGACTACGGTCGTGTCGATTTCGGAGATTTTTCCGGATGCGAGCTTCAGCCGCACTTGGAACAATACCGGCGCGCCATTCTCCATCATCACCACATGCGTTCCCGCAACACCTTGACGCACGTCGATGATGTCCTGCCGGAATCCGCCTAAACTGGCAGCCGTCTTCCATAGCCCCTCGCCAAGAGGTTTCTCGACCATGTTCTCGGTGAATCGCGCGTTGGGAGCCAGGGGGAGCCGCTTGGGATCGTGCGCAACAACGGCGTCAAGGTAGCGCGTCAGCATGCCGCGCAGGCATTCACGATCGCAAGCTTGGGAGGAGTTGGCTGATTGAGCCGTCACGGGCCGTAGTGCGAAGAGGAGGCCGGTGAGGAGGAGCACTTGTCTCATGGGATGAACTTTATCATGGCGCCCACGCGAACGGCATCGCGATATATACTCTGTTAGCTAGTCGAAAAAAACGGCTTACAACTTAGGAGGCTTATGAAGAACGTGCTCGGCTCACGTGTCGTTCTAGGAGCATCTCTTGCAGCGGCGTTCGCTATCGCCGTCATCGCGCAGGCTCCGTCCACGGATCAGGCCAAGCCGCAGATCAAGAGTCTCTCGCATGCCATCCATGCGGTGAATGAGCTGGATACGACGCTCGCGTTTTATCGCGATGTTTTCGGCTTGAATGGCATGCCGCAGGATTTTCCAAATCCCGGTGTGCCGCTACTCACGAACGCTCCTGGCGTCACGCTGCGGATGTCGATGATGAGGCTGCCAGGCGCGATGCAGTTCGAGCTCACGCATTTCATGGGCGTCGAACGGAAGCCGGCTCAAGCTAAGTACACGGATCCCGGCGCGGCGAGCATCGTGTTTTACGTCCGCGACATTGATGCGGCGGTAGCGAATGCCAAGAAGGCGAACGCGCCGATCGTCACCGCGGGTGGCGCTCCGGTCGAAATCACCAGGCCGAAAGGCAAGGCTCGGTCGATCATGATGCGCGATCCGGATGGCTTCTTCGTTCAAGCGATTCAGGAAGCACCGCCGGCGGGTGCGCCGGAGGGAAATGTGCATCGCGTATCGCTGGCTTACACCATGGAGAGCGCCGAGGGCACTACGAAGTTCTATAGCGGCATGTTCGGCGTCGAACTATCGGGGCCGTCGGCATTCTCGAAGGACCCGGCGCTGATGAAGCTGGTTGGCGCGCCGGCGGGAACCGAGTTCCGCAAACTCACCGGAACGATGCCCGGACCTCAGAACGCCTACATCGAGTTCACCGAATTCCGCGGCGTTCCGCGCACAAAGTTCCACCTGCGGGTCCGCGATCCAGGCGCGCCCGCGATGGCCGTGCAGGTGAATAATCTCCCCGGAATGGTCGCGGAGATGAAGGCGGCGGGAATGAACATCATATCCACCAACGGCGAAATCGTGGACTTCGGCGGCGGTACGCATACCATCTTCGTGGAAGATCCCAACGGCATGAACATCGAAGTGTTCGAGCGCACGGGCGCTCCGCAAGGCAAGGGCGGCGGCAAAGGCAAAGGCCAAGCCAAAGGCGAAGCGAAGTAAATCGGGGCTTCGGCGGATCTACTTTGAGGCGGGAGCACCGCGGGTGAACAGTTCCCAGGTGAATCCGTTCACGTCGCGAACGAAGACGTTGCCTGCTCCGCCCGCTCTCTTCACGGGCGTTCCGCCGGTTGTAACGACCGTGCCGCCCGCGGATTTCCATTGCGCGACAGCCGCATCCAGATCTCGCACGGCCATCGTGAACGCCGGGAATCCGGGATCGGGGGGACCCATAATGTGCTTGGCTCGCGGCATGCCTTTGTATTCGATGAAAGCGAAATCGGCAGTCTGCCCTGGGATTGATCCGTGCGTGATCCGCCACTGCGCGCCTTGCAATCCGATCAGCTTCAGCACGGTGTCGTTGGTCGCCCATTGTCCGCTCGGTCGAGCGTTGTAGCCGAAGGCTTCGCGATAGAATTTCACCGACCGATCTGTGTCCTCGACCGAGATCTGAATGCTGCCGCCGATGATGTCTCCCGCCGGCGCATCGGATGGGATTGGGTCCGGCTGCTGGAGTTCCACGAAGAATCCGTCAGGGTCGCGCACCACTACTTCGCGCATCTTTGAACTGGCATTCCCGGTTGGATTGACTGGCGCGCCGCCGGTGGTCACTACTTCGGTTCCCGCCGCCTTCAGTTTGGCCATGATCTTCTCGATGTCCCGCACTCGCAGCGCCAATGTTGTCGCGCCTGGATCCTGAATCGCAAACCGGTCCGCCTTTTTCGCGGTGTTTGTGAACTCGGTCAGCTCCCAGCCGAAGTTCGCGCCCGGGACCCGGAACGTAGCGGCTCGGAAACTCGCGCCTTGGGTTGCGGTGAATCGGGAAATGTCGGCGTCGAGCGGCTGCGGCTTCTGGCTCAAGGGATCGCTCGTGCCAATCACCGGCAGGCCCAGAACGTCGCGATAAAACGGGACGGTCTTATCGAGACTCTGCACGGCGTGGGCGAGATTGCCGAGTCCGATAACCGGCGTGGCATTCGAAGCGGTCGGCTGCTGCGCGAACGTCAGCGCGGGAATCACGGCGAGGAGCAGGTAATGGCGTAGGCGCATGTGGGCTCCTTACTTCGCCGCGGAAGCGCCGGCCTGAGCGGTGCGGCCGTCCTGGTCGCTGCTGCCGCCGGAGGCGCCGATAGCTCCGATTAGCTTACCGTCCACGATGAGCGGGATTCCGCCTTCAACTGGAACCGCGCCCTTGAGGCCGAGCATTCGAAGGCCTTGCCCGCCCGCAGCCAAGGTGTCCTGAAAGGATTTGGTCGGACGGCGGAAGAGCGCGGCCGATTTGGCCTTGTCAATGGCGATGTCGACGCTGCCGAGCTGCGTGTCGGGCATTCGTTCGAAGTAGACGAGGTAGCCGCCGGTGTCGACGACGGCGACGGCCATCGCCCAATTGTTCTTGCGAGCTTCGGCAATCGCCGCGGCTGCGATCTTCTTCGCAGCGTCGGCGTTGATGGAGATACCGTAGGGAACGTTGGTCGGCGCAGTCGACGGCGTTTGGCCGAAACACGCGACGCTGAACGCCACGGCGGCCAAGCTCCGCTTTAATGATCTGGGCTTTAGTGACATGGGTTCATTATCTGTCATGCCGATGCGGCATGAGTGGGCATGAATTTGAATCATGTATCCTGATCAGATAACAAAACCCGGGAGGCGAGAATGCGAGACAGAGTGTTACCTGGAGCGGTCGCGGCCGTCACGTTCGCTGCGATCCTTACCGCGCAAGCGCCGCAGACGACTTCACAGCCTTCTTCGCAAACCGCCTCACAGCCGGCGCCACCTGCGGCGAACCTCAATCAGCTCATGCGAGGGCTCTTCTTCCCGCATTCGAACGTGGTCTTCTCGACACAACGAGTGAACCCAGCGGAGATCAAGAAGATTTCCGAGCCATCAACCTCGACTGATCCGCTGACCGGCGTATTCGGGAACTGGGAAGCGGTCGAGGATAGCGCGCTCGTTTTGAGCGACGCTGCGGAGCTGCTGATGACTCCTGGGCGCAAGTGCAGCAACGGTAAGGATGTTCCCCTGGAGAAGGCGGACTGGATACAGTTCGTGAAGCAGCTTCGGGAAGCGGGGATGGTCGCCTACAAAGCCGCTCTGACGAAGAACATGGATAACATGATCCAAGCCGCCGACGTGCTGAACACGTCGTGCGCGAACTGCCACAACAGGTATCGAGCCCGGTCGCGCTGCCAATAGATATCGCAGGCAGAAAGAACCGCGTCGCGGAAAAGCGGCCTGCTTTACGGCAACTTGATCGTCTGCAGCGTCGTAAACGTGAGCACAGTTTCCGACGGTATGCGAACGCGCTGTCCCTTCATGAACACCTGCGACCCCGCGCCGGCAGCGGCTCCCGCGCCTGCGCCGATCGCCGCCCCGCTCCCTCCGCCCGCGATAGCCCCGATAATTGCGCCGACTGCGCCCACCGCGGCCGCGCTTTTCGCCGTGCGAGCGCCTCTGGAGCTACTCCCTTCCGTGACCTGGGTCGAACGGACGGGAATCATCCTGCCGTTTACAGAGAACCACAGCAGTTGAACCGAGAGCTGCGCGCGGCCAGTCAGCTTTCCGGATTCCTGCTCGGAGACGAGTTTCACCTGCGCATCCGCGCCCTTGGGCGCAACGATCATGCCGTCTACCATGACCGGTTCTTCCAGGCTTGCCCTAAACTCGTCCCCTTCGTTATTCCTCTCGGAGTCGATCGAATCGATCAGGCGAATCGAGATCTCCGTACCGGATGGCAAATCCCGGCTTGCGCCATGCGCGACCATGATCGCGAGAATCTCCTCGCCCACGCCGGCCTGCCTTAGTTCGACGATTCTCCCCGCGTCCAGCGCGAACTTCGAGGGGTAGCGTTTCACGAGGCCCGCGACGAAACCTTCGGTGAATCCGGCTTTGACTAGCAGCACTACTCCGTCGCTTGTGTAGGGCTCGATCGGAGGGTTCTTCTTGGCCACGGCCCAAATGATGGACTCGCTTACCCCGGCCCGCTTCAAATCCGCCAAATGCGGAGCATCGCTCAAAAGCTTCGATCCCTGCTGATCGATCAGGTTGAGAATGAAGTCCTCGCTCAAGCCTGACTGCACCAGCTTGGGAATATCTGCGTTGGTCAACGTAGCTTGGGCCCAAAGAGAGGATCCAAGCACGGTTGACACGAGTAGCAAAACAAAAAGAAATCTTTTGGTCAGCACGTGAAAAACTCCTGGTTTTGCCATTCGCAGCTCGCGCCGCTTTCGCCGCGAATGGCTTGCGTCTCCTTCTCTTAGGTGTCTGCGGCGATCATATTTGTTTGACCCTAAATCCTGTTCGATAATGCGGGCGGCTATGGAGCAGCCGGCCGCGCGTAGATTGTCTTGTAGCCGCTGCCGGTCAGGGCGGCGACTCCAGCCCCGACGCCCACTCCCCCGGCGATCCACGCTGCGGCGGGAGTGTCCTGCCCCTCGTTCGTGAAACGCTGGCCAACGGTGGCAGTCAGAATCGCGCCCGCGGCGATTCCGGCCGCTGCGCCAATCAAAGCGCGTGTTAGGCGACTCAGTCCGGATCGGCGATACAGACGTAGCACGTCCGCCTTCTGCACCGTGACTTCACGATCCATGAGAAGCGTGATGCTCGATTCGTTGGCGCTCTGAAAGCGACCATTGAGGCGGCGCTGATCTGTTTGAATCAGACCGATCTGATCGCCCGGCCGCAACTTGTTTAGGCTGGTCCACTCGTCCTGTTTGGCAGCCGCACTAACGCTGAAGACCGTCGCGGCCAGAATCGCGGCCGCCGTACTCCGTGTGCAGCAAATCACAATTCAAGATCCCTTCAAGTCCAGCGTGCAACGCGGGAAGGCGGGGGATGACCCACGAACAGCACCCCTCCTGCCTCCCCTCTTCACCAGTGAAGCCTCCGAACGTTTGACTAGATACTTCGCATGTAAACGACCACTCGTAAGCCCTCTGGGTCCTGGCACTTAGCAACGGCGACCTGTCCAAGAAATCGTACACGCCCGCTTCGTTGTCGAAAACTTTTGACAGAGTTCGATGGGCTTCGCCACAGTTGACCCGACAAAACCAAGCGTTGAAGCCTGGACCTCCGATTGCTGCCCTTGGAATCCGTCGTGATAGGAGTACGGACTTACTCGCGTGGAGATCCCGCAGGGTTCTCCCTGGCCGAGTGCTGTTATGCTATCCGTCAAATGCTGAAGCAGTTGGTTCGGGAGTCGTCTCTTTTAGCGCCCGATTTTCGGTCGTTTCGGCGCCAGGAGTTGACGTTCGTTTCCCTGAATCTGTTCTTGCTCTCGGCGCTCCTCGCCGTCCACGTCTTGTTCCCTTCCTATTTCGGGACGCCGCCGTTGGCGCTGAAACTTGTTTTGGCGACCGGTCTCCTCGCCAATGGGGTTGAAGGGGCGTGGCTGCAGCGCAGCGAAGCTCTCAGCGCGCAGGGGATCGTCGCCCTCACCTGGGCCACGATCGCACTCAATATGGCGATTTCCTTCGCGCTCGCGACGTTGTCCTTCCGGCAAGACATTCAGTATTTCGCGTTGATGATCGCGCCGATTTTGCAAGCAGCATTCCGGCTCTCGTTGCGCGCGACCGCCGTCGCTGTGGTGGCCAGCGCAAGCCTGATCTTCTTTTGGGTCTGGAACTTTTTCCGTCTGCATCCTCCTACCGATTTGAACGAATACCTGGAGGCGGGGACCATAGCCGCGATTTACGCCGCCGCCGGGCTGCTGGTTTGGACGCTGGTGAATCATCTTCGCTCGAAAGAGTTGGAATTATCAAAGAGCCTCACGCAATTGGAGCAGACGAAGGAGCGGCTGCTGATTGAAGAGAAACTCGCTGCAGTCGGCCGATTCTCCGCCGCCATCGCGCACGAAATCAGAAATCCGGTGGCGATGATTTCAAGCGCTCTCATGACCGGATTTGCGCGCTCGCCGGAATCGGCTGAGAGCAAGGAAATGTTCGAGATCGCGGCGCGGGAAGCCTCGCGTCTCGAAAAGCTGACCACCAGTTTCCTTGCGTACGCCCGACCTTCCATTCCCAGCAAGGAACGAAGCGACGTGGCGCTTTCGGTAGGCTACGTGGCCGAGATCTGCCGGCCTCGTGCGGCAGAAATGGCGGTTTCCATTCACGCGGATAGCCCGGAGGGCCTGTGGGCGGAAATCGACGGCGGGCAGTTGCAGCAGGCTCTGATGAACCTGACGATTAACGCCGTGGAGGCGTCCGCCGCTGGGGATTCGGTGGCGCTACGCGCGAGCCGCCGCAACGGACAGATCCGGATTGAAATCGAAAATGGTCACGGGCCGATTCCGCCTAAAGCGCTGGACTGCATGTTCGAGCCGTTTTTCACGACGAAGCCGACTGGGACCGGGCTGGGGCTGGCAATTGCGCACAACATTATCCGCGGGCTGGGCGGCGATCTCGTACTGACGCGGAACGAGCCGGACTTGGTCCAATTCTCAGTTCTTCTTCCGAGCCATGAAGCGGAGCAGCAACCCGCATGAGCCGAATCCTAATTGTCGACGACGAGCCCAACATGCGAAGAATCTTGGCTACGAACCTGATCCAGGACAAGCACACCGTCACCGAAGCGGCGGGGATCGCCGAGGCCGCGGGTTGTCTCGCCGCCAATCAGTTCGACGCCGTGATTACGGATCAGAAGATGCCGGACGGGCAAGGACTCGATGTGCTCGCTCGCGCACGTGAGGTGGACCCGAGTTTGGCGGTCGTGTTCCTTACCGCCTTCGCCACGGTTGAGCTGGCTGTGGAGAGCATGCGCCAGGGGGCCTTCGATTTCATCACCAAGCCGTTCCAACCAGAGGTGGTGAAAGCCACCGTGCGGCGCGCTTGCGAACACACCGAACTGCTTCGTGAAAACGGGCTGCTCAAGCTGACGGTGGACAGGCTTGAAGGATCGGGAGAGATTTTCGGAAACAGCGCGGCCATGGCGGCTGTGAGATCTATGATCGCGCGAGTCGCTCCCACGTCGGCTACCGTGCTCATCACCGGTGAGACCGGAACGGGCAAAGAATTGGTGGCTCGCGCGATTCACAAGAGCAGTCCGCGCGCACAGAAGCCCTTCGTCGCCGTCAACTGCGCGGCGTTCGCCGAGACCCTGCTTGAAAGCGAGCTATTCGGTCACGAGAAGGGCGCGTTCACGGGAGCCGACCGGCTTCGGCAGGGACTCTTCGAGGCGGCCAACGAGGGCACGCTGTTTCTCGACGAAGCCGGAGAGATGTCTCCCGCCACGCAAGCAAAACTGCTGCGCGTTTTGGCCGAGGGGAAGATTGTCCGCGTAGGTTCGGCTAAGCCGCGCGACGTTGACGTGCGTGTCCTGGTGGCGACGCACCGGGATTTAGAAGAGCGCGTCAAACAGGGAACTTTTCGGCAGGATCTGTATTACCGGCTGGCCGTGGTTCCGATTGCTCTGCCACCTCTTCGACAACGCCGCGAGGACATTCCCGGGCTGTGCGAGGTCTTGAGCCGGCAGGTCGCGAAAGAGTTGAAGATGCCGGTGCGTCCCATCAGTCCGGCGGCGATCGAGAAACTCAAGAAGTACGACTTTCCCGGAAACATACGTGAATTGCGGAATCTGATCGAGCGCGCGCTGATTCTCTCGGCTGGAGCCGAGATCGGACCGGACGACTTTCCGCTGGCGCACGCCGCCGAAAAAACGGCCGCAGGCAACGGCGGGACTCTCCAATGGCTGGCGTCAATGCCCGAATCGATCAGCTTGCGAGAAACGTTGGAACAAGCCGAACGAGGGTTGATCCTGCGTGCGCTCAAGTCGAGCGATGGCGTGCAAGCGGAGGCCGCGAGGCGGCTTCAGCTTTCGCGCAGCGATCTTGGCTACAAGCTAACCAAGTACGGCATTCGCGCAGACGGAGAATAACGCCCTTCAAAATTTGAACCGAATTCCGCCCCATGCGCCGATGGGCGCGCCCGGCGCGAAGAACGTGGTCTGGCGAATGGGATAATCTCCGTCAATCGCGGGAAACGGCCGTGCGATGAAGTTCCCATTGTTGTCGTACGGAGTCGCGCCCAATTGCGCGGCCGTGTAGTAGCGATGATTCAGCAGATTGTCGATCTGCAGGTAGAACTGAAGGCGCTTGGTCGCTTGGAAGTGCGCTCCGAAGTTCAATACGCCATAAGCCGGCGTGTAACCCTGCCCAAGGTAGTAAGCT
>Ga0335069_10017039_pt1 | contig 10128 bp, 8 predicted proteins | sample Lox_Sample_11_FD_206714 | JGI IMG/M metagenome (GOLD analysis project Ga0335069, IMG submission 206714) | Soil microbial communities from Loxahatchee National Wildlife Refuge, Florida, United States - Lox_Sample_1.1 | ecosystem: Environmental > Terrestrial > Soil > Wetlands | place: USA: Florida...
AAATACCACAAATATTCCGGTGTCATTACCGATATTATTTATGATCATTTCCTCACGAAAGAGTGGGATTTCTTCTCCCGCCGGCCCCTTGAGAGCGTGACATACAACTTTTACAGGGCTCTCGTTAACAATTACGATATAATGCCCGACAACGTGCAGTCGATGATGCCCTTTTTCATAATCAACAACTGGATAGAATCATACGAAACCGTAAAAGGAATAAGGCACGTCCTCAATACCCTCAGCAAACGGTCAACCCTCCCTAATGAAACAAGGTACGCGATAAAAATGCTGAAGAAAAACTACTATTCCATCCAGGACGATTTCATGGAGTTCTTTCCACAGCTCATCGATTACGTCGAAAAAGAATTTGGGGTGGAAATATCCCACAGGATCAGGATGCCATACTGATCATACCAGGTACTCGGTACGGCTGGCATCAAGCCTAAGGAAAATAAACAGCAGAATTGTAAAACCCCACAACGAGCTGCCTCCATAGCTGAAGAAAGGAAGAGGTATACCAATAACGGGAACCAATCCAAGTGCCATACCTATATTAATGAAGAAATGCGTAAGGAATACTGAGACAACTCCGTACCCGTAAATCCTCGAAAACGATGATCGTTGCCGCTCGGCAAGAAAAATAAGTCTCAGAAGCAGTGCCACATACAAGCCAATAACAACAATTGAGCCAAGGAACCCCCACTCTTCCCCAACCGTGCAGAATATAAAATCGGTGCTCTGGGCTGGAACAAATTTGAACTTGGTCTGCGTTCCCCTCAGGTACCCCTTTCCTGAGAATCCGCCTGAACCTATAGAGATAACTGATTGATTTACATTATACCCGGCACCATGTGGATCGGATTTCAAACCAAGCAGGATACTGACTCTTTCCTTGTGATGCGGTTTCAAAAGATGGTTGAAGGTATAACCGACAGTGCTAACGAAAATCACGCTTCCCACGAGAAACGCAAATACAATCAATACGGCCCCGGCCTTCTGCCGGTATATATACCAGGAGTATGAAAGACCTGAAAGGATCAATGATACCAGGACCACGCTTGTCGGGGCCAGCTTGTTTAAGAAATAATGATCTGCAGCAAATACCAGGCCGGTGATCACCAGGAAGATGCCCATTCCTGTAAGGCAAACCTTCGGATTCCTCACTGCAAACCATATGATCACATAAGCTATTACAATCAAAGCGATAGCAACATAAAGGTTATTCACGAGCAGGGCGACCAGGAACAGGATAATCATTAACGACCCTGTTACAAAGATGTAAGGGCTCATCCCTTCCCTGAACAACACAAAGAAGAAGCTGAGATAGATCGCAACCGATCCGAAGTCGGGCTGAAGTGCAGTAAGTGATGCCGGGATCAGTATAATTGCCAGTGCAGGTATCAGCACTTTGATCCTGGTAAGTTCACCCGACCTGTTGTTAAGGTACCTGGCAATTGCCAGCGCCGTTCCGACTTTAGCAAATTCTGAAGGCTGAAGGCTCAGAGCCCCGAATTCGAACCACGACCTGGCCCCGTTAATTTCCTTTCCCAGCACCAGGACAAGTGCGAGAATCAATATGAATCCGCCGTAGATAAAATAACCGAAGAAGAAATAAAACCTGTTGTCGATTATTACCACGAATACCGCCACAAGGATAGTGGCGAGAATCCAGATAAACTGCTTTCCGTACCTTTGAGACAGGTTGAGAAGCCCTTTATGGTCCTCATTGTAAACAGCAGCATATATATTCAGCCATCCCAGGATGATCAGCACCAGGAAAAGCACCAGCGACACCTTGTCAATATCCTGCCAGAGAGTGCTTGCCCTTTTCATTTTTTCATAAGGTTTAGTCCCAGGATATATTCTTCATTCGCCTTGTTGGATATAGCACCTTTAAGGTATTTCTCAATTAAAAGGCTTGCAACAGGAGCCGCATATGTGGCACCGAAACCGGAATTCTCGACATAAACTGCTATTGCGATCTTAGGGTCATCTTTCGGGGCAAAGGCCATGAAGATCGAATGGTCCTTCCCATGGGGGTTCTGTGCCGTGCCTGTCTTTCCACAAACCCTGATATCCCTGATCGCGGCAACTACAGCTGTCCCACCCGGACTGTTGACCGCCTGGTCCATCCCATTGACTATAAAACCGAAATTAGCGGTATCTATCCCGATAAAATGCTTTGTCTCAAAATCACCGGTCCTGTTTGGCTCGTTCCCGACCGACCTGACAATATGCGGGCTGATATAATATCCCCTGTTTGCTAAAGTCGCGGCCATATTGGCTATCTGAAGCGGCGTAGCTCCCACCTCGCCCTGACCGATCGCATTTGAAATTATCATCAGCGATTTCCACCTTCCCTTACCGTACCTCTTATCATAAAACGAAGTTTGGGGAATAAAACCTGTCAGCTCATTTACAAAGTCGGTCCCCAGCTTTCTCCCGAAGCCGAACTGATCGAGATAGTCCTTCCACCTCGAATAGGATTCATCTATTGTGAGGTATTTCGGGTTATCGAGGATCCTCCTGTATGCCTGGCAGAAGTAGGCGTTGCACGAATTCTTAATTGCCCCAACGAGGTTTAGTGGCGATTCATGGGTATGGCATGCCACAATAAGATAGCCGTTGTTGCAGCTGAACAATGTTGTCGGAACTATAACCTGCTCCTGCAACGCGATCAGGCCGTTCACAGGTTTGAAAGTCGATCCGGGCGGGTATGAGGCCATAAGGGCCCTGTTGAAAATAGGCTGTGTCGAATCGGAAAGCAGGGCCGCAAAGTTCTCGGACCTTACCCTGCCAACAAGCAAGGACGGATCGTATTTGGGGGCCGAAACAAGTGCCAGCACTTCACCTGTTTTTGGCTCTATTGCCACTATGCTTCCCGATTTGTTCTGCATCAGGTGCTCGGCATACTCCTGCAGGTCGGCATCAATTGTCGAAACGATGTCGCTTCCCTGGACCGCAACGGTATCAAGCCTCCCATCTTCATAAGAGCCTTTCAGCCTGCTGTACACATCGACCAGGTAAATCTTAACACCTTTTTTGCCCCTCAGTTCCTTCTCATACGACTCCTCGATGCCACCTGTGCCGATATAGTCGCCAGGCTTATAATAGGGTTCCTTCTTGACCAGGTTATCGTCGACCTCGCTCACATACCCAAGCGCGTGGGCAGCAACCGGTTTTGAGTACTTTCTCAGGGTCCTAGTCTGTACATAAAAACCAGGGAACCTGTACATCTTCTCCTGGAGCCTGGCATAGGTCTCTGCCGATACCATTTTCAGGAAAACAGAAGGGGCCCTGCGCGAATAGTTAATTGCGGCCCTCATTCTCTCGGCGTACAGCGACCTTGTTATACCGAGAAGGTTGCAGAATTCAACCGTGTCAAAAGCCATTGTCTGCGCCGGAACCACCATAATATCGTACGCCGCCTGGTTGAAAACGACAAGCTTTCCGTTCCTGTCGTAAATCAGCCCGCGGGCCGGGTATTGTGTCACATATCTCAGAACATTGTTGTCGGCCGACAGCCTGTATGATCTCTCAAGAATCTGGATGCGGAAAAGCTTGATAACGAGTACCAGTGACATTGCCACCACAAGAACTATCATGAAGTACTTCCGGTTGATGTAGGCGTCCTTCATTTTTGCCTTGATATTGTTCCTCTCCGGTAATATTCGATCAGGAGAATAAATGATACAGTAAATGCCGTGCTCAGGATTATTCGCAGCAAAGTCCGGAAGAAATCGGTGAACCTGAATACTTCAAGGAAGAATAGTATAAAATGATGTACTGAAACAACCAGCAGCGAATAGAGCAGGAACCACCTGAACCCGTAAACAAGCATTGAGGGAGAAGCCCCCGGTTCATATCCGTCGCGCGGGGATATTATCCTGAGGATATAAGGTCTGACAAAACCCGCGGCAACGGTGGCTCCCGTATTCATCCCGGTGGTCCCCGAAAAAAAATCCATTACCAGTCCGGTGAAAAAGGATATGATCAATATTATCCATTCAGGCATTTCGACAGGGAGGAGCATTATGAACATCACATAGACGTACGGGTTGATAAATCCCCCGAAGTTGATGTTGCCCAGCAGCAGTACCTGCAAAAGGATCAGGATTATGAATATTATGCCATATCTGAAAACAGAATTGATCATCTGAATCTTTTTTCAAGTTGTTCCTGTTCTTCCTTTTTCAGGTTCCGGATTACGCTCACGTGAGAGAGCTGCCTGAAATTGGTTGCCAAAGCGACTTTTATCCTGTAGAAATCACTTCCCGATCTTTCAAAATCGCTAATCACTCCAACCATAATTCCCTCGGGAAATACTGCCGAATAACCCGTAGATTCGATCGTGTCGCCAATGACGATGCTGACATGCTGGGGAATTTCATTCAGCATTGCATACCTGTAATCTCTGCCGTCCCAGGTCAGTGAACCAAAATATCCGTTTGATTTTATCCTGCTGCTCAGCCTGAAGTCGAGGTTCAGGAGCGACATTGCAACTGAAAAATTATCCGAGCTTCCGACAATTATTCCGGCGACTCCGTTCTGACCTGTGACTCCCATTCCTGCATCCACACCCTGTTTTTTCCCCTTGTCGATGGTGAAAAAATTCTTCTGCCTGCTGACAGTATTGTTCACCAGGGTAGCGGAGGTGTACTCATACTGCTGGTGGTAACCTGTGTCGGATACTGAAAAAAAAACAAGGCTCTGGTGCGAGGATAATGCTGAGACTTTATTCCGAAGTTCTGCATTTTCGAGTGCAAGGCCCGTATTGATATACCTCAGCCGCAGGTAATTCCTCGTGTTTGTGATTCTCTGATCGGCAAGCACTGTTATCCCTCTCATTCCCTTGATAACCCTCGAATTGTGATATTCATTCCGGGTTACCACAATGTACAGCGCTATCCCTTCAAGGAGTATAAAAAGGAAAAGAGCATTATACCTTGCCAGAAAGTTGAGAAGGTTCCTCATTCCATGTCAATCTTATCTCATCAGGAAGGGGAATTTCTCCACATTCTTCAGTGCAACGCCTGTACCCCTGGCTACAGCGTGGAGTGGATCCTCAACAACCTGGAAGTTGATATTGATCTTGTCGGTCAGTCTCTTATCCAGTCCCCTGAGGAGCGCTCCGCCTCCTGCCAGGTAAATCCCTTTATTGACAATATCGGCATAGAGTTCGGGCGGGGTCTGTTCCAGGACGTTCAGTATTGCAGCCTCAACCTTGGAAAGGGATTTGTCGAGGCAATACGCTATCTCCTGATACGAAACCGGAATCTCGATCGGAAGTGAAGTCATGATGTTCGGGCCTCTTACGATATAATCAGGCGGAGGATTATCTATATCGGGGAGGGCGGCACCTACACCGATCTTGATATCCTCGGCAGTCCTCTCCCCTATTTTGATGTTGTGCTGATGTCTCATATAAGCCTGGATATCAGCTGTAAATCCATCACCGGCAATCCTGATCGATTTATTGCAAACTATCCCGCCAAGGGCGATAACTGCAATTTCAGTTGTTCCCCCGCCGATATCGACTACCATGCAGCCTTCAGGGGCTTCCACATCGAGACCAATACCTATTGCTGCGGCCATCGGCTCATATATCATGTAAACATCCCTGCCACCTGCATGCTCCGACGAGTCGCGGACGGCCCTGATCTCAACCTCGGTGCTTCCAGATGGTATGCATACTACCATCTTGAGAGAAGGGGTAAAAAGCTTCGGACCTTTATTAATCATCTTTATCATTCCCCTTATCATCAGCTCTGCAGCGTTAAAATCGGCAATAACACCATCGCGCAGGGGTCTGATTGTCCTGATGTTCTCGTGTGTCTTTCCATGCATCTGCCGCGCCTGTTCGCCGATAGCGATCAGTTTACCGGAATTCTTGTCAACAGCAACTATTGAAGGCTCGTCAACCACCACCTTGTCGTTGTGAATGATGATTGTATTAGCCGTGCCAAGATCAATTGCAATCTCCTGTGTCAAAAATGAAAATAGTCCCATGTAAAAATTATTATTTCGTTATCCTTATTAATCAGTTTCAACTCTGTTCTCCCGCCCGCGCCGTTATACCCTAATGCTTAAAATGCCTGACCCCTGAGAAGACCATTGCCATCCCGTTATTGTTGCAATAATCTATCGAGTCTTTATCACGAACAGATCCACCGGGTTGAACGACAGCTTTTATCCCTGCATTGTTTGCAATCTCAACGCAGTCGGCAAAAGGGAAGAAAGCATCTGATGCCATAACCGCGCCCTTAAGATCAAAACCGAAGGTCCTTGCCTTGTCAATTGCCTGCTTCAAAGCATCCACCCTGGAGGTCTGACCTATCCCGCTGGCACAGAGCTGGCCGTTCTTTGCAAGAACTATTGCATTAGACTTGCTGTGTTTTACAATAATATTCGCAAATGCCAGGTCCTCAAGTTCTTTCATATCCGGTATCCTCGTGGTGGCCGGTTGAAGGTCCGTTACAAGCTGGGTGCTGTTATCCAATTCCTGCCACAGCACACCATTGAGCAACGATCTGAAGCCCTCTTTTGCTTTTCCGGTCAGTTTCCGCCGCAGGATTATCCTGTTTTTTTTCTGTTTCAAAATTTCAAGGCCCTCCTCATCGAAACCAGGAGCAATGATAATCTCGCAGAACAGCTTGTCTATCTCTGCCGCGGTGATCCTGTCGATTATCCTGTTTGTGATTATTACCCCGCCGTAAGCCGACACCGGGTCGCATGCAAGTGCATCCTTCCATGCATTTAAAAGCGTATCGCGCGTGGCCACACCGCAGGCATTGTTATGCTTTATAACTGCAAATGTTATATCGCCGAACTCATCGATAAGTCTTACGGCCGATTCAATGTCCAGCAGGTTGTTATATGAAATCTCTTTCCCGTGAAGCTTGTCGAAGAACTTCTCAATGTCCCCGTAAAAAATACCTTTCTGATGAGGATTCTCTCCGTACCTCAGCTCATAATGCGAGTCAATCGCGGACCTGAATACAGGAAGGGAGGCTGTTCTGTTGAAATAGCTGAAGATAGCGGTATCATACCCCGAAGAGGTCATAAAGGCTTCTGCGGCAAATTTTCTTCTTTCTTCCAGGCTTGTGATCCCATTCTTTTCCCTGAGAAGCCTTAACAGGTCCCCGTACTGGTTCCTGTTTGAAATTATCACAACATCATTGTGATTCTTTGCTGCCGCCCTGATGAGGGAGATCCCCCCTATATCGATCTTTTCAATGATCTCCACCTCATCGCTTGTTTTCTCAAGTGTTTCGGTAAAAGGATAGAGATCAACAATAACAAGATCGATCTCAGGAATGCTATAAGAGTAGAGCTGCCCTGAGTCGGCCGCATTTTCCCTCCTGGCAAGTATGCCGCCGAACACCAGGGGATGCAGGGTTTTTACCCTTCCCCCGAGAATCGGTGGATACCCGGTCAGCTTTTCTACAGTTTCGGCTTTAATACCCAGCCCGGTTATAAAGTCATAGGTTCCTCCTGTTGAATACAATTTAACCCCAAGTTGATCGAGGTATCTTACGATTTCTGCAAGTCCATCCTTGTAAAAAACGGATATAAGTGCGGAACTAATTTTTTTATCCCTCATTGTCAGGTACTTAGATAAGTGAAAAACCACCTTTGGCGGGTGATTAAAAATATATATTTTTTTGATTAAGCCAATGTATAATCTATTATTTGAGGAATATTAAAGCGTTAAGATTTGATTTAATCATTTTACTATCTTTGACATGATCATAAGGAACGACAGTAAAAAGCTTAAACCAATGTTTTTCAGGCTTCTAAAAGAAGGTATAATATTCGCTTATAACTCAGTAATTGTAAATAAGCTAAGAACATTCCTATCCCTGTTCGGGATCACTATCGGGATTTTCTCAATCATATCAGTATTTACAGTACTCGACTGGATGGAGAAATCCATCCACGACAATATAGCCAGCATGGGCGAGGATGTCGTTTATATCAGCAAATGGCCATGGGGCTTGAATGTCAACCTGAACTGGTGGGATATCATGAAGTGGCCCTCTGTTTCCAAAGAAGATTACCAGACCATTCTCAGCAAGTCGACCAAATCTGAATATGCATGTTTTATCCTGCGCCAGGGGACCCAGGTGAAATACCAGAAGAATCTTGCAAGCGATATAATCCTGTCGGCTGTTACTCACGATTATGAGAACATCAGGACATTTGAGATAGACAATGGGAGGTATTTTACTCCCGAGGAAATTGCCGCCGGAAAAAACATCGTGGTTATCGGCTCCGAGCTTGCAAAAAACCTGTTCGACCAGAAAAATCCTGTCGGTAAAGATATTTCTGTTTCAGGGAAAAAGGTTACAGTGATAGGAGTTTTCAAACAGGAGGGGAAAGGTGGTCTGACCGATAACGGGACCGACAGATCAGCGGTGGTACCCTTCAATTTTGGAAAGACTTTTATAAATCAGAAGTACTTCTTTTCCAATGCGACCCTCGCCATAAAATCCAAACCGGGTGTCAAGGTGGAGGACCTGAGCGACGAGGTGACAATGATACTCAGGGCAGCAAGAAGATTGAGACCCAACCAGATAACAAACTTCTCGGTAAACCGTGCAAGCATAATCTCACAAAGCTTTGACGGGGTATTCAAAGGGATTAATTTCGGCGGATGGCTGATTGGAGGCTTCGCGATCCTGGTTGGCGGGTTCGGCATTGCAAACATAATGTTTGTCTCGGTCAGGGAAAGAACTAACCAGATCGGTATCCAGAAAGCCCTGGGGGCAAAGAGATATTTCATTCTTCTCCAGTTCCTTGTCGAGTCGGTCATTTTGTCACTTCTCGGGGGGGTGCTTGGCCTGATCCTGATCGGCACCGGGACATTCTTCATTAACTATTTCTACGACCTTAACATGTACCTGACAATGGGGAACATCGTTCTGGCGCTGTTCATCTCAGGGTTGATAGGAATTGTTGCCGGGTATGCCCCTGCATATTCTGCCGCGAGGATGAATCCTGTAGATGCTATCGGGTACTCTTTCTGATACCGGGCTATCTGATCTTCATTGCGACCCAGTTGGTAAGATCAATAAACTGGTCAACAGTGAGCTGCTCGGGCCTCAGACTCAGCAACGGGTTATTGTCGGTCACGCATGAAAATGCTGATCTCAGCGAATTCCTGAGCGTTTTCCTTCTCTGGTTGAATCCAGCCTTGACAACTTTGAAGAAAAGCTCTTCGTCACATGTAAGATGCTCTTTCCCGTTCCGGGTGATCCTTATCACGCCCGACTTGACCCTGGGCGGCGGAGAAAACACATTCTCAGATACGGTAAAAAGGTATTTTGCAGAGTAAAACGCCTGAACGAGAACGCTCAGTATGCCATAAGTCTTTGACCCCGGTCCGGTACAAATCCTTTCAGCCACCTCTTTCTGAAACATGCCCGTCAGTTCAATCACCCTTTCCCTGTGTTCAAGCACCCTGAAAAGTATCTGTGATGAGATATTATAAGGAAAATTCCCCGTGATGGCGAACTTTCTGCTGAACAGAGAATCGAGAGGAAGGCGAAGGAAATCACCCTCGATAATGTGGAGGCCGGGGAAATTTTCCCTGAGATAGCTTACCGATTCCCCGTCAATTTCTATTACCCTGAAATCGGCAAAATCTCTTTCAGCAAGAAACCTTGTCAGCACTCCCATTCCCGGGCCAATCTCAAGCACACAGTCATAGCCGTTGCCGGTCAGCGTTTCAGAGACCTTCCGTGCAATAGCCTTGTCCCTCAGGAAATGCTGTCCCAGGCTTTTCTTTGCTTTTACCCTTTCCATCAGCAACGAAAGTTAAGCTGTATCACCTTGTGTTAAGTGCCGCACGTCCGAATTTCCTCCAGAACGGAAGCCGCAGGGCTTCAAGGTAGTTGATGAACTTCTTCAGCAGGTTGTAATACAGGGTTATAAAGAAAACAAATGTCATGAACCAGATTGCAGCGACATTAAAAAAGATAGTGCCGATCCTTAAGTTGCCAACCTGCTTGTAAGGTGCATAAAACTGGGCACGTCCCGCTCTTGATTTGGGTTTCATGAAAACAGGGGTTGCCTTCTGGACCCATCTGTACTTAAGGTCATAATAAGACCCTTCATTAAGGC
>Ga0335069_10017043_pt1 | contig 10127 bp, 7 predicted proteins | sample Lox_Sample_11_FD_206714 | JGI IMG/M metagenome (GOLD analysis project Ga0335069, IMG submission 206714) | Soil microbial communities from Loxahatchee National Wildlife Refuge, Florida, United States - Lox_Sample_1.1 | ecosystem: Environmental > Terrestrial > Soil > Wetlands | place: USA: Florida...
AGGCATCCTTTGTTTTGTGATTACGGAGCTATTGTTCAGCTTGATCAAGCTCCCTCCCTGAGCTGGGGCGCCGAAGCTTCACGTCGATCAAGTTCAGCGACAAGACGCTTTGTCTGTCTAACACCAAGCGCCCTTGCCCTCCTCTTCTTCCACCAGATATACACACCGGTGACGGACAGCATGGTGAGCACGATCCCAAATACACACACGAGGATCCGATACGGCAGGAAGTCGCGGATGTCGCCGTAGTGCAGCCCCCACAGCCAGGTACTCACGGTGTTACCGGCGTGTTGTCCGCTGGGCAAACCAACATCGCGCAGTGCGCCGGTATCACCGTCCACCCACACGCTGGTATCCCACCCGTGGCCGCGAATGTCCAAGCTGCTCCGAACGGCATATGTGTAAACGCCGAACGCCGGAATGTATGCCATGCCGTATGGTCGAGTGATACTGAAACCGTGCAGCTCAGCTTGTTGGGCCATGAGCTTTTCCCCAGCCGTCTGAGCGGCTCGCCAGTCCAGCTTCGGTGTATCCAAGGGCTCTGGCCGCATCACCGACTCAAGGATCTGTTCGTCCGAGCGGTAGTCGAACAACGCTTTGGTCACCGGCACATAGACCGACCGGAGCGTCAGCATGACACTCGACCACGCAAACACAAAGACGAGGAGCCAGAACCACAATCCGCCGGCGCGATGCAAGTCGAAGTTCACTCGAAAACTGCTCGCACGCCACTTGACTCCCCATGCATATTTCCATCGGCGCCAGAATCCACCCTGCGCCCGCGGCAGCGTCAGATAGAATCCGACAAAGCCATCGAGCGTCCACGCCAGCGCGACGATGCCGAGAATCCAGCCGCCCGTGCTTCCCAGTGTTAGTGTCGCGTGCAGGTCATAGACGAAAGGCACTGTGTTGATACGCCCTTGCCTCAGGTCGCCGTCCCGCCGGCGTCCGAGTTCCTTGCCGGTATATGGATCAAGAAACAGGTGATTGAAGTCGAGTTGGTGGGGCTTACCGGTGGCGGGGTCGGTCCGTGGAACCATGGACATTACAGCCTGGTCGCGTTCCACCGAAAAGTAGCCAACCTTGGCATAAGGGGCGATCGCTTCCGCTTTCTCCGCCAGCGTTGCCAGATCGAGAGATGTTTGCCCCGGCTTCGGCCCGGCAAAGAGCTGCGGATTAATCCATCGCTCGAGATCGGTTCGAAAGGCCAATAGTGACCCCGTGATTCCGACGATGATCAGGAAAACTGTCATCGTCAGTCCGACCCAACGATGCAGAAACACCGCGACGGCGTGGACACGTCTTGCAATCTTGCCGCTTCGTGAAGTTGGCATCGCTAGAACTCCACCCGCAGCAAAGGCAGAACAGTGATAGGCGCGCCCGGCATCGCCTGGCTCGGATTCACGCTGACAAAGTACTTCTTGTCGAACAGATTGTTGATGTTCAACTGCCCTACAAGCCGTGCTCTTTCGAATTGCCAGGTGTAACTGGCCATTACGTTCACGATGGTCCAGCCGGGAATCCTGTCGGTCGTATAGGTAATGCCGTCGGGCGATTCATATGCCACCTGTCCGGTTCGCCCTATCAGTCCCGCTCCCAGCTTCAGTCCTCTCACCCCGCCGTGCTGCACCTCGTACACTGCCCACAAGCTGCCGCTGTCATAGGGAGCATCCGGGAAACGCAGTCCCCGCAAACTCGGTGTGTTCGTGTCCTTGGTGACCACGGCATTGATGTACGAATAGCCACCGATGATCTTCCACGCCGACGAGATCTGTCCCGACACGTCCAATTCAAAGCCCCGGCTGCGCGCTTCACCGATTGCGATTGTGTAAGCGGGGTTGGATGGATCGGCGCTGGGAATGTTCTGTTTCGTGATCTGGTAGATGCTGGCTGTAGCCACTAACCGCTTTTGCAGCCACTCGCTCTTCACACCGATTTCAAACTGTTGTGCGGATTGGGGCGGCAGAGTTTTGCCGTCGGGAGTCAGGCTTCCCAAGGGTGTAGCCCCATAGTTGTCGGTGAATGATCCGTAGATGCTCCACTGCGGTTTGGGTTGCCACAGCAGGCCCACACGCGGCGTTGGTGCCGGATGGTCCGTCACGCTCGTGGCTTGTCCGTATCCGTTGTTGAACGTATTGACCCAGTTAAAACGTACCCCCGCCAGCAGGAACACATTTTTGGGCAATGTCACCTGGTCCTGGACGTATGCCCCATACGCAGTCTGGCCATTGTGTACGACGAAATCGTCGGCCGGATCGGGCGGGATGTACGGCTGCCCGTACACCGGGTTGTAGATATTGATCGGCGCAGGAAAGTAGATGTTCGCGTCGTAGTGCCCATCCTGGCTGTAGTAATCGAACCCGGCCAGCAGCGAGTGCTTCATCCCCAGCGCGGAGAAATGACCCATGACGTCGGCCACCACCTGGTTGGTCAGGTGGTAGAAGTAGTTCTCGGTGAAACCATACCGTTGCAGGTCTCCGTTCGCATCCGCATCACCGGCGTAATACACGCCATTGGGCGATGGATTGTCGATGTATTGAGACCGATAGGCCAGCCGCACTTGCCAGTTCTTTTTGAATTCGTGTGAGGCAAGAACCTTGCCCGAGTATTCCGTGACTGGCGAGCGGTTCGTATTCGGCTCCGCCAAGTTGCGACTGATGGGGATGTTCGCTGGAGTGCCGTCGCTCAAAAAAGGGATGCCATTGTCCAGCACCAGTGTTCCCGTCGCGTAATGAAATGTCGCGATGATCTGTGTCTGCTCACTTGGCCGCCACGCCAGCGAGGGAAACATCGAAAACCAGTTCGTGTAAACGAAGTCGCGGAACGATCCGGAATTCTCGTAATCGATTGGAATGCGGTAAGAAAAGGATTTACTGAAAAGCGGCCCGGTGGCATCGGCAACCGTCCGGTAAAATCCATAAGAACCGAACTCCTGTTGCAGCGAGTAATAAGAAGTGTCTTGGGGCTTTTTGGTAACAATGTTGACCGCGCCGCCCGGCTCTGCCTGCCCGTACATCACCGATGCCGGGCCTTTGACGACCTCCACCTTTTCCACGTTGGCCATGTCAATGGGAAAGCCTGCGTTCGAGTATTGGTCGAGCCGCAATCCATCTTCATAGGTAAGGTCCTGGGCATCGAATCCGCGGATGGAAAAGCTGTCGTTGGTCCCGTAGCTGTCGTTGTTTGGAATGACGCCGCTGACGTTCTGGATCGCTTGGTCCAGGGCTACGACTTGCTGGTCTTGCATGACTTGCGGCGAAATGACTTGCACCGAGACCGGCGTCTCCATGATTGGCATGTCGGTCTTGGTTGCGCCGAGGGAGTCGGGAAGCGCATAAGCACCTTGCGCGCTGACCTGGATGTTCTGCTGTACCGTCGCCACTTTTAGCGTGATAGTCAGCGGCTCCGCCGCTCCTGCTGGCGAGACGACGACATCACGGCTCGCCTTTTCGAAGTTCTTACTCTCGGTGTCCAGGACATATGAACCGGGGGCAAGGCCGGACATTGTGAAACGTCCTTCTGGATTTGTTGTGGTGCTGGTGACCACGTTTCCCGAACTGTCGCGCAGCGTTACGCGAGCACCTCCGATTGCAGATCCGGTTGGGTCAACGACCGTTCCCTGGAGGTTGCCGTTGCGCATTGCCTCTTGGGCCGCCAGTATCGGCAAAATCAGTACCCAAAGGCACCCGAGAAACACCAACACCCTTCCGCCCCTGCCAGCCTGGGACGGCACGAACCATGCCTTCTCCACAAATCCTCCCCACACCTTGGCCGTCGCAAACACTGCCCCGCAGGTTCACGCCAAAAAGGCGTAATCGCGAGCGATCTGCCCGACGGCGGCACAGACTCACTTTGAAATTGAGTTAGCTGCTGGTAGTGGGGATTTCCGGAGGACCGCGTTCTGGAATAAGTGCCAGGCGACGCGAGCCGCGCACAACAAACGCGGGCATCGCGAGGCGGCCGGCCATCGGCATGCGTCGCACGAGGACGTTAGGGATATCAATCTGCGGAGTTGCTGCCGGAGTCGCTCGTTGCGAGCGATAGGGACAAGGGTCCGGAACCGTGCGAAGACGGAAGGAACCGTCATCCGCCGGCATCATGCCCGCCATCATGCAGTGATGCTTGCCGTCCCGGCGGCAGCACTCCGGCACGGGATCACCAACTGCGGCGGTTGCGAGCGGAGACAAGGGTCCCCACGCAAGTAGGCACAACACGAAACTCGCGATCAGCCGACGCATGGGGTTCACTAAAGCTATCACACTGAATTTGACGACAACAACTCAGTAACCACGTTGCTCAGGCGCAAATTGCCCAAATTCGGAACGCATCAGGCAAGACGTTCGTACGCTGCAAGGTCGCCGGAGACCGGCTCCCAGCAATGCGGCGGCACCAGGCATCGTACTACGAATGTTTCCATTGTGCTACGCTAAGTCCTGGGGAGGCTGATCGTGGGACTGCTGCGTACGGGAGTTGCTATCGATTCGGATCTCTTGGAGCGCTTCGACCACTACATCCGCCGTCAGGGGTACGAGAACCGGTCTGAGGCATTTCGCGATCTTATTCGCGACCGGTTGAACGACGCCAGCCTGCAGTCGGAAAGCACTTTAGTCGTCGGCACGATAACCCTGATCTACAATCACCACTCCAGACTGTTGCCTGACCGACTCACCGAACTGCAACACGGGTATCACGATCTCATTATCTCTACCGTCCATTCCCATCTTGACCACGACATGTGCCTGGAAGCGGTTGTCGTGCGTGGGGTCTCGAAGCGAGTACAAGAATTGGCGAACCGCCTGATCGGCATCAAGGGAGTGCAGCATGGCAAACTCGTCATGAGTTCTCCCGAGGCATATCTGTCCAAGCCGACCAGGCACTCAGGTAAACACCGGCACGACTTGGCTGACCACCACAAATAAGGGGCATCGGTAAGACTACGGCGATCAAGGGACCTCACTAACCCGCTCGGTAGCACGAAACAGAAAACGGTACTACTAGGATGAAAGCAGGGAGGGGAGTTGTCATGCAGCTAGGTAACACGAAATTAAGAAGTGTGCCATTCCTCTTGTGGATGACGTTATTTGCGCTAACCGCAGCTGCGCAGTCCAACTCGTCGCAGAATGGCGGGCAGCGCCCGGTTATGCAAGATCGTCCCCTCAGCCCGAGTGCAATGGGCCGTCCGTCGCAGTTATCGGGAACCATAGTCGACGTGTCCGGCGCAGTGCTTGCCGGGGCAAGCGTCATGGTTCGGACCGCGGACGGCAGCGTTGAGAGATTGACCCAGGCCGACAGTAACGGCTCCTTCAGTTTTTTCGGACTCCCCGCAGGCACTTATCAACTTGTCGTATCGAGTCCCGGTTTTGCCGCCAAAGAAGTGCCCGTCACCGTAGAGGCCTCCGGGGAAGCGGCCCCTTTGCGCATCTCTCTGGTAGTGAGCACCGTGAGTACTACCGTAGAGGTGCAGGGGCGGGAGGATAGTCTTATCGGAATCGCCGATTCCGCCACCCAGGGGACCGTGGGCTACAAGCAACTCGAAGATCGCCCTCTGCTTCGCTCGGGAGAAATTCTGGAGACCATCCCCGGCATGATCATCACCCAGCACGCCGGCGGCGGCAAGGCCAACCAGTATTTCCTTCGTGGCTTCAATCTCGACCATGGCACGGACTTCGCCAATTTCATCGACGGCATGCCTCTCAACCTGCCCTCGCACGCACACGGCGAAGGTTATTCCGACATGAATATTGTCATCCCTGAGTTTGTTCAGCGGGTGAATTTCGAGAAAGGACCTTACTACGCCGAAATCGGCAACTACGGCTCAGTTGGATCGGCCAATCTGCAGTTTTTCAAAACGCTCCCACAGAATTTCTTCCAAGTGGAAGCCGGCATGTACGACTATCTGCGTGCCGTCTTTGGGATTTCGCAAAAGCTGGGTTCGGGCGTTCTGCTTTATGGCGGCGAAGCGTACTACGACAATGGCCCCTGGACGCACCCCGATGCCTTCGCCAAATTCAACGGCCTGGTCACCTACAGCCAAGGCGACGCCACCAAGGGTTTCAGTTTCACCGCTCGCGGCTACCACGGAAAATGGAACTCTAGCGATCAGATTCCGGTCACCGCCATACCTGAGGTTGGTTCTTATGGGACACTGAACCCGACTGACGGCGGCAATTCCCAGCGGTACAGCTTGCAGGGGGAATGGCACCGCCAAGGCGCGAATTCCGCTACGACCATCACGGGCTATGGATTTTACTACTACCTCAATCTGTTCTCCGACTTCACGTATTACCTCGATGACCCGGTCAAGGGCGATCAGTTCGAACAGCAGGACCACCGCTGGGTGGCCGGATTCGACGCAGCCCACTCCATCTTCAGTCAATGGTTCGGCCACAAGGTGGAGAACACTTTCGGCCTGCAAGTCCGCAACGACTGGGTACACAACGGCCTTTACCGGACCGAAAATCGTGTGCGCACCGATAAGAACGACGTGAACGCCTGCAATGACGAACCTATCCCCGAATGCGATTCCAACCCGGATCTGGTTGCGATTCTGCCCGCTGCCACGGACGTGAATAAATTCTCGGACACGATGATCGGGTTTTATGCAGAAAATCGAGTCCAGTGGGCGGAAAAATTTCGTTCGGTCATTGCCTTTCGCGGCGACGAAGCCATCTATAACGTCACCAACCTGACCCCGTCTTATGTCGCCACCGAATTGCCCGGTGCTCCGGTGATCAACTTTATGGAGCTCAATTCCGGCTCGGCCAGCAAGTTCCTGCCCAGCCCCAAAGCGAGTCTGATTTTTGGCCCGTGGGCTAAGACTGAGTTCTATGTCCAGGGCGGAGCCAGTTTTCACAGCAACGACGCCCGCGGCACCAGCCAAAGGGTCGAACCGATTTCGCCGGACAATCCTTTTCCCACACCTTCCACACCTATTACGCCCCTGGTACAGACCAAAGGCGCGGAAGTGGGAGTGCGCACTGTTGCCGTACGTCATTTGCAAAGCACCCTTTCGCTCTGGTATCTGCACAGCGCCTCCGAACTGCAGCAGTCGGGCGACACCGGTGGCACGACTGCTTCCGCATCGCCGAGCAATCGCTGGGGCATCGAATGGACTAACTACTACACGCCAACGGAGCATTTAGTTATTGACTTTGACTTTGCGGACTCCAAGGCCCTTTTTACCCAAATAGATCCAGATGATGCTGCACCAGGCAGTCCGGGTGGCAGGTATGTTCCCGAGGCAGTCGAGTTGGTGATTTCATCGGGCATCACCGTGCAGAATTACAAAGGCTTTTGGGGAAGTTTGCGCGTCCGCGCCTTTGGCCCGCGCAATTTAACGTCAGATGCAATTTATCGCTCAAGTTCAACGGTATTGCTCAATGCGGAGGTCGGCTATCACTTTAATAACAGGTGGCGTGTTGAAGCGCAGTTTTTCAATTTGCTTGACCGCTACGATCACGACATTGACTACGCTTATACCTCTCGAGTATCGCCGACAGCCGAAGCCGCCTTCACTGACGTTTTCCACCCCGTCGAACCGTTCCAGGTGAGATTTACGTTGGTAAGAACCTTTGGGGCGAAGTGAACCTCACTGTTATCGGTTCTTGGCTGCTCAAAGTATTTCGACTCTGCCATTACTGCTTCCGAGAACCTCTCGTGCTTCCAATTGGCTCACTTCGAGCGCGTGAGGCCAGCAGTGGTTTGTGGCCTCGGGCTGGCGCCGCTTTGCATCCGACGGCGTCCATGTCGCGCTGCTTTTCGTTTAGCGTCGCCTTCCAGAGTGGAGAACCCATAGAAGGCCACGACGAGGGCTTGGATCAAAAGTTCCAATGCGAGTGATCTGAGCGATAGCGGAACCGGCCGCGAGCAGAAACACCAAGATTAATGTAAGAGATCGACTCATTGTGGGAGTCCCCCGTTATTCATTGGAGGCTCGGCGCCCGTAAAGTAGAGGTAGTCGATTGTGCGGCCGTGTCAGTGATCACGCGCACTTTTTGCTGACCGAGTTGCAGGATGAATGGACAGAGTCTAGAAGCGAGAGACTGTTTGAAAGAATCACGCGCATCCCGACTGAAAGAATGTCCCGATCAAATCGGTTGAAGTGGCAAACTATACCAATGGCACGTGTGTCATGCAAAACTGTCTCAGCGTGAGGGTTCCCCCCAAGCCGGTGTGCCATAAGTGTGCCGTACGCTTCGGTCCCGAGTGAGCTAAAGTGCTTCGTTTCAATACCAGGTCAAAACGCTTCCGTGCGGGCTCGGTTGTGGGTAAGTTATTGATTCTGCAGTGAGAAGAAATGTTTCGTTCCTCCGACCCTCGACTACTCTTAATCAGTAGGTTGAAGGTTCGATTCCTTCCGCGCTCACCATTTATTATCAACAACTTGCAAGCGTTTTTAAAAACTGCTGACGCTTACCGGGTCAGTTGGTCTGGCATTCTCGCCACTTGTCGATCTTGTTTCCTATCAGAAAGATACGCCTGAGACCGACAGAAAGGTGTGCCGTGACCCTTCGAAGGGTCAGTTGATCCAGATCTGATCCGCTTATTTATGTGCTTGAGGAGAATGTCGTTGGAGGTAGCGCTCGATCCCAAGTGCGCCATAGCTGAGCCGAGATTGAGGGTGTTCCCAAAGTCCGGGTGGAGAATCCGTGAATTCGTCGAGTGTCGGCGGTTCGGCTACCTCTCACGCGGGAGGCAGGCGATGCTGGAAGAGCAAATCCAGCGGGTTGAAGCTGTTTCGCCGGAGAATAGATTCCTGGCTATTTGCCACTTTCGCCGGCTCGATTGAACCAGTCGACGATCATGCGATCGCGGTCGTCGCGATTCTTCGGCAACGAATGGCCATCGCGCTCGTAGATGCGAAGAGCGTACACCTTGCCATTTTCCTGAAGTGCCTCGGCCATTCGGAGAGCCTGGGTCACGGGCACCATTCTATCGGTCCGGCTGTGGAGGATGAGGACAGGCACGTTGATCTGGTCGGCCCAATATACGGCCGAGCGCGCCCGATAATATTCTGCGGCGTGGTGCTCATAGTCAGGCCAGATGTTAGCAAAACCGTCGATGTACTGATTTCCGTTCACCAGGCCCATCTCGGGCCTCGCCTCCACCCAGGCTTTCACGTCCGTGACTGCCCCAATGACTACGGCAGCTTTGACGGGAATTCCCCGTTTGATCGCGAGATAAGTCATGGTGCCGCCTCGCGACAGGCCGAGCATGTACAACCGTTCCGGATCCACATAGTCGAGTGACTTCAGTGCTGGCACGAGATTGAGAACATCGTCGACTTCCACTCCGCCCCACTGGTCGCGTTTCACGTTGGCGGCCTGATAGCGGTAGTCGGAGGCGATTACGACAAAACCAGCCTTAGCGAGCAGGTAGAGATCAGCGACGTCCAGGCACGAGGTATTCACGCGGCAACAAGGCTGACCACTATCCCTGATACGCCCGAGATCGCCGTTGCCTCCGCGATTGAACATGATGGCTGGCCATTTTCGTGTCACCGACGTTTTCGGCTTGAATAACATCCCGCGTACGGGAAGCCCGTCGCTGGCATAGGTGATTTCGAGAACCTCGAACTCCTTTTGGGCACGAGCCTCTTCGTACACCGGGCGCGAGAAATACCCGCGACCGAAATCGTCCAGAGATTCATAAGCAGGCAAGGACGGCCAAGGCTTGGAGCTCAGAATCTTGCCGTCAGGTCCCTGTGCAGCCACAGGCAACGCTAAAGTAAAGGCTAATAGCTGCACGAACAAAATAAACAAACCGCCAATCGCCGACTTTCGCATCTGTGGTTCCTTCGTGCTTTTGATATTCGTATCGCCGAAACTCACTTATTGGCGACGAGACCAGCACAGCATCAGAACCTTATCCTTATCGTCTCGTGCACTCGCAGAGTCACATACCCATCACGTCCAACCGTTTTCTGTCTCCTTCCGAACTCGCGCAATTAGTTCGGGCGTCGAAGAGCCGACTTGCCGAGCGGGTGTGCGGACAAGGGAACGAAGACGAAAGGCAGCCAGGACGAGAAGGATGACAAAGAGCATCACGGGAGTGTAGTAAAGCCACGTCCTCTCGTGCCCGGGCGGGTCGGCGAGAATGCGCTCGCCGTATCGAGCGATGTAAAACGC
>Ga0335069_10017044_pt1 | contig 10127 bp, 11 predicted proteins | sample Lox_Sample_11_FD_206714 | JGI IMG/M metagenome (GOLD analysis project Ga0335069, IMG submission 206714) | Soil microbial communities from Loxahatchee National Wildlife Refuge, Florida, United States - Lox_Sample_1.1 | ecosystem: Environmental > Terrestrial > Soil > Wetlands | place: USA...
TCAGGCGCAGCTGCGTGCCCAGCGTAAAGCGGCCCGCACACGATACGACGGTAATGTCCGGCTCCACTTCAAAGACTTCCGTTTCCAGCATCATGTCGAAAATCCCCTGCGAAAAATGAGAGTGAACCAAGCTAGCACGATTTTGCCGGAATTGTGCAGGGGAATTGCAGCGGCGCGGGCCCTCCGCTTCTTGATAGCATCATGCTGTTCCGGCTGCGCGGTACGTTTATGCCAGAATCCATCGTTCGTCCGCCCGGGCCGAAGGGCCGCCGTTTCCTCCGCTCCCCGCTGCTCAGCGGAGCTGGACCGCTGGTCAATCTCCCGCGCATGGCCGCCCGCTACGGCGACGTGGCGTTCTGGCAGTTCCTGCATATCTCCACCTATTTCTTCGCTCATCCTGACGACATCGAGGCGGTGTTGGTTAGCCAGTATCGCAGCTTTACCAAGGGCATCGGGACCCGCGCCAACCCCGAGCTATTCGGCAACGGGCTGCTCACCAGCGAGGGCGATTTCTGGCTGCGCCAGCGGCGGCTGAGCCAGCCCGCGTTTCATCGCTCCCGCATTGCCGCCTACGCCGACATCATGGCCCGCGAGGCCGCGCGCATGCTCGACACCTGGCGCGACGGCCAGGAACTCGACATCCACCGCGCCATGATGCAGACCACTCTGTCGATTGCCACCCGGACGCTGTTCGGCGTCGACTTGGGGCCCAAGATGCCGGTGGTAGCCGCTGCAATGGACGCCTTCATCCGCCAGAACGCCGGGCTCAGCGTGTGGCGCCTGTTCTTCAAAGTGCCGACGCCCCGGCGGGCGCGATTTTTGCGCGGGGTGCGGGAGCTGGACCAAATCGTTTATGGCATCATTCGCGAGCGGCGCGCCAGCGGCATGGGAGAAGACCTTCTGTCTGATTTCCTGCGCGCGCAAGACGTGGACGGCAGCTCCATGACCGACCAGCAACTCCGCGACGAGGTGATGACCATGTTGCTTGCGGGGCATGAGACCACCGCCCTGGCGCTTTCCTGGGCCTGGTTCCTGCTGGCCACGCATCCACAGGCGCAGGCGGAACTCGGCGAAGAGCTCGACCGCGTGCTCACCGGGCGCTTGCCCTGCGCCGCGGACGTTGGCCAACTTGCCTTCACCAACCGGGTCGTCCGTGAAACCATGCGGCTTTATCCCCCCGCCTGGGTGCTCAGCCGCCGGGCGGCCATAGACGTCGAGATTGCCGGCTACACCGTGCCCGCAGGCTCTAACGTGATCGTCAGTCCGTGGGTCACACACCGCGACGCGCTCTTCTTCCCGAATCCCCTGGCGTTCGAGCCTGAGCGCTGGACGGCGGAGTTTGAGCAAGCCCTTCCCAAATTCGCCTACTTCCCCTTCGGCGGCGGCCCGCGGATTTGCATCGGCAACAACTTCGCGTTGATGGAGGCGGCAATCCTGCTGGCGGCCGTGGCGCAGCGTTACGAGGTGAGCATGGTCCCCGGACGCAAGGTCGAACCCATGCCCAGCATCACGCTGCGCCCCGCAAACGGCGTGCACGTCCGGTTGCGGCGGCGGTGAAGGTATCTACGATCAGGGGATCGAGAACAGCTTCCACCCGGCGTGGTGGTAGTTGAAGATGAAGTCAATCAGCACCGCCCCGCCACACTTTTCATTCTGCACCTGCGCCACCAGGATGGCCTGCCGCACTCCGTTGCGGGTCAGGCCCGTCGAAGCCGTGCGCACCTTCTCCGATTGCGTGAGAAGCTCGCGGTACGAACACCGCGGTGTGCCCGGGTCTGGGTTGGTAAGCGGCGGTATGCACGTCGAATCGAACAGCTTGCAGTAAAGCCCTGTGCGATGCGTGAGCTGGTCCTCGATCGAAGCGCGCGTGCTGTTCTGCGCGTCGCGACCGAGGTTCACGCCATCCTCCGGAACGTAGGACAGAAACCCCAGGGCATCGCCACTGCGCACGATAGCGAAGAACTTCTGCTCCAGCTCCGACGTTGTGGGAGCGGCGGCCTTGGCGGACGCCGCCGTTTCCCCTGCGGTGGCTTGGGCACAAGCGTGGATTGACACGCACAAGAGCAACAACATCGTCCACGAGATTGTCCGCAAAGCGGCCTTCATCTGCGGTTTCCTTTGGCGGGTTTCCTGGCCTTCGCAGATGCGCCACGTGATGCCCTCTTCGTGCCAGCAGTGAGTTTGGCCTCGGTTGCGGACCCACTCGTCAGCGTCTCGCGACGCTTCTTCGGCAGCCGCTCCCACACCAGCCGGTACGATTCGCCAAGCAGGCGGCGAAGGTCATCGTCAGGAATGGCGTTGAGCGTTTGCAACGCCACCCATTGCGCCCGCGCCATGTAAGGCGCGGGAATGATGTCGGGCCGCTCGCACAACTCCGCGAACACCTCAGGCGAGCACTTAAACGATAGGCGCACGGGCGCGACCTCCAGCGGGGCGACGGCGAACAGCTTGCCGTCAACCTTGAAGCACAGGTCAAAGCCCCACTGCACATTCTCCGTGGTATGCGGGAAGCCGAGGCAGTGCTTGCGGATTTCGTCAATGTCCATGGTCAAGCGAACCCCGTAGCAAATTCATGAGTGTAACGCACCCGGCCAAGTCCACCGAACCCGAATGTGCTAATTTCGTTCTTTCGCCATGGCATCCAACGTAACACTGTCACTGGAAGGGAAGGTCGCCCTCATCACCGGAGGGTCGCGCGGCATCGGGGCCGCGACCGTTCGCCTTTTCGTCCGTGCCGGAGCGAAGGTGGTCTTCAATTACCTGCACTCCGCGGCCGAGGCGGACAGGTTGGTCGCTGAATGTGGCGCAACTGCGTGCCACGCGGTGCAGGCCGACTTGACTGGGACCGCAACCGCTGAGGCGCTGGTGAACGCGGCGGTCGCTCGCTTTGGAGCCCTCGACATTCTGCTGGGCAACCACGGCATCTGGCCGCAGGCGGATGTTGCCATCGACGCCATGTCCGACGGCCAGTGGAGCAAGACCGTTGCCGTCAATCTCGACAGCATGTTCGCCGTCGTGAAGCACGCGGTAGCACAGATGAAGCGGCAGCAGCGCGGCGGAAACATCGTGCTGGTCAGCTCCACCGCCGGCCAGCGCGGGGAGGCCGGACACGCCGACTACGCCGCCACCAAGGGTGCGCTCATCAGCATGGTCAAAGGACTCTCGACGGAACTAGCCCCCTTGGGCATCCGCGTAAATTGCGTCGCCCCAGGCTGGGTAGACACGGACATGTCGGCCGAGGCACTGGCTGACAAAGACCGCAGCAGCGAGATCTTTTCCTCGATTCCGGCCGGTCGCGTGGGCACTCCGGAGGAAATCGCGGGGCCCATCCTGTTCCTGTGCACAGCATACGCCGGGTTCATCACCGGCGAGGTATTGAACGTGAACGGCGGAGCGGTGCTGGCGGGTTGATCGTCCGGGTTAAATTTTGCCGCCGCAAAAGCAAAAGGCGCGACTGAATTCGCGCCCAACCCAATCAACATCAGCCAAATCTCACACGGCGACGGCGGAGGCGTCCGGGAACCGCAGCTTGCTCTTGGTCAGCGCCCGGTCCAGCAGGTCTTCGATCACCGACTCTTCCACATTTTTCGACATCGCCAGCTCACTCACCAGCAGGTAGCGTGTCCTCTCCAGCATCTTCTTCTCGCGGAAGCTGAGGGACTTGGACTGGGCCAACAGAAGCAGACCCTTCAGGACAATGGCCACATCGAGCAGGGATCCGGTCCGCATCTTGTCCGAATTGTCCTTGAAGCGGTCTTTCCAGTCGGCGGCGTTCTCGCACTTGCCATCGCTGAGGAACTCGACGATCTTCTGCACCTCGCCGTTGCGCACGACCCGCCGGAGCCCGACCGTCTCGACGTTATGGAACGGCACCATGACCTTCAGGCTGCTGGCTTTGATCTTGAGCAGGTAGAACTTTTCGACTTGTGTGCCGATGGTGCGACTGCTGATTTGTTCGATGATGCCCACCCCGTGGTTGGGGTAAACGACTTTGTCGCCGATGCTGAAAGTGAGGTGACTCATGAGGGCCGTGCCGCTCCCCAACGGCGACTATGAGGCCTGAGAAAGGGCCCACATCGTTGAGCCGAGTATACCTCCGGTCGCCGGAAAGCGTCAATTGGTGCGGGCTTTCGCGGATTGACCCCTCGACGGGCCAACGCCCATGGGGACCGCGGGCTTTCGCGTATAATAAATAAATGTCCCCGGGGTCGTCGCTCAGCGCGAGGAGCCGACTTTGAAGTATGCCTGAACACATCAAGAAGAAGCTCGAAGAGGAAATCCAAGTCCTCGAATACGAGCTCAATCATGAATTGCCGAAAGAACTGAAGAAGGCGGTAGCCATGGGCGATCTCAGCGAGAACGCTGAGTATCACATGGCCAAGCAGCGGCAGGAGTTCGTCCGCGCCCGCCTCGGCCAGCTGAAAAGGCGCATGGCCGAGCTGTCGCTGGTCAATATGTCCAACATCCCCAAGGACAAGGCCGCAATCGGCTCAACCATTGTGGTGTTCGACTCCTTCAAAGGCGAGGAGATCGAGTACAAGCTGGTGACCAGCGAAGAATCGGACGTGACCAAGGGGCTGATTTCCACCACATCGCCCATCGGTCGCGCGCTGCTGGGCAAGAAAGTGGGCGACGTGAGCGAGGTGGTCACCCCCAACGGCAAGCGCGAGCTGGAAGTGCTCAAGCTGACCACCATCCATGACGAGGCGTAATGACCTGGACGAGCGCAGTCGGGCGTTCCTGCAAGTGGCTGCTCTACAAGATTGTCCACGGCCTGGCGCTGACCCGCATCTCGCCTAACGCCCTGACCTTCCTCGGATTGCTCATCAACGTGGTCGCCGGATTTCTGTTCGGCTACGCCAATGCCGATAATCAGCGCCGCATGTTCCTGTATGCGGGATTGGTGATCATCGGCGCCGGTATTTTCGACATGGTTGACGGCCGCGTGGCGCGCGCCACCAACCAGGTCACGCAGTTTGGCGGCTTCTTCGATTCGGTGATCGACCGCTACAGCGATGTGGCCCTGTTCTTCGGACTGCTGGTGTACTACGCCCGCGGCAATCGCTTCTTCTATGTCGTGATGGTGGCGTTCGTCATGGTCAACTCCGTCATGGTGAGCTATACCCGCGCCCGCGCCGAGTCGCTCATCTCCAGTTGCAAGGCAGGATTCATGGAGCGCCCGGAGCGCATCGTGCTGGTCATTATCGGCGCCCTGTTTAACCGCATGGGGCCGGTGCTTTGGGTGATTGCGGTGCTGAGCACCATCACGGTCATTCACCGCATCCGCTACACCTATGAGCAATTGCGCCTGATTGAGCCTCCACCCGTACCCGTTCGCCCCGACCCCCTGAAGTTCGAAGAGATCGTCGGCTAGTTCATCTTTCCCATTTCTCGGGAATGTTCTTGGGTCGAGCACCGCCCAAATTTGCCCTGAACCAGCCCCGGAGGGGCGAAATATCAAAGCCCAGCGCTTCAGCGCCGGGTAAGATGCGGAATGAATCCGAGTCCCGGAGGGGCGGCATAAGTTCACTCGCACGGCGCTCGCAATGTCGTCCTGACCACTCCCTATGCCGTCGCCGCCTCTTTCAGCGCCTTCCCGCAGTAAGGGCAAACCACAAAGTCGCGGCTCACCTCTTTCCCGCACGACGGGCACGACGGCGTAAGCTCGCAGCCGCACTTCGCGCAGAAGTGGAACCCTTTCTCCACGCGTTCCCCGCACTGCGGACAATGCTGGATCAACGGCTTGCGCAACAGGAAGTACGCCAGAAATCCAAGGCAGTTGGGAATGAAGATGACCAGCAGCGTCCACAGCAGTTGACCCATGTCGCGGCGCTTCGCGTCCTGGTTCACATAGCCGATCAGGCCAAAGTAAATCGACAGCACAATCCCCAGCAACACACTGAGCAGCACACGCACCGCAAACGGCGGCGAATGTGGGTCATGATGCGGCATGTATGCCAGGAACAGGAACAACGTCCCCGCGAACGCCAGCGGGATAAACAAGTACAGGAACTTGGGAACAATCGCGAGTTCTTCTGCAAATGTGGTCTTACGCGGGGTCATTGGATACCTCCCTGACGGTCTTTCAACAACAACTGCATCATGCTTCCTTCAAACTTCGACTCCGGGAACCCAAGCAGGAATGTCCCGAGAACAATCGCCGGCAGCAGCCAGAACAACACCAACCCCGGTGCCACGATCGCCGATGGCAAACCGAATCGCTCTACCACCCACCCGCCGACCTTCCACCACACCCACGCGGACATCGTGGAGAACACCACACCCATGGCAAATGAAATCGCGATCAAGAACAGGCGCGACTGGCGCTCCCTGAGTTGCTCCGCCCTTGCGTGAACCCGCGCCCGGGTGGATTCGACCAGCGAGGCCGATGCCATCACCGTTACCGAGCGCAGCGTCTGTTCGGCGCCGCTCAGCGCCAGCTCAAAGCTCGCGCACTCCGGGCACTCCGCCAGGTGCGACGCCAGCCATCTCGCATCGTTCTCCGCGATGCCCTCAATGTCGCGCTGCGTCAGCAGATCCATCGCGCGCTCGTGTTCATTACCATTCATCGCCTGCCTCACTTCACCATTCCCGCCGCCTAGCGGCGATTCCGGGTGGAAGCACCACGCTTTAGCGTGGTGAAACCCGCCTCTATCTTTGCTATGGCTTTAGCCATGGTCCTCCCAGCGTCGGACGCAGCGCCATCACTCCTCGATACAGCCGTGTCTTCACCGTCGCCAGCGGTATGCCCACCAGCTTCGCAATCTCTTCCAATTTCATTTGCTCTTGGAACCGCAGCACCAGCACCTCACGAAAGATCGGCGCTAGCTGGTCGAGCGCGGCCCGGATGCGCGCTCCGTCCTCCATCGCCGATACATTGTCAAACGGTGAAGGGCCTTCGGCCATCGGTTCAAACGGCGCGGTGTCTTCCGTGTCGCGCATTTCGTCGAGGCTGGCCGTGGTCTTCTTGCGCAGGTGGTCAATCGCCACGTTGTGCGCAATGGTCATCAGCCAGGTGACGAAGCGGCTCTTGCCGTCGTATTGGTGGCCTTTCTCCAGCACCCGGATCCAGGTTTCCTGGAACAGGTCTTCCGCCGTGGCTTGGTTGCGCGTCATGTGCGCCAGGTAGCGCAGCAGCCTGTGCTGATACTGCTCGATCAGCGCATCCAGCACCTCCGGATCGCGCCGGCGCAGCCCCGTGGCGATTTGGGCCTCTTCCGTTTCCATCGTCATCAGCGTACTGAAGGCAGCGGCGACCATACTACCGGGATATACGAACCACCGCAGGAAAAAGACTCAGGCGTTTACCCCGTGACCGCCATATCGTGACCCCTATCACTGCATTTCCAGGGTGGTCGTGGTCTGATTACGGGAATGCTCGCGAAAAGCAAGGGCACGGCGCTGCTTCTCCGCTGGAGTTTTGGGCTGTTTCTCGTCCTGCAAGCGCTTTGCGGGTTTGCCCAGAACGGCAAGGATGCCCGCGAGCTTTTGAACGAAGTTGCCGCGGCGTCGCGAAACCTGCAGACCTATCGAGCTGAGGGTCGTATCGCGATGCAGTTGTTAATGACTGGGCCGCCTGTGCTGGATCTGACTTTCCGGGTGGAGACCCAAGCCCCAAACCGCTTCCGTATAGAACTGTCAGCGGGACCGGAGTGGGAGTGGATCACCGGCTTTCCCGTAATGATGCTATGCGAAGGGCACTCTGGCTGGATGTATCAGTCCAAGGCTAAATTGTACGAGAAGCTGGGCCCGGGGAATCCACCCGGCGATCAGTGCGCGCCGTTTACACTCCTGGGCTTCGAACACGTAGCAGACGAGCTCCGCTCCGCTGAGATCACAGGCACAGGACACGCGCAGTTTGAAGGGCGCTCGCAGCCCTGCACGATGGTTCAGGCGCAATACCGTGTTGTTGACGGTGTCATGCTCTTTCCGGGCATGAACATGAAGGTCGGACGCGTCAGCCGCACCATGTGTATCGATGCCGCTCGCAAACTGATTCTCACCGATCACATCGAGGCAGAACAAGAACTAGAGGAGCCCGGTGGGCCCAGCCATCTTGAGCAGACTGTCACCTACCAGCGAATCGAGCGTAATCCAACCCTCAAGCCCGGAACTTTCGAGTTTCACCCTCCGGCAGATGCCAAAGAACGAGTAGAACCTGTACCCGCGACCACTGCGGCGCAACCGGCCGCGGAGCCGGCCGCGAATCCGCAGAGGGGCGGCAACTATACCCCAACCGTAATCTCCAGGACTGGGCCGGAGTATACGCAGGAGGCTTGGGATGAAGGCATACAGGGTATCGTTGTCGTGAGTGCCGAGATCGGACCGGATGGCGCAATCAGCAACATTCGTGTCGAGAAGTCGCTCGGATACGGCCTCGACGAGAAAGCCGTCGAGTGTTTTCGCCAGTGGCGCTTCAGCCCCGGCACAGAAAACGGCTCTCCTGTAAGGCGCAGCACAGAGGCCGGAATAGTCTTTGCCTTGCCCGACAAGCGGCCCGAGAAGCCGTCTGCCGGGCCTGTCACCAGGCCGGTACCTCCGCCACGATTGCCCGCCGTGACCCTGCAAAGGCCGACCGATCTGGACGATTTCTACTTAGTGACGGCGATCAACCTGAAAGCCCCTGAAATCTGCGCCAAAATCTCCGCTTCGGCTGAGGGCAACGGCGGCTCGCAACGCGGCTATCAGATTCAGACGATGCAAGCGGAATGTTACATGCAGTTGGCTGGAGCTCTTCACGACCCGGGTCTCTGCGACCACGTAAAGCCGGTCAGGACGGAGTACCGGGACGGCAGCAAGGTCGACAAGAGTTACTGTGTGGCCCAAATGAACGAAAACAGGATCGCGACCCCCTACGACATTCCGGCCTTCGCGAAGCTGATGCAGAAAGCAGGCTATGACGATAACCGCATCATCAACTTCCGTTACAACGACGGGCGCTATAACAGTCCCGGATATGTAACCTACAGGAACCTGATCGAAGACCCAAACCTTTTGAGCACGCTGCGTCGGGCGCCGAGCTATGCGGAGCCTCCATCGCCCGCTAAGGTCCGCCCCGCAAACCCGGTGGAATACCTTTATCAGGCCGTGGCCGTCGACAAGAAGGTTCCCGAGTTGTGTGCTAAGGTCTCCGCCAACGCTACCTATACGGACCCGTTCAAGCAGACTGTATTCCTTCGCTCGAATTGTTATTTCGCGCTGGCCCACAATGAGCTTAACCAGGCATTTTGCGACCAGCTACCTCAGGCTGGCACGTCCCCCTATGTAAAGTACGACTCTCGCGAGGAATGTCATCACACGGTCGAGATATTCAGCCGGCCGAACCTTCCTAAGGACGGACTGACCATGGGGCCGGCCGATTTCCCCGATCCCTGGTGTCTCGGTAAAGCCCTAAAGGAAATCGGCTACAGTGACGCTCGGAAAGTCGACCAGGCACTCAAGCCCAAACCAAACGACTATTGGGACTTCCTCGTGTACGTTTCCCTGTGGGGAACAAAAGAGGATCGCGCCGAATTCACACAGCGCGTCATGGACCTTAAGTGACGGCTTGCAGCGGCGACCATACTACCGGGATATACGGACCAGGGCAGGAAAAAGACTCAGGGCGCCGTTTTTCGGCCCTTGCTGGGGTTGCATTCTTCGCCGGCGCCTCAACCGTGGCGGCTCGCGCTCGTGCGCAGGTCGTGGTGCGCACTGTATTCGCCAGGCTAATGAGTAATTGCTTGAGGAAGCCTGTTTTAAAACCACGCACCCAGCTGCGACACGGCTCATGGGGAAATATAGATTAGCGCACGCGTCAGGGTTCAGAGCTCGGGGAGCAGCGATCAGGGATTGCGAAATTCATACTTGACACCGATAGAAAATCCACTACCATATGGTTGTGGATAGATTGGGTACGACATTTGCGGCTTTGTCTGATCCAACCCGTAGGGCGATGATCGACCGGCTTTCACGTGGGCCTGAGACTGTGCATGGGTTGACGGAACCGTTTGCACTCTCGCAGCAGATGATTTCAAAACACATCGCCTACCTGGTGCGGGCGCGGATTGTAAGCAAGACAAAGCGTGGACGAGAGAGCGTGTGCACGCTTAGACCCGAGGCGATTAAGGCCGTCAGCGACTGGGCGA
>Ga0335069_10017045_pt1 | contig 10127 bp, 7 predicted proteins | sample Lox_Sample_11_FD_206714 | JGI IMG/M metagenome (GOLD analysis project Ga0335069, IMG submission 206714) | Soil microbial communities from Loxahatchee National Wildlife Refuge, Florida, United States - Lox_Sample_1.1 | ecosystem: Environmental > Terrestrial > Soil > Wetlands | place: USA: Florida...
CCATGAGACGCAACCATTCCATGACGATGATGCTTGGCGCGACCTTGCTGCTGCTGCCAACGGCGAGTTTCGCGCAGGCAGTGCCGGAAAGATCGAGTCCGACTTCCCAGTCGACTCCCGCGATCCGGCCCGTAGACCAGGCGACCAGGGAACAACTCACCCGGCTCTTCGAGGTGATGCGGATTCGGGATCAGGTGCAATCGATGCGCAAGATCGTCTCCTCATCGATCGAGGGCCAGCTGAAAGATCAGATGCAGGCGGCAATAGCGCAAAGCGGCTCCGACGCCCAGCTCACACCGAGCCAGCGCCAACAATTCGATCAGCTGATGCACAAGTACATGGACAAGGCGGTGAACCTGTATCCAGTCAGCGAGATGCTTGACGACATGACGGGGCTCTACCGGCGTTATCTGAACCGCGAAGATGTCGATGCCATGATCGCGTTCTACGGCTCGCCCGCCGGCAAGCATTTGCTCGATGCGCAGCCGAAGATCGCGCGCGAGTACATGCCGCTGGTGATGAGCCGCATGGCGGAGAGATCGAAGGATCTGACCGTAGAAATGATGAAGGATGTGGCAGTGCTGAAAGGGTCTTCAGACCAGGCGCCGCCGGCCAAAAAATAACACGTTCTTTGAACCGCCGCCCGATGCATCGAGGAAGAGCGGATGAGCGGCAGCAGGAAAAGGAGGAGGATCGTATGTCACTACTGGACCGGGTCAGCACACTGCTCCGCGCGAACCTCAACGATTTGGTCGAAAAGGCCGAGGATCCGGAGCGGATGTTAAAGCAAATTGTTCTGGACATGGAAAACCAGCTCCTGCAGGTGAAGACGCAAGTGGCGATCGCCATCGCCGATCAGCACCTGCTGGAGAAGAAACGTGCCGAGCACGAGCAGCAGGCTACCGACTGGCGGCGCAAGGCCGAGCTGGCTGTCACCAAGAGCCAGGACGATCTGGCGCGTGCCGCGCTGGAACGCTCGCTGAGCCAGGAGCAACTTGCCCAGGGCTTCGCAACGCAGGTCGAGGACCAGAAACATGAGGCCGACAGTCTGCGCCAGGCGCTCCGCAAGCTCGAGCAGAAGCTCAGCGAGACGCGCGCCCACTGCGAGATGCTGGTCGCCGAGCATCGCCGCGCCAAGGTCGTCGGTCGCGCCACCAAGGCACGCCAGACTGTCGGCGTCGATCAAGAACAGACGTTCGGCCGTATGAAGAGCAAGGTGCATATCAAGTCCGCGGAGAATGCGGCGGCCACCGAAATCCTTGCGCCTGAAACTCTGGAAGACAAATTCAAGGCGTTGGAGAGCGAAGACAAAGTAGAGACTCTGCTCAGCGAGTTGAAGAGCAAGATGGCAGCCAACGGATAGGCGGCCGAAGCAAATCGCCCTCCCCCTCCCTGAAGATGAAGCGACTTTGCGCGCATGGCCGTTTTCCAGCAAAGAAGACGGCCAGCGCGTGACAATCGCGTGAATCGAAGGCGTTTCGGGTCTATACCGATGTGTCAGCCGTCTAATTCAGAAGATGTGACCCGAAGTTCTTTGGCCGGTTCTGCGAATGTGCGGATCGACGAGTTCGCCTGCAACCGTTGCCAAGTATGATGGGACATACGACCCTTATTGGTGAATGGATGCATCTTGCAATTCGCGGTGTCTGTCTAGCCCTGGCTCTTGGTCTATTCCAGGCCGTGACAACTTCCCCTTCTTCTGCACAGCCGTCTCGCGCCGACCAAGCCGCAGTCGGTGTTCAGGATCTGCCCGATGCACCGCAACCCACGTCTGAAATTGCATCGAACGAGCCAGCGGAAGCACAGAACTCATCGGAACAAACCACAAATCCTCAGCAGCCTGCTGAATCCTCCAGCTCGCAATCTCCCGCTCCTCAACCGAGCGACAAGAAGAGCCAGCACGACCAAGCCGAAGAACAATTGAAGCAGCAAGAACAGCAGCGAGTCGCAGGTGTGATGGCAACATTCAACACCACAACCAATCGGAACGCGCTGCCCTTATCCTCAGGCCAGAAATTCGAGCTCTTCTTTAAAAGCGAGACCGATCCCTGGCCGTTTCTACTCTCGGCAATCGTCGCCGGCTTCAACCAGGCCAGCGACAGCGAAGAGGAATGGGGCCAGGGCGTACAGGGCTACGCCAAGCGATTTGGCGCGGCCTATTCAGATTCGTTCATCGGCAACTTTTTCGGCAATGCTGTTTTGACCAGTGTGCTCCACGAAGATCCGCGCTACTACCAAAAGGGCACAGGCAACAAGATGAAGCGCTTTTTGTGGGCCGCCACCAGCACAGTGTGGTGCAGGCGCGACAACGGCTCGTGGGGGCCGAACTACGCGAACGTTGGCGGCAATATGATCGGCGCAGCAATCGCCCGCGCCTACTACCCGGCCTCAGAACGCACCGTGGGCGACACCATCTCGGATGGCATTACGGTCTCTGTGGAAGGCATCGCCGGCTCCGAGATCATCGAGTTCTGGCCCGACCTTTCCCGCTATATGAAGCGAAAGCACCAGGAAAAGCTCGACCGCAAGGCGGCGCAATCCGCCGGGCAATCCACTCCGGCCACCGGATTACCCAATTCTCACAACTGAAGATCGGCATTTCTCGGTGTTCGCCTCTCGTGTTTGCCAGAGCCTTGCGACTGAGCGATACTACTCATCGCAAAGTAAATCGCTTCACTTGAGGCATGGACGCAAATGCGAATGAGAGTAGCCCTCGGCTGGACGGCGGCGATGTTCCTGTCCGCAACAGCGGGAACTGGTCACGCAGCCACCGCCCCCCAGGACGGTCACGGCGCCTACGTAACTGGACACTACCGCAATCTATTTGCCGAAGACGGGCACACCGCAGCCGAGATTCACGCCAAGGTCGGTGCCGCTTACAACCAGCTCTTTCACGGCGACCCGCAGACCCAGGCCATCGCGTTCGATGCCGGCAGCAACGCCAACGGCCCGCTGATGTACGTGACGGACTGGGCCAACCACGACGTGCGCACAGAGGGTATGTCGTACGGCATGATGATCGCGGTGCAGCTGGGCAAAAAGAACGAATTCGACGCGATCTGGAATTGGGCAAAGACCTACATGTATGTCTCGGACCCCAAGGCTCCGAGCTACGAGTTCTTTGCCTGGTCGTGCAAGACCGATGGAACGCACAACTCCGAAGGCGCCGCACCGGACGGTGAATCATACTTTGCCATGGCGTTGCTGTTCGCCGGCAATCGCTGGCCGGGCGGCAAAGGCATCTATGACTACCATGCAGAGGCGAAGAAGTTGCTCTCGGCGATGGTGCATCGGCCGGTGATCTCAGCGCCGGCACAAAACGGTTCGCACAATCTGAGCGGCCAGCACGTAGTGGGCCCAATGATGCACCCCGACCCGCCAGAGATCCTCTTTGTTCCAGAGGTGATGCCCCAGCCGTTCACCGATCCGTCATATCATCTTCCCGCATTCTATGAACTGTGGGCGCGCTGGGGGCCGGAGGAAGATCGCGCCTTCTGGGCAAGAGCCGCCGAAACCAGCCGCGCCTTCTTCATCAAAACCGTCAACCGCAATACAGGTCTGGCGCCCGTCTATGCCAACTTCGATGGCACTCCCCACACGAATGCGTTTCAGCAGTCGGACGAGTTTGGCTACGACGCATGGCGCGTGGTAAGCAACTGGTCGGTCGACTGGTCCTGGTGGCAGAAGGCGCCCGCCGAACGCATGCTCAGCGATCGCATTCAGAAATTCTTCGCGGCGCAAGGCGTCGACACGTATGGTCCTGTCTACTCGCTTGACGGCAAGGATTTGGGCGCCACGCCAGGCCTGACCCACGAAGATCATCCCGCTGGCCTCGCCGGAACTAACGCCGTTGCCGGGCTGGCCGCGACAGACAAAAAGCGCGCCCGGCAGTTTGCTGAAGCGCTCTGGAACACGCCGATCCCGTCGGGTCAGTATCGTTACTACGACGGCATGCTGTACCTGATGAGCTTGATGCACCTCAGCGGCGAGTTTCGTATCTGGGTGCCGCAATAAATCGGGGCACTGTTCGCTACGCGGAAATCGGCTCCAGATGCGCGGTGAAATGCCGCAGAAACGGCGCTTCGTAGGTCAGGCGCATGCCACGTATCGACTCGCGTTGTTTCCACACTCCAAGGATCACTTCGACGAGATAATCGATGTGGCTCTGCGTGTAGACCCGGCGAGGAATTGCCAGGCGCACCAGATCCATCTGCGTAGCCGCGCCGAACATCAGAGTCCCGATTTCGACAGAGCGAACGCCGCCCTCAAGGTAGAGTTCGGCAGCCAGGGCGACGCCAGGAAACCGCTCCGGCGGAATATGCGGCAGGAAGGCGCGCGCATCGATATAGACGGCATGGCCGCCGGGCGGCTGCACAATCGGCACGCCGGCCGCGGCAATGTGATTGCCGAGATACGCGGTGGACGCGATGCGATAGCGCAGGTAGTCCTCTTCCAGCGCCTCCTGAATGCCAACGGCGATGGCTTCGAGATCACGCCCGGCAAGCCCGCCGTAGGTCGGATAGCCCTCAGTGAGGATCAATAGATCCATCTCCTGCCGCGCCAGGCGATCGTCGTTCGTGCATAGGAATCCGCCAATGTTGGCCATTCCGTCCTTCTTCGCGGACATCGTGCACCCGTCACCGTAGCCGAACATCTCCTGCGCAATTTCTTTTGGAGTTTTGCCCGCATAGCCTTCTTCGCGAAGCTTGATAAACCAGGCATTCTCGGCAAAGCGACAGGCGTCGAAATACAGCGGGATACCGTGGCGCTTGCACACGGCGCTCACCTCGCGCGCGTTCTTCATCGAGACCGGCTGGCCACCGCCGGAGTTGTTGGTCACGGTCAGCATCACCAGAGGGACGCGCTTGCGACCGACCCGCTCAATCAGCGCCTCGAGCGCAGCAACGTCCATGTTGCCCTTGAAGGGATGCTGCAGCGACGGCTGCCGTCCTTCCGGAATGACCAGGTCGACGGCCTCGGCGCCCACAAATTCAACGTTGGCGCGGGTGGTGTCGAAGTGGGTGTTGTTCGGGACGACATCGCCTTTCTTGCAGGCGACTCCAAACAGAATTCGCTCCGCAGCGCGTCCCTGGTGTGTTGGGATGACGTGCCTGTAGCCGCAGATGTCCTGAATCGAATTGCGGAAGCGATCGAAGCTGCGGCTGCCCGCATAGCTCTCGTCCCCCTCCATGATGGCGGCCCACTGATGGGTCGACATCGCGCCCGTGCCGGAGTCGGTAAGCAGATCGATCAGCACGTCGTCGGCCGGCAGCAGGAACAGATTGTGGTGCGCAGCCTTCAGGAGCTCTTCGCGCTGGGCGCGCGTCGTCCAGCGGATCGGTTCTACGCTCTTAATGCGGAACGGCTCAATGATGGTCTTGATGGACATGCGCACCTCGGGCGAACTGCACAGTCTAACTCCCCAGGCAAAACAGGGTTGCAGAGGCTGTTCGCGAACAATGCCCGCCGTTTGACGCTATACGCTGTCCAGCAGATATAAAGGTAGGGTTGCGCCAGACCCCAATTGAGGAGCAGGTTGTGGCCATTGCCGTAGCCCCACCAAAATCGGCCCAGGACGAGAGCAAGCCGCTCTTCCCCACCGAGGGCCTCACGGCCTTCGCTTTGGTGACGGGGCTCTTCTTTCTTTGGGGTATCCCCAACAATCTAAACGATGTTCTGATTCGCCAGTTCATGAAGTCCTTCGAGATCACGCGGCTGCAGGCGGGTCTCGTCCAGTCAGCCTTTTATACCGGTTACTTCCTGTTTTCGATTCCGGCGGCCATGATTATGCGGCGTTTCGGCTATAAAGCCGGCCTGCTGACGGGCCTTCTGCTCTACAGTTCGGGCACTTTTCTTTTTCTGCCGGCTGCCCATGCGCGCAGCTACTCCCTGTTTCTGATCGCCCTCTTCGTCATTGCCAGCGGGCTGGGATTTCTCGAAACAGGGGCCAATCCACTCATCGCGCAACTAGGAGCCCCCGAAAGCGCGGTCCGGCGTCTGAACTTCTCCCAGGCCTTCAATCCCCTCGGTGCAATCACCGGAGTTCTCATCGGCACGCTGTTCATCTTTTCCGGCATAGAACTCAAGCCTTCCCAGGTGGCCCAGTTGAAGCTCGCCGGCACCTATGACGCATATCTGCAGCAGGAGACGATGCGCGTCATTGCTCCGTATCTGGTACTCGGCGCCATTGTGCTGGTTTGGGCGTTCCTGATTCTTCGTACGCCCTTCCCTGCCGTCGCTGGCGCCCAGCATGTAAGCGGCGATGAGCCGCGCGGCAGCTATCGCGCCCTGCTCCGCTACCCCAACTTCCTGCTGGCTGTACTGGCGCAGTTTTGCTATGTCGGCGCGCAAGTCGGTACCTGGAGCTATTTCATCCAGTATGTGCAGGACTACACGCATCTACCGGAAAAGACCGCCGGATACTTTCTGACCGGCACGCTGGCTGGGTTCGGCGTGGGCCGGTTTGGCTCGAGCTACTGGATGAAGAAAGTGCGGGCAAGTTCGCTGATGGGACTGTTTGCGGTCGCGAACATGGTTTTGGTCGGCATCGGGATTGCGTTCCCCGGCTGGGTCGGCGTCTGGGCGATCTTCCTCACCAGCTTCTTCATGTCGTTGATGTTCCCGACCATATTCGCCCTTGGCATCCATGGCCTCGGTCCCAACACCAAGCCGGGCGCCTCTCTTCTGGTGATGGCCATTATCGGCGGGGCGGTCTTTACGCCCATGATCGGCCTGGTTTTTCAGAAGACCCACAGCATGGCCGCTGCGATGTCCGTCGTTCTCGCCTGCTACGTTTGCGTGGCCTATTTCGCCTTCTGGGGTTCCAAATTGGAACCCCATCCAGCCTCCATCTGAAGTCGTTTTTTCGCTATAACTTGAAGCCTTTCGGTCAGTCCAGGCAACCCCCACGTTACTTGGAGCATCCCCCTCAGCGCTTTCGCGCTGGAAAATGATGCCAAAATGACCGATAGTGGTCGCGCAACGACGCAACGCCTGTCCCTGGGTTCGGGCCATGCCATCAGGGCTCAAGAACAAAGAGAGCAACCTCCAATGCCTGGTAAATATTGAAAGATGTTGCGTTTAACGAGAAAGGCAAGACTCTAAATGGGAATTATCTCCCTGAAGAAATACCTCGATATGACCTCGCAGGACGTGCTGGTCGAAGATCAGGCGCCTGAGCCGTCCTCTCCAGCCAAGGTCTCCTCGACCCAGGGTCCTTCGGCCGTCCTGGAGGGTTACCGGTCGTTGCTCTGCGCAATTGGGAAGACTGCCGTCCAGATTTCGCCGGTTCTCGGCTCCGATCTTGAGTCGAACCTGCAGAGGTTGGAGCACCGGGTTTCGTATCAGCCATCTCCCGACTCCGTGAAACAGGTGGAACAACAGGTCGAGATTCAGCTGCAGGAGTGGGGAAGCCACGTTGCCGACCACCTGAAGGCCAAGGCCGACGAGGTGCGCGAGATCATGGTGGCGCTCGCCAAGACCGCGGAGGCCGTGGGAAGCCGCGATCAGGGATACTCGAGCCGCTTCAAAGAAGTCACAGGGCAGCTGGAACGCATCGCACATCTGGACGATCTGACTCAGCTCAGAACTTCTCTGGTGAAGCAAGTCTCTTCGCTGAAGAACAGCGTAGAGCAGATGAATCGCGACAATCACGAGTTGGTGGCGCAGCTGCGCGCAGAAGTTTCCATTTACGAGACCAAGCTGAGAACAGTCGAGCAGCTCAGCATGCGCGACGAGCTGACGCGTGTCGCGAACCGCCGCAATATCGAGGAAAGAATCAGTTGGAGTATCGAGAGCAAGCAGACATTCTGCGTTCTCATGCTGGATTTGAACGGATTCAAGCAGGTGAACGACAAATACGGGCATCTAGCCGGTGACGACCTGTTGAAGCAGTTTGCCATCGAACTGCAGACGAATACACGCTCCGGCGATTTGGTGGGCCGGTGGGGCGGCGACGAGTTCGTCATCGTGCTAGCCAGCGACATGGCGGGGGCTTTGTCTCACATCGATCGGATCCGCCATTGGGTGTTCGGCAAATACACTCTCCAAACCGGGAAGGGACAAGAGAACCCGGTCGTACAAGTCGATGCTTCAATTGGGATTTCGGAATGGAGAGTGGGAAGATCTCTGCAAGACATCATTGCCGAAGCCGACGCCTCGATGTACAAGGACAAGCATCTCGGACGCAAGGCGAAGTAGACCGATATAGTTCGATTCCAAGGCTCGATAGCTCTCTCTCCTGCAGAGACAAGTTATTGAGCCTTGGTCCTTTTTGGCGCCAGCCCAGCGTGGTAACCCTTCACGAAAGTTGTATGCCCGCCGTTCAGAGAATTCTTGACGAAAACTAGAATCTAGAAAACTAAGGGCCGATAGAGACCGCGTAACAACAAACCACCTGCTCCAAATAGCGATTCTGGACCTTGGAGACGGAACTTGGTTCGGTGCAGGCGGAAATCGATATAAGGAGCTAGAAACAAAATGTCGCTGAGTATCCTGAATAGCATCTCGTCTTTGAATGCGGAGAATGCGCTCTCCACAACTCAGACCAACTTGCAGAAAGTGCTTACCGAGCTCTCCACGGGCTTGAAAATCAACTCCGGTTCGGATGACGCTGCCGGCCTCTCGATCGCGAACGGCTTGCAGGCGAACGTCTCGGCACTGAACCAGTCGAGCCAGAACGCATCGGACGGCGTGGGCCTTCTGCAGACCGCAGACGGCGCGCTCTCCCAGGTCACCACTCTTCTTGATCGCGCTGTCACACTGGCGACGGAAGCCTCGACGGGCGGCCTCTCGACCGCACAGTCGAAAGCTCTGGACGGTGAATATCAATCGATCCTGACCGAAATCGGAAACATCGGATCGACCACGAACTACAACGGCACGGCCATCTTCGGCACCACCGCCAATGTCTACACTTCGGACGGCACAGCAGCCGGCAGCAGCACGATCGCGACAACGATCAACGCTCTGACCACAGCAGCCCTGTCCCTGACCGGCACCAATCTGACCTCGGTTGGCACCGCACAGACCGCGCTGTCCGACATCACCACGGCCATCGGCACCGTTGCTGCCAACCGCGGCGCCATCGGCGCGGCCGTGAACCAGTTGAACGCTGACACCAACGTTGAGAATACCGAAGTCACCAACCTGACCTCGGCCCAGAACAACATCCAGAACGCCGACATCGGCCAGACTGTCACACAGCTCACGCAGTACAACGTGCTGGAGCAGACGGGCATCCAGGCCCTGCAGCAGTCCAACCAGGCACAGCAGGCCGTTCTCAAACTGCTCCAATAAAACCTCGGTTCTTTCAAACCAAAGCAGCAGCGTCCTTGGCGGCGCTGCTGCTTTTTTGTGTGGGGAATCCCCGCAATTCAAGGCGCGAATCCCTGTAATCCGAAGCCCAAGTTGCCGATATTATTGTGCGGCTCAAAGGGTCTGCGCACCGCTGAGGAAAGCGCAACCAAGCCCAAGAAAAAAAGGGATTTGCCATGAGCTCAGTTTCGTCAGCATTAAGCTCGCTTCTGTCCGGTTCAAGCTCCAGTTCCAGCTCTGGGATCGATATCACATCCATCCTGCAGGCGGCTCTGGGAGCCTCGAGTCCAGGCATCGACGTGACCGCTGCCGTCAACGCCGCGGTCACGGCTGCGCGCGCCCCTGAAACCGCATGGCAAAACCAGTTGACCTTGTTGCAGAACCAGACCAGTGCAATCAATCAGATCGAAACCGCTCTGTCCAACCTCGACACCGATATGCAGGGCCTTAACAGCATCACCGGTCCCCTGTCCGCCAGAACGGTCGCCTCTTCCAATTCCGGCGTCGTAACGGCGGCGGCCGCTTCCGGAAGCACAACCGGGAACCACGTCGTGCTTGTGAACAACCTCGCCACGACGGCTTCCTGGACTTCCGGAGTCTTCGCCAACGCCACGACCGCGTTACCCGCAGGCAACTTCACCATCACCACAGGTACGGGATCCACCACGATCACCACAGACGGCACGCAAACGCTGACCGATGTAGCCAACCAGATCAATAGCGACAACCTGGGCCTGACCGCCAGCGTAGTCAACGACGCATCCGGCTCCCGCCTTGCAATCGTCGCCAACACAACCGGTGCCGCCGCCAAT
>Ga0335069_10017047_pt1 | contig 10126 bp, 11 predicted proteins | sample Lox_Sample_11_FD_206714 | JGI IMG/M metagenome (GOLD analysis project Ga0335069, IMG submission 206714) | Soil microbial communities from Loxahatchee National Wildlife Refuge, Florida, United States - Lox_Sample_1.1 | ecosystem: Environmental > Terrestrial > Soil > Wetlands | place: USA...
CTGTCGCAGCGTCAGCCGTTACCACCGCGAAACCTAAAGCTTTGCCACCCTGAGCGAAGCGAGCCGTACGATATAAATGTTTCCGGACCCATCCACCGTGACATCCCTGGGATAAAAGAGTTCGGCGGCGTCGGCGGGGCCACCATCGCCGGAGTAACCAATGAAGTCGAAGGACCCCCACCCACTTGATTCCCCCGCCATGCGTCAGGGAATTCTCCCGCCCTTGTGGTAACGAATTCTTTGCGACAGTCCACTAGCCTCGGGCCTCGCGTTTGGCGCGGTCTTGCACCGGGATCACGAACTTGAGCCCCGACCAGATGTCGGTGACGGCGCACACCTTAATGTCCACCAACCCCAGCTCCAGTCCGCAATCGCGAATCGCGTTTTCGGAGAGATCGGTTGCCACTCCAGAGCTTTTCTTTGGCCACGCGACCCAAAGCATGCCAGTCGGAGATAAGGCCCTTGCTGCCCCGGGCATGTCGCCTTCGAGTTCCTTAACCGACTTGGCAAACAGAAACACGAAGTCGAGCGCGCCGCGTTTGATCGGAGATACCGCGCAGCCGCTGAGAGACTGCTTCAATTCCTTCTTCACGTCGGCGGGCATGCGAAGCTGAGCGAAGCGCAAGCCTTCTTTGATTCCCAACTTCTTCGGAAGCGGAGTTCCAGAGTATCCGGGCATAGAGGCGTGCTCCACGCTAGCACAGGGGGCAAGTTTCTGGTGCGCAATCACCGAGAGAGCATCCCATTGGTGCGCGAGTCGGAAGAAAACGATAGGGCATGACTTCCGCCTATTCCACAACAAACTGCGCTATACTGCGCGGAAGGTAAGCAAGAATTACGACGAAAGCGAGTCCGATCCATGACGCTGAAGGCCGTGGAAGAGGTATCTGGGCAGGTACCTGTTGAAGATTTTCAGGCACTGGAAGAGAAGGTTTATCGCACTATTGAGTTATACAAGGCCGCCAAAGAAGCGCGGACCAGCGCCGAGCGGGACGTGAAGCGGTTGCGCGAGCAGCTCGAACAGCGCGAAGAGGAGAACGAGTCGCTGCGTCGTGAGCTGGTGCAGCTGCGCAAGGATCGCGAGGACATCCGCGGCCGCGTCGAGAGAATGCTGGGCCAGATGGAAGGGCTGCAAGAACAGGCAAGCTAGGCGGGCCGCGGCTGCGGGCGCGATTTCGATAACCTGAGACTGATATGGCGAGTGCCACCAAACAACCTCCGATCCGGGATGCGGCGAACGGCAGCGTTCGCGTCGAGATTTTCGATCAGGTCTATAACCTGCGCGGCTCCGACGCGGACTACATCCTCAAGCTGGCGGACTATGTGGATTCCAAGATGCGTGCCGTCTCCGAGCAGACTTCGACGGTAGATTCTGTGCGGCTGGCGGTGCTGGCGGCGTTGAATATTGCCGACGAGTATCATCTGCTGCGGCGGAGCCTGGAGAAACCCAGTCCCGAAGCACATCAACGTGCGCGAAAACTGCGGAACGCTTTAGACGAGGTGCTCGATGAGGAGCGCCGCGTGGGGTGAAGGCGGGGATCGCTCTGCGTCCCAAATGGTCGTGTTCGCAACCTCGGCCATGACCTAAAGAAGCCGCTGCTACCAAGATGACGGCAGCGGTTAATTTGCGCCTGAACTTGCTCCCTTCGCGCAAGTTACTTTCAGCAAGCTTCTTGCCAACTATTTTATCGTTCCCTCTTGCGCATCGGGCGCGGGTTTCCTAGCATCCATAGTGAGAGCCGACCTGCTACGTTGGTGATGGTGGCAACCGATTTTTGAACCAATGCCGAATGAACGGGGACTCGACTCGCACAAGTAGATCCTGTGTGCTATGTTCCGCCATGCGGAAAAGCCTAATGGGTCGCGGCGGGTTCCCACCGTCTAAGACGGGTTCATTCTCGGCCCACTACACGGCGATGCGGGTCGGCTTTTGCCCTTAAGCTCAAACCTCTCAGCTCCAAGCAAAATCACATCGAGAATAATGCAGAGGGCGACCAATTTTGCTTTTGCATTGTGACTGGTGTTGCATCGCTTGGAGCTTGGAGCTTGGAGCTTGGAGCTTGGGGCTGAGAGCTGACAGCTGACAGCTTGCAGCTGCTACACTCATTCCAGAAGTACATTCGACGCATCTAACAGACTAAAGTGTTTCCAAGACTCTTTCAGATTGGTAGTTTCTACTTGCCGACGTATGGTGTGCTTGTTGCCAGCGGAGTGCTGCTGGGCTTGTGGATCAGCGCCCGCAACGCCGAGAAGCAAGGGATCAACGGCGACGACGCCTGGAACCTGGGCATCTTCATGGTCTTGGGCGGCATTGTCGGTGCGAAGATTCTGTTCATCGTCAACGACTGGAGCATCTACGCGGACAACTGGCGCGAAATTTTCAGCCTGAATACGCTACAGGCAGGAGGAGTCTTCTCTGGCGGCCTGCTCGGCGCCCTCGCGATTGGCGCATGGTACATGCGACGCCACAAGATGCCTCCGCTTCGCACGACAGACGCTTTCGCCCCAGGGCTCGCTTTTGGCCATGTGTTGGGCCGTCTCGGGTGCTTCTCGGCGGGGTGCTGCTACGGAAAGCCCACTGACCACTTCTGGGGAGTTACGTTCCACAACGAGCTGGCGCAACGGGTGAGTGAGACTCCATTGGGAATCAAACTCCAACCAACGCAACTGATCGAAGGCGCAGCAGAACTTTTCAATTTCTTCCTGCTGATGTGGCTGCTGCAGCGAAAGAAATTCGACGGCCAGGTCTTCGCGACTTTCATGATGCTCTACGGAGTCGAGCGATTCTGCATCGAATTCCTGCGCGGCGACGGCGGCCGCGGCGAAGTATTCGGCGGTCTCATGTCCGGAACCCAGTTGATTTCGATTTGTCTCGTGCTCGTAGGCGGAGTGGTCTGGTACTTCAAGGCGGGCAGTCCTCTGGCGCTGAATGCCGAGCGTTCGGGCTCAGAAGCGTAGACCGCGTATCGGTCTCAGATGCGCTGCGCCGCTGCTAAACTGTGGACGCGAACCGTTGCATGTCAACCTCTGATTTTCCCCTTCACCTGGCCGCTGAGCCCGAAAACGCCGGGCAGCGGCTGGATCAATATCTTGCTGCGCAGCTCTCAGAGACTAGCCGTGCGCGAGTACAACAACTGATTGAGAAGGGCGAGGTGCTGGTCGATGGAAAACCTGCTAAGGCATCGCTTCGGCTTCGCGGCGAGGAGCAGATCAGCGTCACCGCGCCCCCGCGGGCAGCGCCGTTGCGCGCCATAGCGGAAGAAATTCCACTCGATATCGTATACGAAGATGACGATCTGGCGATCGTCAATAAGCCCGCCGGAATGATGGTGCATGCAGGGGCGGGTGCGACCGATGACGCCCGCAATCGTGGCACGCTTGTCAACGCTCTGCTCCACCATTTTGCCGAGCTCTCGGGAGTGAGTGGGGAACTGCGGCCAGGAATTGTCCACCGCCTCGACCGCGCCACTAGCGGCCTGATGGTCGTTGCAAAAAATGACAAGACACACCGTCGCCTGGCCCGTCAGTTTAGCGCACGCGAAGTGCACAAGACCTATGTAGCGCTGGTCCATGGCTGGCCGAAGAAGGAGAAAGGGACGGTTCAAAGCGCCATCAGCCGCGATTTTCAGCGGCGTACACGTATGACGACCCGGCGCAGCGGCGGACGCGAAGCGATTACGCACTACTCGGTCACGCGCAAGATCGACTCCCCCTATGGCAAATTTGCGCTGCTCGAACTGAAAATCGAAACGGGACGAACGCACCAGATCCGCGTGCACATGGCATCGCTGGGACACCCGGTCGTAGGAGACACCCTCTACGGAGCGCCCGCCGAAATCCGTGCCCAGTCCAACCGGCGCCGCGCGTCAGGCTCGCCAGCCGTGCTCACGCTCACCAGAAACTTTCTCCATTCCGCGATGCTCGAATTCAAGCATCCTCGCACGCAGAAAGATGTGACGTTTTCCCGGCCACTGCCGCCAGAACTGGCGCAGTTGCTGGATGCTCTAGCGAAGGCCGAGGTATAACGTCATTCGGGTCAGCCGGAATCCGTGGTGACAATCGGGCAAGGCCAGGTTCCTCCTCGTGCCGCGCGGATACGGTTATAATGGAGCCAATCCTCATGAGATCTCGCTCTGTTTTTGGGGTTTGCCTGCTTGCCTTTGTTGGCGCGTTTTCAGGCTTTGGAACGCCGTTGTTGCTGGCGCAGGCCGCTCCCTCCACGGAAAGCAAAACGCAGCCGGCAACGCCCTCTACACCCGCGCCTGCTCCTTCGGCACCTCCCGCTCAAGCCGCTCCCGCGCCCGGTGAAAAGGCCGACAAATCTGATGACGAATCCGTTGCAACCGTGAAAACTGTAGTCAACGAAGTGCGTGTCGTGTTCACCGTCACTGACAAGCACGGCCGCTACATCAAGGACCTGAAGAAAGAAGACTTCAAAGTCATCGACGACAAAGGGCCGGCGGAACTGCGCAGCTTCCGCAGCGAGACCGACCTCCCGTTGCAGGTCGGGCTGTTGGTCGACGCCAGCAATTCCGTTCGCGACCGCTTCCGGTTCGAGCAGGAAGCCGCCATCGAGTTCCTCAATTCGATCATTCGCCTTCGCTACGACAAGGCGTTCATTGTTGGCTTCGACGTCACGCCGGAAGTCACCCAGGATTTCACCGACGATACGGAAAAGCTTTCCGTCGGTGTGCGTGCCCTTCGCCCCGGCGGCGGAACCGCAATGTTTGACGCACTCTACTTTGCGTGCCGCGACAAGCTGCTGAAGCAGGAGCAGACCGGGCCGGTGCGCCGCGCCATTATTTTGCTGAGCGATGGAGAAGACAACCAGAGCCATGTGACGCGCGAGGAGGCTATCGACATGGCCCAGCGCGCAGAAGCGATTGTCTATACGATTAGTACGAACATCACGGGCACGAAAGGCGCGGGCGACAAAACCCTGGAGCGGATCGCCGACGCAACCGGGGGCCGCTCATTCTTTCCCTTCCAGATGCGCGACGTGCAGGACGCCTTCCAGTCGATTCAGGAAGAGCTCCGCAGCCAGTATGCCGCGTCCTACCACCCGGCGAACTTCATCGCCGACGGAAGGTACCGAACCATCGAGATTCAAGCGCCAGGCAGGGGCCTGAAAGTACGCGCCCGCAAAGGCTACTACGCGCCGAAACCTTGAGAGGGTGTGGCGCGGGCGCCCCCGCCCGCGTAGTGACTACTCGCCAAGTCAGCTCAGTTCAGAGCGGAGCCCGGCGCCAACAAGGCAAATTTGCTCGGCGCTACGCCCTCTGCACGCCGCCCAATCCTTCCAGTGCTGCTGTAATCTTGCCGGCCCACGCTGCGACCTCATCATCGCGCAGGGTGCGCTCGCTCGATTGGAACTTCGCGCGCAACAGAATCGAATACTTCCCCGCGCCAACCTTTTCTCCGCGGAAGATTTCCACTGGTCGAAACCCCCGCAGTTCGGCGATTCCCAGACCTGTCGTGGCTTGGCGTAGCTTTTCAAATTCCACCGCATCGGCGAACACGAACGAGAAATCGCGCTCCACGACAGGGAAGCGCGGCAGGACTTCGTAGCGCACACTGCAGAGGTCGTGCTGGTATAGGCAGTCGAGATAAAGCTCGGCCATGAAGACGTCCTGCTTGATCTTTCTTGAGGAGGCCACGTCCGGGTGAATCTGTCCAAACTGCGCCACCGTCACACCATCCAGCACGACGCGCGCCGAGCGCCCGGGATGATAGTAGTCCGAAGTCTGCGCGTCGTAACCCAGCTCCCACTGGCTGAAATGCGACAGCAGTTGCTCGATGTCGCCCTTGAGATCGAAGAACGAAAACGCCCTGGCTTCCGCGCCACCCGCCAAGCCCCGCACAACCGCTTCGTCTACCTTGCCAGTGGCTCCGAGCACGATCTGCTTTCGTTCCAGAGATTTTTCGCCCACCGCTTCAAACGCCTTGGCAGATTCGAACAGGCGTACGTTCTCGTTGCCGCGATTCAGGTTGTGGGCCAGCATGTTGAGCATGCTCGGCACGAGCGAGGTACGCATCGCGGATGCCTCGTCACTCAAGGGATTCTCGAGGTCGAGTTCGGTCGCCGTCGAAAACCGTTTGGCATCTTCTTTCGAAATAAAGGACAGCGAGATCGCTTCGTTGTAGCCGAGCGAGAGTAAGGAAGAACGCAGCCGGGTATCCTTCGCCGCATCGGGCAGTTCGACGACTTCGCCGACGTATGCGGGCAAAGTATTGGCGAACTTGTCATATCCGTGCAGCCGCGCGATTTCTTCGATGATGTCAATCTCACGCTCGACGTCCAGCCGCCAGCTTGGAATCCGTACCAGATAGCGGTCTTCGCCGCCGGCGGTGAGCACAAAACCGAGGCGCAACAGAATGCGATTGATTTCGAGTGCTGTAATCTTTTCCCCGAGAATGCGCTGCACCTCGCGCAGATCGAGTTCGACGGGCGCCAGATCGATCTTGCGCGCGATCACGTCAATCACGTCGCCGACCAACGTTCCGCCGCCCGAGTTCAAAATCAATTCCGCAACTCGGTTTGTGGAAGCGACAGTGGACTCGAAATCGGCCCCGCGCTCAAAACGGTGCGAGGCATCGGTGTGCAGGCCGTGCCGCTTCGACATCTTGCGCACTGCGGTCGGATCCCACCAGGCCGACTCGATCAGGATGTTCTTCGTACGCTCCGTGATCATCGTATCGAAGCCACCCATGACCCCGGCGAGTCCTACGGGTTTCACCGCGTCCGCAACGACCAGATCATCGGTCGTGAGCTTGCGGTCAACGCCATCAAGAGTTTTGAGTGTTTCTCCCGCACGCGCTTTACGGATGATGAGTCGGCGGCCTTCGAGCAGATCGAGGTCGAAAACGTGCGTCGGCTTGCCCGATTCCCACAGAACGTAGTTTGTGGCATCGACGGCATTCGAAATCGGGCGCTGATCGATCAGTTGCAGTCGCTTCGCGATGTTTAATGGGGATGCCTTAATCGTTGCCCCGCGAATTTCGCGGGCTGTAAAGCGCGGGCAGAGTTCCGGCTCTTGAATGTCGATCGTGACATCCGACTTGCCTTGCGGAGCGGGCAGTTTCGGCTCAATCGGCCGGAGAGGAAGATCGTAGAGTGCCGAAGCCTCGCGCGCGACGCCATAATGATTCATCGCGTCAGGACGGTTCGTCGTGATCTCCATCTCATAGACGGTAGACTCACCCGAGCCAGAAATACCTTCGACAGCGACGCCGGCAAGAGTCAGTTCATCCGCAAGACGGGTGAAGTCGACCGGAAGGTCGACAAAATCGCGCAGCCATGATGGAGAAATCTTCATTCAGCAATTACCACTACGCACGGTTGTCAATATGAATTGTCATTCCGAGCGTAGCGAGGAATCTGCTGTTGGCTGACTGCGGAAGAAAACAGATTCCTCGCTTCGCTCGGAATGACAAGGCTAAAAGATTTGAACTCGTAGCTCACAGCTCGTAGCTCGCGCTTCTACCCAAACTGCTCCAAAAACCTCACATCGCCATTAAAGAACAGCTGAATATCATCCACGCCGTACTTCAGAATCGCGATGCGCTCCACGCCCATGCCGAAGGCAAAGCCGGAAACTTTCGTCGGGTCGTACTCGACGAACCCATACACATTCGGGTCGACCATGCCGCAGCCGAGCAGTTCGATCCATCCACTGGCCTTGCAGTTGCGGCACGGGCCGCCGTCGCGCGTGCCTTTGCCGCCGCAGAAGATGCAACTGATCTGCACGTCGGCACTCGGCTCGGTGAAGGGAAAGAACGACGGATAAAAGCGCGTTTTCACGCTCGAACCGAACAGCGCCTTCATGGCGTGATCGAGTGTGCCCTTCAGGTCGCAGAATGTAATGTTCGTGTCTACCGCGAGGCCTTCTACCTGATGAAAGATCGGCGAATGTGTGGCATCAGGAGCGTCGTTACGGTGAACCTTCCCCGGACACACCACGCGCACTGGCGGCTTCATCTTCTGCATCGTGCGAATCTGCACGGGAGACGTGTGCGTGCGCAGCAGCAGTCGGTCACGCTGCGGCTTTTTGTCCTGACCAGCAATGAACAGCGTGTCCTGCGTATCGCGCGCCGGATGGTTGGGCGGAAAATTCAGCGCCTCGAAGTTGTAGTAATCGGTCTCAATCTCCGGCCCCTCCTCAACCGAGTAGCCGAGATTCCGGAACACGCCCAAAATCTCGTTCATCGTCTTGATGACGAGATGCTCGACGCCGATAGCGCGGCGAATGCCAGGGAGGGTGATATCCACGCGTTCAGCGGCGAGTCTGCCGGCCGATGCTCCGCCCTGGATGCATGTCAGTGTGGAGTCGACAGTCTGCTCGACTTTGCCTTTGATCTCGTTGACGCGCTGGCCAACGTCTTTCTTGTTCGGCCCGGGTGCGGCTTTCAGCCACAGATCGTTGAGCTGTGTAAGGATGCCGTTCTTGCGCGCCATCCAGCGATCGCGATAGGCCTTCCAATCGTTTTCGGAAGCAATCGCTGCCGATTCCTGCTCCAGAGCGGACAGAAGTTCGCGCACGGCGCTATCGAGCGCCGCGAGGGAGAAGTCGGTCAGTTTGGGGACGGTGTAGGGCATCGCTTCGAACAAACTCTCAACCAGTTGTCATCCTGAGCGAAGCGAGGGACCCCTACTCACTCGAAAATGCGCGCTGGAAGTAGGGTCCTTCGCTTCGCTCAGGATTACAGATAGTCTAAGCGCTGATGGCTGACGGCTGAAAGCTGACGGCTTTCTCTATGCTGCCAGAGCCGTCTTTGCCTGCTCCGCCAGATGCCCGAATCCCGCCGGATCGTTCACAGCCAGATCCGCCAGAATCTTGCGGTCCAGCTCAACTCCAGCTTTTTTCAGCCCGCTGATGAACTTGTTGTAGCTCAGTCCATGCAGCCGGGCGGCGGCGCCGATGCGCACAATCCAGATCGAGCGGTACTGGCGCTTCTTCTGCTTGCGGCCGGAGTAGGCGAACTTTAGCCCGCGCTCGACGGCTTCTTTCGCCGAGCGGTAAAGTTTTGACTTTGTTAAGAAATATCCACTGGCGCGATCTAATATCTTTTTGCGCTTGGCGCGGCGTTTGGTTCCGCGTTTTACACGAGGCATTGTTGTTCTCCTTTTTTGTGTGGCGCGGGCGCCCTCGCCCGCGTCCCTTCAAACATCAGCGGCTGGAGGTAGGATGTACCTCTTCACGCGCTTGATAGCTACGAGCCGCGAGCTTCGATCTAAAGCCAAGTCTCAGAACTCGCGATTCGATTGGCGCTCTCTAGCTATCTCTTACTGGCCACCGGTCACTGACCACTGGCCACTGCTTCTAGTACGGGATCATGCGTGCGGCTTTTTTGTAGTCGCCATCGCTCACCAAAGTCGAAGCGCCTAACTTTTTCTTGCGCTTCTTCGCCTTGGAAGTCAGGATGTGACGTAAATTCGCCTTGTGACGCTTGATCTTGCCCGTACCCGTCTTCTTGAAGCGCTTGGCAGCGCCTTTATGCGTTTTTAGTTTTGGCATAGAAAGTTAGCTCTCAGTTGTCAGCTCTCAGTAAGAGCTCAAATCAAATCAGCCACAACATGCCGCCAACCCAAGCGATCGCACTAGGAGAATTTCCTGAGAGCTGATAGCTGAGAGCTGACAGCTGGTTCTACGCTGTCGGCGCCCCACCTGCTTGTGGCATCGGCGGCGCCGGAGGCTTCGGCACAGCTGGTTTCGCGGCCTGCTTATCTTTCCCGCCTCCTCCGGCCTCCTTTTTCGGCGCCAGGATTAAGTGCAGCGTGTTGCCTTCCTGCCGCGGCCGGAACTCCACCAACCCCTTGTGCTCAACGTCCTTAATCAAGCGCTCCAGAATCTCTCGTCCCAGGCCTTGCCGCGTCATCTCGCGGCCGCGAAAGAAGATGGTCGCCTTGACCTTGTCTCCCTCATCCAGGAAGCGCAGCACATGGTTCTTTTTCGTGTCGTAATCGTGGTCATCTACGTTGATGCGGAACTTCACTTCTTTGACCGTGATGACCTTCTGCTTCTTCTTGGCTTCGCGCTCGCGCTTTTCGTTCTGGTACAGGAATTTCCCGTAATCCATGATGCGGCAAACCGGGGGCTGCGCTGTCGGGGAAATCTCTACTAGGTCG
>Ga0335069_10017048_pt1 | contig 10126 bp, 7 predicted proteins | sample Lox_Sample_11_FD_206714 | JGI IMG/M metagenome (GOLD analysis project Ga0335069, IMG submission 206714) | Soil microbial communities from Loxahatchee National Wildlife Refuge, Florida, United States - Lox_Sample_1.1 | ecosystem: Environmental > Terrestrial > Soil > Wetlands | place: USA: Florida...
TCGACCACCAGCGCAGCCCCGTGAACCCGAACTGGACCCGGCATCTTCCCACCGGCCTTTCGGTCGACGAGCTGGCGCGGAAGATGCGGGTCGACAAATCGGTGGCGAGCCGGCGCGTGTCACAGGCGAAGGAGCTCGGGCTTGTCGTCGATCTCACCCGGGGAAAGCAGCGCCCCGCGCGGCTGATGGTCGTCGAGCCGCTGCCGGCCGACTGGGACGTGCTGCCCAAGCCCGAGTACGTGGAGGCCGAGGCGCGCGGCGAGCGTCGGGTGTGCAGCCACCCCCCGCGCGAGGAGGTGCCGCCCCGGCTGCGGACCTGCCGCGAGGAGCTGGCGCGGCGGAAGGCGGCCCTCGCGCGCGGCGAGGATCCGGACTCGTACGACATCTTTGGACCCAGCATCCACGATTGGCCGGACGCCGACGACGGCGCGGAGGACGCGGAGGGCGGAGAGGACGCCGAGCCGGCGGAGACGGCCGAGGCGGCGCTCGATGCGAGCGAAGCGAGCGCCGCAGCGCCGGCGGGGAGCCCACAAGCAGCACCGGCGGCGAGCGAGCCACGCCACCCGCGCCTGATGCCGCCCATCATCGCCAACGCGCCGAACCCCGACCGCGAGGACGGCGGCTATCGCGGCAGGCGCGCGATCAATGAGTTCAAGGCGGCGGTGGAGTGGTGGGGGAGGGGGTAAAAAGCGGCCGCAAGGCCGCGTATCCGTCTCGCAGATTCAAATGAGCATTTTCACGCTCCGGTTGCGTTACATGACATCTAGCAGTACCTGTCCTGGTCCGCTCCTCCAAAAGCATCACAGGTGAGAAGCGAGGTTTTACATCATTAATGTTTCTTAATGACCCGTGAATACGCGATTTTATTTCGCGACTAATGCCGCTAGATTAACCCCTGGCGTCGTGCCGAGGGGGAACCAGTGGATCAGACTTCGTTACTCCGCCCACAGCTTTCTCTATTTCAGGATGAGCCTGTCGGGCTCGACGAATATCAGCATTGGACAACACTCACAGATCAGAATCGGCGCTTGGGCGTACCTGGCCTCGGCTTGGCTCTACTTGGGTTGTTTGGAGAGGTTGGTAGCCTTTTAAGTGAGCTGAAGAAGAAGCAGCGCGACCAGGATTCCTACTCGGCTTATCGCGACGCTGTAGTCGAAGAATTAGGCGACGTGCTTTGGTACTTTGCTAATTCTGCACTACGCGCGGGTCTAGCGTTGTCACAGATAGCCGCTTCGGCAAATTTGACTTTAGGGGACTGGCATTATCGCGGGCGTGCTCAAGCAAGGACGTTTGCTGACTTGCAGAAGTCTGTAGGGATTTTTTCTGGACCGCTTTCAACGGACGACGTGGAGCGACGATTGCTCACGCTTGCAGGAAAAGTAGGGCGCTTAATTGAACACTATGGCGACGGACAAATTGAAGCCAACCTGCACCAGCTTAATGCGGACCTACTCGAAGTGTTTAGGCAGGTTCTCGCCGCGGCCGATGAGGCCGACGTAAGTCTTGACGAAGCGGCCCGCCGCAATCTTGCAAAGACGATTGGTCGCTGGCCGACACCCGAGTTTAGGAAATACGACCCCCCCTATGACGTAAGCTTTGATACCGATGAGCGGCTGCCAGATGTTATCGAAATGACCTTCAAAGAAAAGGAGGTCGCTGGGAAGAAATATGTCCTCCAGCAGTGCCACGGCATCAATGTTGGCGACCGACTAACAGACAACAAATTTGAGCCAGATGACTATCGATTCCACGATGTGTTTCACTTGGCTTACGCCACATATTTGGGCTGGTCTCCTGTGCTCCGTGCGCTTTTTAAGCTAAAGCGGAAAAGCGATCCGCTGATCGATGAGAACGAGGACGGTGCGCGCGCCATTTTGATTGAGGAAGGTATCGCCACCTGGATATTTAATCACGGCGTCCGCAACCATCTGTTTAGAACCACAAAATCCCTAGACTACGGCCTACTACGGGCGGTTCGCGAGTTGGTCATTGGATTTGAAGTAGATTCGAGACCCCTGTGGCAGTGGGAAGAAGCCATCCTTAAGGGCTTTGAGATTTTTCGTCTGCTTAAGGAGCACCGGGGCGGAATCGTAACCGCTGATATAGCGCGTCACGAGCTCCGGTTCCGTAAGTGAATATGACCGCCGTCGGCAAGTTTGTTGGCCAACTCAAAGGCGTGCGCTTCGCGAATGTCTTCAATCCCTATCGCGATCATTGCCCCGCACATGATTTACCCTACGCGTGCAAGATTCGGCGCCGGAATTTATCGAAAGTACTTACCGCCGCAATGTCCTCTGGCGTTGATGTGATTTGGCTTGGCCGCGATCTTGGATACCGTGGCGGACGCCGGACCGGATTGGCATTGACCGATGAGTCGTGCCTCCCGAATGCAGCCACCACGTACGGCGTACCAGTTAATATCGCGACGCGCACCGGCCCTGTGTCTGAACGAACCGCGCAACAGATATGGGCTCAGGTTGGCCTAGCCCCGACCGTGCCGATCCTATGGAACGTTTTTCCGTTTCATCCGCACGAGCCGGGAAATTCCATGAGCAATCGCCGTCATACGCGGCAAGAATTTGATCTCTGTTCCGACATTCTAACCTCAATTTTGCAACTACTAAGGCCGAAATTCCTCGTTGCCATCGGCCAAGACGCTCACGCTGAACTCCTTAGGCAAGGTCGCAAGAGCATCTTGGTCCGCCACCCGAGCTATGGCGGTCACATAGAGTTTGCAACTGGAATTAGGCGCTTTTACTCTTCTTTGCGACGATTCCACGCCGGCGCGGTCATCAAGCGACGACAATGACCGCAGTGCTCCCGCCCCGATCTGAAATGGCTGCATTGCTCGCTGAGCTACAAAAGCTCGTGGCCGATCATAAGGGCTTTGAACGGATATTTCGAACGGTCGAGTATAGCTGGTCGGACGGCTATCCTCTGCGCGGCACATTCGTCTATCCGGCATTTACGTTATGTGCCGTCGATTTGGATCGGCTGATCGACTACCTGCTCGCTAGCCTCGTCGAATATTGCATCCCGCGATCAGAAGCTAAAGCGATACAGGACCAGGCCTTCGAAAATAAGGACCGCCAAGCGCTGGTCCAACTCAATAAGCGCGCAGAAGCAGCGTTTATGACGTCGCGCAAAGAGCTCGACAAAGGTGGCGAGGTTGGCGAACTCATACTGTTCTCGTTCATCGAGCGTTTGCTAGGAGCGCCCTTACTCGTCTCTAAGATGAACTTAAAGACCAATCAAAAGATGCCCGTACACGGGCGCGACGGCATCCACATCAGCTTTGACACGGCGACTAAGACACTCATTTTGCTTTTGGGAGAATCTAAACTTGAGAAAGCGTTCAGCAGCGCAGCCGACAGCGCCATCAAATCGATTCGTGATTACGTTTCAGATAGCAAATTGAGAGAACATGAGATCAACATTTTGCGATCTCATTGCGATTTCGGACCGATGCCGGCGTGGGCACAAACACAGCTGCGCGCCTTACTGAATCCGTATGGCGGAGGCGCTCCGGACGCAGCGCACGTGCATGCATGTCTCGTCGGGTTTGAATTGGATGCGTTTGCCAAGGTTGCCGCAATGAAACCCCAAGACGTCGAGAACGCATTCAAGACAGCCTACTTGGAGAGGATTAAGTCCGGCTGCACTCTACTCAAGCAGAAAGCGGGCAAAGATTTAGAGGCCGGCATGCAGATACATTTTTTTCTTCTTCCACTGCCATCTCTCGCAAAATTGCGAGAAATCTTCTTGCAAAAGCTTGGCGTAACGGTCTGAGCCCATGGCCACGTTTCAAGAGACCCTCGCGCACGAAATTTGGACAAGCCCAACATTTCAATCCGATTTACAAGACCTCGATAAGCAAGTAGCGAGGCGCGCCTTGGGTGACTCGCAGGCCAACCTGTCCGAATCGACCCTGCTACGGCTCACCCGCTCAGCTCCTACGTTGTCATTGTCCGATGATGGCGAACTTGGACAGGCGGCATATCGTATATCAAGCGGGGCGCTCCTATTGGCGGGAGAAAAATATCCCGCCCTTCGGCCTCTTCTTTCAATCGTACTAAGCCGCCGTGGCAATTTTCCCGCAATCGATCTCATGCTTCCGGACAGTGAGAGGGAATGTCCGCCGAGCATACTGGTTGAGTCCTTGCATAAGCGGGCGTTAAACACAGTGGAAATCGGAGGGGAGCCGCGAGCGCTCACGAATTTTCAGGCGCGCATATGGAGAGACTTAAGGAGCGGGAAATCAGTCGCGGTTTCTGCCCCTACTTCTGCAGGCAAGTCATGGGTCTTTCGTTCCTTTATTGAAGCTGCCGCGAAGCAAACAATACGCCTCTCAGCGGTGCTACTCGTGCCGACGCGCGCGCTAATCAATCAAATGCAAGACGCGCTCAAGGGGCCCATCGAGCGCGCTGGCGGTCGAGTGTTAACTGTTCCTCGACCAGCTGAACATCGAGGCCCTTCGGTCTACGTGTTGACGCAAGAACGGCTCGAGGTGTTGCTTGACACTGATGGTCGATTTAGCGCGGATCTCATTGTTGTTGATGAAGCCCAGTCGATCGGCGACGACGCACGAGGCGTAATCCTTCAGAGCGTCGTCGACGAATTGCTTAGTCGTGCACCCAATGCACAGGTGCTGTTCACCACGCCGCTTGCCATCAACGCGCAGCGGCTCGGACAGCTATTTTCGGTCCGGCGGTTCATACCGAGAAAGACCACCGAGAGTCCGGTCGGCCAGACCATAATTTTGCTCACAGTCGATGGCGTACGCACCGATACCGTACACGCGTCGCTTTGGAGAACGGGCAAGCTCTTCCCCATTGGTGATTTTAAAGCGCAAACTCAGCTCACCAGCTCAGTTCACCGGCTTGCTCACCTTGCCGCGCAATTCGGGAGCGCTGCTCCATCGATAGTTTATTCTGAAGGCCAAGCTCAGTGCGAAAATATTGCAAACCTGTTGTGCGATTTGTCTGACCCTGCATCCGACCGAAAGGCTGAAAGGCGCGAATTAGCCACGTTTATCAAAGCTCACGTACATCCCCGTTATTCTCTGGCGGAGGCCGTGGTACGTGGAGTTGGGTTTCATTATGGGTATATCCCATCACTCGTCCGTAAGGAGATCGAGCATGCTTTTGAAAGAGGACACCTAAACTTCATTGTTTGCACAAGCACGTTGATGCAGGGTGTGAATCTGCCTGCACGCAACATATTCATGACTCGGCCCAAGAAGGGGAAAGGGTCTGAATTCACGGCGCCGGATTTTTGGAACCTAGCCGGCCGCGCGGGTCGACTAGGAAAAGAGTTCTCAGGAAATATTTTTCTGATCGATTACGAGCATTGGAGAGATAAGCCCCTCGACGGCGAACGCGAGACGCGAATCACCTCTGCAATGGGCAGAGTACTGGAGGAACCTGCGGCCTTCATATCTTACGTAGAAAGTGGACGAGCGCCGCGCGGACAGACGGGGTTATTGGAGAACTCGTTCGCGCGGCTTTACAGAGACTATCGAACGGGGCGGCTGGAGCAGACATTGGTTCGCCTTCGTTTGCCGACCAGAACTCAACGCGCTGTGTCGAAGGCCCTGGCAATCGCCGAAGAAGAGATTCATCTTCCGGAGCCCCTGCTTCTTGCAAACCCTTGGGTTTCACCAAAGCGGCAATCGGACTTCTTGCGCTACATGGGCAAAAGGCTCGGTGACGCAAGCGACCTTGCGGAACTTATGCCCCCACATCCCGAGGCACCAGACGCGTATGGGCGTCTTTTGAACATGATTCGGCGATGCCAACGAGAGCTAGAAGGACGGAGTGACCAGTCGTTCACATTTTTCGCCAATCTCGCCACCAAATGGATGCGTGGCCAGTCAATCCCTGAATTGATTGATGGAATCGCCGATTACAAAAAGGACCGCGGCGAGGAAATCGACTATGCAAAACTCATTCGAAAGACACTGGAAAATATCGAGAAGGATCTGAGGTTTCGCTTGGTTCGGCTTACCGCTTGTTACAATTCCATTTTGAAGTATTTGCTCAACGAGCTGCATATGGATGAGGACGCGAAACGCATCCCTGCTATTCCACTTTACCTAGAGATGGGTGCTAGCTCTGAAACGATGCTCAGCTTTATGGAGCTGGGACTTTCGCGCATTACCGCAAAGTTACTATTGGACTCTGCGGCCGACAGATTCATGAGTTCGGCGGATGCCCTGAGATGGCTGAGGTTCCGGCGGTCAACTTGGGAACGGCTCCCCGCCGCCTGTCAGCGAGAAGTCCTGGCGGTTGTAGGCTAGCGAAATAAGCATCAGCGGATTCCTCGTATAAGGCTTTCCTCAAATGCGCCGGCCGAGTCGAGCGGCGCGGGCGAGCTCATAACGACGCATCGCGCATGTAGCACCTCCCTCCCTAACCCACCAGAGTCGAGCCCCGGGGCTTCGCTTCGCCCGATGCGGAAGCGGAAGAATGAGCCACGCGACGCGCGAGCTCGTCAAACGATGGGGCTCGATGCCTCAGCACACAAGGCCCTCTGGCCGGACCCGCGGATCAAGTCCGCGGGCAGGCTCCGGATGGCCGGGCCACCGGGTCCGGCCAAGGGCCGGCCCGGCAACAAGCTTCACGTCCCGGCCATGACGAAGGGAGGTAAGCTCGTCGAAGCGAGCCAAGCGGGCGAGCTCATAACGCGGCATCGCGCATGTGGCCACCCCCCCCCCCAACCCTCCCCCGCAAGGGGGGAGGGGAAGACAGAGGATGAGGCGACAGGCGCAGACCTACCGCCCCGCCCGCTTGCCCGCCTCGGCGGGCTTCATCGCGGTCGCCAGCCAGTCCGCGATCACGCCCGCGATTTTGAGGTTGTTCTTTTCCAGCATCATCATGTGGCCGTTGCCGTGGATGCCGCGGTCGGGGAGGCGGACGAAGTCGTGGCGCACGCCCGCCTGGGTCAGGTACTCCGACGTGCAGTGGTCGTAGGTCGAGTGATACGAGGCTTCGCTCGTCAGGATCAACAACGGGATGTGCTGCAGGTTGGGCAGGGTGCGCGCCGGCTCCTTCTGCCGCCAGCAGCGCACGAGGCCGGGCGCGTCGGGTGCCTCCTGGCGCACGAACGCAAGCGGCGAGGCGTCGGTCACCGGCGGCGCATAGACGAGCGGGATGTCGGCGAGGCCGGAGCTCTTCGTCGGCTCGGCGTCGCTGAAATAGTCGGGCGCTCCGTGGAACACGATGTCGTGGACCGGCGGGCCGCTCGGCTCGACGGCGACGATGGCCTTGACCAGCTTCGGGCGCGCATCGGCGAGCGGCCAGTTGAAGGCGCCGGACTGCGAGTGCGTGAGCAGGATCGCCGGGCCGATCTTGTCGAAGAGCGCCGCAAGCGCCGCACCGTTGAGCCGCTGCTGCAGGGCGAAGTCGGCGATCGAGGGCACCTGCGAGGCGTAGAACTGGTCGAACACCGGATCGCCGGGCATGCCCGCCCCCGGGAACTGGTCGTGCAGATGCGCCTGCGGCCACAGATTGTACTTCTCGGGTGCCGTGAAGCGCTGGACGATGAAGTCGATGCGCGGGTTGCCGAGCGGGCCGTATTTGTCGGCGATATAGGCGGCGCGGCCGCGGCCCACCTGGTCGACCACGTACACCGCATAGCCGCGGCGCAGGAAGAACTGCGCCCAGCCCTCGCGCCCGTCGGGCGTGCCGGTGAAGTTGGAGCCGGTCTGCCCGCCGCCATGCACCATGACGATCGGGAACGGATGCTTCCGCACCGCCGGGATCTGGTATTCGGCGTAGAGCTGGCCGGTCATCAGCCGCGCCGGCGGATCGCCGATCGCCCCGCCGGCGAACACATAGCCCTGGCGGGCGATCGAAAGCGGCGGCTGCGCGTCGCGCGCGTGTGCGGTGGCGGTCAGGACGGCCAGCCCGAAGGCGGCCACGACTGCGAGCCGTCCGAGCCCGAAGATGTGTCGCATCAGCGTTTCTCCCCTCAGCGCCGTTGCCGCGCTGCGCAGCGGCTTGTCTGGTCGTCTTGGTCCTGCTTACGCCCTTATCCCGGTGCCTCGCAAGCGGCCGCTGGCACGGGTGGTGGCGCGCGATCTCGACGGGCCGGTGCGGCTCGACTACGCGCCCTCCGGCGTCACCTGGGACGCGCGGGTGCGGCTGTAGAGTAAGGGGCGAGACAAAAAAGAAGCAAAGGCTCCGCTCGTCAGGCGGCGCGCGCGGTCTTGATCTTTTTGATCTCATCCGCCATGGCGATGCTCGCTTTTGCCACGTCGTGCGCCGCCTGCATCCGGACCCAGATGTCGGGACCGTCGCCGACGAACTTGCCGAGCCGCACCGCCATCTCAGGCGTGACAGGCGCTTTCTCGGCGAGGATTTTATGAAGCATCTGGCGGGAGACGCCCAGTTCCTGGGCCGCAGCCGAAACGCTCATCTTCAAGGCCGGCAGAATATCCTCACGCAACAGCGCGCCGGGGTGGGTCGGAATACGAGCCATGATCAGCTCCTTCGCCATATAGGTTGCCCTCAGTGGTACTGTTCGAGATCAACTCTGTCGCGTCCATCTCGTCCCAGCCGAACGTGATACACCACGGCCCATTCACATGAACCGTATAGCGCTGCGGCCTGCCCCTCAGCGGGTGATAGTCGAAGCCGGGAACATTCATCTCGCCGGGCTGGGCTGCCACGTTCAGGCGGTCGAGCCGGCGAAGCACACGCGCCTGCAAGTCCGCCGCCACACGCCGGGACCTGCCGGTTTCGAACAGCTCCCGCAGCCCCTTGTGACGCCAGCTCCGGATCATGGATGACTGTAAATCGTGGATTTACATATGTCAATCGTTGATTTACATGGTGGGCGCGGTGCGCCTGCCTGCGGCCGGTCCTGCGTGGGCGCGTTTGCGGGTTACGCGCGCGGGCGGAATTCGATAGGGTTTTGCCCGTGCGCCGGCGGGGGGACGCGGCAAAGATGCTCCGCTCCCGCTCGCTCGCGCGGACAAGAAAGACCCCCTCACCCTACCCTCTCCCCCGAAGACGGGGGCGAGGGGTTGAAGAGATAAGCGGACAAGAAGACCCCCTCACCCACCCCTCTCCCCCGAAGACGGGGGCGAGGGGCTGAAGAGATAAGAGGAGCGTGAAGGTTTATGACCCGCTTGGACGACGAGCGCCGCCGGCGCATTCTGACCACGCACACCGGCAGCCTGCCGCGGCCCGACGACCTGTCGGCGGTCATGTGGGCGAAGATGACCGGCAAGCCGTTCGATGCGGCGGCACTCGCGACGCGCACGCGCGCGGCGGTGGCGGAGATCGTGGCCAAGCAGGTCGAGGTCGGGCTCGACATCGTGAGCGACGGCGAGCAGTCGAAGGCGAGCTTCCAGGGCTACGCGGCCGAGCGCCTGTCCGGGCTCGAGCGCATCGAACCCTCGGGCGGCAACCGGCGCACGCGCGAGACCCTGGGCTTTCCCGCCTTCTACAAGGGCGCGCACTCGGGCACGCAGCCGCAACAGCTGGCGTGCGTGGGGCCCATCGCCTACACGGGGCACGCGGCGCTGAAGACCGATCTCGACAACCTGAAGGCGGCGCTGGCGGGCCGCGCACCCACCGACGTGTTCGTGCCGTCGGTGTCGCCGTCGAGCTGTGCGGGCATCATGCAGAACCGCTACTACAAGTCCGACGAGGAGCACGTGGCGGCGGTGGCCGAGGCCATGCGCGAGGAGTACGAGGCGATCGTGGCCGCGGGCTTCATCGTGCAGATCGACGACCCGCGCCTGGCGATGCACTACATGCTCTCGCCCGACGAGAGCGTGGCCGACGCGCGGAAGTGGGCGGCCCGGCGCATCGAGGTGCTGAACCACGCGCTGCGCAACGTCGACCCGGCGCGGGTGCGCCACCACACCTGCTACGGCATCAACATGGGCCCGCGGACCAGCGACTTCGAGATGAAGCACCTCGCCGATTTGATCGTGAAGATCCGCGCCAACTACTACTCGTTCGAGATGGCGAACCCGCGCCACGAGCACGAATGGCGGGTGTGGGAGCACGTGAAGCTGCCCGAGGGCAAGGCGCTGGTGCCGGGCTGCATCACCCACACCTCGGTGATCGTCGAGCACCCGGAGCTGGTGGCCGAGCGCATCGTGAAGGTGGCG
>Ga0335069_10017049_pt1 | contig 10126 bp, 9 predicted proteins | sample Lox_Sample_11_FD_206714 | JGI IMG/M metagenome (GOLD analysis project Ga0335069, IMG submission 206714) | Soil microbial communities from Loxahatchee National Wildlife Refuge, Florida, United States - Lox_Sample_1.1 | ecosystem: Environmental > Terrestrial > Soil > Wetlands | place: USA: Florida...
GAGCCAAGCTTTAGCCGTCGCGAGCTCCTGAGTGGAGAGCGAAAGCAAAAGAGACTCCTGCCGCTTGAGTACGGATTCAAAGAAGCGTTCGAGCGTCTCACGCCGGACTTCGAAAGAGAGGCCGGTCAACGATGCGGATTTATTGTCGACGAGATAATCGAACAGCACATATTTGGCTGGACGCTCCGCCGCGAGCTTCTTGACGCGCGACGCGGCAGGATGAATCCTTTGGAGCAGATCGTCGAAGGAGAGGCGACCCTCAACGGGTACGATTAACTCCCCATCCAATACGAACTGGTTCGCCTTTACGGCCAGGAGTGCCTCCGCGATCTCAGGGAAGTAGCGCGTGAGTGGCTTCGCGGCTTTGGACTGAAGGTCGATCTTGGACCCGTCGCGAAACGCGATGCAGCGGAATCCATCCCATTTGGGCTCATACGCCCAGCCGTCGTCATCCGGGATTTCCGCCACCCGTTTCGCCTCCATCGGGTAGAACGGCGGGTGTAGCGGAAGGCTCATACGAGACTTTCGAGGTGAAATCGTCCGCGCGGAGAAAGAATCGGCTGAAACAGATCTCCGACGGCGCGGAGTCGCTCCCGCATGTTTTCCAGCCGGAAATCCTCGATGGTGATTCCGTCGGCTACTTCCTCCCAGGTGACCGGGGCGGACACCGTCGCGAGCGGAAGAGGCCGAACGGAATAGACCGAGGCCAATGTGCGTCCCCACGCGTTCTGGTTGTAGTCGACCAGAACGCGAGCCTTCGGACGCCTCGCGACTTTGTATTCTGCTGTAAGCATGCCGGGCTCGCGCGTCGCGAGATCCTTTGCCAAGGCTTTTGCTATCGTCCAAACGGTTTTTTGGTCTGGCCCACGCACAATGGGAACGTAAATGTGAATTCCACGGGATCCGGTCGTCTTAGCGTAGTTGCGCATTTTCAGCCCGTCGAGGGCTTGGTGCACCAGAAGCGCGGCTTGCCGGACAAGGTCGAAATCGGCCCCCGGAGTGGGATCAAGATCGAAGTGCATGTAATCCGGGCGATCGACATCGTCACAGCGCGCATACCACGGATTCAGATCGATGCAGCCTAGGTTGACGACCCAAAGAAGATCGGCCACGTCGTTGATGACGGGGAATCCGACACGATTCATCGACGGATGCAGGATCTCGCAGATGGCTAACCATCCTGGGTGCGGCTGGGGAGCGCGCTTTTGAAAGAAAAACTCTCCGTCCGCACCGTTTGGATACCGCTTCATCACCATCGCGCGATTCGCGATATGCGGAAGCAGCACTGGCGCGATGTCGGCGTAGTATTGCAGCAGTTGGCCTTTGGTGATCTTCCGCTTGCTCCAAAACACCTTGTCGCAATGGGTCAACGTGAGCGCCTTTGCGCCGATACGAACCTCCGCACGATCGTGATTGCACGGGATGATGATTCGATCCTTTGAGCTGACGCCCGTACCGGACGACTTTACGGCGTCGTGAGCCCGCGGAGAGACAGATCCTTCCGGAGGGACCAGCGTGCTGGGATGCGAGGTCGGCAAAGTGGGAAGCTCCACTATAAAAGACGGCCCTGGTTCTGTCCCTGTTACCAATCTCAGATTCGCGACCCGCGTTCGTCAGCTCACGCACTTCTTACAAAGCCGCCTGCAATTTGCAGCCGTGATTGGCCCTCGCGATCGCAAGGGAAGATTACCGCTCCTTGGGTGGCAGTTCTCGTGCATGGGCGGAAAACAGTTTATGGCTCAAAGCACGATTCCGATGCGCAACCTCGGTCGCCACAATGTGCAGATCTCCGCGCTGGGATTCGGCGGGCACCACTTGGGCGACGCTCCGGAAGCCACGGCGATTCGGATGGTTCGGGAAGCCATCGACGGTGGAATCACGTTCTTCGACAATTGCTGGGAATATCATCGCGGCAAGACCGAGGATTGGATGGGCAAGGGTCTAAAAGGAATTCGCGATCGCGTGTTCCTGATGACAAAAGTCCGCACCCATGGCCGGGATAAAGACCTCGCCATGCGGATGCTGGACGAGTCGCTTCGCCGCTTGCAGACCGATCATTTGGACCTCTGGCAAATCCATGGAGTCGCCTTCGACAACGACCCGGATCTCTTCGCGCCAAAGGGCGGGGCTGCGGAGGCGCTGGACCAAGCAAAGAAGCAGGGCAAAGTTCGATTCGTCGGCTTCACCGGCCACAAAGATCCCGGCATCCACCTGAAGATGTTGAAGACCGGTTACCCCTTCGATGCCGTACAGATGCCGCTGAACGCCTTCGATGCTTCCTTCCACAGCTTCGAACAGATTGTGCTTCCGGAGCTGAACCGGCGAGGAATCGCCCCGCTCGGAATGAAACCGTTGAACGGCCATGGCGACGCGATCAAGTTTGGCGCGCTCAGCGCGGAAGAAGCATTGCGCTACGCCATGAGCCTTCCCGTCACAACGACCATCACCGGAATAGACAAACCGGAGGCGCTGCAACAGAATCTGCGGATCGCGCAAGGCTTCACGCCGATGACTTCACAAGAAATGCAGGCGTTGCGCGAACGAGTACGTCAATATGCGACAGACGGGCGCTTCGAACTCTACAAACTATCGCTCAAATTCGACAATCCGGAAGCGCGTTTGGCGCACCAGCTTCCTCTGGACATGAAACAACCGGAGGTTCAGGAGATGCTTGGGAGCTCCCAAAACACCGGTTATCCCTACCCGAGCCTCAAGCAATGAGGTAGCGATGATGAAACCAAGCCGGAGAGATTTTCTTGAAACGGCGGTGCTGACTGTCGCTGGAGGCAACGCTGTTATGGCGCAGAGCAACGGTTCTTCAGGCGAGATTCCACGGAGGATGCTGGGCAGCACGGGTGTGCAGGTCTCGGCGATCGGCGTTGGCGGCTATCATCTCGGCTCGGCCAAAGATCAAGCCGAGTCGAAACAAATTGTCGATATGGCGATCGACGCCGGCGTCAACTTTTTCGACAACGCTTGGGATTATCACAATGGCGAGAGCGAGGACCGGCTGGGAAACGCTCTAAAAGGCAAACGCGATCGCGTCGTGTTGATGACGAAGGTATGCACGCACGGCCGCGACAAGAATGTCGCGATGCAAATGCTGGAACAATCGCTGCGTCGCTTGCAGACCGATCATCTCGATGTCTGGCAGATCCACGAAGTCATTTACGAGAATGAGCCGGATCTCATTTTCCGGACGAATGGCGCCGCGGAGGCGCTGACTCAAGCGAAGAAGGACGGCAAGGTTCGATTCGTAGGATTCACCGGGCACAAGGATCCGTCGATTTACCTTCGAATGCTGTCTCACGATTTTCCTTTCGATACGGTTCAAATGCCTTTGAATTGCCTCGATGCGACGTTCCGCAGCTTCGAGCAGAACGTACTGCCGGAGGCGAACAGGCGCGGGATTGCGGTCCTTGGAATGAAGAGCATGGGCGGAAGCGGTGAACTGATTCAGCACGGAGTGGTCACACCGGCGGAGGCGCTGCGCTATGCCATGAGCCTTCCAGTCGCGGTGACGATCAGCGGGATCGACTCTCTTGGCGTCCTCAAGCAAAATCTCGAAATCGCGCGCGGCTTTCTGCCGATGACGTCTGCCGAGATGCACGCTTTGCGCGAACGATGCCGCTTCGACGCGTCAGATGGCCGTTTTGAGCTATTCAAAGTCACGAAAAAGTATGACGGCGACGTCGGACGAACGCAACATGGCTTCCCAACATCCAATGAATTGCCGATCTGACACGGCTTTTATTCCACTGGAGAACGCAATGAAATCCTCAACCACCGAAACAGAAGATCCGCGGACGAAAGGACCGAAACCGCCGTTTCCGCCGCAAGAGCAGGAACTCCCAGGCAGCGCTCAAGAGATGCGGCCCAAGCCCGATCACGGCGAGGAGTCCTATCGCGGCCAGGGACGGCTGGCGGGGAAGGTCGCGCTCATCACCGGCGGCGACAGCGGGATTGGGCGGGCCGTCGCAATCGCCTATGCCCGCGAAGGCGCGGACGTCGTGATCTCGTACCTCAAAGAAGAAGACGACGCACAGGAGACCGCTCAGTGGGTTAAGAAGGCGGGCAGGAAACCGTTGCTGATCGCCGGTGACATTGCGGAGGAGCAACACTGCCGTTCCTTGATCGACCGTGTCTTCCAGAGCTTCGGTCAGTTGGACATCCTTGTCAACAATGCCGGAACGCAGACCACCCACGAGAAAATCCAGGACTGGTCCACGGAGGAATGGGATCGCATCTTCCGGACGAATATCTATTCCATGTTTTACTTATGCCGCGCCGCGCTTCCTCGCATGCGGCCTGGTTCAGTGGTGATTACGACGGCATCGGTGCAGGCATACCAACCGTCGCCGAAACTGCTTGCCTACGCCGCGACGAAAGGAGCGATCATCACATTCACGAAAGCTCTGGCGGGCCTGATGGGCAAAGAAGGGATTCGAGTGAACTCAGTAGCGCCCGGACCGGTATGGACGCCGCTGATTCCGGCCTCTTATGAGGCGGAGAAAGCCGCGGAGTTCGGAAAGAACAGTTTGTTTGAACGCCCCGCACAGCCCGCCGAGTTGGCGCCGGCTTATGTATATCTCGCAAGTCAGGAGTCGAGCTACGTTACGGGTTCGGTAATGGACTTGACGGGCGGCAAGATGCTGCCTTAGGCAACTCTCTGAGAGGGCGGAGTTGTAACGTGTAGGACCGCCCACCGATCAACTCCAATGGTGGGGTCCGCGAAGGGTGCACGTTCAAACCAAAAACAAAATCGCTTAAGGCCGTTTCTTTCTACTCTGGGCCCGGGACTGATCACGGGATGCGCGGACGATGATCCATCGGGCATCTCGACGTATTCGGTCGCCGGTGCAGCCTTCGGCTATGCCAGCCTGTGGACCGCGCTTCTGTCGTTTCCGCTGATGGTCGCGATCCAGACGATGTGCGCGCGGCTCGGTACGGTGACCGGCCGAGGTCTGGCGGATGTAATCAGGATGCATTATCCCCGCTGGATCCTGTGGGGCGCGTGCGCCCTTCTCGTAACGGCAAACATCATCAATATCGCAGCGGATCTGGCGGGAATGGGCGAGGCGGCGGAAATGGTCACGGGGGTAAAGGCCGCGGTCTGGAAGCCGATTTATCCCGCGGTCATGATCGCCTTCCTTTTCTGGTCATCCTACCGGCGGATCGCGCGCATCTTCAAGTGGACAGCGCTCGTGCTGCTCGCTTATGTGGCGACGGCTTTCTTCGCTCACGTCGATTGGAGAGCCGCGCTGATCTCTACTTTCGTCCCGCATCTGAACTGGTCGCGCGAATCGCTCTCGGTGCTGCTGGGTATACTCGGAACGACAATTTCACCCTATTTGTTCTTCTGGCAAGCGGCACAGGAAGTCGAGGAGGAGAAGGCGTCAGGCCGCGACCCTACGAAGTTCGGCGCGAGGGAGGAGGATCTGCGGCGCATCCGCGTCGACGTCTTCACCGGAATGTTCGCCTCTAACTTCGTGATGTACTTCATCATTCTGACAACTGCCGCTACACTCCACAGCCATGGCGCGGCGCACATCGACACGGCAAAACAAGCTGCGGAAGCCTTGCGGCCGCTCGCAGGCCAGGCCGCGTATCTGCTGTTCACGCTCGGGCTGATTGGAACGGGAATGCTGGGAGTGCCGGTGCTGGCGGGGTCCTGCGCCTACGCCCTTGCCGAGGCGGCGAGATGGCGCGGGTCGCTGGAAAAGAAGCCTCGCAACGCCCGGCAGTTCTATGGTGTGCTGGCGGTGGCGATGATCGGCGGTCTTGCATTCAACATCGCGGGATTCAATGCGGTTCGAATGATGTTTCTGGCGGCCGTATTGAACGGCGCTCTGGCGCCTCCGCTCATCGCCTTGGTCGTCATGGTAACGAGCAATCCAGAGGTGATGGGCGAGCATACAAACACTCCGCTGCAGCGGATACTCGGGTGGATCACGTTCGCGCTTATGTCCGCGGCTACGGTCGGCATGATCGTTGCCTAGAGCATCCCAATGCGGCGCTTGTACTGTCCTAGTAAATAGCGAGCGCCGGCTGAGTACCACGTACCCGTGAACGCAGATATCGGCTCGATCGACATAGTGATGATTCCCGAGGATGATCCTCATGTGAGCTTGAACGGGATCGAAGGGCATCGGCGAGATCGGCATCACCGGCTCCGCCGCTGCCATCGCCAACGCGATCTATCACGCGACCGGAAAGCGCGTTCGCGAGGCTCCAATCACGCTGGACAAGCTGCTTTAGCCACGACCGCGTCGGTGACGTCGCCATGTGACTTGAGTGACGCTGTTGTTACAGAATAAGAACATCGCTGCGGCCGATCCGGAGCGACAAAACTCTATGAACCGTAGCGCTGAGGATGGTGGGCGCCCGTAAACCGAGGAGCGGACTGGAGCGAGTGCTCGCGCCGTGTACCGTCTTATTTCTGATCACGTTCCCGGTTCTCGCCGGAGATCCTGGCGATGGAAATACCTCCTCATCCTCCGACCCGGAACAGACTGGCGTGAACTGGTCTGGCGTCTTGCTCGAATCCCTCGAATTCCTTGGTTTGGAGCATGGGTTTCGGTACGCGACCGAAGAAGGCACTCGACACCCGCATGTGTCCTTCTTCGGAGGCTATCTCGATTCGCTCAGGAATCTACACGGTTGGGGCGACGGCGATCCGTTTTACGTCAACTACGTCGGCCATCCAATGCAAGGAAGTGTTTCCGGCTTCGTTTTCGTCCAGAACGATCGAGCGTTTCGATCCGCTGAATTCGGGGAGAATTCACGCTACTGGAAAAGCCGGTTGCGCGCCGCGGCATACGCGTGGGCCTATAGTGAGCAATTCGAGATCGGCCCCATCAGCGAAGCCACGATCGGGAACACTCAGGCCTTCTATCCGCAGCAAGGATTCGTCGACCAAGTGGCGACGCCCGCGATTGGCTTGGCGTGGATGATCGCTGAAGATTTGTTGGATAAGTATGCGATCAAACAAATTGAGGCGCGGACCTCGAACCGTTACGTCTGGCTGCTGGCGCGAGGTGGCCTAAATCCCTCTCGCAGCCTGGCGAACGTGCTGGCGCATCGGGCGCCCTGGCATCGCGATACGCGCTGCGATCCCTGGCAGAAGGACTGCATACCGGCGCAGCCAGCGTTGCCGCAGCACCGGGATTTTCCCCAGTCCGCCACGTTCGAATTCTTCGCGACTTCGCGCACGAGCGCGCAATTAGGCGCTGATTCGCACGGCTATTGCATCGGCGGCGAAGGGGCAGCAGCCCGTCGGGTCGCCACGCACTGGGAGGTTGAAGCTGAAGTCGGAGGCTGCAAGCTTACGCGATTTGGGGAGCATCTCAGCGGCGATTCTCTTACCTATCTGGCCGGGCCACGATGGACGCCTAGGCCCGAAGCCAGATGGCGCCCTTTGCACAGCTATTGCTTGGTGGCCGGAAGCTTACCCACGAACGGATCGATGTGGCGGAAGAATCTGCATTGAAAGCCGAAGCGGCTCTGCAGGGCAAGACTTTTGGCTTCGCCGATCAAACCAAGTACATTCAGCTCAGTGAAATTAGCGGCTCTGCTGTTTCGTTCGGCGCAGGCGTCGATCTGAAGCTCAGATCGGCCCTCGCCCTGCGCGTCGGCGAGCTCGACTACTTGCATTCGTGGCATGCGAAGCTATCGGGAGTCAGCTACGCGGATGCGCTTCAGTTTACGTCCGGCTTGGTGCTTCGCTTCGGGACTTGGTGAGGTTGCGAGCCGGGCGCAGTCGAACTGAGTGAACCCCAGGAATGCGACACGGCCAACTGACCGTAAGACCGATTTCCTAAAAAAACGGGCCCCAATATCCTACCGTCAAGTCGAGAGCATTATCTTAAGCGCGTCGGGGTCGTCTTCATTGGCTTCACCTCCGTCGCAGATTGTTATCATGAAGCGCATCGGGCCTGCATTGTTGAAATGAAGACCTTGAGTTGCAGCAACCCATGGAGGAAATCATGCCCTGGTATCCGGACGCCAAAAGACATCCCTTGACCCGCCACTTCGTCCCCAACAAAATGATTCACCCTGTCCAGGGACTGATCCTGCACATCACCACCGGCCATCCCTCCCTTGCTGGACAGTACGGCGATTTCAACAATCCCAACCAGGCGCCGCCTCTGCGCTCGGCGCATTTCCTGGTGGACAAAGACGGAACCATCTGGCAGCTCATCGACACCAATGATGTGGCCTTCGCCGTTGACGGCGTCTTCGGCGGGCCCGGCGTCGACAACCATTGGATCAGCGTCGAAAACATCGCCGCTTACGGCGAAGCACTCACCGATGACCAGGTCGACACCTGCGCCCAGCTCTATGCATGGCTCGCCCGTTCCGACCAACTGCCGCTGGCCCTCGCCAATACCAAAACCGACCGCGGCCTCGGCTATCACCGCATCTTCAGCGGTATGCGCCATCCCTGTCCCGGCGACAAAGTCATCGCCCAGCGCCAGGCCATCCTGGATCTGTGCAGCGCCGCTTATATCTGAGCCAAATCGACGGTTCTGAAACGTTACCACGCCGCCCTAGACGAGCCGGAAGCGGCGTTCGAAATGGACGCGAATCCGGGCGCCGGATCATGTACTAACGCGCGTTGTGAAGTAAATCACGATTTGGCGAAATCCAGATAACCACGGCCCGGATCGGTGCTAACCAGCTTCACTCGAATTTGATCACCAACATCCACGGTTTCCTGTCCGCGAACTAAAAGCCCTTCAGCGGGCGGATCCGATATGCGCACGAACACGCCCTTGGGCGTAACGCCGGTGACCACGGCGGCAAAGCTCTGGCCGATTTGATTCTGGAGTACGACCGCGGCGATGCGCTTGTTCATCGATCGTTCTACCTTCCGCGCAGCATCCTCTTTCCGGGTGCAATTCCGGGCGATAGACTCCAGTTCCTGGTCCGAATACGGCGGCGGCTGCTTGTCCAGGACAGACTTGATGAGCCGCTGCGTTACGGTATCGGCGAAACGCCGATTTGGCGCAGTGAAATGCGTGTAGTCATGGGCCACCAAGGCGAAGTGTCCCTGGTCCGGGTCGCCGCGCCGGGAGAGCACGTACTCGCCGGGCCCCATCAGCTTCACAACCGCCAAGGAGATGTCGGCGTAATGAACGGGATCGGCCGTCCTGATCCTCTGTAGAAAGACATTGAGTGCCCTGGAGTCCGGCGCAGCTGGTTGCTTCCATCGGGGTCTTTAGCTTGTCGCGGGTCCACCCGCCGAGCCAGCAGACACGCCAGTCATCGAAGTAGGAGCCAATCGTAACTGGTGTCTTCAATCGAAGGAATCTGGTTTCTATTCGCATGTGTCGCGCCGCGCACCGGCGGCTGACACAGTCATCACTCCAGACCTAACGCGCCGTCAACCCCAGAGGCGCGGCATCAGATAGAAGCCGATAATAGCCGTCAACGTGCCCCCGGACCATCATCCCCATCTGGGCGACCGGCAGTGAGCTGACCGGTCCGTCACGTCACTGACTCGCCGCCAGAAGAAGGAAACGTCGCCCGGTGCGAACCGGAAGCGGCGTTTGGAGGCGGACCTGCCTGAACTTTTCTACTTCGCGACGCGGTGCGTGCGCTCGCCTGTGGCGTTCTTCGATGACTCCACTTTCAGCCCGCCCTTACTGCCAAGGATGCTCACAACCCACGCACTGTGTGTCTTTGCCAGCCTGTGCTCTCCATGATTTCGCCAAGCGTAGCGCCCTTGGCGCGTTCCATCATTGCGATGATCTCCGCTTTCTTATTGCTCCGCGATTCATCCGCAGCTTTGTTCGCCCGGACGCGGCGCGAAGACGTGGCTGGGGACTTCTTAGCCGACTTCGCCGCGGGCGCGACGTCGCGCGTCGGTTGCGCACACCGGTGGCGGAAAGGCGCTGGATAGAGGTCCGGATACGCGCCACGCCGCCTTACGGCTCGTGAACTTCTTGACTGGCTTGAGGTCGTCGAACGGAGCGATGCCGGCGAACGAGTTCCCAGGCGTCGACGAGCCGGGCGGTCGGCCAATCCGCGATCAGCTTCGCGAGTTCCTTCTCGCTAGAGAATTCTTGGATCGGTCGGCTTCGGCAGGAACTTCGACCACGCCGTGATGTTGTTGGCGGGATCG
>Ga0335069_10017051_pt1 | contig 10125 bp, 24 predicted proteins | sample Lox_Sample_11_FD_206714 | JGI IMG/M metagenome (GOLD analysis project Ga0335069, IMG submission 206714) | Soil microbial communities from Loxahatchee National Wildlife Refuge, Florida, United States - Lox_Sample_1.1 | ecosystem: Environmental > Terrestrial > Soil > Wetlands | place: USA...
AATATCATTTTTTACTTGAAAGGTATAATCACGACGGATTTTATTAAGAAATTTAACTTCCTGATTAATGCGATCCAGATTATGTTTTATTTTAGATTGTATCATAGTATTCTCCATTTGTTAATACTTGGTTAAAAACAACTTACATTATTATAATAACATCTTTAAAAGTATATTCAAGGCCTAATTTAGATTCTTTTCAATTATTATTGATTTCTTTTTCGGCCAGTTCCATGAAATCTGTAAAAAATTGTGATCTTCTTTGCTTAAATAGATCTTTAGAAAACCTGTACCGTTACCGTTGGTGTATAAAATAGGATCTTCCCGAAATGTGATTCCTAAGCTATTGAGTTTCTTACAGATTTTATTGCATTTCTTTTGTCTATTAGTAAACCCTATGAATGGTAAAAGAGCATGAGTTCCGTTAAGCATTGTTTTTAATTTTCTTTATATTTTTACCCGGCGTGAAAACAATAACAGATTATTCCTTTTTCTACGCTTTCATGGGCTATACCTAAAAAAGTAGCTTTAAGACATTGTGGAGTAGGATAATAAGCTCCCCAATATAAACAACCATTCTCATCGATCTCTTCGTCATGATTTGTTAAAAGAATAGCTTCTTGTTCATTTTCGGCAGCTACGACAAAATCTGTATATGTATCATAACCTCCTGGTTTGCCGCCCTGAAAATCTGGAAGATTATAATCTTTTGGTTCTACATGATAAATGTTAAGTGTCATCATTCATTCTCCTTCGATTCTTGGTTACGCTCTTCTAGAAGATATGCGCCCATTTTCTTTTTTTTCAGATAGTTCTATTAATCTATCTAGTTGTTCTTCTGTTAATTGCGGATAACCTACTTTTTTTCTGTTCTTATTAAAGAAATCTCTGTATTCATCTCTATTCATCATTCATTCTCCTTGTTGGATTGCTGTAATTTTATTATTTCTATAATTATATCCAATACCTCGTTTAATTCTTCTAAACGATCATTGTATTCTTCTAATTTTCGTAGATTTTCATAAGTTCTTATTTGATTTCTTAGAGAAACAGACTCTTCCATTATCTTATTTTGTTCTTCGATAAGTTCTAAATATATTTTTTCGAATTTATCCATCATTCATTTTCCTTTATATCTTTGGAATTAAATCATCTATTATTTTCTTATACTTATTTTCCATTCTTTTACGAAATGCTTTAGCATCTGATTTTAACTTATCAAAATCTTCTTGTGTTCCAGCATTATCAATATCTTTACACATTTTATCTATTCTAGCTTTTTCTAATTCATTATCATTCATTTCTCATCTCCTGCTTTTTGATTATCTAATGGATTTGGTAGATTAAAGGTTTCACAATTTTTATTAATTTGTTCTTTTAATTGCTTTATTTGTAATTCTATGTGGCGAATATAAGCCTTGATTACATTCGGCAATTTATCATATATTTCTTCTATTTGTTTATTCATTTCTCATCTCCTGCTTTTAATAGGAAGCATCTTTATTAATCCTTCTGTTTTTTAAGATTATACGCATTTCGCCTGGATTCGCTCCATGGTTTTCCTTTATGAGACTGACTTATTTTATCTTTTGTTTCTTGTGACATTTTTAATCCGTAAGTAGGTTGTTGTTCTTTTGGTAATCCAGTATTTCAGGCAGGTTTACCTTTTCGTGCTGAAACTTTTGTTCCTCTTGCATAAGCAGCTTTTTGTGCTACACTTTTATTAGGATTTGGTCCCCGATTTTTAAAATTAGGAATACCTTTACGTCTTCTCTTTTTAACCCACGGATTTTTTCTGCCTTTTAATTTTTTACTGATCTTTTTTCTAGCCTTTGCATCTAATGTTTCTGGAGCTAAGAATTTTGCATGACCAATAGTTCTATTATGATATTTCTTTTCTCCATTGGGTAGTAAAGCTCTCAATACATCTTCTTTAAACTGGATCTCCATTTCTGCATATCCTAATCCGCCTTTTGTATTATGTAATGATAGAATTTCAAATAAGAAGTTTTGTATTCCTTTTTGTTGTATATCAGCATTTAAAGAAGGACTAGAACTTGTATAAGTTTTCCAATCAGATTCTGTAACTATTCTTTTACGATTTTTATTTCCTTTGATCTTTTTTCTAGCATATTTAAAGAATTGTTTCTTTCCTAGATATTGTTTTCCAGTTGATATTTCGGTAATACGATAGATAAAACCAAACCAATCATTTATATCGAAATCTTCATGATATTGCCAATGTCCTTTATTCATCACTCATCTCCATTCATGTGATTCAATAAAAGATATGACATAACTATCATACCAGAAACAAATCCAATAAGAAAAAATGTAAACCAACCAACCATAATCGCATCCATATTATTCATCTTTCAATTCCTCATATATTTTCATTTGTTCTTCATTTAATCCTAATAAAAAGAAATGCAATGTATCTTCATTAGCATTATCATGTAAGTATTTTAACAAATGTTTTGTGAAATTAATTACCTCACCGTATGGTGTCATCGGTGCTAAACCAGCTTGACTCATACCATGCGCCAAACCATAAGCCGCATTTCCATAGACGATCTGATTTTGTAATCCTTGTATGGCTAGATTATATAGCTGTTGTTGATTTGCCAAACCAGATTGTTGTGCAAAACCAGCATTAGTGCCATTAATTGGTGGTATTTGTGATAACATTTTATCTATATCCTGTTCTAGTATATCAAATGGGTCGGTTGATTTTATTCCGAATAGTTTATCGAAGAATGACATTATTTTACTCTTTCAGGTGGTGTTTTTAAATGTTCTATAAGATCATAACATTCTTGTTTTGTTTTTAGAACGATAGGCAAACCGTATGAATTTAATATAAATGTACCACAATCTTCAGTTGATGATCCGTTATCATATACCCATAATCGAATTCTTTCTATTATAAATCCTTCTGAGCAAGGACATATATTATATTCATTAAGAATATCAATGCACTTTGGTAATTTTTCTATCTGTTTTTCGATATATTTCTTTGTAAAAGACCACATTATTCATTCTCCAAACATTTTATTTCGAAATCTAGAGTTTCGATATATTTTCTTAATGTATCAATTGCATAGGCATTATTATTCTTTTTAAAAATTCTATCTCTATAAGTTAAAGTTGATGTATTTTCTTTTTCTTTAAAGTATTCTTTAATTAATTCTTTTCTTTTCTGTTTTAATTCTTCTAGCATTGTCTTACTCCTTCGGTTGAATGTTATATTGTAATTGAATTTTCTTTAATTTTACTTCTAATTTTACTAAATCTTTACGACATATTAAAATTTCATTAATATATCTTATACATTTTTTATTGCTTAAATATCTCGGTGGATTAGTTAATAATTTTTCTGTTTCTTTTTGTAATAGTTCTATAGCTCTTTTAATTCTTCTTTTACGACCAGCAATATTAAGTCCTAGACTTCTTATTATAAGTATTTCTGGATGTTCTTTCAAATATGCTTTATGAGCTTCTGATTTACGTTGCTTTGTTATTTCTGAATCTTTTCTACCTATTCTAGCAGCAGACATTTTTGCTCGCTGTTCTGGTGGTTTTGGTTTGCCTTTCCAAAGTTTTGCAAAACGCTCATTATGTGATAGTTGATCTTCGGGTGATCTTTTATCATATGAAACAAGAAGTTTGCGAGTACGAGATGTTTTTTGTTCTGGAGTGGCAGTAGCCCACCAATTTTTAAGCTTTTCAGATTTCATTTGTCGTAATTCTTCTGGTGTGTGTTTTGATGGTGGTCTTGGCATATTAAATCTCTTTTCGAAAACCTTGTCGATATTGTTTTTTACGTTCTTCTTTTTGTAACTCTTGTATTTGCCACGCACGTTGTAATGTATCATAATCTTGTTTTAAGATTTGACGATTAATCCAACATAATCTAGCAAATTCCATATCTTCTTTAGTAATGATATTTGGATCTTGAGCTTTTTGTTTTTTAGTTTTCATAAGTTATCCTATAAAAATATGAATCATATGGGTCTAAATCGATATAAGCATAATAATGCTGATCTCCAGTTTCTGGATCATGATCTATTCTAGATCCATATTCCAATTCTTTTATACCTAATTTCTTACAATCTTTTCTTAATTGATCAATCATATTATTAACAGCTTTAATAATTTGTTCTTCATTATCAGGTATATTCATATCAAATATTCCTTCGGTAATACAATATTTTTCTATTCTCATCTTACTGTCCTATCTAAAGAACTTGTTGGTGTTCTATGATAACTTGGAGCATTAACGTAAGTACCATTTGGTAATTCTTTTTTCACTACGCTAACTGTACCAAACGGACAAGCTATTTTAAGATAATTTAAATTTTCTTGATTTAATTCTAATAGTAATAATGGCGATTTAGAAAAATAAGATAAGATTTGAAAACCTTGTTCCTCAAACCATTGTTTCATTTCTTTTGTAGGTGTAACTTGTTCACCAGTTACATTAATACAATTGTCTACAGCTATCCATGTTTTATGTTTCATATTATTCTTTCGTTATTTTATAAGTCCAACATTCAGCGGTTCGATGCGGATGGATTTTAAATCCTTTATATTCTTTTCGCATTAATTTACCAAATGAAGTTTTTGTTGTCCAACCACGATCATTATGCTTATCATGCTCTTTAAACAGATTATATAAATCTTGAACTTTATATGTATGATTAAAGGTAAACATTTTATTATCTTGTAAACTATTCAACCAATCTTCTAATGGACTAATATCGCGATATTCTTCTTGGATTTCATTTAAACGGTCTTTATAAATTAAAGTTGGACTTGGTCCAAATTCGTTAACTGATTGCCACAATCTTTGATAATTAAGTTGATGGTTAATGATATCATAATTATCTTCTTCAATCTTTTTAAAGTTAATCTGATAAAATCTGCGCATACCAGTATTATCTCTAATAACTTCTCCTAATGGATTATTACTTGCACCAATAAATGTGGCATTTTGTTTAAAGTTCAGATTAGTTTGCGAATGAAATTTACGGGTAGAACGTATATCTGACGATATAAGTCCTTTAACATAATTGATATCTTGTTTATTTGCACCATGCATTTCATCTAAGAATAATATCCAATTGTCCTCAAATAATCCTATGGCAGATGGATCTGCGACTTTAATAAAGTCTGTTGATTCATAACCAACAGGTGATAAAAATTTATCTAGAAATTTAGATTTACCATGTCCTTGCCCACCAACAATAACTGGCATCATGTGATAAGATACTTCTAAACCAGCCAGTTTACGTTTAACCTGCCAGATAAAATGTTGTAATACAGCTTTGGTAATATCTGATTCATCATCTGTTATAAGATAAATCATTGCATCCCATAATTGATCATATGTTAATTGAGGTTGGGGTTTGTTAAGAGTAAGCCAAAGTTTTGCATTGCTAACAGGTTGCAATACTCCAGAAGTATCTGGCTCCATTGGAATGCGAGTACCATCTAACCATTCATTAATCATTTGATTATACATAGTGGCTGGATCATTCTTTTTATATTCTACAGTAGCATAAAGTTCCTGCTGCATTTTCTTACGCTGTTTATTATACCATATGGTAAATCCATCATCTATATCAACTCTTGATATGTTAAGATTTTTATAAGTAGAAATAAACATTTTCATCTCAGCAAGAAATACAGCCATAGTAAACTCTTGATCATAACGGATTTTAAGTTGTGTGGCAGCTGATAAATCTTTAGGATCTTTTGATTCTAAAAGTTTGTTGAGATCTTCACGATGATATACATCGATTTCTCCGGTTTCATCATTGACGATTTGTAAAGGCCCCACACGTTTATACATACCGTTTTTTAAGAGTTGAATACCATATGCTTTACAATAGAGCTCTATGAAGTGCTCCCCATCTTTGGGTACTTCATTTAGAATATTGCCAACTTTCGATTTGTCTTGATATTTGGCGATTAGCTTTTTAAGTTGTTCAGGAGATTTTTTAAACTCAGCTTTGAAGAAGTTAAGAATGTCTGATGATAAATCTTCTTGATCCATAGTATCAAGACAATCTTGGATTTTTACATAACCGAATTTTTGTTTATGTTCTTTCCACGCTTCTAGGCATTTTTCGTTGGTGGTTTTTTGAACATTTGATTCAGGTATATGTTGAAGTGAATTAATACCTAATTCATTCTGAAGTTCTTGAATTGATCGTTCTTTATTTGCCATTTTATTCTCCTATTACTATTTATACATTGTATTATTATTTATGTTGGAGAGTCAATAATTATAAATTGGTCACTTGGTCTAATGTATAATTGATTTATACATTCCTACATTTGATTTTTGAAACTTGCCCAAAAAATGTAGGAAGATGTATAAAATGTATCAAATGTAGGTCTCCTTCCCTTTTTGTTTTATATTTTTTTTATGGGTATATATATACTAATTTATATTATAAAATAGTAAAAACAACATACATTTATACATTTATTCAGTTTATTTCAAGAAATTCATGTAATTAATCAATGTAGGAATGTATGTAGGTCGTGTAGGTTATTATACATCTCATTGTTTTTAAATCAAGAATCACACCATCCTTCAAAAACCATTCAAATCATTCTCTTCTTGAATCCTCATCAAAAACTATCCAATTCACTAACCTATTGACTCATCGTTCAAATCAAGATCATATCAATAGCTTACAGAAACCTACCTTGTTGATTTATAATAATTCTCAAAACCGACCCCTTACGGTTTCTGCGGGTTTCAAGAAAATCACCCTTTCTTGACTCTTCTTGACTCTTCTTGACTCTTCTTGACCCCTCCCCATAGCTCACACCAAAATCTCCAAGAGTCAAGAGAAATATTTCAAGAAATCATCACCGCCAGACTTGACATCATTTCTAGATCATTTATAATAAAATTGGGGGATCTTGATCAAGAATAATTTTGACTATTATTGTAAGATGCTTTATAAATAATCTTGAATGTTTCGTATTAGCCATGATCATTCTCCTAACTTGGGCCAGGATCTGTAAAACCGTCTTGGCCCATTTTACTGATTAGTTCGATGATCTGGAGATGATTATTAGATGATCTAGAATGATTGTTAGATGATCAGCAAATGATTGGCGAATGATCTTTGTATAAATATAATAAACATTCCAAATTATCAGGAGAGCATTCATGAAAAAGACCACCAAAGATATGATTAATGAACTGGAGAGTTTCGCAGAACTTGATGCAAGACTATCGGAGGTGGATGGTGGTGTTGAAGAATTGGAGGCGGTTGACTTAATAGGAACTTGGAGCCAGGTGTCTGACTTGGGGAGAGTGCGCGAAGCAATCACTTTTGATAGACATGGGTCGGGCTATAGTCTGGTAAAAATAAAATATCAAGATTCCAAAGTGCTTTCTATAACAAAGCTCAAACCTGATGCAGAAGGTCTTGCCTTAGATTCTGCTAGACAAGAACTCAACCGTATCATGCTTAATCTTAAAAAGCATCCATCAGATAACGATCCTGTAAAACCATCCAAGAAATAATCTACCATGCAGACTCTAGAAGAACTCGAAGCAGAACGTGAAATAGCTGTTCTTAAATTACATGAAGCACAATATGAAATCCATCGTATTGATTCATGCATACAATTCATTAAGCAAATGCCTCCAGAACATATCAAGAAACTTCAGGAAGCTACCCTTTCAACAATATCATTGCCAAGCCAAACAAAAAAATCCGCCATCAAGAAATCAGAAGCTCAGGCTCAACAACAAGCAGCTACACAAGCAGCATTATCAAAAGAAAACAATGCTGATGCGAGAACTCCGCCAAATATCAAAGATCCAAAGCGTATTCGTCCAGAAGATTATCGAGCCGCGCCAGTAGGTATTCAAACCAACATGCCCTTAGAAGCTTTAAATCCATTTGGCATTAAAGTTCCTGGTATTCGTAAAGGAGGAGAGTAAAATGTCTTTCATAAATTCAGAAGATTTTTTAAAATATATGAATATGGATCAAGAACAAAATGAAATAATTAAATTTATTAATGAGTTACAAGAAGAAAATAAAGAAATACAATCTGTAATATTAGAACAACAAACCAAATTAAAAAGAAATCAAGCTATTATTAAAGGATTGCAAAAGAATATTTTTCTACCTTTGGATATCAAATGTTTACAAGTAAATTTTGATAAATTAAAAGATGAACCTCTTATATCTGATGATATATCATTACATATGCACAAACCACCATTATATTAAAATATCTAAAATGATACAAAGTACCCTAAAACATATTTTAAAATTCTTCCAAAATTATGCCACTGAATTGGCTTTTTATTTTTCGTTGATTTTATTTGCGTTACATCCAGATGCCAACACACTTGGATTTGCTTCTTTAGCATTTGCCAATTTTGGCCATCAACGCTATACCAGATCTAAATCAATGGACTTACATACTACTCTACAAAATAACATTCAGGCAATTAGACAACAAACTCAAGAACATATCGATAAACTTAATGCAGACACACAAATACAACTTAATGAAATGCAACAATCTTTAAGAGATACTTATGAATATGTCCAAAAATTACAAGTGCAGAAACAATTAACAGGTAAACCAGCAGTAGTCAATCCATTAGCAAATTTAAATAGATTTCCAAAAGGTTAACAAAAAATGGCACCATTTAAAGATATACGCAATTCGGCAAAAATACCACCCCAAGAAATATTACCTGGAGATCATAGCATCTTAGAAGGTATGACAGCAGAAAATCATGTGAAAACACTTAATTTAGAACAACTTAATCAAGATTTACTCGATTGCAAAAATATGGTTAAAGATTTAAATCATCAATGCAAAGGCTTTAGAAAAATACAAAAGATTATAGAAGATGAAATAAATTCTAGGAAAGATAATAAAAATGGCAAATAAAGATTTAACACCAGATGAAGAAAAACTATTGTTAATTATCCAACAGCAAATTGATGAATTGGAAATTAAATCGTCATCGGGATCGTTACCTTTAGATGAATGCAAGAAATTACAAATATTGCATGATTCATTAAATTCAATCATTGGCAAAAATATTAAAGATGAAGATAAAACAACTAATTTAAATATTTCGGCAGAAGATCTGGCAAACTACATTGATAAACTCAATCATTCAACTACTCCACCATTAACTTTAATTAAAGATGATAACAATGTTGACCCCGGAAGAGCGTAAGATAATTTATAAAAAAGCAGCCCTATTGCGTTGGGAAAATCGCCGTAAAAAAGGTAATATGAAACGTTCGGCAGAACACACAGCAAAAATTGTAGCTAAAACTACAGGCAAAAAAAGATCACCCGAAGTTGTAGAAAAAATGCGCCAAGCTGCCTTGTTATCATGGCGCAATAGAAATAATTAGTATTCTAAATAATGTCCATAGAAAATTTAACTCCGGAAGAACAAGAAGCAACAAGAGCAAGATTAATTGATTATGCCTGGGAAACCGGCAAATTAACTTACAAACTTCATGCCGGACAAAAATTAATCCATAAAGCACTTAAAGAATCAGCCGATAAACAAATCGTTTGTAATATTTCACGCCAGTGGGGGAAAAGTTTTCTCTGTGTTACTATTGCAATTGAAAAAGCCATTCAAATTCCAAATGCCAGAATTTATTATGCCACAGGTACACATAAAGATCTAGTACAATTTATTATACCAACATTTAATAAAATATTGGAAGATTGCCCTTATCGTTTTAAACCAGAACACAAATACAATAATCAATGGCAATTTCCAAACGGCTCACAAATTTATTTGACTGGTTTAGATAAACATCCAGATGGTCCACGTGGTAACACACTTGATTTAATTATTTTGGATGAAGCGGCATTCATGGATAATTTAGGTTATCTTGTAACTTCAGTTTTTGGTCCAGCCACATTGCATAGACCAAATGCCAAAATTATTATGATATCAACTCCACCAAAATCTTCTAATCATGAATTTAATGATTTTATTTTAAGTGCAAAAACACAAGGCAATTATCATTGTTTTACTATACATGATAATCCATTATTATCAGAAGAACAAATACAACAGGAATGTAAAAACCAAGG
>Ga0335069_10017052_pt1 | contig 10125 bp, 8 predicted proteins | sample Lox_Sample_11_FD_206714 | JGI IMG/M metagenome (GOLD analysis project Ga0335069, IMG submission 206714) | Soil microbial communities from Loxahatchee National Wildlife Refuge, Florida, United States - Lox_Sample_1.1 | ecosystem: Environmental > Terrestrial > Soil > Wetlands | place: USA: Florida...
CCGGTGACCTCGGCGCGATGGCGCAGGTCTTCGCCGCGGCCAGTGCGGACGCCTCCGGCATCGCGGCGGCCTTCCGCGCTGGAGGGGCGCACCTGGCGACCGGGGACGCACTGGGCCGACCCGAGGTCGTGGCCGCGTACGGCGAGGCCTTCGAGCAGTGGGCGCACAACCTCGACGAGATCGCCGGGTCCATCGACGAGCTCGGCCGTGCCCTGGCTCTGGCGCGGCGGCTGTACGAGATCACCGAACGCGACGCCACGGTCGAGACCCGGTGAACGGTGCGTCGCTCGGCACCCCGGCGGGCGGAGGAGGGGAGGTGGCGGATGAGGCTGCTGGACAGGTTCCTGCCGCCGCCGGGCGCTCCCGGGGCGGTGCGGATGGGGGCGAGGTGCTGGCGGGACGCAGCGGTTCGGCTGGACCGGGTCGCCGGCGATCTGCGCCACCGGTCGGCGGTCCTGAGCACCTCCTGGGAGGGGCCGGCCCGGGCGGCGTTCGACCGGCAGCTCGGCGCCTTCGTCAGCGCCGTCACCGAGGGGGGCGACCTGCTGCGCCGGTACGCGGACGGGCTCGACGAGCTCGCCGACGGTATCGCCAGGGCACAGGACGAGTACCACCAGCGCGTCGGGATGGTGGTGGGAACGGCGGTCCTCGGCGGGCTGCTGACCGCGGTCACGGCGTCGTTGTCCGACGAGGCGGCGGCCGCGGCGGTCACCGCCGAGCTGGCGGCGGTCACCGAGATCGCCACCAGTGCCGCGACACAGGCCCTCGCGCTGTTGGCGTCGTTGGGCGCCCAGGCGGCAGCCGTGGCGGCTCGCTGGGCCGTCCTCGGCGGCCTCATGGTGACGGCGGACGCCGTCAGCGGAATGGTCGTGCACCGGGATGCCGATCCGTTCGCCCACGTCCGGTGGGGCGAGGACGCCGAGTTCGCCCTGATCGGCGCCGTGGCCGTGCCGATCGGTGCCGCGCTGGCGGCCGGCGTCCCGGGGGCCGCGACAGGCGTCGTCGCTTCCGGGGCAGCCGGCGTGGCGACCCGCCTGGCCATCGGCGGTGCCGCGATGGCCGGAGCGGACGGCCTGGTTCGCGCCGCCCTGCGCCAGGGAGTCGATCCTGGCGAACTGGTCATGGCGGCGCTGCCGCTCGGGAACGCCGGTCGCGGTGGCAGGCCCGGGGTGGCCCCCGAGGGCACCGTGCCGCGGGGGTTCGCCGACGCCGGGGAGTTCGCCGAGTTCACCGCCGCGCTGACGAAGGGGCTCGCGGACGCCGGGTACCGTGACGCAGTGCCGATCTTCCAGGGCAGCGCGGTGACCGGCGTCAAGTACCTCACCGGCGAACCCTTCGACGTCGGCCGGCGCAGCGACTTCGACATCGCCGTCGTCGATCCCGGACTCTTCGCACGCGCCGAGGCGCTCGGTGTCCAGGTGCGGTCCCGTGGGCGTCGGACGGCGCCTCTGGACAAGAGCCAGCTCGACCGGCTCGGCTTGTCGGACCTGATCGGTGGCCTGTCCCGGCGCAGTCATCGCGATGTCAACATCATGCTTTACCGAGATCTCGCCGGAGCGCTCGGCCGTGCCGGAGGACTGCCAATACGATGAATTGCCGTCGATACGACGAGTACGGCTGGACCGACCGACAGATCGACCAGGTGGCGGCCGACATCGGCGATGTTCTGGCGATCGAGTTCGAGGCCCGCAACAGCCTCTATCGGGGCGACTACTATCGCTGGCACGGGCCGGGCGAGGAGGACCTGATCCTCCAGGAGAACTTCGTCGAGGACGACGACGGCCTTCCCACCGACGACCGGCACCCCCACCATGTGGTGCTGCTGTACGCGTCGCGGCTCCCGCACGAGTGGTTCGACCGGCTGGCGGCCATTCCCGGGGCGGAGCGGCTGGCGTCCAGGACGGTTTCCTAGATACCGCCGGCACGTGACGCACAATTCGAACCCACTGACTTCTTCGCGCTCGCAGGGTGACGTCATGAGGACAACGCCGCACACGCTCGGCATCCGGTTCTACCTGTACGGCTCGGCGTGCCTTCCACTCGTTGCGATGGCCGAGCGGGTGACCGCCGCCGTGCAGTTACCGCTGGGGCGCCGCGTCAGCTCCGTGCGCGGCACCTACTTCCGGTGGAGCGGCGACCACGGCGCGGACATCGTCGTCCAGGCCAACGTGGCGGACGAGGACGGCAGGCTGGTGGAAGCGGACCACCCCGTTCACGGCGTCCTGGTGTACGCCACCGGGCTGCCCGAGGCCAGTTATCAGGCCCTCGACGAGGTCGACGGCCTGGAACTCCTCGTCGGCGAGACGGTGCTCGTCACCTGAGCCGATCACCTGAGCCGATCACCTGAGCCGATCACCTGAGCCGATCACCTGAGCCCATCACCTGAGCCGATCACCTGAGCCGAGTCACACTCCGGGCCCTCGGCGCACCTGTCATGGGCGACGGCGGACATTCGGAGAGGAGCCAGATCATGGTCGAGGCCGTGCATCCCGCCCCTCGGCTTCGTCGGGCGGTGCCGAGCTGCACGACATTCGAGCTCCAGGCGCCCCCGGCGGTGGAGCCGCCGGGGGCGCTACAACCCGTCCAGCTGCTCCTGCCACTGCTCGGCAGCCTGTCGATGCTGGTGTACGGAGTCATGTCCGGCACCCCGGTGCTCCTCGTCACCGGTGGGATCATGGCGTTGGCGTCGTTGGCGTCGCCCCTCGTTCTGCACCGGACCGGCAGCAAGCTCCAGCGGGCCAGGCTCGCCGCCCGCCGCGAGCGTCATCGAGCTCACCTCGACACGCTCGTCGGCGCCGTCGGGCGCGCCAAGGCGGAGCTGGCGGCCGCCAGAGCAGAGGGCCACCCGCTTCCGGGCGCGTATGACGATTGGATCGCGGCTGGCCGGCTGTGGGAACGCCGCCCCGGCGACCTCGACATCACCGACGTCCGCCTCGGCACGGCGGACCTCCCGACCGGCTTCCGCGTGATCCGGCAGGGTGTGCCACCCCTCGACGCCGAGCCCGATGCGGAGCTGTCCATCGCGACGTCCGCGTTCGAACACTCCGCCACGATGCTGGACAACGGCCCGCTGGTGCTGGGCCTTGCCGACGCCGGCGTGGTCGCCGTGACGGGTGACCGCGCGACGGCTCTCGGTCTCCTTCGCGCCGTCGTCCTGGAACTGGCACTGACCTGCACACCTGAGGACCTACGCCTGGTCGTGGCGTTCCCCCCCGGTGAGCACGCCGCATGGGAGTGGGCGAAATGGTTGCCTCACGCGGGCGGGGCGACGGGGTCGGCCGGGCCCTCCGAGCGCATGCTGGTCACGACGGTGCAGGATCTCGAGCGGTACCTCGACGCACTCGTCACCTGCCGGCCGCGCAGGAGCGAAGATCACGACTCCACCGACGAGCGACGGATGTCTCCTCGCGTCGTCATCGTCCTCGACCGCTTCGATCCACTGACCGAACTGGGTCTGTCCGCCACGTTGAGGCAGACGCTGCTGCGCGCCCCGGACCTCGGCGTCAGCGTTCTCGTCCTGCCCCGTTCCGCTGCCCAGGCACCCACGCAGACCGTCGCCCTCGTCACGATGAGCGGGCCGGAGGTCGGCCCCGGGTCCGAGTCCGGTCTCCTCCGCCGGCTCCCCGAGCCGTCCGCGAAAGCGATCCGCTTCGCCCCGTTCGTCGTCGACGCCGCCGAGGCCGAGCGGGTCGCACGGCGCCTGGCACCCAAGCGGCTGGTCGCCGACCCCCGTCGGGCAGGTCGCCTCGGCGCCAGCCGGCTGGCCGACCTTCTCGACGCCGGGCTCCTGACCTCGGCGCGCACCGACGCCGACCGAGCCTCCCGGGAGCGGGCATGCTGGCCGCTGCGCGCGCCGGCACAGGTGCTCCGCGTCCCGTTCGCGGTCACCGCCGGCGGATTCGCCCTCGAACTCGACCTGAAGGAATCCGCCGAGGGTGGGCAGGGACCTCATGGCCTCGTCGTCGGCGCAGTGGGCTCGGGCAAGAGCGAACTCCTGCGCACACTCGTCGCCGCGCTGGCCGCGACGCACGACCCGGGCGACGTCGAGATGGCTTTCGCGGACTTCAAGGGCGGCCTCACCTTCGGCCTGCTGCATCAGATCCCACATTGCGTCGGGATGATCACCAACCTTGCGGATGACCTCACCCTCGTGGACCGGATGAAGGCGGCCCTCATCGGTGAGCTCGAGCGCCGGCAGCGGCTCCTGCGGGCCGCGGGAGGCGATGTCCAGAAGATCACTCAGTACCGAGCGGTACGGCGCCGGGTTCCAGCGCTGCCCTCGATGCCGTACCTGATCGTCGTCGTCGACGAGTTCGGTGAGCTTCTCGAGGCCAGGCCGGACGTGCTCGACGTCCTGCTGTCGCTCGGACGGACCGGCCGCAGTCTCGGCATCCACCTCCTGCTGGCCACCCAGCGGCTCGAGCCCGGGCGGATACGCGGCCTCGACAGTTACCTCGGGTACCGGATCTGCCTGCGTACCTTCACCGCGGAGGACAGCGTCACCGCGGTGGGGTCGCGCGTCGCCGCCGACCTGCCGGCGTTGCCGGGGCACGGCTACCTGCGTACCGCCACGGGGCTGACGCGGTTCCTGACGGCCACCGTGTCAGCCGGCCGCGGACGTGCCGCCGCCGCGCCCACCGTGCGGCCGTTCCCCGTGACCGCGACGGGCGCCCACCAGGCCGTGCGTGCTCCGTCCGACGAGCCGGGAGAGGACGCCGACATCGCCGTGCTGGTCAGGGAGGCGCGGCGGGCGGGCCGACATCGGCCGCGTTCGACGCTCTGGCTGCCGCCTCTTCCCCGTCCCGATCAGGCTTCTCCACTCACCGTGGGCGATCCGCGACTGGAGACACCTCCCCTCCCGGCGGCTCGCGGTCTCCCCGTCCCCGTCGGTCTGGTGGATCTTCCGGCCGCGCGGCGCCAGGTGCCGTTCGTCCTTGACCCGGCCGAGCTCGACGGTCACCTGATCGTGGTCGGCGCACCGGGGGTGGGCAAGAGCACCGTCCTCGCCTCCTACGCCGTCTGCGCCGCAGCCCGTTTCCCGGCCTCGCTGCTGCAGTTCCAGGTGCTCGACCTCGGCGGCGGCACGCTCGCGCCCCTGGCCGCCTTGCCCAACGTGGGTGCATGCGTCGACGGCCAGGACGAGGATGCGGTGCACAGCGTGCTGTTCGCCTGCGAGCAGCACATCCAGGAGCGCCGACGCCGCTTCCGCCGCCACGCCATCCCTTCGATCGCCCGCCTGCGAGAGCTGGTGGCCGCCGGCGACGTCTCCGGTCCGGCGCACACCGTGCTCCTGCTGGACCAGCTGGTCTCGTTCCGCGAGCGCTTCCCCGACCTCGAGGCCGTGCTCGCCCGGCTGATCGTGGAGGGGCCCAGCGCCGGCGTCCACGTCGCGATGACGAGCACGCGCTGGGCCGAGCTGCCCGCCAAGCGGCTCGAACAGGTCTCCAACCGGCTGGAGCTGCGACTCAACGACGTCCTGGAATCACAGCACGGTCGCGCCGCCGCGGTCGTTCCGGCCGGCGTCCCGGGTCGCGGCCTGACCCGCGACGCCCAGGTCGTCCAGATCGCGGCGCCCCACGTGACCCCGGCGACCGAGGATTCGCCGGGCGGTGCTGCTCTGACCGGCGACACCGCCACCACGGTCGACCTGTCCGGTGCTGTCGCGCACGTCGCCGGCACTGCCCGCCTGCGGTGGCCGGGGGTGGTCGCGCCCCGGATCCGCGGGCTCTCGGACCTGGCTGAAGGAGAGTGGGGCCAGGCTCGCCGTCACGCCGCCGCACAGGGCTCCGTTCTCATCGGCATCGCCGAACCGGATCTCGCGCCCGTCCATCTCGACCCAGGTCGCGCAGTCACCGTGCTGAGCTACGGGGACGCCGGGACGGGGCGCACCCGTCTCCTGGCCCGGCTGCTCACCGAGTCGGCACAGCTGCGGTCTGATGACCGTCCGCTGGTGTACGTCCTGGACTACCTGGGCGCGTTGCTCGACCGATGCGCGAACGTCGCCACCGGCGTCGCGGCGGCCTACGGCCCGCGCGAAACGCCGGAGTTGTTCGCCGCCCTGACCGACGAGCTCAACCGCCGGCACGCGGCGCTGACGGTCGCCCGCCGGAGGGGCTCGGAGGTGCCGCGCCAAGCTCCGATCTGGCTCCTCGCCGACGACTACGATCTGGTCCACGCGACGGCACGGCCAGGTCTGGTCGGCGAGCTCGCGAATGTCGTTCCCTACGCGGCCCCGCTCGGATTCACCGTGGTGCTCAACCAGGTCGCGAGTGGTAGCGGGGCACGGGTCGATCCGCTCGTCCGGCGCATGCTCGAGGCCAACGCCTGGCACCTCCAGTTCGGCGTCGAGTCCCGCGTGGAGTTGCTGCTCAGGGGGACTCGGGGGGCACTGCTGCCTCCCGGGCAGGCTCTGCTGACGCGACCGAGACAGGCGGACACCCTGGTCGCCGTGCTACCGCCGGCCGCCTCAGCCAACGACGATCGGCCGGCCGAGCCGGGTCCTGAGCAGATCAGGCTGGTGTCATGACCGTCCTCGTCACCGTCGTGGGTCGCATCGGACGAGCCGATCTCGAGCTGGCCGACGACCGACCGGTCAGAGAGCTGGTCGCCGCCCTGGCCGCCGCTGTCGGCGAGCATCTTGCCACCGGGCTGCGAGACGCCGACGGTCGCCCGCTCGATCCCGAGGCGTCCCTCGCCGACGCGGGCGTGCTCGACGGTCACCGGCTCACGCTCACGTCGTCGCCGACCGAGCTGCCCTCTTCACCGCTGACCGAGCCGCCCCTCGCGTCGACCCCGCCAGGGTTCTCGGCATCGGTCCGGGACCTCGCGCTGTACCTCCTGATCGACACGTCGGACTCGATGGCCGGGCCGCCGCTGGCGGCCGTGACCACCGAGCTCGGACGGCTGTTCGACGCCGTGCGCAACCATCCTCGTCTGACTGCTCTCTGCCGCCTGTCGGTCGTCGGCTTCGACGACGAAGCTCGTCTGCAGGTCCCCCTGACCCCGGTCTGCGGGCTCGGTCCGTCGCCACTGCTGACCGCGACCCGCCCCACCACGAACTACGCGACGGCCTTCGACTTCCTGCGTCGGCAGATCTCCCGTGACCTCGACGGCCTGCGGGTCGCGGGGCGCCGTCCGGCTCGGCCCGTCGCGGTCGTCTACACGGACGGGCACCCGACCCGCGGGTCGTGGCGGCCGGCACACCGAGCGTTGACCGATTCGTCCTGGCCCGACGCTCCGGACGTCGTCGTCCTGGGGTTCGGGCACGTCTCTGAGCGGGTCCTGCGGAGCATCGCGACGTCCGGCACGCACCGTCCCGCGCCGGCATCCGGCATGCCGCCCTCGGGGCCCGCCGGAGCGCTGGCCGGCGTGATGAGGGTCGTACTCGGCCGGCTGGAAGGTGCTCCATCAGAGATCGACCAGACCGCGGCGCCGTCGCAATGGCGCTCACTCGACGAGGTGCTCCGATGAGACGTCGTCGTCCTCGGCGGCCACGAGCGTCAGCACCTGCTTCGCGATCTCCTCCGGCGGTCGGCCGTCGGTCACGACGACCACGTCTGCCACCTCCCGGTAGGCCGCGGCGCGGCGGGCGTGCAGCGCCTCCAGATCGGGCCGGGCCAGGACCGGCCGGCCCGGATCGGTGCCGACCCGTCGAAGCGCCTCGGCGTGGGAGACCTCGAGGTACACCACGTACGCCCCGTCCAAGGCGGCGCGGGTGCGTGGGTCCTCGACCGACCCGCCACCCAGCGCCACCACCAGGGGGTCGGGCGCGCCCTCGCCGTCCCGGCGGACGAGTTCGGCGATCACCGTGTGCTCGAGCGCACGGAAGACGGCCTCGCCGGCGGTGGCGAAGATCTCGCGAGGGGTCCGTCCGGCCCGCTCGGTCACGGCCTCGTCGCTGTCCACGAAGCGGCGTCCGAGGTGTCCGGCCACGAGCCGCCCGACCGTCGACTTCCCCGCCCCCATGAACCCGACGAGGACGACGGGGCGGCTCCCCGACAGGCCGCTCGTCGCACCACTCACGCGACCACTCACGACGGGGAGTCTGACAGGCGCAGGCCTCGTGACGGCCCGTCGGACGATCGGGCCCGTGCTCTACCGTGAGCACATGGACAAGGTGGTCGACGACGCCGCGACGGCGGTGGCCGACGTCCCGGACGGCGCCAGCATCGGCGTGGGCGGATTCGGCCTCAGCGGGATCCCCTGGATTCTCATCGACGCGTTGCTGGCGCACGGCGCCACCGACCTGACCGTCGTCTCCAACAACTGTGGGGTGGACGGCGCCGGCCTCGGCATCCTGCTGGGCGAGCACCGCATCTCGCGGATCATCGCGAGCTACGTCGGGGAGAACAAGGAGTTCGCGCGGCAGTACCTGGCCGGTGAGGTCGAGGTCCGGCTGACCCCGCAGGGCACCTTGGCGGAGAAGCTGCGCGCGGGGGGGGCCGGCATTCCCGCCTTCTACACGCCGACCGGGGTGGGGACGCCGGTGGCCGAGGGTGGTCTGCCCTGGCGCTACGGACCCGACGGCGAGGTCCTGTTGGCCTCCCCGACCAAGGAGGTGCGGAGGTTCAATGGTCGCGAATGCGTGCTCGAGGAGTCCATCACCACCGACTTCGCGCTCGTGCGGGCCGCTCTCGGCGACCGCCACGGCAATCTCGTGTTCAACAAGGCCGCCAGGAACTTCAACCCGGTCGTCGCGATGGCCGGTGCCGTGACCGTCGCCGAGGTGGAGCGCCTCGTCGAACCCGGCGAGATCGATCCCGACCAGGTCCACCTGCCCGGGGTCTTCGTGCAGCGCGTCCTGGCGCTGACGTCCGAGCAGGCCGCCGACAAGCGGATCGAGCGCCGCACCGTGCGACCCCGGGTCGCCGCCGAGGAGGGCTGACCCGTGCCCATGACCCGCGACGATCTCGCTGCCCGCGCCGCCCGTGAGCTGCGCGACGGTCAGTACGTCAACCTCGGCATCGGGTTGCCCACGCTGGTGCCCAACTACCTCCCGCCCGGCGTCCACGTGGTCCTGCAGTCCGAGAACGGCATCCTCGGCGTCGGGCCGTATCCCTACGAGGGCGATGAGGACCCGGACCTCGTCAACGCCGGCAAGGAGACGGTGACGATCCTCCCAGGAGCCTCGTTCTTCGACTCCGCCACATCGTTCGGGATGATCCGCGGCGGGCACGTCGACGTCGCGATCCTCGGCGCCATGCAGGTCAGCTCCACCGGTGACCTCGCGAACTGGATGATCCCGGGGAAGATGGTCAAGGGGATGGGCGGCGCGATGGACCTCGTGCACGGCGCCCGCCGGGTCGTCGTCCTGATGGAGCACGTCGCGAAGGACGGCAGCCACAAGCTCCTGGAACGCTGCTCCCTGCCGCTGACGGGTCAGGGCGTCGTCGACGAGGTGATCACCGACCTCGCCGTCCTCGATGTCACCCCGCACGGATTCCTGCTGCGGGAGCTCGCGCCGGGGGTCTCGGTGGAGGAGGTCCGCGCGGCCACAGGTGCCCCCGTTCGGACCCCTGCCTGACGGCACCCCCCTCCGCATCCGTGACCGGTCCCGGAATCGACGACGTCCGGCTCCCCGAACGCCCCGAGCGTCCCCAGACGCGGATCAACCTCGTCGGTGCCCTCGCCGCTACGGCCCTGGCTGCGTTGGCGCTGGTCCTGGCCCTGGTGACGGAGCTGTCGCCGCCATACGAGCTCGCCATCGCCTTCCTCGTCGCGATCCCCGTGCTGGGGACGGTGGCCTTCCCGATCGTCGCCACCCGAGCCCGCGCCGAGCACGACGAGGCGCTCGGCTGGTTCGCGGCGGGCCTGGCGGTGTCGGTGTTCGCGGCGGCGCTGCAGTCGCTGTCGTTCCCCGGGGTCCTCGCCGACGGCGGTCCATTCCACACGGCCCAACCCGGCGGCGCGCTGCTGCTCCTGCTGATGCACGCCGCCCCCGCCCTCGCCGTGTTGGCCGCTGCTGCCGGCGTCCCCGGGCGGGCCCGGCGCTGGTTCGTCGGCATCGGCGTGGGGGTGGCGCTCGCCTGCGCCGGCGGGTTGGTGCCGGCCCCGCAACTCGTGTTCCACGGCGGCCGGTTCACGACCGCGCTGGTCGTCGCCGAGCTGGTGGTGTCCTGGCTCCTC
>Ga0335069_10017054_pt1 | contig 10125 bp, 10 predicted proteins | sample Lox_Sample_11_FD_206714 | JGI IMG/M metagenome (GOLD analysis project Ga0335069, IMG submission 206714) | Soil microbial communities from Loxahatchee National Wildlife Refuge, Florida, United States - Lox_Sample_1.1 | ecosystem: Environmental > Terrestrial > Soil > Wetlands | place: USA...
GATATAGCACCCCCATAAACTGTGGCATTTGAAAATGTAGCACTCGAATAGGAAATTGTTGACCCCGACACATAGGTAAACGTCCCCGTGGAAAATACGAGAGTGCTTCCTGTGATCCCGTAATTATCCGTCCAAGTGAAAGTACCTGGCGATACAATTCCTCCTCCTGTTCCTGATGCCGTCGCCCACTGGACAGGAAGTCCAGGCCCTTGCGAACTCAATACTTGACCCGAACTTCCAACAGCACCATTGGCAATAATACTCGTCGAGATATAGATAGCATTTTGAAAAGTTTGGTTTGCTGTCCATGTCTGCGTAGAAGTTGTGAAAGCCGCTGTAGAAACCATATTAGAAGCTGAAAGAGTTCCAGTAATACTGGCTGAAGGATTGAGACTCAACGAATCGGCAATACTTGTTGCGCCCGAACCCGTTACGGGGCCTGTCAATGTGATTGTTTGATTCCCTGTCAGAGCACCAATTCCCGCGGCAGTTATGGTCGTGCATCCATATTGACCTTCTGTGCTTGACCATGAAAGAGCTTGGCTTGAACTACCGCAAGTAGAAAGACCGCCTCCTTGGTAGGCTCCGGCATTGACTGTAGAAGGGGTTAAAATGTAGCCCTGATAATAGATGGTGGCTCCCGCCAGGATGGTATTGCTGGAAATGTTTACGGTGCTGGCCGAGATGCCGTATTTGTCGATGATCCCGCCAGCTCCCAATACGTTAACGCTCCCTCGATAAATGGCGTAATTGTTGATGGTGACGCTCGATGCTCCCAGGGTGAAGATATTCGGCTGAGACGCGGCGGCGGTCAGGGTAGGCGAAATCGAAGTGGCACCTGACGCTGTGCCCGAAACATCCCCAGAACCCGTCCAGGTAATGCTTTGGTTTCCTGTTATGGCTCCGAGACTTGCCGCCGTGATATAGCCCTGGGCGGTCACGCTTGCGGGATTGATTGTCCAGAAATAGGTGGAGTTGGCGGTCAGTTGCCCGTTAAAGACTCTCGAATCAGCGACAATAACAGCCGTCGGGCTTGAGGTTGTCCCAGAAAATCCTGTTACAGCTCCTGTTGTGACGGCGAGAGATGAAGAGCCGCCACCTCCACCCGTACCGCAGGAAGCAATGGACATATTGCCAGATCCATCAGATTGAAAACATCCTGAAGAATCCGAACCTGGAAGATGCCAAACAGGCCCCACTGCCGCACCCGTATAACCTGTAAACCCGCTATTGCCACCGGAAGAAGCATTGAACATGAGCTTGTTTCCATTGGGAACGATGATGGATTGCCCCGATTGCGTTTGGAGATAAAGATTTCCGTTAGAAAGCGTTGACTGCAAGGAGAGCGATGTCAGGGCTGTTTTGCTCAAGCTCCCCACGCCCGCGATATTGATGCTCGTCACCGTCATGCTTGATATCGTGCCCGTCGAAGCATAGAGGCCGTTGGACAATGGCCCGTTCCAGGTGAAATTATTGGTATCAACAGCTACTGTATTCGATGCCGAGCCAAAGGCTACGCCGGAGGATTGGAGGACGGTAGAGCCACCTCCCGTCGTCGTCCATCCCAGATGTTTAGAACCATCTGTGGAAAGACATTGATTAGCGGCCCCATCTAAGGAAGGAAGTTGCCATAAGAGATTGGAACTTAAACTACTTGCAGGATAAAATCCTTCATAACCACCACTTGTCAAGAAAGCTAAATTACCGCCTTGCGTGACATAGACATTGTTCCCTGATTTTGGATTAAGGTAGACATCGCCTAAGGAATTGGTTAAGCCAATAGAACCACTTACCCCGCTAATTGAACCCGAAGTCGATGTGACATCAAAACTATTTGCCGTCAAAGGCCCCGCAACCGTGCCGCTTGAGACATAAAACGTAGCTCCTGTTTGAAGCGCAGAAGTGAGTTGAATGAAGTTGCCGGAAATCGTACCTCCATCTAGAAGGGTTAGGCCATTACTTGACCAAGTAGCTAAATGTCCTGCGGTATTGCTTGTACTTGATCCCGTAACAAGATAATTGGCTGTCCCATTATTGGCTTCAAATCGGGGCCAATGGTAAGTGGAGTCTCCCCACAGAAAATCAGAGCCAGAAGTGCCGGAAGGAGCTACGCCTTCCACCATCTGAATAGGTTCATCTACTCTGGCAATAGCGGTACTGACATAGAAGGATTCGGTATTGAGTGAATAAAAAGAAATCCCATAGGTGCTGGGACTTTGAATTTTTAGCTGAAGAGAACCAGGGTAAATGGCATACGCATTTGATCCTGTCCCAATATTAAGTTGAACCGCCAGAGTACCGCTTGAAACGTAAAAGGTTGCCCCCGATTGCAAAGCTCCTGTACTCAAAACAACAGGAAACCAAACAGGAGGAGCGTTTGGGCCTCCCGAAAGAAGCGACCACCACGTTGTGCCAGGAGAAAGCCCCGAGACAACGTTCGATGACCCAGGAGCCGAATAATAGGCATCGGAATATTGCGAAGCCAAATTGACAGTCGCTGTACTGCCTCCTCCGGCCCCGCAACTGCCTCCTAAAGTGGTCATGCATTGTCCAACAATAAGCGTCCCAGAAACAGTACCACTCGCCACGTTAAACGCTGGCTGAGAAGCCGTTGTGCTAACGTTTAGAATGTAGTTACCTGCCGGTGGCCCACTTGGACCAGCCAAAACAGGCATAGAAAACCCTAGGGCAATCCCTAGGGCCCTACAAAGAGTCTTCAACGAATTAGACTCCTCTTACTTAGTTTCCGGCCCGTGGCCTCGACCTAAGCCTCGGCCTTCGTGAAACGGATTCTCACCAGTTGCAAAGACAGGTTTTGCTCCCGAAACCTCTGAACCTTTTCCTTTGTCGCCGCTAATGGATTCTGCTTCGGTTTCTATGATTTCCGCCTCTTCATGCAAAACTTCCTCATTTGATTTCGCCACATTGCCGGACACATTCCCGCGCCCCGCATGAAACTTCACGCTATTTGTATCTGTTTTGATTGCCATGATTCCTCCTTATGGAATAACCGAAAGGCCATTGCTTTGACAAAAATCACCATGGGTCGCTACTTGCCATGGCGAATTGACGTTATTTGGCCCTGTTGCTTGCGTATACTTATTCTGATCGTGCGAATCACCACCTTTTCTAGCCATCTTAATCTCCTTTTAGGTTTGAAGGCGGCTCAGAACTGACACTATGGTCGCCTTCTGGCCCCCATTTATGCGCTAGATTTCCGCTTGTTTTGATACCTTCTGCGTCAATGTCCTGATCCATTGCTGAACCCTGTGGATCATATGCTTCTGTCGTTGATTTAGCCCATTCTGGCCCTTGCATTTTTAGCTCCTTTTTAGGCCCTTCGGCCTATTGTAATTCCCATGTTTTGGGGGTACTATAAAGTATGGAAGCGGCAATCCTCATCATATGCATTGTCTTATTCACAAACCTCATTGTTGAGACCCTAAACCAGTCTGCACAGGAACACCTGATGATGGATTGTTCCCTTGATTCTGACCAGGCCATTGACCGCCAAAATAGGTATCAAGAGCGGAAGCGGCGGCGCGTTGAATTAAAGGGTTTGACAGGGCTTGCATGGTGGCGCGTGAAACTGCGCCACTTGCGGCTGACACTAACCCCATAGCAAACGGGGAAGAAGCCTGCTGTAAAGCTAAAACCTTAGCCGCATCCCCTAAAGATTTACCGCCAATTCCTGCTACTCCTGCCATAGTTTCAAACATCAGCATTCCAAGTTTTGAATATTCGTTCGGATTACTTTTATTAACTTGCCCGAATTTAAGAAGTTGATCGCGCAATTTTGAAGCTGCATACACATCATTGGCTTCTTTAAAGGCAGGATCTTGTTTGGAAATCACGTCATTTAGATATTGGTCAAAAGTTCCGAAGCCCTTAATTCGCGGGAGGTTTTTAGCTGTCCCCGCTGGCATGAGTTGGTCTATTCCACGCTTCGCGGCTATAGCTTCCTGAGTTGTAAGTTGTCCACCTGTCTGTGATTTCACGATTGCAGACTGTAGAGCATCCTTCGCCATACCTTGTGGATTTAAAAGTAAGTCTGCCTGTTGTTCGGGAGTAAAATGGTCTCCCATCACACGATTAAATTCATCTCCATACTGCTCGCTTGCATCTTTTAATGGGATAGGCTCAATGAACGTTTTTGTAAATCCATTCTTGTAAGCCCTGCTCAGATTTGATGCAGGAGTACCTGATATGGCTTCTCCGGCTTTAGCTCCTGGCAATATTGAAGAAATGACATCGCTAACAGGTTTTGCGGCGGCCCCTATGGCTTGCCCCATCAATTCTATCTTCGCCCCTTCCTTCATTTGTTGTGGAAGGGACTGCTGTTCCGTCGCAATCCCTCGAATTTTATCTATGGCATCGGCAACATATTTCCCTACTGGATAAAATGCTCCTGCTCCTCCAGCGGCTCCTCCCATGGTCCCAACTGGTCCTAAGACAGGATCAGCCAAAGTCCCTATAGCACCCCCTGCCATTCCTCCTAAAGTTGTAGCGCCTCCTTCTAATAGTGGATGATAGATCTGAGAAACCATATCTCTTTGTTGTGAAGATGTTTGTTTTGATGTAGGAGTAGAGACACCTCCAAAATCCTCCCAAGGCTTCGTATCGGGATTATCCGCAGGAGAAGGCGGAGCTGGAGGTGGTTGGAAATCTAACCAAGGCGCGTCTTCGTTACTCATGTGGAGCCTTTACCCAATTATCTTGATCAGCTGGATCGCCACCTAAGAACTGATGCCCTTTATAAACCTGACCAATCAAAGGCTTGCCAGTTCCTTTATTCGGAAACAGTTTTGATGTACTGACAATAGACGAAGGGCGATAATTTCGGATCATACTGGAGGGATTTACGCCATGTTGAGACATGGCTGAGGAAGTCGTATTTTCTTGATCGGTCTGAGATTTCTCGCGGGCTGTCGCAATCCCTACGGCGGCCTGACGAAGACCCTTGATCTGGCTTTCCGTCATGATCTCGCCTTTATCTAATTTGTTTAATGCTTGAGCAATCAAGGTTCCATAAGGCCCCGACTTTTCCATGTTCTCTAGCATCTCCATATTGCCAGGTCGTCCCGTACCAGGATAAGCCATCTGTGCGAAAGCAAGAAGTGAAGCCTTTTCTGCATTAACGGCTCCCGTTGTATCTTTGGCTCCCGCAAACTGACGACTGATTCCCATCTGAGAATTGAACACATTCAGATTGTCGAACACATTCTTGGCATCCTGTGACTGATTTTCAAAAGAAGTCATCAACGATCGCGCTGATTCCTGATGCTGAGTAAAAGCCGATTGAGCTAATTGGCGTTGCTCCTCTAAATTGCTCTGCATCGTCTGATATTGTGGAGTCATCTTCATATAATTCATCATATCAGGTTGCATCTTGAGAGGAGACTGAGCAATAAAATCCATTCCTGCCTGAACGCTCTGCTCTGGGCTCATCGGAGCGGGCTTCGGCATATTCTCATTGATGATTCCTTTCGTCATCATATGCCCCTGATCCATCGAAATACTTCCTTCCGTAACGCCTTGCATGACCATTCCAAGTTGTTTTGTCAGAGGCTTCATGGCTTCCGGCGGTGGAGGGTTCTGAGGATCGAGTTTATAATCTGGCGATAAATTGTTCATGGCATTGGCAAATGTCGGCCAGTAATACTTCGTCAGATCGGGATAGGTATTCATCTGGTTCAATAACGGATCAATAATCTTCAAACCATTCTGAATTTTGGCTTGCTGTTGCTGGAATGCCAACTGCTGTTGAAACTGCGCGGCTTGGATGGCTTGAGCACCACCGCCTTGAACACTAGCTATAGCATTTGCAACGGATGGAGCGTTATTCGGGACGGCTCCTAATTGGAAATTTGGCACCTGGGCCATAGGAAGTGGATCAACCATAAATTACTCCTTGTGATATAATCAAGTTATCAAAAAGCCCCCGCGCGGTTATAGCCGCCGGAGGCGTGACACCCGAAAGGAGTACTTTCAGATGCGAAAATATCCTAGCAATTTTGTTTGCAAGCAATGCGGTAAACCTGTTCCCCGCCTCGGTCGTTTCTGCCGTAAATGTTGGAGAGATCCCGTAAGACGATTTTGGACTTATGTTAAAAAGACTCCCAACTGCTGGATTTGGATAGGAGCCAATCGTTCTGGATATGGAAGATTGAGAGTTAATGGTAAAAAAATAACCGTTACTCATCTTTCCTATGAATTGCATAAAGGAAAGATTCCTAATGGTAAGTTCATTTGTCATTCTTGCGATAATCCATCTTGCGTAAATCCTGAACATCTTTGGATTGGCAACCATCTCGACAACGCTAGAGACATGCGTTTTAAAGGTCGTCATCGTTTTTCGCATATCCGCGTAAACCGTTGCCAAGCCCTCCCTGGAACGAAATGCTTGCATCCTCATTAGAGAAACATACTCGCAATCCCCATTCCAGTTCCTAAGCCTTGCATTCCAAGTCCAATCCCTCCATATAACTGTTGATTACCAGCGTTGTATTGGTTCATTTGGCCTTGATATAGACCTTGAGCTTGAGCCATTTGAGCCATGTATTGGTTATTTTGTTGAGCATAAAGAGGAGCATACTGACTACTCAACTGATTCTGATATTGGCTCAAATAGGGAGCTAAAGCCGCTTGCCCGCCAGAAATAGACTGGCCTAAATAATTAAGAGGTGTTTGAGTCCCATAACTAGAAAGCCCCATCCCCGTTTGCGCTTGCTGTGCGCCAACCCCCGCTAACTGCCCCATGTTCGTCCCAAGCTGATTCAAATACCCGAGCTGGTATTGCTGGTTCTGCATGTTCGCGTTCTGCTGATAGTTTTGGAGCATCTTCTGACCAGCCGTAGAATCCGACACCGCATTTGACCAATTCGTGCCCGTGATATTGATCCCGCGCTGTGCCGCTTCCTGTTGCATCTGCAAGAAACTTTGATTCTGCTGATATTGCAAGGCTTGGTTTGCGGGGGCATTGCCTTGAAGTGCGTTGTTGTACGCGGCTTCGGTATTGGCAAGACTTCCGCCTTGTCCATAAATCCCACTAAGCCCTTGGAGGGCCTGACTCCCTGCCGCACCCGCCGCTTGCGCTCCCTGTTGCGACTGCTGAGAAAGAGCGGACAAAGCCGTCTGATTGATGGTTCCGTCCTGGTTAAACAGGCCTGAAATTGTTTGCAGGATATTCTGATTATTTCCCAACTGCCCAGAAAGGCCCTGGATCATCTGACCGAATTGTTGACTGACTCCGGCCTGCTGGCCGAGGTTCGTTTGCTGTCCTGGCGTTAAGCCAGGATATTGCGGCAACTGAGGAGCACTAGGCGCAGAACCACACATTTAAACCACCATCCTTTTGATGAAATATTGATATCCATCTTCAATCTGCGCCGCTTCGCATCCGAACTTCTGTAGCAACCTTTGAAATTCTTTATGGTCACATTCGGAGAGTGTGAACCACCCAAGCCACCCTTTGTGACGAATAAGCTTCTCGACAACCAAAATGTCCCGAATCAGTTTCTTCTGCAACTTCCCGCGCTTGTTCTGTAACCATCGGCAGAACACCCAGCCCTTGTCGGGGTAAAGCGTGGCTTCAAGGATGCCGTCGTCGAATATTTTTTGCATTATAAAACTCGGATCATCTTATACATCCCAAGAACAGGATTTAGGATACTGTGTGCCGTTCCTGCGGGGCCACTAATCGCCGCCGTTATACCTGTCGTATTTGAATTAGCTCCCGTAATTCCTGTTGATGCGCTATTGACCGTTAATCCAGTTGTTGCACTATTAGTATTAGGAGATGATCCATTTGTTGTTGAAGTTCGCGCAAAATGACCATTGGCCGCAACAGAATCTCCTGTGACAGCACTATGAACATGTCCTGGGTCTGTTACTCCATGAGAGTGGTTTGGATCTGTAATGGTGTGCGTGTGTCCTGGGTCAGTTACTGTTACAGGGAGAGTAGGTAATTCTCCAATCACTAGCGCGTGAGTCTGCGCCCCTGCCGTCGCTCCTGCTGAAGCCACAATAGAATTGACTCCAATCGAAATCCTGTCCTGATAGTTCGGAAGGTTAAATGTCGTCGATCCATCTCCACTTCCAAATGGATAAGAGGCCGCACTATAGAGCGTGTTCAAGGCTGAATAAGCAGACCGCCCGATGGCTTGACCATTAGCTAGAAGCCAATTTGCATTAGGAGGGGTTGCGCTGTGATAGTCAACTACAGCTCCTAAAGGAACTGTAATGTTTTGCAGGGCTGTCAGATTCGTTGGAGGAGCCGCATACCAATATGGTGGCGTTGTTGCGCCAAGAATTTGAGAAATTTGATAGCGGATACGTTCGATCTCACCGCCTAAATTCGTCGCATGGCTGGTGACAGAACCAGGATAAGGAGCAGTCTGAATCTGCATCTGCGTATCCGTATCTTCGTAACCATCTAAACCAGCAGGATTAAGATTTGCCCCGACGTTGTTCCATTCGTTGTTCCAAAGAGCCGCCGTAATCAACTGCCCAGGAATGACGGTGATAAGCGGGATCGTAAATTGTGCGCCAGCCATTTTAAGCTACCTCCAAAATCTTTCCCTCTGCAATTTCTTGCGGAGTCAACTTTCGAATGATTCTGGCATCCGCCCACGCCATCCCAATATTGGCTACCGCCTCATCGGACATTCCCACATACCGCGCCTCAATCTGCATAGCGCGTTTGATCTGTCGAACAATCTCATCGGTGTCGCGTTCAGGCACTATCTCTTTCTCGCATTCCTTGCAAATCGGCAAACATGTTATGCTCTCTCTCCCTTTGCGAGACATCAATACTGGCAACTGTTTGTAATTCCCAAATTGTTTTTTATGAGCGACATTGACCTTTACTTGCGGATTATTCACACTTGGCATTTCCTTATAGCCAAGCCCCATAATCTGTGTCCCGCAACGGATACAAAAAACTGATTCGTCTGCGAACACATCCCCCGTAGCAATATAATCGCGTCCATATGGAATCATTGGGCCACCTTTATCCCTAATGGTTTGACCATGTAGAGAATTTCCGCTAAGAAGAAATCAACGCCTACCTCGTTCTCGACAAGTTGTAATTGAAGATCACGTCCATACATGCCAAGACCTACGGGAGCCGTTGTGATCAAATCCGTAGCAAACGTGGAACTGTCAAAAGTAGCCGTATTGAATGTCGAACCCGTACCACCCATCGTAAATGTTTGAGAAGGCAACGCTTGGCCCTCGACTGTCGGATACATCGTAAAGTTGGCCGTGCCAGAAGCATCCCCGCGTAACGCCATCGCAAACCAATGTTTGTTATTTCGGGGGGCATTCAAATCTTGCGCTTTTGTATTTATGACAACAGGGTAAGGATTTCCGTTATCATCCCTGGAAGTCTGTTCCAGTTTCCATACATTCCCCGTCCCGTCCATTGTCCATATCTGATAATCACCTGGAGCATTGCGAACCTCAAAAGAGCAAGTCGCGTTATAACCTGACACGTAATTGGTATTGCTGTGAACAATCCACGCACTTTCCGGCTGTTTGTCAATGAAGTACGTCAGAGCAATATTGTTACCAGAACCACCTTCTTGCATGAACCATTTAATAGCACGGAGCTTGCGATCATAGGCGGCGTGAAAATTCTGGATGTTCCCGAGGTTCACATTGTCGCGGATGAATTTATCCACGAATGCAGGGCGGTTTAAAGGAGCCATATTGTACGCTCCCGTGGTTAGTACTCCTTGCAAACTGTAAATCAATCCATCTTCTGCCATCAAAAAGAGATTATTCATGGCCTTGCAAATCAACCGCCAAGACGCTACACCGCCCTCCCAAAGAGCATTGGTGTATCCCCAATTCTGGTAGTTTGGATCAAGATCTTGAATTAAAAACGTTTGCGTGCGCGAGAAGGCGAACAACTGACCGCCCAAATCAAAAGCTCCCACCAAGCCACCAATAGAATCTATCGGAATCTGCCCCGCATCTCCATTCAAGAAATCAGTCGGCGTATTGAGTTTGGAATACCAGAGGCTGTCCGGCGTAACGGCCCAAAGCCTGTCTCCTGAACTTGAACCAGCCCTAGTATGCGTCACCATCTGAATTGGCATGTTTCCTGTCCAAGACGTAGCA
>Ga0335069_10017056_pt1 | contig 10124 bp, 9 predicted proteins | sample Lox_Sample_11_FD_206714 | JGI IMG/M metagenome (GOLD analysis project Ga0335069, IMG submission 206714) | Soil microbial communities from Loxahatchee National Wildlife Refuge, Florida, United States - Lox_Sample_1.1 | ecosystem: Environmental > Terrestrial > Soil > Wetlands | place: USA: Florida...
CCGCTCCGCGGACCGCGGCACCGCCCCCACCGCCGCCGGCGGCCGAGCCGGCGCTGACCGTGGTGTCGGACCGGGGCCGTGGAGCCCCCCCCGCGCCACCGCGCCCCCAGCCCAAGCCCGTGGAGGAGAAGCGCCCCGCGGAGAAGAAGCACGAGCCGGTTGACGAGCTGGCGTTCCTGAAGTCGGTCACCGAGGACGCCCGCGGGGGCGGTGTGTCGCCGCGCCGGGCCAGCGGCGCGCAATACCAGCCGTCCGATCTCACGCCCGAGCACCCGGCGCCGCCGGCGAATACGCAGCTGCCGGGGCGCCCGCCGCGGGTCACCGCCGACGTGGATCCGGTGATCGTGGGGGACGATGGTGTGGAGGAGCCGGTGAAGACGCTCCGCTGCAAGGATTGCGGAACGATGAACCTGCCGACCGAGTGGTACTGCGAGAACTGCGGGGCCGAGCTCGCCGCCCTCTAGGCCTTCTTGGTCCTGACCAGCGCCGCGAGCCGCGATTTCTGCCTCGCGGCGTTGTTCTTGTGGATCAATCCTTTGCGGGCGGCCCGATCGAGCAGCTGAACGGCGCGCGCGTACGCGGTGCCGGCGGCGGCGGCCGTGGAGGCGGTGCGGACGTGCTTCAGGGCGGTCCGGAGCTCGGAATTCTGAGCGCGGTTGACGATGGTGCGAGCGCGGGCCTGGCGCAGCGCTTTCTTGGCGGACTTGATTTTCGGCACAAGGTCTCCTGTTCGAGGCGCGGAAAATAGACGGTAAGTTGTGGGGGATCAAGGCCCTACGGCGTTGACCGGGGTACGGTCCCTTCCTATCTTAGATCGTCGCCGACGCTGAGCGTGTTATCACCCTCGACATCCTGCTCTGGGCCACGGTGTTGCTGTTCTCGATGGTGGCGCACGAGTATGCCCACGCCGCGACGGCCTTCCGCCAAGGTGACGACACCGCTTCCTCCCTGGGGCGGCTGACGCTGAACCCTCTGAAACACATCGATCCCATCATGACCGTCCTCGTGCCCATCGGGCTGTGGGTGGCGTCACACGGGACCTGGACCTTCGGCGCGGCCAAGCCGGTGCCGGTGGACCCCTCGAAGTTCCGGGACCATCCGTCGGGGGACATCATCGTGTCCCTGGCCGGGATCGTCACCAACCTGGGGCTCTTCGTGGCCTGCGTGCTGGCGTACATCCTCGTGGGCGTGGTCGGCGGGGCGAGTCCCCGGGTCGCGGAGGCGGTCCAGGGGGCGTTGTGGTCCGGGATCGCGGTGAACCTGCTGCTCGCGTTCTTCAACCTGATTCCGATCCCGCCCCTCGACGGCAGCCGCGTGTTGTACCAATTCCTGCCGCCCGTGGCGCGGGCCCGGTACCGGCAGCTGTTCCGGTTCGGCCTCCTGCCCATCGTCGCGATCAGCCTGCTCTTGCCCGGGGTCATCGACGTCCTGCTCTGGCCCGCCTTCCGGCTGATGGATGTGGCCGGGATGCTGATCCACGGATTCACGATCAAGGTGGCCGCATGAGCGCACCGACCCATCCGGTCCTGACCGGCCCGCCCGGCTTCGTCATCGAGCTGGACCAGTTCTCGGGTCCCCTCGACCTCCTGCTGCACCTGATCCGCGAGGACGAAGTCGATATCACGGATCTCCCCATCGCGAAGATCGCCGACCAGTTCCTGGCGGTGATCAACGAGCTGGGCCTGAATCAGGCCGCGGACTATCTGGAGATGGCGGCCCGGCTCCTCCGCATCAAGGCGCAGATGCTGCTGCCGCGGCACCTGGGGGACGACGAATGGGAGGACCCGCGCTCCGAGCTGGTCCGGCGGCTCCTCGAGTACCAGCAGATCCGCGAGCTGGTGGACTGGCTGCAGCGGGCCGCGGCGGTCCGGGCCGAGCAGTACGGACGCGGCTACGAGGCGCCGGCCCCGGACGCGCCGCCGGCGCCCCTCGAGCTCGACCTCAACGACCTCCTGGCCGCGGCGGAGCGGGTGATCTCGCTCATCCCCGAGCCGATGATCCACCGGGTGGTCCCGCGACCCCTCGACGTCGAAGGCGCCACCCGGCGGATCCACGCGCTGCTCGAGTCCCGCGAGGAGTTCGGGTGGCTCGACATCGTGGGGGAGACGCCCTCGATCGTCGACGTGCTGTCCACGTTCATCGCCCTCCTCGAGCTGGCCAAGCGCCAGACGGTCCGGCTGGACCAACCGTCGCCCTTCGCCCCCATGGTGATCCGCCGTGAGTCCCCTCGCGAAGCTGCTTGAGGCGGCGCTGTTCGCCTCGAGCCGGCCCCTCACCGTCGAGGAGCTCGCGTCGCTGGACGCCGAAGCCGGCGAGCCGGCGGTGCGCGCGGCGCTGGGCGAGATCCGTGAGGAATTCGAGGGGGACCGCCACGGCGTCGCCCTGGTCGAAATCGCGGGCGGCTGGCAGTTCCTGACCCGGCGCGAGCACGCCGAAGCGATCGACCGCGCGGCGTTCGCGCTCCGGCCCCGCCGCCTGTCGCCGGCGGCGCTCGAGACCCTCGCCATCATCGCGTACAAGCAGCCGGTCGGCCGTGTGGAAGTCGACGAGATCCGCGGCGTGGATTCGGGCGCGGTGATCGACAAGCTGGTGGAGCGCGGCCTCATCGAGATCGCCTCCCGGGGCGAAGGACTCGGCCGCCCGCTCCTGTACGGCACCACGCCGTCGTTCCTCGAGCTCCTCGGTCTCCAGGACCTGGAGGAACTGCCGCGTCTCGAAGAGCTGTCGGTCGCGCTCCGCCCGCCCGCGCCGGCCGAGCCCGAATGACCGACATGCGCCTGCAGCGCGCTCTGGCGCGCGCAGGCGTCACGTCCCGGCGCAAGGCCGAGGACCTGATCCGCGCCGGACGCGTGCGCGTGGACGGCGTCGTCGCCGAAATCGGGAGCAAGGTCGACCCCGGCCGCCAGCGGGTCACCGTGGACGGCCGGCCGCTGGCGGCGCCCGCCGTCGCCTGGTTCGCGCTCAACAAGCCCCTCGGCTACGTCGTGAGCCGCGGCGATCCGGAAGGGCGCCGCACCATTTACGACCTCCTCCCCAAAGTGCCCGGGCTGGCCTACGTTGGACGGCTGGACGTGATGACGTCGGGTCTCCTGCTGTGCACCACGGACGGCGATGCCGCGCACCGGCTCACCCATCCGAGCTTCGCGGTGGAGCGCACCTACTGGCTCCGCGTGCACGGCCGTCCCGCGAGCGACGTCAAGCGGGCACTGGCGAGCCGCCCCGTCGTCGAGGGCCGTCCCGTCGTGATCCGCGAGGCGCGGGTGCGGCCCGCGGGCCGGAGCCTGGAAATCGAGCTGACCCTGGCCGAGGGCCGGCACCGCATCGTGCGCCGGCTGGCCGAGGAGCTGGGGCTGAAGGTGGAGTGGCTGCATCGCGTGTCGTACGGGCCGGTGCGGCTGGGAAAGCTGCCGGAAGGGCAGTGGCGCGCGCTCACGCCGCGGGAGATTCAGGCCATCGGACGGATCCGTGCACCTCGCTGACAAGACCGTCATGCTCCTCGGCGGCTCCGGCCTCGTGGGCCACGCCGTGGCGCGCCGGGTGCTGGCCGAGCGGCCGAGCCGCCTGGTGCTGGTGGCGCTCTTCGAAGATGAAGTCCGGGCGGCCGCGGCCGCCCTCGAGGCGTACCGCGGGCGCGCGGAGGTGGCGGTGGAGTGGGGGAACGTCTTCCTGCCCGCGCCCGTGGCGCGCCGCGAGCGCGGCGAGATCCTGGCGGACTCCGCCCTCCGCACCCTGCTCATTCAGGACCAGTTCGGGGATTTGACCGAGGACGTGCTGGAGCGGAACCTCCTGTACCAGCTCCTCGCCCGCTACCGCCCCGACGCCGTGGTCGACAGCATCAATACGGCCACCGCCTTCGCCTATCAGGACATCTTCCAGAGCGCGCGCGACCTGCTCGCCGCGTCCGCCGCCGGCACCCTGGACCGGGCCCAGGTGGAGCAGCACATCCTCACGCTGACCATGCCCCAGCTGATCCGCCACGTGCAGATCATCACGGAGGGCCTGAAGCGGTCCGGCACGTCGGTGTATGTGAAGGTGGGGACGTCGGGCACGGGCGGGATGGGGTTCAACATCCCCTACACCCACTCCGAGGAGCGGCCCAGCCGCACCCTCTTGACCAAGTCGGCCGTGGCCGGCGCGCACTCCCTCCTGCTGTTTCTGCTGGGACGCACGCCGGACGCGCCCGCCATCGTCGAGATCAAGCCGACGGCGACCATCGCGTGGCGGGAGATCGCCTACGGGCCGGTGCGCCGGAAGGGCAAGCCCCTGCCGCTGGTCGACTGTCCGGCCCCGCTCCCGGTGGCGGACGCGTTCGCGCCCGGCGCCAAGCCGTGGAAGGACCAGGGGAAGCCGGTGCAGGGGGTGTTCATCGACGTCGGGGAGAACGGTCTCTTCGCCAAGGATGAGTTCGCGACGGTGACGGCGCTGGGACAGATGGAGTTCATCACCCCCGAGGAAGTGGCCGACTACGTCATCCAGGAGATCCAGGGCCGGCCGACGGGCAAGGACATCGTCGCGGCCCTGGACGGCGCTACCGCCGGGCCGACCTACCGCGCCGGCCTCCTCCGCTCGGCGGCCCTGGGTCGGCTCGAAGGTCTGGAGCGGGACAGCGGCACCCGATCGGTGGCTTACGAGATGCTGGGACCCCCGCGGCTCACGAAAATGCTCTATGAAGCGTATGTGCTGTCGAAGCTCCGTCCGACCGTCCGTGCCCTCGCGGGCTCCGACGGCGCGGGCGTGGCGGGCGAGGCCCAGGCCCTGATCGAGCGCGACACCGCCCTGCGGTCGCACATTTTGTCGGTAGGGCTTCCCATCCTCTGCGCCGACGGCGCCCGCGTGTACCGGGGGAGCCTGGTGGTGGTGCCGCCGACGCCCGGGGACCCCCGGGGCGCGGCGCCGCGCGGCTGGGTGGATCTCCGGCCCGAGTACTTCGGGATGTGGGTGAAGCGGGCGCAGGCGATCGTGGCGGCGGAGGTCCGGGCCGGATCGAAGGAATCGGGCAGCGACGTGGACTGGATGGCCATCCGGGGCGACGATCCGGTGGATCCGCCCCGGTTCGCGACCTGGGTGTTCGAGCACGAGGACCGCGGGGCGCGGATCAAGCGGTGACCCGGGGGCGGGACGGCGGGGTCGAGGGTACTGGAACGGTGGACTCAAGGGAGGCGGACGCGTGACGGCAGGAGGACGAATCTCGAGGCCGCAGGTGACCGACGCGGCGCTGGCGACCGCCTTGACCCGCGAGGTGGGGAAGCGCGTGGTGGGGCAGGACGTCATGGTGGAGCGCCTGCTCGTGGGGCTGCTCACCGGTGGGCACATCCTGCTCGAGGGCGTCCCCGGGCTCGCCAAGACCCTCGCGGTCCGGACCGTGGCCGAGTGCCTGCGCATCAGCTTCTCCCGGATCCAGTTCACGCCCGACCTGCTCCCCGCGGACGTGATCGGCACGATGATCTACGACCAGAAGTCCCAGGAGTTCTATCCCAAGAAGGGCCCGCTCTTCGCCAACCTGATCCTCGCCGACGAAATCAACCGGGCGCCGGCGAAGGTGCAGTCGGCGCTTCTCGAGGCGATGCAGGAGAAGCAGGTCACGATCGGCGGCGAGACGTTCTATCTCGGGGAGCCGTTCCTGGTCCTCGCGACCCAGAACCCCATCGAGCACGAGGGCACCTACGCCCTGCCCGAGGCGCAGCTCGACCGGTTCATGCTCAAGGTCCGCGTGGGCTATCCCACCCGCGACGCCGAGAAGGAGATCGTCGGCCGGATGGCGTCGGGACGCCCCATCGAGGTCGAGCGGATCGCGAGCGGCGAAGACGTACTGGCGGCGCGCAGCGCCATCGCCGAGCTGTACATGGACCAGAAGGTCGTGGACTACATCGTGGACGTGGTGCGCGGCACCCGGGAGCCGCAGGCCGTGGGGCTCGGGGAGCTGAAGCCCCTGATCGCCTTCGGCGCGTCCCCGCGGGCGTCCATTTATCTGGCCCAGGCGGCCCGGGCTCACGCCTACCTCCGGGGCCGCTCGTACGTGGTCCCCGAAGACGTGAAGGCGATGGCGTACGACGTCCTCCGCCACCGCGTCCTCCTCACGTTCGAAGCCGAAGCCGAGGACCTGGACGCGGACCGCGTGATCGGCCGGATCCTGGAGGCGGTCGGCGTGCCGTGAGCCCCGAGGTGCTGCGGCAGGTCAAGGGGATCGAGCTCCGCACCCGGTCCCTCGTCAACACGCTCTTCACGGGCGAGTACCGGTCGGTGTTCCGGGGGCAGGGAATCGAGTTCGCCGAAGTCCGCGCCTACCAGCACGGCGACGACTTCCGCGCCATCGACTGGAACGTCTCCGCGCGGATGGGCACGCCGTTCGTCAAGACGTTCGTCGAGGAGCGGGAGCTCACGCTCCTCCTGGTGGTCGACCAGTCCGGCTCCCTCCACTTCGGGCGCCCCGCGTCCAAGGCGGGGATGGCGGTGGAGGTCGGCGCCGTGCTCGCCCTCGCCGCCGCGCGCCATTCGGACCGCGTCGGCGCGCTGCTCTTCGCCGACCGCGTGGAGCACGTGATCCGCCCGGCCAAGGGGCGGGGACACGCGCTGCGGGTGATCCGCGATCTCATCGCGTTCGCGCCCCGCGGGCGCGGCACCAACCTCGCCGAAGCGCTCCGGTACGCCACCAAGCTCCTGCGCCACCGCGCGGTGGTGGTCGTGATCTCGGATTTCCGCGCCGAGGGCTGGGACGAGCCGCTGGCGCGGCTCGCCAATCAGCACGACGTCGTGGCGATCACCATCGACGATTCCCGAGAGGTCGCGCTGCCGGACGCGGGCTGGATCGAGCTCGAGGACGCGGAGACCGGCCGCCGGGTGCTGGTGGACACGGGGCACGAGGGCACCCGGGGGCGGGTCCGGCTCGCCGCCGAGCGCGTGTTCCAGGAGCGCCAGCGGAAACTGGTCCGGGCCGGCGTCGATCTCGTATCGCTGCATACCCACATTCCCTACGCCCTGCCCCTGCGGCGCGCGTTCGCCGAGCGCGCCCGCCGGATGAAGCGCTTGATGCTCGCGCCGGGACCGGCCCTCGTCCTCTGGGCTCTCGCCGCGGCGGGCGGGGACACACCCTGGGTCGCCCTGCCGGCGGGGCCCACCGTGGGCGACACGGTCTGGCTCACGCGGGTGATCGCGGTGGCTCCCGAGTGGCGGGTCCGGGCGGCGGCGTTTGAGTCCCAGGGAGACGTGGCGCCGCTCGGCGAGCCGGTGGTGACGCCCGGCGCCGGTGAGGACACGATCCGCTACGCCGTCGTGGCGTGGACCGCCGGCCCGCACCGTCTCGTGCTGCCGACGCTGTGGGTGGTGAAGGCGGAGGGCCGGAGCGACTCGCTCGCGGGCGGCACCGTCGATCTGACCGTCCGCAGCGTCCTGCCCGCCGACACCGCCGGGTTGAAACCCAAGGCGCTCCTCCCGCCCGTCGATCTCCGCCCCCCGTCGTTCTGGCCGCCGGCGCTCGCGGTGCTGCTGGCCGCCGTCGCCCTGGTGCTCACCGTGCGCCTGCGCCGGCGCGGCCCGCGGCCGACCGCCGCGGCGGCCGAGTTGGTGCTGGGGGGCCCGGCGCCCGACGACCGCTGGCTCGACGCCGGAGAGCCCAAGGCCGTGGCGGCGCGGGCCAGCCGGATCCTCCGCGAGGCGCTGGCCCGCGTGGTTCCCGACGCGAGCGCATCCCTGCCGGTGCGCGAGGCGCTCGCGGCCGCGGAAGGCCGGATGCCCGGCGTCACCTTCCGCCGGATCCGGGAGGCCCTGCTCACGCTCGATCAGGTCTCGTATGCGGTGGCGCACGGCGCCGACGTGGCCAAGGTGGCCGCCGACGCGCGCGAGGTCGCGCGCGAGATCGTGACCCCGTGACCTTCGCCCGCCCGTTCCTGCTCGTCCTCCTCCTGGGACTCCCGGTGTGGTGGTGGGTGCGCCGGCGCCGGCTGGGCCGCGCGGGGGGGATCCGCATGAGCGACGTGGGCGCGGCGGCCGGCGCGGCGGCCCGGCGGTGGCCGGCCCGCCTGCCGGTGATCCTCCGCAGTCTCGGCGTCGCCGCGTGGATCATCGCGGCGGCGGGTCCCCGGATCGGTGTGGGGAGATCCGAGGTGCGGAGCGAGGGCATCTCGATCGTCCTCGCCGTCGACGTGTCGAGCAGCATGCTGTCCCAGGATTTCGCGCCGGCCGACCGCATCGACGTCGCCAAGGCGACCGCCATCGACTTCGTCCGTCACCGGCCCGACGACCGGATCGGGCTCGTGGCCTTCGCGGCCCAGGCGCTGTCGCTCGTGCCCGTCACCACCGACTATGGCGTGCTCGAGCAGGCGCTCGGCGACCTGCACGTGGGCACGGTGAGCGAGGACGGGACCGCGATCGGCACGGCCATCGGCACGGCGGCGAGCCGGCTGCGGCGGGCGCCGGGCCGGAGCAAGGTGGTGGTCCTGCTCACCGACGGCGTCAACAACCGCGGCATCGATCCCCGCACCGCCGCGCAGGCCGCGGCCGTGTTCGGGGTCCGCATTTACACCATCGGCGTCGGCACGGAGGGAGAAGCGCCGGTTCCCACCGGGCAGGGGCTCGAGGGGATGCGTTATCAGACCATGCCGGTGGAGCTGGACGAAAAGCTCCTGGGCGACGTCGCGACGGCCACCGGGGGCCGGTACTTCCGGGCCACGGATTCCCAGTCGCTCCGGGAGATCTTCGCCGAGATCGACCGGCTCGAAAAGACGCCGGTGCGCCAGGTGGTCAGCCGGCGCTACGACGAGTCGTTCCGGCTCCCGCTCGCCGTCGGTCTCCTCGCGCTGGCGCTCGAGATCGCGCTCTCCGCCACCCTGGCCGTGCGGGTGCCCTAGATGAACTGGGACGCTCCCGCCGTGCTCCTCATCGCCCCCCTGATCGCGGGCGTGGTGTGGTTCGCGGCGGCCTGGGCGCGCCGGGTCCGGTTGCGCCGGGCCGAGCAGTGGTCCACCGACACCCTCGACCGGGCGCGGGCCGCGGGCCGCTTCGGACCGACCACCCTGGCCCTCGCCGCGTTCTGCGGCACGGTGGCGCTCGCGGGGCCGCGCTGGGGATCGGAACGGATCACGACGGAATCGCGGGGGCTCGATCTGGTGCTGGCCGTGGACATCTCGCGCTCCATGCTCGCGGAGGATGCCGGAAGCTCGCGCCTGGCACGCGCGGTCCGCGAGGCGCGCCGCCTGGTGCAGGACCAGCCCGGGGATCGGATCGGGCTGATCGGCTTCGCCGGAGCCGCGTACGTTCTGTCACCGCTCACGGTGGACGGCAGCGCCATCAACCTGTATCTCGACGCGCTCGATCCGGACATCGCGTCGGCCGGAGGGACGGCCATCGCGCCGGCCCTGCAGAGCTCCGGCGCGCTCCTCGACGCGGCGCCGGACCTGTCGGACCGCGTGCTGGTGGTGTTCACGGATGGCGAGGCGCACGACACGCTGCCGGACATCGTGGCCCAGAGCGAGCGGCTGGCGAAGGACGGCGTCCACGTGATCTTCGTGGCCGAGGGCGGTGCCGCCCCGGCGCGGATTCCCGTCCGCGACGACCACGGCGTCTTCATCGGCTGGCAGAAGGACGCGGACTCGGCCGAGATCGGCACCCGCCGCCGGGACGACGAGCTGACCGCGTTCGCGGACGCGGCGCACGGCAGCGTGGTCGCCGCCGATCTGCCGGACCAGGCGGGCGCGATCCGCTCGCTCATCGCGGGCTACAAGCGGACCGGCGGCGCGGAGGCCCACGCCGAGGCGGGGCGCTCGCAGGCGTGGATTCCGCTCCTCGTGGGGGCGGTCCTCCTCCTGCTTCAGGCGGCGGGCCGGCGCGCGGCGTCCCTGATCTGCCTGCTGCTCTTGGCCGGGGGGGGGCGCGGCGTCCGTGCCCAGGGCGCGCGGCGGCCCCGCACGCCGGCGGCCAAGGCGTGGGCGGCGGGGGACACCCTCGGCGCGCGGGCCGCCTACCTGAGCGCCCTGTCCGGGCGGCGCGGCGTGGATACGGCCTGGTACAACGCGGGGACCGCGGCGCTCGCGGCGGGAGATTGGGAATCGGCCCAGCAGGGCCTGTCCCGGGCGGCGGGTTCGCTCGATCCGGAGGTGCGGTTCAGGGCCCTCTACAACCTCGGGCTCCTG
>Ga0335069_10017057_pt1 | contig 10124 bp, 10 predicted proteins | sample Lox_Sample_11_FD_206714 | JGI IMG/M metagenome (GOLD analysis project Ga0335069, IMG submission 206714) | Soil microbial communities from Loxahatchee National Wildlife Refuge, Florida, United States - Lox_Sample_1.1 | ecosystem: Environmental > Terrestrial > Soil > Wetlands | place: USA...
TGGAGCACGTGCCAGTGTAAGTCAAATTGACGCTGGTGAGCATTCTCAAACCCCCATGCGTGCCGGACATCCAGGACCGCGTCAGGCAGTTTTCCCAACGGATATAGGATTGGATTCCAACCGGCTTGCGCCAACACGCCTATTGCCGTTCCGCGTTTGCCGGTCGGCACCAGCACGTCAAAATCGCTCATCGGGCGCAGTCCATGATCCTGGTAATACAACAGGGTCAGCGCCGCGCCTTTCAGAATCATCGTCTCAATCCCCGCCGCATGAAACAGACGCAGCACCTGAGCCATGGTGCGGAACAGCATTTGGTTCTTGTACCACTCCCGGCGGTAAATGCCCCTTAGTGTACCCATCAACGGGTCATCCACTCCAAGAGCACAGAGGTTGCGGTAAAGCAGAGACATCAACCGATAAGACCCCATATCTAATTCCTGTTCAAAATCGACCTGCGCTTTCCAATTCTGCCACGCTTGCAGGGCTGGCTCACCTTGCAACAGTGCGGCGCGCAACAGTAGCTCTTGCTGGCGCGTGGGGAACATGCTGCCTCCCGTTTGATTATTCATTACGCATCCAGGGTTCTGCGAACGCCGCTGGAGAGTGACTCGCCATCAATCGTCCTCCGGATAATATGTAGAGTTGATCGGCCTGGCGCGCCAGTGCCATGTCGTGACTGATGATCAGCGTTGTCGGCGGGCTGTCGCGTTGCATTAGATTCTCGATTAATTGCTGCGCAGCAGTTTCATCGAGGTGGTTGGTTGGCTCATCGAGGATCAGCAGTTTTGGCTGGCGCAGCAACACGCGTGCCAGGGCAATCCGCTGACGCTGTCCACCGGACAGTCGCACGCCGCGTTCGCCGATGAGCGTTTCGTATCCTTGCGGCAACTGTTGGATGACCACATGGGCCGATGCCATTTCGGCCGCCGCGACGACTTGCTCACGTGATACATCCGACATGCCATAAGTGATATTTTCCCAGGCCGTTCCATCGAATAGCAATGGGTCTTGGGGCAAGACGCCGATTTGTCGCCGCAGATAGCGAATATCGAGTTCGTTATACGGGTGTCCATCGGCATACAGGCAGCCTTGTTGCGGACGATACAGCCCCAGCAGTAGATTGACGAGAGTTGTCTTGCCCGAGCCGTTGGGACCGACGAGCGCGGTGACTGTGTGCGGCGCAAGAGTCAGATTGACGCTGCATAAAGTGGGGGCTTGATCAGCATAGCCAAACGTCACGCCGCTCAAGGTAACTGCCCCGTGCATAGAATAGCGGTGTGTGCCCGAGTATGGCTCGGGCTGAGCATGGGCAATCAGTTGTTGTAATGTTTCGAGCGCATGATATCCATCGACCAGCGCAGGTGCAGCTCCTAGCGCATCTTGCACGTAGCGCCGCAAAGCGAGCAGAATAACGTTGAAAGCAAGTAGACTACCCAACGTGGTTTGTCCTGTGGCAACTTGACTGCCGCCAATGACGAGAAGAACGCCGACGACAGTCAGCAGTATTGCATTCTGGACCGCTTGCTGAAACGCTTGATGGCGGGACAATGCTTCTGTTTCACGCTTGAGCGCGTCGATCTGCACCGTTTGACGTGCGGTTTCTTGAATCTCGGCGGTTTGCATGCGTGTCAGTGTGATCAATTGCAGGATGGCGAGCGTGCCAAGGCTGTATGCCTTGAATGTTTTCATGTGTCGGTCAATTTGCCTTCTAAGCGGTTGCAGTGAATAGTGATTAAACACAAGCAACAGCGGCGCAATAACCAACAAGACCAACACCAGCGACGTGTTGAGTGCGATCAGCGCCGCGCCGATACCGATACCTACGATGATTGCGGGAAGCACCTGACCCAGTGCAGCCTCGAAGAATTTTTGCGCACGTTCGGAATCTAGAACCAATGTGGCATGCAGTGCGCCGCTGTTCGACCGCGCATAGTACGCATACGAGCGCGTGTATAACATATCCAATAATTCAACGCGCAAATGGCGCGCGGCGTTGCTAGCAATGCGCGCGCCCATGATACGGGATAGAAAGAGGCCGGTACTGCTTGCCAAGCCAAGCGCGACCATGATTGTGGCGCGCCCGGTGATTTGATCTATTTGGGCGTTAAGAGCCAGCACGCCTTGAAAGACCTGGGCGATGAACAAAATGCTAACCAGTTGCCCCGCTGCCAGCCCGATCACCCCTACAAATGTCAGCGGCTTGAGGCGTAGCCAACGCAATCCCAAATGCCAGAGAGTCAGGTTCATCATATTTTCAACCAATGTGACAGGTCTCGCCTAATTAAGTCTTGCAGTTTGAGAATGTCCTCGCGATACTCCTCGGTCAGTTGGCGGCGGAGTCGCGGCTGTTGCTTGAGATAATAATACAGAACAGCTGTTCCTGGCTTTAATTCGCCGATGATCGGAAAATTAGGTGGCGTCATTTTTTACCATTCATATTGAAGCGAGATCAGCGCGCTCTACGACAAAGGAAGCGCCACCCCAACTAATGTCCCGATACCTCTCCCAGTTCCATTTCTTATTGCCGCCCAAGACATTTGCAAAAGCATTCCTTTCCCCGGAAATATGTTCGGCTGACCAACAGAAATAATCGTCAAAGGCAACAATCATGCCGTGTTTCAATCGCGGCGCCAGGAATTCGAGTACCGTTTTCGTGCTGGAGTACATGTCACAGTCAATGTACGCGAGGGCAATATTTGTCGGAGCGGTATCATCGCGCATTTTTGTGAGAGTCTCCCCATAGAATCCTTGAACGACTGAGTAATCGTTCTTTGAAATACCGTGGGAACGGCAAATTCCATGGAATTCTTCGACCCCCATAGCCGCAGCGCCTTTCTTCCAAACCGGATGATTATCCAGTGGACTTGCATATTCAGGAAGTCCCTGGAAAGAATCAAAAGTCCACATATGTCGTTTAATTTTCCGTTGACGAATTTGGTCAAATGCAAGACGAAATGTCATGCCGCTCCAGCTGCCGAACTCTGCGTAATCCCCATCAATGCCATTAAAATCCAGCGCCTTGAAGGCACTCCAGAAAAATTCCCGTTTGAAATTCCAGTTGGCTTTTAGGTCATTTTCATCCGCTGGATTTTTGTATTTGTAATACCTTATCATTCGCAATACCGGAGGCGGCAGGAGTCTCTTCCCTAAAGCTTTAAGTTGTTTGTTCATGAAGCATCCTCCATATTTGGAAATTTAGGACGACTGACATCAGCCATCCCCTCGTCAGATCTGTTCATTCTTCGGCGATTCAGCGCGGCTCTCAGGATACTTATGCGCGCGATCACGGCATCGTCCTTTTTTTGAATTCCCGTGTTGGTGTCATGAATGCGCCGCTTGGCGAGAATATTCGGTAACAGCCTCATCTTTAGCTCCTGCTCCTGAGCCCGGCTGAACCAATCAATAAACTGACCGAAGAGCCACTCAGGCTGGAAATAGCCAACGCGATGAAACGCCTCTGAGCGGATCACCATGGTGTCCGCGTGATAGCCGACCATAATTTTCTCGGCGTAATGAGCGTGAATTTGTTTTTGAGGTTCTATGTCAGGGCTGTAGAACTGTTGAATGTGACCAAAGACGGCTTCCAAATCGGGCTGTGCTGCAAATGCCGCCATCTGCGAGGATAGTTTTCCATTTACCCAAAGATCGTCGGCATCCAAAAACGCCAAAAAGGCTCCGTGCGCCGAGTCTACGCCGCGATTGCGCGCCGGGCCACAGCCGCTGTTCGGCTGGTAAACATATTGCACCGATTCGAAATGCTGCGCCACCTTTGCAGTGTAGTCTGTTGAGCCATCATCCACGACGATGATCTCGCTGGGGTGATAGGACTGCGCCAACACGCTTTCGATGGCTTCACCCAGATAACGTGCGCCGTTATAGACCGGGATGATGACGCTAACCAATTGCGTATCGAGCGGGTTCATACCTTCATCCTTTGTTCTAGTTTTCGATACAACCCATCGTACGCATCCGCGAAACGCTCCCATGCAAATATCTCATTTATGCGCTGACGCGCCGCGTTGCCAAACTGAATGGTAGCCGCGGGGTGTTCAAGCAGGAAGACAATTGCATCGGCTAACGCCACAACGTCATCCTTTTCGACAAGCAAGCCCGTCTGCTGATCAATCACGATCTCCGGAAGTCCGCCGCTGCGCGTTGCCACAACCGGGCGCGCCATTTGGGCTGCTTGAAGCGCGACCAAACCAAACGGCTCGTCATACCGGGAAGGCACCACCAGCATGGATACCGAATTGATCAATTCAGGCACGCACTCCGGCTTGACCCAACCAAGGAAATCAATCGATTTGGTTAATCCTAACTTAGCGGCCTGTTGCTCCAGCGCAGATCTTGCCTGACCATCACCGGCGATCACCAACCGGGCATTGGGAAAACGGTTGACCAGCAAAGCGAACGCATTGATCGCAACGTCGACCCCTTTCTCAGGCACCAGACGTGCGAGACATAAAATTCTCGGTCTGTTGGTTGGCAGCGGCGATGGTTCGAGATTAGGTAACTCTAAGCTGTTGTAAATAACTGACGAACGGGATGCGATCTCAGGAACCATGGAGCGTGCATCATGTAATATCGCATGCGAAACCGCATTGACCCAATCAGCAGATAAGAGTAAGCGTCCCAGCAACGTGTTCTTATCAGAAGTGAATCTAAATGGAGAATGAATTGAAAACAATACTGGAGCAACTGCTACACTGGCAGTGCGTTCATGAAAATAAAGGCTGCCTGCCCAACCATTCAAATGCACCAAGTCTGGCTGGATGTGGTTTTTGAGTCTTGCCAAGCGATGCTGAATAGCACGTATTTCTCCTAAATTGCGCCTTTGTAACGCTCCTTCGAAGAGAAAGCGATAAATATGCATGCCATTATGTATTTCTTGTTCAGGCAAATTCTGTGAGCCACGTGACGTAACCACAAAGAACTCGTGTCCACGCTTTTGCAGGGCATTGATCAATTGAGTGCTAAAGACTTCAACGCCGCCGATATAGGGCCAAAGCTGTTCAGCCGAGTACAAAATTCGCATGGCTCAATAGTCCTTAAGTAGCTTTGAAATTTCTTGAGGAATTTTCTCAAGGTCATTCCCTAGTTCGAGCAGGTAGCAAGGCACTCGCCTGACAAAATCGGCGATCGTATCGAACTCAGACGAACCCGTGCCCGACAACTGAAACAACGTACTCGGTGCCAAGGCGCGTAATGCAGCGCTCGGCGATAATGGCAATAGGCGCGTTTCGTCACGGTTTGTAATTCGTGGCGTGAGAACCGCCCGAACTGGAAAGCTGTTTAACAGCTTGTTGGGATACGATTGCTGGAGAAAGACAATCGCCTTTTCGACGCCAAGATTTTCGAAATTGCTGATTGCAGACATCAAATGCGGGAATTTTTTCATTTGGCTGGTTTCTAGCTTGCCCGAGTTATAAAGACTGTAGACACGAAAGGAAGGGTCAGTCGCCAAAAGACAATAATCATCGCCGGTGTACATCAGATCAGAATTGACGCATGCTATTGCCACCGTAGATTTTCCAGAACCGCCTTTACCTGCGAGAATCACGCCGCCATTAAAAGTGCCCACAGCACCCGCATGAAGATATTGATATCCACGGGTGCGTGCCCACCAGGACAATATCGTGAGCAAGGGGGAACTGCGTTGGTAATGCGCTTCCCGCGAAGCATCAAGTGTACAGTAAAACGCCAAATCCCGTTGGGCATCGAAAAGGCAAAGAACATTTACTCCAAGGTAATATGCAGTGCGGATGTAACTATTGGTGTATCCGCGTATTTCTCCTCGCACATCGTAGGCATCGAGTGACCACGGGGGACGAGGAAGCGCGGTGCCGGTTGAAGCCCTATCCCACAGGCAGACCGTCAGCGCAGGGGATACAGCCGGGCGTGCGGCTAAATGCTCAAGAGCAGGAGTAACGCACGGAATGAGCGTGTGGCCGGCAAACCGTAAGCAAACGGTATGAGCGCCAATTGCATAATGCTTTTCAATCGCGCCACCAACAGTTTGCTCGGCACGTTGATAAGCCTCGTATACGCTTTCAAAAAAGGCAGCCGGGTCTGACTCAGTCATAATTCGTTCTTCCGATGTGGTGACAACGGCTCACTTCCTTCTGATTACTGACCGCAATACTCGTTTGACGCGTCCGCATCACTGGCGCACAATTGCAGAATAGTTTCGCTGGACGGTAACCTCTGCCTCTTTGCACAGCAGACGGAGCGCAGCAAGGTTTGTAATGTCCGCAGGGACAAATGGGAGACCACGCGTATCAGCGGGAGGTTGGAGATCGGTCAATATCCAGTCATAACGATCGGCAAGGTTCGCGATGATCAATCCACCGATGTGCCCGGCAGCGCCAGTGAGAAGCACGCGCACGCTTATTTTACTCTGAGGGTGCATCTTTCCTGATCGGCCATCCCTGTTCGTCCACTTCGTGGATTGGATCAAGCAACAACAGGTCTTGCATATCAGTGTACTTGTGGAGTGATGGCGCTTGAAACATGGGGCACTCCGTCAGATTTGGGCCAGGGGTCATGGAATCAACGGGCGGCGTAGATGGCGTGTCGTCCAACGGCACAATGAGCACCTCGCGCTGCAGTTCAAACAAGAACTGTTCTACTCCCTGCTTGATTTCGGCGCTATCGCCGGCGTAGCGCTGCGTCAATGCGTGGACCATATCGTTGACCGACGCCTTATTCGCGACCTGTTCCCAGATCACAGCACCGACCCCATCAGCGCTGAAATATGCTCCGTTTTCGAAATCAATGATAATCGTCTCGCCGTCAATCGTCTGGTGAACTACTCTCGGAGTGTTAATCCTGAAAGTGGTATGCTGTAATATTTGTTCCAAAGTTCGTGCCTCTATAATATTTTACCCTATTCGCCTGAAGATATAAATAGTTGGGATAATTTATCTAAAACTAGTCATCTTGACGCGATTTTTTGAAGTAAGCAACTACATCCCGTATCGCTTTCTGATCTCGATTAGGAAATAATCATCCAAGCACATAGTGTAGTCTGTATCCTCTTGCGATGCCTAAAGTTCTCGATTAACTGCATCGCGGCTGATTCATAAAGGTGATTGCTTGGAAACTTGAACAAATAAGGTTTGGCTCGCGGATTTATCATATTCATATTCGTGATTTTATGCGGTTTTCATTGATTTATTTACCTAAGCGCACTCTTCGGCGATCCAGCGCGGATTTCAGGGCAAGGATGTATTCGGTTCGAACGGTCTCACGGGAGCGAATGGTTAAGTTGTTCGTGTGGACTCTTCTGCACATCACCACCTCGGGCAGTGAAGTGAATTCGAGTTTTGCTTCCTGTGCGCGAAGGTACCAATCGACAAAGTCGACGTTCCAATGCGTTCCGAACATTCCAACACGTATAAACGCTGCGTGCCGGATCAACATTGCTCCAGCGAGTAGACCATTCAAAATCGTCTCTTCGAATCGGGCAAAAGGGGCCTTTGATTCAGCATCGAGACTACTGAATTGCTCGACCTGCCCAAATACCGCCTCCAGTTCTGGCTGAGCCGTCAATGCTGAAATTTGCCGAGTGAGTTTCTCGGGCATCCACAAATCATCTGCATCGAGAAATGCAAGAAACTCTCCGCGTGCCTGCTCGACGCCATAATTGCGTGCTGCACCAGATCCACTGTGCGGCTGAAAGCAATAGCGCACTGGAAACTGTTGTGCCAGGCGCGCACTCGCATCCGTCGACCCATCATCCACGACGATAATCTCAATAGATCTATACGTTTGTGCGATTACACTCTTGATTGCTTCGCCCAAGTAGTGCTCGCCGTTGTAAACCGGAATAATCACTGTGACCAGGTTAGAAATCATGGTACCAATTCCAGGGTCTATCATCGTCCTTCGTTTTTACAAGGCCAGCAACCCGAGTCGCCAGCGAGTTCGTCATAAGACGAACCCGCACCTCAATATTTTTCCGGAACTGGTCAGGAAGCGGCAAGGTTTTATAACATGGATAAGTGGCGAGGTGCGCCATGACTTTCTTAATGGAGGGAAGTTGCACATCGTCGAAAATGATAATGCCGCCAACTGCCAGCATTCGATTGACGTAAAAGAAATCAACCAACGTGCGATCGAAGGTGTGAAACCCGTCTATCAGTGCAAAATCCAAACGTACTCCCTCTTCCAGCATTCGTGGCAGGCATATTTCTGATAACTCCTTGTGTAAAGTATATTGGTCTTGAAACTCGGCGTGATTTAGATTGAAAGTACCAATGGATTGCCAATCTGTGCTCTGAAAAAGATCGATGATGTGATAGGTGAAGTCACGCACTCCCGCCAGCGCATCACAAATGAAGAGCGATGAGATACCATAGCCCATCCCGATTTCGAAAAGCCGGCTTGGTTCATATTCTGCGATCCAGGGTTGAATAATTTCACACTCGAGTTGAGGGATATGTGAGTGCAGCGGAAGTGCCTTGCCCTCCGGCGAAAAGTTCATACCAGTATTGAGAATTTCACTTAGAACCGGATTCATGTGATTGCTCCGACTGTCGTTTGCGTTTGATCGAGTCGCGCACTGCGGCGAGAGTTTCTGAGGTCACTGATTTTTCGTGACTCTGATTTGATAAATGAATTCGTCTATGCACAAGCACCTGAGGGATTATAGCCATTAGCACGCCAGCGTCCTTTGCACGAAAGAACCAGTCGCTATCATTAGCGATTCTATAGTGGGGATCGAATAAGCCAATTTCTTCCATGACGATCTTACGAACGACTAGCGAACTCGGCAAAAAACAGGGAGGGTCTTCTAAATAATGATTGCGATTTAAAGACACTGGCCATTCAGCACCGGCTTCAAGAATAGCGTGCATCCGGGAAATTACATAACCGGCGAGTGGGTTTTGGATAAGGTAACTTATCTGAATATTCAATTTATCAGGAAGCCAAATGTCATCGGCATCCAGAAAAGCAATATATTCTCCGCGGCCGGCGCCGATGCCTGTGTTCCTTGCCGTGGCATGACCCTGATTTTCCTGGTAAATATATCGAACCCCAGAGTAACTGCGCGCAATTCCTGCCGACATGTCGGTGGAGCCATCGTCCACTACGATTACTTCAGTCGGGCGATAGTCCTGCGCGAACACGCTGTCGAGCGCGGCAGCCAGAAAGCGCTCGCCGTTGTAGACCGGGATAATGACGCTGACCAATGGCGTAGTCATTGGAGCAACACCTTCATCATTTTTTGCGGTATCCGTTCCAGTTTTGTCACTAGTTTCAGGTGATAACAGGAAACCCTTTTGACCAAATCGCCCAGGGCCAGGAATTCAAACTGCCCTGTGCCTGGCAATTGAAAGAGCGAACTCGGCGCGTTGATAGGTGTTATATACACTCTCAAAAAAGACCAGGAAGTTAATCTCAATCATACTCATCTCATCCAATGCAGTCACAACTGCTTACTTGCAACTGAACAATAATCGCGATACTCGTTTAACTCGTCCACTCCACTGACGCACAATCGCAGAATAGTTTCGTTTCGCGATGGCGAATGCGTCATCTTGCGGCTCGTACTTGAGCAATTCGCGCGCGGTGCTAATGTCCAGTCGTTTCCAACGATTGTTGGAGATACCGTGAAAGATACCAAAGCGCAAATCTTCCGGCGCGTCAATACTCGCGCTAATTAGCCGAATGAGATCCTCATGCGTGAGGACAAGGCCCAAATGAGGAGCACCAGGTACGATGCTCCGATCGTTGCGCGGCTTGAGCCATCCAATACGGAGACAAATTATCGGAAGATTTTTCTGGTATGCATAAAATGCGGCAACGGCCTCGCCCCACGCTTTGGTCGCACCATAGAGTGTCAACGGTGAAACTGGCATATCAGCGCTAATCTGGATATCTCGCGGATAACCGTCAACCGCCTGCACGCTACTCGCAAAGATAACTCGCCGGCAGCCGGCTTCGCAAGCGGCTTGAAACAGATTATTTACGCCGACAATATTGGGCTGTAACAAATCCTGCCACGCTGCCTCAGGGTTTGCCATTGCCGCGAGATGGACGATGATGTCTGCCTCTTTGCACAGCGGGAGCAATGAGGCAAGGTTTGTAATGTCCGCAGGGACAAATGGGAAACCGCGCGT
>Ga0335069_10017058_pt1 | contig 10122 bp, 8 predicted proteins | sample Lox_Sample_11_FD_206714 | JGI IMG/M metagenome (GOLD analysis project Ga0335069, IMG submission 206714) | Soil microbial communities from Loxahatchee National Wildlife Refuge, Florida, United States - Lox_Sample_1.1 | ecosystem: Environmental > Terrestrial > Soil > Wetlands | place: USA: Florida...
CGCACTGCGCGTCGTAGCGGCACGCCGCGTTGCCGATCTTGCCCGTGGGCGTGCAGACGTTGGGGTACGGCTTCGCGTAGAAGAAGTCCTCGCACGTGAGCTTGCCGCGCGCCGTGATGCACGCCTCGAGCTTGTCGCCGGTCCATCCCGTGCCCGGCGCCGCCAGCGCATCCATGCAGCCGGGGGTGATGGCCGCCTCGCACGTGAGCTGATCGCCGTACTCGATCTGGAACAGGAAGTTGGAGCAGGTCGAGAGCTGCTGGCAGTACTCGTTGGCGTTGTCGGCGCACGCCTTGGCGGCCGTCGTGCCGCTACTTCCGCCTTCGCCGCCGTCGCCCCCCGCACTGCCTTCGCCGGCGGAACCCTCTCCACCTTCGACGTTGGGGCCGTCGTCACCCCCTTCACCGGACGTGGCACCGCCGCCGCTTCCCGCCGTCGCGCACGCGACCGGCAGAGCCGCGAGGGCGAGGGGCAAGGTCACGCCGACGAAGAGCAAGGAGAAGAAGCGCGTTCGCACGCCGACATTGAGACTGACACGAAAGCGACGCGCCGTCCCCATCACGTCACGCCGGGCCAACCCTTCACGACGTCCTCGAGGCGCGCGTCCTCCCCGTCATCCAGCAGCCCGACGGCCACCACGTTGAGCCGCTCGGGGCGCGCCAGCTCGCGCGCCGCGGCGCGCACCTCGCCGGCGCCCACGCGCAGCAGCTCGGCCACGTGCTCCTCGAGGTCGGCGAACCGGTCGAACAGCAGGCCGCCCGCGTAGTAGGCGCCCATCTCCTCGGCCGAGTCCACCATGGCGCGCGCGTCCCAGACGATGCGCCGGCGCGCCTTGTCCAGCTCGTCCTGCGTGGGCCCCTCGCGCGCGAGCTCCTCGAACATCGCGAGGATCTCGCTCGTCACCAGCGCGGCGCGCTTGTGTTGCACGCCTGCCGCCACGTCCACGATGCCGTCGTCCTCGTAGCCGTCGAAGGCGGCCGACACGTCGTAACAGAGGCCGCGCGAGTCGCAGAGGCGGTGGTACAGGCGCGTCGACATCCCGTCGTCCACGAGCCGCATGAGTACGTCTACGGCGGGGCGCAGAGGATCCTTCTCCGCGAACGCACGCAGGCACACGCGAAGGTCCGTCTGGCTCGAGACATTCTCGACCACGTCGAGCCGCGGCTTCTTCTGGTTGTGCGCCGGGGCCGTGCTCGTCGCACGCTCGCCGCGACGCAGGCTGCCGAAGTCTCGCTCGGCGAGGCGCATGGCGGTCGCGACGTCGACTCCTCCCGAGAAGGCGAGCACGCCGTTGGCGGCCGTGTAGTGCCGATCGTGCCAGCGGCGCAGCCCCGGCTCGTCGAACGAGCGCACGTGCGCCTCGCTCCCGGTGATCGTGAAGCCCAGCGGATGCTCGCCGTAGATGAGCGCGCGCGACAGGTTGTCCGGGTCGATCTGCCGGCCCTCGTCGTCGAGGTCCTCGAGGATCTCCTCGAGCACGATCCCGCGCTCGATGTCGATGTCCAGGAACGCCGGCTGCGAGAGGACCTCGCCGAAGAGGGCGCTCGCATCGTCCACGCTCTCGGGAGGCAGCGACAGGGAGAAGATCCCGTGGTCCACCTGCGTCGAGGCGAAGAGGGAGCCCCCGAGGCGCTCGAACGCGAGGTTCACCGCGTGGGCGCTCGGGACGCGGCGCGTCCCGCGATAGATCATGTGCTCCAGGAAGTGGCTGATGCCGCTCTCCTGGCGCGACTCGAAGCGCGAGCCCACGCGGCCCCAGAGGGCGACGTGCACACGATGCAACGACGGCTGAGGTGCTACGACGACGCGCAGCCCGTTCGCGAGGGTTTCGACCTGGTACGGCTTGGCCATTCTTGGATCAGTATTCGTCCTGATCCTCGTCTGCGCTGCCACCCGTCCCACCGTCGGCCTTGGCTTCCTGGATGTAGGCGTCCTCGACCTTGATGTCGTCCTTGGCCTGCTCGCGGAGCCGCTTGACGTACAGCGAGAGCGCCTCGTCGCGCTTCTGGCGCACGAGCTCGTCCTGGAAGATGGGCCGGTCCTTCTCGAACTCCTCGCGCGTCGCGACGTTGCGCTGCTTGAGCTGGACGACGTCCCAGCCGTCCGGCGTGCGCACGGGGTCGGCGAGCACCTCGCCCTCCTTGCCGGTGAAGGCGAAGGAGACGACCTTCACGGTCCCCTCCGGTGAGAGACCCTGGAAGGGGTCGCCGCCACGGTTGAAGGCGCTCGACGTCTGCGTCTGGGGCCGGTCGCCGTCTGTGCTCGCGTCGAAGCTCTTCGCCGGCAGCGCGGCGGGCTTGTCGTTCTTCGCGCTCGTCGCGGGTGTGGCCGTGGACGCGTCGGCCGATGCCGCGCCGGCATCTCCGGCTGCGGACGGAGGCGGCGGAAGCACCTTGAGCGTGTCGACCTTCTGCGCCTTCACGTAGGGCGCGATCGTCTGCTTGATCGCGTCCTCGGCGCCGGTGCCGCTCTTCATCGCCGCCTCGATGCGGCCCGCGAGCGCCTGCGCCACGTCGGTGGCCTTCGCCTTGGTGGCCATCTGGCGCGCCACGCTCTTGGCGAGCGCCTTCTCGACGTCCGCGGCCTTGCCCGGGTCGTCCTTCTCGATGAAGTGGTACCCGAACTGGGTCTCGACCGCTCCGGCCGTCATCTCGCCCGGCTTGAGGGCATCGGCGGCGGCCTTGAAAGGCGCCACGAACCCGTCGGTCTTGTCACCGACGTCGCCACCCTTCGCGGCGCTCCCGGTGTCGTCGGACACCTCGCGCGCCACCTCGGCGAACGGCTCGCCGGCGCGGATGCGCGCCACGGCCCACGAGAGCTTCGCCAGCGCCGCCGCCTTCTCGTCGTCGGTCGCCCCGTACGGGGTCTTCACGAGGATGTGGCGGATGTGGCCGGCCTTCGGCTCGTCGTCCTTCTTCCGCTCGTCGAGCTCCTTGTCGTAGTCGCTCTGGTGGTCCTTCACCCACGCGTCGATCGCCCCCTGGTCGCTGGCGACGGCCCAGCGGGCGACCCACTCCTCCTTCACGGGGATGTACGTCACAGTCGCCGTGCTGTGGCGGCGGTTGTACTCGTCCCACGCCTCGTCTTCGCTGATGCGCACCGGGTCGCGGATCACGTCGCGCACCTTGGCGGCCAGGAGCTCGCGCCCCTGCTCCTCGCGGAACTCGGTCGTCGACCGGTTGCTGAGGTTGCGCACCTGCCGCTCGTACACCTTCATGTCGAAGAGCTTCGTCTTCGGGTCCTTGAAGTCGACGGGGATGGCCGTGTCGCGGTCGTTGAAGTTCTGCTGCGCGACGTCCTGCTGGATGAGGCCCGCGCGCACGTAGCTCTGGTACATCTCGTAGAGGATCTGCTGCGCCTGGCTCGGGTTCTCGGCCGGGACGCTCACGCGGATGAAGCCGTCGTAGAGCTGGTCGGTGATCTCCTTGTCGGTCACGCCGATGCCGAGGCGCTTGGCCTCGTCGTCCAGCAGCTCGCGCTCGATGAGACCGTCGAGCGCGACCTTCTTCAGATTGAGCCGCCGCGACATGGCCTGGCTCCTGGACGGCATCAGGACGCGGTAGGCCGCGTAGAAGTCCTTCGGCTCGATGCAGCGCCCGCGCACGTGCGCGGCGCACGACTCGGTGAGCGAAGCCGTCTTGGATGTCGCGTTGGGACGGAATCCGATGACGAACACGAGGATCGTCGCGACGATGATGATTCCGTAGACGACGTTGGAGATGCCTTTTGACCGGAAAAAGTCCATGGCCGGGAGGGACGGGCCATATCACGGGGCCCCCCGCTAGTCGACCGACTCGGCCGCTGGGGCCCTAGGCTCTTTTCTCCAGCCCGAGCGCGAACTTGAGCTCCACGAGCGCGTCGTCCAGCTTGGGAGCCTGCTTGGCGTAGGTGATCTCGTAGAACGTATCGAGCGTCCGCTCGGCGTCCCCGGGGTCGGTCACCTTCGTGACGGCCGTGCTGATCTCGGCGAATCCGCCGGACACGATCTGCTCGCCGAGCTTGCGGACCCGGTCGAAGAGGTGTCCCTCGTCTTCGTTGGGAAAATCAGCCTTCTGGGCGCGCAGGACGACGCGAACCTCGAGCGCGTCGCCCACGCGGAGGCGAACCCCCGAGTCCATGATGAGGTTCTCGCGCGGCCGTTCGGCCAGCACGATTTCCTCGCCGCGCGTTCGGAAGACCTCGAACCCCGCATCGAGGAGCGCCTTCTTGATGCGCGACGCGGAGTTGGCAGAAGGGGTCTCGGGCAACGGCACCGCCAGGGAAAGCTTCGTCGGGAGGCGGTTTGCCGTCAAGGGCGTCCGTGCTGAGGTATGATAGCGACTGCGCGGAACCCGCGAGAACGACGTGAAGAACCGCCGTAGCCTCACCCCGTCAACCGGGACGCCTGCCGGCCCCGACGACGTCCACGCGACGCGCCGCGGCGGGGCTCGGCACGACGTGACGGCGAGGGTGTCGCTGAAGGCGAAGGACGGGGCGGTGCTCGAGGGGTGGGCGCTCAACGTCAGCCGCGGCGGGATACGCGTGATTCTCGAGGAGAAGGTGGACCTCGGTACGGAGTTCGAGGTCACGATGACGACGGGGTCGGACCCGTCGTCGCCGGTGATCGGGCGCGTCGTGTGGGTCCAGGAGGAACCGGACGGCGTGGTCGCGGGGATCGAGTTTCGCTGAGCGCCCAGCCTGCTAGCATGATCGACCATGCGGGCGGTCAGGGCGTGGTCCATCGTGCTCGCGATGGTTCCCTGCGCCTGCTCGTCGTCGAGCGGCGGCGCCGGCGCGTCCGGGGACGACGCTGGCAACGCGGGCGACGCCTCCACGGGTGATGCGCCGACCGGCGACGCCGGCGGGGGAGGGCCCGACGCCGACGCTTCGGGGACGAACGACTCCGGCGGCCCGCACGGTGAGGCGGGAGGAGGCGGCGACGGAGGGCTACCCGCGGGTTGGCTCTACACGAACGGCCCGAAGATCTACGTGTCCGACGGCTCCGGGGGCGGGAAGCCCTGGATGGGCCGCGGCGTGAACATCGATGACATCTTCTTCTGCGGGTACGACAACACGCTCTGGATGCCGACGCCCGACAAGACGCTCGAGACGGTCGTCTCGGGCCTCGTCAGCGCGTGGAAGCCGACCTTCGTGCGCATCTCGCTGTCGATGGACAGCTACCCGACCGTCGTGAGCTGGCTCACCAATGCGTCGCAATACGCGACGCCGATGACCGGGGTGATCGATGCCATCGGCGCCAACCCGGGCGTCTACGTGCTCGTGACGCTCCGGAGTGACGCTTCGATGATCGGGCAGGACACGGTCGACGGCGACCCGGAGGCCACCGGGGTCCCGTCGGATTCGACGACGACGCCCGACAAGACGAAGTTCCCGACGGGCACCGACGCGGTCTACCAGGCGCTCGTCGACACGTTCGGGTCCAAGAACTTCGTTCTCTTCGGCCTCACCAACGAGCCCGGAGGCAACAAGCAGTCGAACGCGACGCTCTCGGCGGCGATGAGCCACGCAGTGGGCGTCATCCGCGCCGAGGAGGACAAGATCGGCGTCCCGCACCACATCGTGTCGGTGCAGGGCAACGGCTGGACGAGCGACATCAGCTTCTACGCGCAGACCCCCCTGCAGTACCCGGACGTCGTCTATGAGGTGCACGGCTACCCGCCGGCCACGACCTCGTACACCTACTCGAACATCCCGGTCATCATCGGCGAGTACGGGAGCCTCACCGACAGCAACGCGTTCTACGCCGACGTGGAGTCCAAGCAGATCCCGAACCTGGCGTGGGACTTCGACTCCTACAGCAACTGCTCGCCCGACCTGCTGCAGGTGAACCAGAGCGACACCAACCTGATGCCGACGGCGTGGGGGACGACCGTCCAGACCTACCTCCTGGCCCACTGATGCCCCCTCGCCTCCACCTCGCCCTGGTCCTCGTCACAATCGGCTGTGTGCTCGCCGCGTGCAGCAGCGTCGCCAACCAAGGCAGCGCGGACGACGGCGGGGGCGATGCTCCGACCGAGGGCGGCGGCGACGACTCGGCGACCGAGACCGGCGCGCCGGACGGCTCCCTGGATGGCCGCGCCGATGCCGGTGGCGATGCGACGTCGATGGATTCGACGAGTGACGTGGACTCGGGCGGAGGCCCCGTCTATCCGGACGCCGGCGCCGACTGCGGCATCGGCGACGCCGGCGAGCCGCTCGATCTCGCGTGCACGGGGCTCTACTCGGACTGGGCGACGAAGACCGTGGCGTCGGGCAACCAGCCCTACGAGCCGGGCTGGATCCTCTGGGCGGACGGTGCGCTCAAGCAGCGCTGGATCGCGCTTCCGGCGGGCCAGAAGATCGACACGTCGTCGATGGACACGTGGACCTTCCCCGTGAACACGCGCATCTGGAAGGAGTTCAGCCTGGTGCTGCCCGACGGCGGCGCCCCCACGCGCATCGAGACGCGTCTGCTCTGGAAGCAAGGGCCGGGCAGCTGGTACCGCACGACCTACCGCTGGTCCGCCGACGGGCAGACGAGCGCCACGGAGCTCAGGAACGGCGAGACGAACGTCGCCGGGACCACGTACGAGGTCCCGAGCAGCTTCCTGTGCAACGACTGCCACAACGGCCGGCCCGACGGCGTGCTCGGGTTCGAGGCGGTGGCGCTCTCGTCCCCGGCTGCGACGGGGCTCACCATGTCGCAGCTCGTCGCCCAGAACCTCGTCACGACGCCGCCGAGCGGTGCGCTCGCGGTACCCGGCGACACGACCACGCAGGCCACCCTCGGATGGCTCCACATGAACTGCGGCGTCTCGTGCCACAACACCACGGGCGGTCTGGCGAGCGACACCGGGTTCCTCACGCGGCTGAACGTGGCGAGCCTCGGGAGCGTGCAGACGACCGACACGTACACGACGGGGTGGAACGTGCCGACGCAGACGTTCCAGATTCCCGACGCCGGCACGACCTACCGCTTCCACGCGTGCGACGTGCCCTCGAGCGCGGCGTACTACCGCGCGGATCATCGGACGGGCGTCAACGGCACCCAGATGGGAGTCCAGATGCCTCCCTACGTCACCCACGTGGTCGACGATGCCGACATGGCGACACTCGCGGCCTGGATTGACGAGGGCTGCGGCGACGCTGGCGGGGACTGAGCCAGCGGGGCATTGCGTCCCAACGCGGCCCCTGAGGCCCAATCCGCTGCAGGTGGCGCCGGGTCCGTGCTACTTCACGGAGACACATGGCCGGCCCGAAGAACCTGCTGCCCGACTGTGGCCTCTACCGCACCACCAAGCCGCTCCCCGAGCACGAGTCCGAGATCCCCGCGGGGGTTCTCGTGTACTTCCACAATCACTCGGACTCGGGGCTGCCCGTCGTCATCGCCCCGGAGCACAACGTGCTCAATCGGTGGCACTTCCACGGCACCGGGATCCCGTTCCGCGGCCTGTCCTGGGCCGACAGCCTCGTGAAGCTGCCGAACGAGGGGTTCTACATGCTGCGCAAGGCGCTCTCCTTCGAGGGCGGCGAGTGGCCCAAGAGCGCCCTGGTGCAGCTCGGGTACAACCGCAGCGGGGACCCCATCGTCTTCATCGGGCAGCAGCGCTCGCAGCTGCAGGAGAACGACCTCTTCTTCAGCGACCGCGGCGTGCCGCTGTCGCGCGAGCAGCTCTCCCTCCTCGAGCCCCTGCAGGTCTACGCGGAGCCCGCCGAGGAAGGCGCGCACACCACGGGCGTGCACTGAGCGAGACCAGAGCGGTCCGATGAGCGAGACGCGCACGCGGGTGCTTCACTGGTTCGTCTCCGGCGGGATCGCGAAGACCGCCGAGGGGGGACAGTTCACCATCGACGTGGACGCACTCGTCGTCGGGCGCGACCCCGGCGCCCACATCGTGGTCGCCGATCAGGAGGTGAGCGCGTTCCACTGCGAGCTGCGCGCGACGAGCGAGGGGGTCCTCGTGAAGGACCTCGGGAGCACCAACGGCACGTTCCTCGGGCCGGTGCGCGTCCACGAGGCCGTCGTGGCGACGCCGGCCGAGCTCACGGTGGGGCGTTCGCGGATCTTCCTCGAGCCGCAGGCCAAGCGCCGCGTCGAGGTGGGGTTCTCCGACCGGTTCGGGCCCCTCGTCGGCAACTCGCCGCGGATGCGGCGCGTGTTCGGGATCCTGGAGAAGGTGGCGAGCACGCCGCTGAGCGTCCTTATTCTCGGAGAAACCGGGACGGGCAAGGAGCTCGTGGCCAAGGCCATCCACGAGGCGAGCGAACGCAAGGGCGGCCCCTTCGTGGTGGTCGACTGCGGGAGCATCCCGCCGACGCTCGCCGAGAGCATCCTCTTCGGCCACGAGAAGGGCGCGTTCACGGGAGCCACCGAGAGGCGAAAGGGCGCGCTCGCCGAGGCCGACGGCGGGACGCTCTTCCTCGACGAGCTGGGCGAGCTGCCGCTGGAGCTGCAGCCGAAGCTCCTGCGCGCCCTGAGCGAGAAGCAGGTGAAGCGCGTCGGCGGCAACGCGTTCGAGCCGATCGAGGTCCGCGTGCTCGCGGCGACGCGGCGCGACCTCGGCGCCGAGATGAACGCGGGTCGCTTCCGGAGCGATCTTTTCTTCCGCATCGCGCAGGTGCGCGTCGAGCTGCCGTCGCTGAGGGAGCGCCTCAGCGATCTGCCGCTCCTCGTAGAGGACGTGTGCCAGCGTGTGGGGCGCCCGCAGCACGTGCAAACGGTGCTCTCGTGGATCGAGCAGCGCATGGGATCGCACGACTGGCCGGGCAACGTCCGCGAGCTCGTGAACGTCGCGAGCGTCGCGGCGACGCTGGCCGACGAGCCGGGCGCGATCGACGACGTGCTCACCCTGGCGCGTGACGAGGCGGCAGTCGAGATGCCGCGCATGAGCGGCGACGGCGCCGGCTTCAGCGACGCCAAGCGGACCGCCATCGCCGCGTTCGAGCGCGATTACTTCACGGGCCTCGCGAAGCGGTGCAAGGGCAACGTGAGCGAGATGGCCCGCCAGAGCGGGATGGAGCGCCACCACGTGCGCGCGTACCTGCGCAAGTACGGCATCGACAAGAACGCGGTCTGAGGACCCGCCGAAGGCGGGACGACTGTCCGAGGGACCGCCAAACGCTAGACTGGGCGCATGCGACGCACGCCCCTGTCCCGGGCCCTTATCGCAATCGCCTTCATCGCGTGCTCCAGCAGCAGCGGTGGCAGCGCGCCTCCGCCGGCGCTCGTGTTCCCGGCCATGGGATCGCTCTCCGCGGCGAGCGGAGCAAAGTCCTTCCGGTTCGGCGTGGCGACGGCGGCGACGCAAATCGAGGACCAGAACACGGCGACCGATTGGTACGTGTGGACCGAGCCCACGTCGCAGGGAGGGCAGGGCAAGGGAGCCGCCTTCGTGGGCGACGCGGTCATGGGGTACACGAAGGCGATCGACGACGTCGCGCTCCTGAAGCAGCTGGGCGTCGACTCCTACCGCTTCTCGATGGAGTGGGCGCGCATCGAGCCGAAGCAAGGGATGATCGACGAGACGGCGCTGCAGCATTACTCCGACCTGCTCGACGCGCTGAAGGCGGCGCACATCCGGCCGCTCGTGACGCTCCATCACTTCTCGAATCCCGCGTGGCTCGATGGGCCGGGGGATCCGGCGTGCGGCGCCAACGACCAGGTCCTCTGCGGCATCGGCTCGGCGCAGGGAGACGCCGCGGTGAAGGCCTTCGCCGCGCACGCGCAGCTCCTCGCGCAGCGCTTCGGGGACCGCGTCGACGAGTGGGGTACGGTCAACGAGCCGATCAACTACCTGATCGCGGCCTACGGCGTCTCGCAGTTCCCGCCGGGCAAGTACCTCGCGCTGTCGCAGTCGGACCTGCTCGGCAAGTTCGTCCCCGTCGTGCGCGACTACCTGCGCGCGCACGTGGCGATGTACCAGGCCCTCAAGCAATACGACACGGTGGACGCCGACGGCGACGGCGTCGCCGCGGACGTGGGGATGTCGCTCGCCACGCTCGAGTGGGTCGCCGCGTACCAGCACGAGCCGAGCACAGACCCGGCCGACGTCGCGGCGCAGCAGCGCATCACGGAGCTCTTCAATCACATGTGGGTCGACGCGCTCGAGAAGGGCGCGTTCGATCCGAATCTGGACCAGAGCT
>Ga0335069_10017059_pt1 | contig 10122 bp, 7 predicted proteins | sample Lox_Sample_11_FD_206714 | JGI IMG/M metagenome (GOLD analysis project Ga0335069, IMG submission 206714) | Soil microbial communities from Loxahatchee National Wildlife Refuge, Florida, United States - Lox_Sample_1.1 | ecosystem: Environmental > Terrestrial > Soil > Wetlands | place: USA: Florida...
CGACGCTGCTGGAGTGAACACCGCGACGGCCACTCCTCCCGAATTTGACCCAGCTGCGAGGTAGTGGTCTTTCGATCGGCCTGGGGGTCAGAACCCGCGCGGATTGCGGGCCTGGTACCTGGTGTGCAGGAGGTGGTGCGACTTCTCACCACACGGGACGCCGAGGAATTCCTCGTAGACGGTGCGCACCGCCGGATTCTTGTGCGCCTGCCGGATCGGCATGCCGCGATCCTCGGCGTACATGGCCTCGATACGGCGGCGTCGGGTCTCCTCATCGGTAGGTAGCGGTTGCCCTCCCCCGCCCACGCAGCCCCCGGGACACGCCATGACCTCGAGGAAGTGGACCTCCTCGCGAGCGGCGCGGATGCTCTCGAGGATCGTGCGCGCATTGGCCAGGCCGTGCACCGCACACAGCTTGATCTCGCGCTCGCCGATCAGCACGGAGCCCCGCTTGATCCCACCCGTGCCGCGCAGGACGGAATACTCCAGGCGTGGCTCGGTCTCCGGATCCATGACCGCCGCAACCGTCCGCAACGCGGCTTCCATCATCCCGCCAGTCACGCCGAACATCAGGCCGGCGCCGGTGGCGTCGCCCAGGATGGGATCGAAGGGCGACTCGGGCAGCGACGGGACGTCGATCTCGTGCAGGCGCAGCAGGTCGCCGAATTCGCGCGTGGTCAGCACGGCATCCATCTCGGGCGTGCCGTCCTCCAGCCGATGCTCGGGTCGCTGGATCTCGTACTTCTTGGCCGAGCAGGGCATGACGGACACGTTGAACAGGCGTCTGCGATCGATCTGCTTGCGCTCGGCGAAGAACGTCTTGGTCAACACCCCGACGATTTGTTGCGGCGACTTGGCCGACGACATGTTGGGGATGAGCTCGGGGAAGAAGTGCTCCATGAACTTCACCCAGCCGGGGGAGCAGCTGGTGATGAGGGGAAAAGGCCCGCCCTTTTTGATGCGATCGACCAGCTCGTAGCCTTCCTCCATGACCGCCATGTCGGCGCCGAAGTCGGTGTCGAACACGTAGTCGAAGCCAATGCGACGGAGCGCGGTCGGCAACTTGCGTGTCAACGACACACCCGGAGGCAGGCCGTACAGCTCGCCCACGGTGGCGCGCACCGACGGTGCGACCTGCACGGTGACGATCTTGTCGGGATCTTCGAGCGCCTCCGACACTTTGTCGATGTAGCTCTTGTCGCGGATGGCGGCCACCGGACACTTGAGCAGGCATTGGCCGCACAACACGCAGACGGTGTCGGCGAGGTCTCGGTCGAAAGGCGGCAGCACGGTGGTCGAAAAACCGCGATTGACGAAGTCGAGCGCATACACCCCTTGCACTTCCTTGCACACCTTCACGCACTTTCCGCACAGAATGCAGTAATCGGGGTGGCGGGTGATGGCGACCGACGAGGCATCGACAGGACTGCGGCGCTTCTCGCCCTCGTAGCGAATCTTGTCGATGGAATACTCGCGGCAGGCAGACTGCAGGCTGCAGCGCTCGTTGCGGATGCAGGTCTGACAGGCGCGCGGGTGGTTGGCCAGGATCAGCTCGATGATGGTTCGGCGCGCATCACGCAGCTCGCGGGTGTTGGTCCGCACCACCATGCCCTCTTGGGCCGGGTACGAGCACGCGGGCTCTAGCCGAGTCGAGCCGCCCGGGCCGGCCACCTCGACGACACACATCCGGCATGCGCCCGACACGGAAAGCTGCTTATCGTAACACAGGGTCGGGATACGAATGGAGAGGGCATGCGCGGCCTCGAGCAGCGTGGAACCGGCGGCGACACGCACCGGCAAGCCGTTGATGGTCAGATTGATGGAGGTTTCGGACATTGTGATACTCCCTCGGCTCTAGGTGCGCGCCACGGCGCCGAACGGACAGACCCGGTGGCATTCGCCGCACTTCGTGCAGCGGGTGTTGTCGATGGAGTACAGCTTGCCTTTCTCGCCCGTGATGCAGGGGACGGGACAAGCGCGCTCGCACAAGCCGCAGCCGCGGCAGTTGTCGAGAATGTGGTAGGTGAGCAGCGAGCGGCACACGCCGGCCAGGCAGCGGTTGTCGCGGATGTGCGACAGGTATTCGTCCTCGAAGTAGCGCAGGGTCGACACAACCGGGCTGGGCGCCGAGGCTCCCAGGCCGCACGCTGACGTGCGCGCGATGACGTGAGCCAGGTGGCGCAGCTCGTCCAGATCGGCCATCTTGCCCTTGCCGTCGGTGATGCGCTCGAGGATCTCCAGCATGCGCTTCGTACCCTCGCGGCACGGGATGCACTTGCCGCACGATTCGTGCTGGGTGAAGGTCAAGAAGAACTTGGCGAAATTCACCATGCAGGTGGCTGAATCGGTCACGACCAAACCGCCCGAGCCCATCATGCCGCCCAGCCGGCGCAGGCTTTCGTAGTCGACGGTGGCGTCCATTCGGTCCGCCGGGATACAGCCACCCGACGGCCCGCCGGTCTGGGCGCCCTTGATGGTCGAGCCTGTCGGCGCCCCGCCCCCGATCTCGTGCAGCAGTTCCTTGAGCGTGATGCCCATCGGCACCTCGACCAAGCCGGTGTTCTTGATCTTGCCCGAAAGCGAGAAGATCTTGGTACCCGCGTTGCTCTCCGTGCCCACGCCGCGGAACCAGTCGACGCCCTTGGCTACAATGAGCGGAACGTTGGCGAAGGTTTCGACGTTGTTGACGCAAGTCGGGTGTCGGGCGAAGCCGTGCTGGGCCGGATAGGGCGGCTTGTTACGGGCCATCCCGCGCTTGCCCTCGATGCTCGAAATCATGGCGGTCTCCTCACCGCAAACGAAGGCGCCCGCGCCCTGCACGATCTCGATGCTCAGGCTCTTGCCCGTGCCCAGGATGTTGGGCCCGACCAGGCCGTAAAGCCGCGCCTGGGCCAACGCGACCTCGAGACGCCGGATCGCGAGCGGGTACTCGGCACGGCAGTAGACGAAGGCATGCTCGGCGCCAATGGCATGGGCAGCGATCAGCATGCCCTCCAGCACGCGGTGTGGATCGCCCTCGAGCAAGCTGCGATCCATGAAAGCGCCGGGATCGCCCTCGTCGGCGTTGCACACGAGATGGCGGGGGGTCTCGCTTTGCGCGCGGGTTATGGCCCATTTCTTACCGGTGGGGAAACCGCCGCCGCCGCGACCGCGCAGCCCGGCCGCGGTGATTTGGGCGATGACCTGCTCTGGCGTCATCTCCTTGAGCGCCTGGTAAAGCGCCTTGTAGCCGCCGCGCGCGATGTACTCGTCGATGTTCTCGGGATCGATCTTGCCGGTGTTGGAAAGCACGCGGCGTACCTGCTTGTTGTAGAAGGGGATCGACGCCTCGGTCACGTGGCCAGGGGCATAGAGCAAGCGCTCGACGATCTCGCCGCCCACGATGTGCTTGTCGATGATCTCGGCTACGTCGGCAGCCTTGACCCGGCAGTAGAACGCCTCAAGCGGGAAAATCTGCACGATGGGGCCGACCTCGCACAGTCCCTGGCAGCCTGTCTCGACCAAGTCGACCTTGCCGGAAAGACCACGCTTCTTCAGCTCGGCCAGGAATGTCTTGTACACGCCAGGCTCGTCGCTGGCGTCGCAGGTCAGACCCTTGCATAGCAGGGCGGTGGCCATGCACTCGGGCGCATTGTGCTCGGCGCGCTGGCGAAGCTCTTCACGGAAGGCACGACAGTGCTCGTCCTCGTGGCAGGACACGCCCTCCAGCCGGCACAGCAGGAAATTGGGGCATGGTGTGCCCGGCCGTGTCTGGCACTTGTCGCAGCAACGCTCGAGGAAGGTGCGCCCGGGTGGCACCTCCAGCACGGTGGGTTTGCGGACCCGCGCCGCCTTGGGCGCGACCAGCAGCTTGCGCGCCAACTTGCCGACCGTCTTGGCCGTCATGCGACCGTGCACCTCGCCGTCGACCACGATGGCCGGCGCCACGCCGCACGCACCGACGCAATTGACCTTCTCGAGGCTGACTCTACCGTCGGGCGTGGTATCACCCGGCTGGATGCCGAGCACGGCCACCAGCTCGCCCACCAGGTCGTCCGCGCCCTTCACGTTGCAGGCGGTGCCGTTACATACCTGGATGACGTGCTCGCCTTGCGGTTTAAGGCGGAACTGCGAATAGAAAGTGGCGACGCCGTACACGCGCGCCTCGGAGATGCGCATGGTATCGGCGATGAGGTCGAGCGCCTCCATCGGCAGGTAGCCGTAGATATCCTGGGCACGCTGCAAGACCGCGATCAGGTTACGCGGCTTGAGCTCCGGCCAAGCCGCGAGCAGGTCGCGCAGGGGTTGCAGATCGACGGTCGAGGGCGCAGCGGTGGCCTGTGGCATGTCTTCACCCGGTCGTGGAGGGGCGTCCAGCGTTTAGCTCAGCCAGCGTACCACCGCAAGTCGGCAGCAGTCGTGCCGGTCGAATCCGTCCATCTTGCGACCCATAAGTCCAAATCGAGGGCATCGGAACCCTTTCAGGGTTCCCATCTCCAAGCGGTGGTCCGTGGGCCGGAACCAGGGACGGCTCTTCCGTGGGCTGTGCATCTCCAAGACGCTATCCGCGAGGCGTGTTTTCCGACGGTGACGGCGATGAGCAACCAGTTGGCCGGCGCGGTTCGCCATCATGCATGATCACGGGATGGGCTTCTTGGTTCGCAGCCCCTTTGAAGCGCTGCGCTCCGCCTTCCGCACCCACGCGGACCTGGTACTCGAGAACCTCGCTCCCCGCGTTGTCGCCGAGCCCAGCTGCGAATCACGACATTCCAGACACTTCGTCGTGCAGATGCAACATGCGCGAATTTGCAGAGGGATCGGGCTTGGACCGACGGCGGACAAGCTGCGCAAGACAGCCGTCGGTTGCTGGCATTGGCGCCCCCGGTGGGAAGTCTGAGCCAGCAAGTCCATCACGGACAGGTGCTGTTCAATTGCGGGGAGAGGCCGGCGACGTTGCTTTGGTAGTTGGACGGCGCGCCGCTCACATTGATGCCGATGACACCGTCCGAGATGCGCGCGTTGATCGTGGCAGCCGACTGATTCGACCAGGTATCGGCGGCTTGGGATGCCCCCGCGCTCTCGTCGACCAGGATTTTCAAGCCGGTCAAACTGCGCAGGTACGCGTACGTGGAGGTCTTTCCGTTGTAGCTCGAGGCGTTCGTACCCGCAGCCATGAATCCGTTGTTGTTGCCAACGCCCGTGGTCCAGGCGAGATCGAGGTTGGCCTGTTTCATCGCGTTCCAGAACGACTTGGTCACGTCGTCCGCGTTCCAGGGCGAGTGGTCCATCGCGACGACGGCGTTGGGCATGTTGGTTTTGATGGCTGTCGTGATCAGAGCAGCGAGCTGCCCAAGTTGCTGGTAGCTAAGCGGCTGGGTCTGAGTGGAGGCGGAATACTGGACGTAATCACCCTCCAGCAGCCAAATCAGTGGCTTGCTCGGCCACGCGGCGTGGCTCTGTTTCGCATAGTAGGCGTAGGCTTGAACGATCTTGTTCTGCTCGCAGATTTGGCCCGACGGGCAGCCTGAATTCGCCGCCCCGAGGATCAGGGTCCCGGCGCCGGTCGTCAGGTTTGGCCCGCTGCTTTGATTGCCGTCCGGAAGCCCGTTCACGTGCCCGTAGAACCCGATGACATAGGCATAGTAGGCAGGGACGAGGTTGGTCGAGGAAAGCTGCTGAAGCCAGCTGCACGTCTCGCATGAAGACACGCTGCCATCTGCCTTGATGGACTGCCCCATCCAATTGGTCACCCACTGCAGCCAACTGGAAGTGGCAGGGCTCGGCTCGCCCCAGGCGAACTTGCACCCGAAGGGATTCCCGCTGAGCGCCCCGCCGCCCGCGCCTGTGTTGCCGCCGTTACCGCCGACTCCACCGGTGGAAGTTACCCCGCCCGTTGTCACGGTACTGCCCCTGGCCGATGTCCCGCCCGAGCCGGCGCTGCCACCAGCAGCGCCTGATCCACTGATGCCGCCAGTACTCGCTCGCCCCCCCGTCCCACCCGCGCCGCCCCCCGTTTGCGAGGACCCCGCATCGCCCTTGCTTCCACCAGTCTGAAGCGCGGTCGATGTGCCCCCGCCTCCCATGCCGCCGGTGGAAATCGATCCGCCCGTGCCTGGCCGGCCACCCAGCGAGCCGCCGGCTCCCCCCGAGTTGGTCGCACTCATTGTGCTTGCCCCGGTGCCTTGGGCACCGCCCGCGGACCGACCTCCGCTCGAAGCACCGCCCGCCCCGCCAGTCTGTGTTCCGGGGGTTGCCGGGGTGCTTCCACACCCCCCTAGCAGCAGAACACTCGAGGCTGCAGCGAGAGTCAGCAACAACTTCTTCATGGCGGAAATCCATCCCTGGTCATCGGGGGGTCCACTCATCCATGTGAGGAGACGCCGTGGACCTTCAATGGAAAGACCAGAGATGCACGCATTAAGTACAACCCGTCACTCTTTGGACTGGGAAGGGATGCCACCATTCCCGACGTGCGTAGAGCTCCAGCTAGCCGGTCCGAGTACTCAAGGCCCCGGCCGGTTGCTTCTAGTTGGCCGCGTCAGTGCGCCAGATTCCCGCATCGTCGATATAGAGGTCAGCCGGCTGCGGCATTTGGCCTGCCGCGCTCCCCACCGACCACGCCATCCAGGCGCTTGGCACAGTCGAGACCGCGCGCTGATCGATGAACAGCGCGTCGTCTATCCAGAAAGACACCCGGCCAGTGAGGTCGGTCGCTTGGCGCACGAAGGCCTGGACGCGAAACCAGCGACCGATGGGTGCCATCACCGGGTTGCCAGGCTTCAATTCTCGGCTGCCGACGTCGTCATATACGTACCAGACCAGCTCGCCGGTGGACCCATGGCGTAGGTCCAGGCTCCATATCGCCATGCCGGTATTGGCGTTGGTCGGATCGCTGCGGCCCGAGAATTCGAAGACGTTCCAATACTGCCCCACGGCATATTGCGTGGGGATGTAGAACCAAACACTGTAATAGGCTTCCACGGGCAGGTTGTCCTGCAGGTAGAGCCGAGCGTAGGACGGGTTGCCGGTATTGGTGGAAGATCTCGCGGCGTAGTGGCCGCTGTGCACCGGACTCTCTACGATGGCGAGCATGCCATCTCTGGATACGTTGGTGCCGATGGTTCCGCTTTGCTGCCACTGCGAGAAGTCGCCGGTCTCGTAGTCCGCTTGCCACCACGGAGGTTCACTGCCCAGGAAGGCGTGGTCACTGCATCCGACCGTGAACGGCATCACGGCCGCCAGACCGGCGATGGCAAACCGGGACTTCACGGTCGTTGAGGATCCGCTGCCCCGCGCGCCAGGCGGACAAATCGGCCCGCAGGAAAACGTGTCAGATATTGCTCGGCCAGGCTGGCGGCAGCTCGTCGATCACCGCGCGCCAAGCCGGCTTCGATGGCAATGGCCAGGGCTTCCTGCGCGAGGACACCTTGGGGGAAACGATCGAGATAGCGAGCGAGGAGCATGCCCGCCCGGGTCGGGTCATGCTCGCGGCGAAGCGCGCGCAGGCCGGCCAGCACCAACGCCGCTTCTTCGGGTGGGGCAGCGGCAACGCGGGCCTCGGTTCCCTCCAGAAGCGCGACCGTCGGCGCCGCGGATTCGGGATGCGGGTCTTCGGCTGCGGCGCGACTCACCTCGCGCTTTTGCCGCCGGGCCGCAACCCGAGCCAACGAGAGATCGGGGCGAGGCGCGGTCCGCAGCTCTGCGAGCGGCAGTGTCAGTGGATCGGGTACCGCCCGAGCCGGCGGCTCCTGGGTCGTTGGCTGGCTCGGCAGCGGCGCGGACGCGCGAAGCGCCTCCTCGGCTTGCGTGGGCGAGGTGAGCGTGGGAGGCAAGAGCGACGAGGGGGCAGCCGGCTCGCGCGCGGCCGAGCGCGCGTACATGGCGAGCGCCGCACCCAGGATGGCCATGGTGAGCCCTGGCACCAAGGCCACGGCGCCGACGCGTATGACCCTCGGCCCGAACCGGCGCTGCGCACCGAGACCCGTGTACAGGCGCCGCTGGAACGCCCGCGATGGCGTCGCGGGCTCGAGCATGCGCAAGAGCCGCGCCGCCTCGGCTTCGTCGGGGCTAGCAAACTCGTTCATATCCCGAAGTCGCTCGATCATGCGTTCCCCGTTTCCCATTGCTGCCGCTTGCGCGTGGCCGCCACCATGGCCAGCAAGTCCTTGCGCGCGTGATGGAGGCGCGTCCAGACCGTCTTGATCGGTATACCCTGAAGCGCCGCGATCTCATGCCCGCTGTAGCCTTCGACCTCGAACAAGATCAGGGTCTCGCGGCGCTTCGCACTCATGCGCGCGAGCATGTGGGTAAGCGCGCGCCGGTCTTCCTTCTCTTCGAGAGTAACCGCCGGCGTGCCGCCCACCACCAGGGATTCGGCGGCTTCCCGGCTCGGCTCACGCGCAAAGAGATGCTTGAACCAGGCCAGGCGCCGGTAGTTGCGCGCGGTGAGATCGGCTATACGATACAGCCAACCTGCCAGGTTGTCGCCGCGGAAGCCGCGCCACTTGCGCTGAACGACCAGGAACACCTCCTGAGCCGCATCCTCCATGTCCGTGGGAGGTACGTTCAGCGCCCGCATCCAGCCCACGACGTGCCGGAAATAGGCGTCATAGATGCGTTCGAACGAAAGCGGCTGTGACAACGCGGAGAAGCGAGGCTCCCCGGCCGGCCTCGCTCTCGCTGCGTCAACTCGGATCGTGGTCTGGCTGGCCACGTCTATAGTATGTCACCTATGGGGTGGAACCTTCTACCTCTCATGGCTATAGGTCGAACGCGCCGCCCAGAACCAATCCAAGCCAAAGTCGCGGCATCTGGCCGATCGACCCGCTCGGGTCGACCGTCAGATCGATCCGGCGAGCGCCCAACTCAGCTTGCAGACCGAAATAGGGCGCGACCCGAGGACCGCGCAGCCGGGCGAGGAGCGCGGCGCGCGCCCCGGCGTCGACGTGGGTCGAGGTGCTGTTTTCGTACAGACCGGTGCCCCGCACGCGCAACAGCGCAAGGTAGGGGCCGATCTCCGCGGCCAAGGCGAGTCGCTCCAACTGCCACCCCATTCGAGCCGAGACATCGAAGGCCGCGCGAACGATAGACGCGCCGTATTTGCCAACATCCAACCGGAAGAAAGACACCGTCTCGGCCCCCAGCGCAAGACCGAGCCGCTCGCCGGACAGGCTGGCGCGCGCCTGCCCGCCCAAACCCAGGGGCGTGTTTCCGCTCGTCGTGCCGGTGGCCAAAGCGAACAGCGGCGCGATCTCCAGGGAAAAGCATCGGGCTCCATGCGGCGAGGCCGTCTGCCGAGCGGTGGGTTGGGCGTTGATTCCGACCCGGTCAGCGTCGAGGGGTTCGAGCACCAAGGCCGCGAACACGATGGCGACCCTTGCTCGTTCTTGGCAGTCGCGGGCCGGATCGGAATAGGTCGCCGCCCGGCCTCGCACCTCGATGTCCCAGGTCGTGCCATGGTCGCGTAGCTCGATCCCCGCTCCCGGAGTGTCGCCGAGCTTCGTGGTCAGGACCTGGCCCAGCCCGGCCGCCACGTCGTCGAGCCGCGGGCAATCACTCGCGGGCAGGTCGTCGTTGGCCTGGCTGGTCCGCGCCCACAGCCCGGTAGCCAGGGTGAGGCAAGCCAAGAGCCCGCGCAGCAGGTTGTCGAAGGACAGGCGTGCCATGGCAGCGGGCGGCAAGTGTACCACCACGGTCTCTTGTGCACAGGCGAGAACGTCGCCCAGGTCTGCCCACTTTTCCTGCTGCGCACTCGGGAGCGGCTCAGGTCGACAGCCATGCCCATGATTTGGCTGCCAGAGGAGAGTGGGCAGAGGCTATGCCAGATGCGCTGGGCGGCGTGTCGAACCCGACCTGCGACTCGAGAGAGGAGAAGTGACGCCATTCCTCTCTTCAACCACGGGAGAGTGCGACCGGTCGAGCCGCCTTTGGGCCCCGATTTCAGCTGTCATTTCGCGCGGATGCGATCTGTAGCCATCATGACGGTGCGGATGCTCGGCGTCGGATAGAGGTCGCCAGGCCTAAAACGCCGTCCTCGCACCCCGTTCTTGAATGGGAGTTTGCGTCTCCCGCTCCCGTGGCACTTCTCCATGAAATGAAACTCCGCCTCGCGAAGGCGAGCGTGGCCATTGAAGAGGTTGTCCC
>Ga0335069_10017060_pt1 | contig 10121 bp, 9 predicted proteins | sample Lox_Sample_11_FD_206714 | JGI IMG/M metagenome (GOLD analysis project Ga0335069, IMG submission 206714) | Soil microbial communities from Loxahatchee National Wildlife Refuge, Florida, United States - Lox_Sample_1.1 | ecosystem: Environmental > Terrestrial > Soil > Wetlands | place: USA: Florida...
TGAGGCGGTGATCGTGAGCGCGGTCAATCTGCTGTTCAGCGTCGGACTCTCGGGCGCGCTGTTCGCGTTCATCTTCAAGGTGCTGCCCACCCTGAGCCTATCCTGGCGCAACGTGCTGCCGGGCGCGGTGCTGACCGCCGTCCTCTTCGTGCTCGGCAAGTTCGCGATCGGCTTCTATCTCGGCCGCAGCAACATCGCATCCAGCTATGGCGCTGCTGCCTCGGTCATCACCCTGATGCTCTGGGTCTATTACTCGGCACAGATCCTGCTGTTCGGCGCCGAGTTCACCAAGGCCTATGCCGGCGACGGCCAGCAGCAGCGAACGGGACGGAAGCGGCCGCGGTAGCTAGTTGCTGCTGCTTCCGCCCGCTGCTCCGCCACCACCAACTCGGCTGGCCGATCCACCCATACCGCCACTGCTGGCGCCGCCGACTCCGGTGCCGCCGACACCTGTTCCGCCAACGCCCGTCCCGGTATTCGTGCCCATGCCCGGCGTTCCGTTGGGGATGATCGTGGGGGTCGCGGTCGGATTGGGCGTCGCACCCTGCAACGTGCTCGGCGTGCCGGTGGTGCTGGGCGCCGCTCCGTTTGGGATCGTCGCGGCGTTGGGATTGGGCACGTTCGGAATGATCGTCGGATTGGCGTTGTTCGGGATCACCGTGGCGTTGGGATTGGCCGCGTTCGGGTTCGCGCTGTTGGGGATGACGGTCTGCGCATTCCCAGTCCCGCTGCCGACCGCGCCGGCGCTGGACGGGGCGCCGGGGGTGGTCATGGTCGCGCCCTGCTGCTGCATCCGGCGCGCCTGGGCGAGGCAGGCGTCCCGCTCGGTCCAGAGGAGCCCCATGCAATTGGTGCCGGGCGGGAAGGGCGTGTTCTGGGCCGCCGCGCTGCCGGTCGGAACCGGGAGTGAAAGCGCTGCTGCGGCGAGGGCGGCAGCCATATTCCAGCGGGGGGACCGGGCGGTCAATGTATCGGTCATGGGATTCTCCTGCCTTTTCCCCGGTCAACCGGGGGTCGGTGATGGGGTTCCGCATCCCCGGGGCAGGTGGCGGTGCGGGCGGTGTTCCGTCGGCTTCGCTGATTTGCTAAGGAATCCGCCTCACTCCGCTTTCGTCCGATCCCGTAACCCTCCCGCTGAAGGACGTTTCCATGACCAAACGCCTCGACCAGAAGCTGGCCCGCATCCGCGCCGGCAAGTACAAGCCGACGGACTTCATCATCGCCGACGCCAAGGACGGCGACATGGGGCCGAGCCTCACCTCTTGCGGACCGAAGCGCGAAAAGGACGGAAGCTGGAAGCGCTACCGCACCCGCACCGAGTTCCTGGACGAGATCCGCGCGCTGGTACGACAGAATGTCCTCGACATCATGTTGGTCTCCGCCTCCAACCTGGAACTCCTCAACAAGGACAAGCTGTTCGCCAAGAGCGCGGTGCAGCCGGCGATCCGCGCCAACGACACGACCTGCATCTGGCGCATGCGCGGCGCCACCTATCATGACGCGCCCTCGCGGCCGTTCCGCAGCGCCGCATTGCCGCGCGTCATGTATGGCACCGCCAAAGCACCGGCCAAGAAGGGCGCGATCAAGGGGGCTGATTTCGGCCTCTATTCGATGACCTTCAACAACGACATCGAGGCGGACATACGCTCGCTGGAGGCCTTCGCCGACTTCCGCGCCGAGGCTTCGGCGCTCGGCTTCCGCTATTTCCTCGAGGTCTTCAATCCGAACGTCGATACCCGTATCGATCCGAAGGTGCTGCCGCATTACATCAACGATTCGATCCTCCGCTGCCTCGCCGGCGTTACCCTGGCGGAGCGGCCGCTCTTTCTGAAGATCGCCTACAACGGACCGAAGGCGCTGGAAGAGCTCGCCTCGTTCGATCCCAGCCTGGTCGTGGGCGTGCTCGGCGGCGGCGCCGGCACCACCCGCGACGCCTTCGAGCTCATCCACCAGGCGGAGAAGTACGGCGCACGCGTGGCCCTGTTCGGCCGCAAGATCAATCTCGCGGAATCCCAGCTCGAGATGGTGGCGATGCTGCGCCGGGTCGCTTCCGGCGAAATCGCACCCAAGGAGGCCGTGAAGGCCTATCACGGACAGTTGAAGAAGCTCGGCATCGCGCCGGCCCGGTCGCTGGAAGACGATTCGGCGGTGACCGAGACGGTGCTGAAGGAGGCGGCGGCGTGATCGCTTCCGATGGCCGCCGGGGGTTCATCACCGCCGGCACTTGGTGCGTCGACCGCAACAAGCTGATCGAGTTCTGGCCCGAGGAGGACTCGATCTGCAATATCCTGAGCGAGGAGCGGCGCAACGGCGGCTCCGGCAGCAACCTCGCCATCGACATGAAGAAGCTCGACCCCTCGATGCCGGTCGAGACCATCGGCCTGGTCGGCGACGACGATGACGGCCGGTTCCTGATCGCCGAGGCCGACGCCTACGGCATCGGGCGCAGCCGCCTCGCCGTCAGCAACGCGGCGCCGACGCACTACACGGAATGCTTCGGCTCCAAGCGTACCGGGCGCCGCACGCATATGTCCTTCGGCGGCGTCGGCGCCTTGCTCTCGCCGGATCATTTCGACTTCTCCGGCAGCAGCGCCCGGATCCTCCATCTCGGCCTGCCCGGCGAGCACAAGACCATGGACGGCCCCTGGCAAGGCGAGCCCAACGGCTGGGTCGCGGTGCTGAAGAAGGCGCGGGCGGCGGGTCTCATGACCAACCTCGAGCTGGTCAGCGTCACGGCGGAGAAGATCGCGGCACTGGTGCGACCCTGCCTGCCGCTGCTCGACCTCCTGGTCGTCAACGATCACGAGATCGGCGCCATCGCCGGCGAGAAGACGGTGACGCCGCAAGGCGCCGATCCCGAAGCCTGTCTCCGTGCCGCGCGCCGCGTCCTCGCCGAAGGCGCGATGCAAATCGTCGTCGTGCACTTTCCGCGCGGCGCATTGGCGCTGACGCGCGCGGGCGAGCCCGCGCGCAAGCCGTCGTTCCGCGTGCCGGCTTCCGAGATCGTCGGTGCCAACGGCGCCGGCGATGCGTTTGCCGCAGGCTTTCTCTACGGCTTCCACGAAGGCTGGACCCTGGAGCAGTCGTTGGCGCTGGGGCATGCTGCCGCCGGTGCTTCGTTGCGCGGGATTTCGACCACCGGGACCGTTGAAACCTGGCAGCGATGCCTGGAGCTCGCGACGGCATGGGGGCCGGGCGAGCCGATCTAGTAGGTTCAGGAAGCCGGGAACATTTGCCCGAACCTCGGCTTCCTTCCCGGATGCCGGCGGGTCGGAAAGTGTTAACGCTCCGCTATCCACGGGGGTCGGTTCCTGCTAGAACCGCTGCAGAGTCATTCCGGGAGGGCCGCGCAGGGGGGCGGATTCCTTCGCCGCGAAAGGAAATCAGGAACTTGCCCGTTACTCGCTCCGCCCGGTCGCTGAAGACCCGCCTCTGCCACACCATCCTCCGCCCGCTGATCCTCGCCTTGTTGCCCGCGGCGCTCGCGGCCTGCCAGGCCGGGCATCCGGCGATCGCCGAAGGGGTCGGTCCGATCGACGCTCACCAATGGTCGGCGGCCGGCCTCTATCTTGCCGGCCAGCACGCGGTCGAATCCGGCGACATGAAGACGGCGGCCGATCTGCTGCCGCTGGCGCTCGAAGCCGATCCCACCAATGAGGCGCTGGCCCAGCAGGCATTGATCGCGCTCATCAGCGACGGGCGCTTCGATCCCGCGATCGCGCTGGCGAAGCAGACCATTGCCAACGATCCCAAGGCGCCGCTGGCCGCCATCATGCTCGCCTGCGACGCGATTCATCGCGAGAAGCCCGCCGAGGCGCGGAAGCTGTTGGGCGCCATGGGCGACGACGCCGTGGGTAAGATCGCCCAGCCGCTGATCCTCGCCTGGCTCACCTTGGAGGAGCAGGGGCTCGATCAGGCCGAAGCGGCGATGAAGCCGATCACCGCCGTCGACGGCTTGAAGCCGCTGGTCGAATCCCATCTCGGGATGATGGAGGAGATGTCCGGCAAGCCCGATGCGGCGGAGAAACGCTTCGCCGGCCTGATCGCCGACGATCACGTGACCTCCCATGTGATCGAGGTCTACCTCGATCTCCTGCATCGGCAGGGCAAGGACCAGGAGGCGCAGAAGGTGCTGGCGGATTTCCGCGGCACCTCCAACGAGGTGACGGCGGCGATGGCGGACGTGCTCGCCGAGCGGCTGAAGCAGCCGGCGCCGAAGCAGCCGTTGGTCGACACCCCGGCCAAGGGCGTCGCAGAGGTGCTGTTCGACATCGGCGGGCTGCTGCGCTCCGACAAGCTCAACGGCCAGTCGATCCTGTTCAGCCGGCTCGCCCTGTTCCTCAACCCGAAGCTCGACATCGCGAAGCTCCTGGTCGGCAACCTGCTGCAGGACGGCCAGCACCTGGAATCGGCGATCGAGATCTATCGGGCGATCCCGACGGATTCGCCCTATCGCTGGAGTGCGCAGCTCGCGATCGCGGATTGCCTGCGCGATCTCGACAAGACCGACGACGCGCTGAAGCAGCTGCAGGATCTGGTCGCTGCCACGCCGAACCGCTCCGATGCCGCGATCGCGCTCGGCGACCTCTACCGCAAGGAAAAGCGTTTCGGCGATGCGGCCGGGGCCTATACCACGGCGATCGAGCGGATCGGCAAGCCGGGACCGAACGACTGGTCGGTCTACTATTTCCGCGGCACGGCCTATGAGCGGGACAATCAATGGGACAAGGCCGAGCCCGACTTCCTGAAGGCGCTCGAGCTCTCGCCGGACCAGCCCTATGTCCTCAACTATCTCGCCTATACCTGGGTGGAGAAGCGTGAGCATCTCGACCAGGCGCTGAAGATGCTGGAGAAGGCGGTCGAGCAGCGGCCGGAGGAAGGCTTCATCGTCGATAGCCTGGGCTGGGCCTACTATCAGCTCGGCAACTACGACAAGGCGGTCGGCTATCTGGAACGCGCGGTCGAGCTGCAGCCGACCGATCCCGTTCTCAACGACCACCTGGGCGATGCTTATTGGCATGTCGGCCGCAAGGCCGAGGCGAAGTTCCAGTGGAACCGGGCGCTCAATTTCAAGCCGGACCCGGACCAGGTCGCCCCGATCGAAGGCAAGATCCGCAACGGCCTGCAGACCTGATCGCGGTATCGGAAAGGCCGAAATCCGGCTAAGAGCCGGCTAATAGAGATTGAGCCGTCTGACCTCTGATTCCCGATCCCTGCAATGCTCGCCCGCGCCAAAATCAATCTCTATCTGCATGTCGTCGGCCGGCGCGCGGACGGCTATCACCTGCTCGACAGCCTGATCGTCTTCGCCGAGACCGGGGATAAGATCGCCGCGGCGCCCGCCGCCGAGCTCTCGCTGAAGATCGACGGCCCGTTCGCCGGCAAGCTCGTCGCCGACGCCGACAACCTGGTGCTGCGCGCCGCGCGCGGGCTGCAGGAGCTCACCGGCACCAAGGCGGGCGCCGCCATCACACTTACCAAGAACCTGCCGGTCGCGTCGGGGATCGGCGGTGGCTCGGCCGACGCCGCGACGACTTTGCAGGCGCTGGCCGCCCTTTGGAAGGTGATACCGGATCAAGACGCGCTGGCGAAGCTGGCGCTTGGTCTTGGCGCCGACGTACCGGTCTGTCTCGCAGGGCGGCCGAGCTTCATCGGCGGCATCGGCGAGGAGATCATGCCGGTGGGTAAGTTGCCGGCCGCTCATCTGCTGCTGGTCAATCCCGGCATCGCGACGCCGACGCCGGCAGTGTTCAAGACGCGGACCGGCGGCTTCTCGCCGGCGGCCCGCTGGTCCGAGCCCCCGCGGGATGCGGCCGCCCTCGCGCATGCGCTCGGCGAGCGGCGCAACGACCTGACCGAGGCGGCAATCCGAGTGACGCCCGCTATCCGTGATGTGCTGGCGGCGATCGCGGCGACCCGCCACGTCCTCCTGACAAGGCTCTCCGGCAGCGGCGCCACCTGCTTTGGCCTTTATGCAACGGCAGAGGCCGCGGCCGTGGCGCGTGATGCGGTCCGCGCGGCGCATCACGGATGGTGGGCGGTCGCAGCGCCGATCGCGAAATGAATCCGGGCGGACACCAATCCCGACTGGTCGGCACCGCGGGCCTCGTCCTGCTGGCGATGCTCTGGGGCACCATGGTGCCGACCATCACGCATCTGCTGAAGACCTGGGATCCCCTGTTCCTGGCGGCCCTGCGCTATCTCGGCGGCGGCCCGGCGCTGCTGCCGGTGTTGTGGTTGATGGGGCAGGGGAATGCCGCACCGGCGCGGCCGACGAAAGCCTCGCCGGCGCGGATCGCCTTGCTCGGTGCGATCGGGATCGGCGGATATGCCGGGCTCTACACGCTCGGTGTCGCTCATGCCAATGCGGTGACCGCCTCGATCCTCAGCGCTGCCAGCCCGGCGGTCGCCACGGTGACAGACCGCGTGATCTTCGGACGGCGCCTCGACCGCCGCATGATCCCAGGCCTCGTCCTCGCCATGTGCGGCTGCGTGCTGGCGACGGTGGACTTCGCCCGGGCCGGCAGCCCGTTCGATTTGCGGGGCGGCGAGATCCTGATCCTCGCCGCCTTTGCCTGCTGGTCCTGGTATTCGACCGCGGCACAGCGCTGGCTCGAAGGTTGGTCGCAGCTCCGGATCTCCAGTGTCACCATGACGGTCGGCGGCGTCGCGCTCACCATCGCCTACCTGGCCGCAGCCGGATTCGGCGGCGCCGTCTTCCCGCCGTCGATGCCCGCCACGGCGACCGACTGGCTGCTGCTCTTCTGGCTGGTGCTGGCGCTGGTTGCGTTCGGCGTACTGCTCTGGAACTTTGGTGTGAAGCGCAGCGGCGTCGTGACCGCCAGCCTCTATCTCAACTTGACGCCGATCGTGGCGATCCTGATCCTGGCGCTCGGCGGCACGGCGCCCAATCCGCAACAGATGGTCGGCGGCGGCATGGTGATCCTCGGGATTCTGTGGGCCGAGCTGGCGACGATGCGCCGCCCCTTGCCGGCGCCCGATCCGGCGGGCATCGACGAAGCGCCGGGATTGTAACAGGGATTGTGAACGGCGAGCGAGGAACCATGGGAAAGACGCTGCATTTCAAACGCGCCGAGATGAAGTTCGAGGATTTCGGCGGCGATGGTCCGGGCAAGGGCACGATCAGCCGACTGGTCGGGCCGGACATCTCCCACACCATGGGCACCGGCATCGCCACCTTCGACGGCTGCCGGATCGAATGGACCGTGCTCTATGACGAGATGATCGTGGTGATCGACGGCACGTTCCGTTTGGGGACGCCCGAGGGCACGATCGAGGCGACCAAGGGCGACGTGATCTGGATCCCGGAGAAGACGCCGATCGTCTACATGGGCGACAGGGCGACGGTCTGCTATGCGCTCTACCCGGTCGATTGGCGCAAGCGGCACAACCTGTAGTCCCTCTGGCTGTAGTCCCTCTGGTGCGTGGAGATTGACGCAGATCAAGGGCGAGTGCGCCGTCCGCCCGCTATCATGAGGTGAGTTACCGCGCAGGAAAGGCGCCGCCGCCCTTGGACAAGAAGCAGCAGTTCCATATCTGGTACTTCATCGTCGCGCTGTTCGCGATCATGCTGCTGCAGGATCTGTGGACCGCCTGGAACCAGACCGAGCCCATCACCTACAGCAAGTTCCAGTCGCTGCTGAAGGACCACAAGGTCGACAACATCGTCGTCACCGAGACGATGATCCGTGGCGAATTGAAGGACGGCTCGAACAAGGTCTTCGTGACACCGCGGGTGGACCCCACCATCGCGACCGAGCTCGACCGGCAGGGCGTTACCTACAGCGGTGCCACCGACAACACGCTGTTTAGGACTCTCCTTTCCTGGATCGTGCCGGCCGCGGTCTTCTTCGGCCTCTGGGCCTTCGTGTTCCGTCGCTTCGCCGAGCGCGGCCTCGGCGGCGGCATGGGCGGCTTCATGACCGTCGGCCAAAGCAAGGCCAAGGTCTATGTCGAGAAGGACACCAAGGTGACCTTCGCCGACGTCGCCGGAGTAGACGAGGCCAAGGCCGAGCTGGTGGAGATCGTCAATTTCCTGAAGGACCCGCAGCGCTACGGCCGGCTGGGTGCGCGGGTGCCGAAAGGCGTGCTGCTCGTGGGCCCGCCCGGCACCGGCAAGACCCTGTTGGCGCGCGCGGTCGCCGGCGAGGCCGGCGTGCCGTTCTTCTCGATCAGCGGCTCGGAATTCGTCGAGATGTTCGTCGGCGTCGGCGCCGCCCGCGTCCGTGACCTCTTCGAGCAGGCGCGCAGCAAGGCGCCGGCCATCATCTTCATCGATGAGCTCGACGCCCTCGGGCGGGCGCGCGGCGCCTATCCCTTCGGCGGCGGCCATGACGAGAAGGAGCAGACGCTGAACCAGCTCCTGGCCGAGCTCGATGGCTTCGATCCCTCGACCGGACTCGTCCTGCTGGCCGCTACCAACCGTCCGGAGATCCTCGATCCCGCGCTGCTGCGCGCCGGCCGCTTCGACCGCCAGGTGCTGGTGGACCGCCCGGACAAGATCGGCCGGGTGCAGATCCTTGCGGTGCATCTGAAGAAGGCGAAGCTCGCCGCCGATATCAATCCCGAGAACATCGCGGCGCTGACCGCCGGCTTCAGCGGCGCCGATCTCGCCAATCTGGTGAATGAGGCGGCACTGCTCGCAACCCGCCGCAACGCCGATGCCGTGACCGAGGACGACTTCGTCGCGGCGATCGAGCGCATCATCGCCGGCCTCGAGAAGCGCAACCGGCTCCTCAATCCGCACGAGCGCAAGGTGGTCGCCTTCCACGAGAGCGGCCACGCTTTGGTGGCGCTGACCTTGCCCGGCGCCGACACGGTGCAGAAGATCTCCATCATCCCGCGGGGCATCGGCTCGCTCGGCTATACGATCCAGCGCCCGACCGAGGACCGCTACCTGATGACCAAGGACGAGCTGGAGAACCGCATGGCGGTCCTGCTGGCGGGCCGTGCTTCAGAGGTCATCGTGTTCAATGAGATATCCACCGGCGCCGCCGACGATCTCGCCAAGGCAACCGACATCGCCCGCAGCATCGTGACCCGCTTCGGCATGGTGAAGGCGATCGGCCAGGTGGCGCTGGAGGAATCGCCGCAGAACTATCTCGGCGCGCCGCAGCAGCCGTTGATGATTGAACGGAAATACAGCGAGCAGACCGCACGCGAGGTCGATCTCGCGGTCAAGGACCAGGTCGACCAGGCCTTCACCCGCGCCACCGCGATCCTGACCGAGAAGCGCGCGCTGCTCGACAAGATGGCCACCACCCTGCTCGAGAAGGAGACGCTGACCGAGCCGGAGATCAAGGCCTTGATCGGCGGCTCGCTGCGCGCGGCGGCGGACTAGCTAAGCGCCCTTCCGCTTCCGAGCGTAGAACCGCTCGGCGCGGGATTTGTTGCCGCAGGCGTCCTGGCGGCAGAAGCGCCGCATCTGGTTCTTGGTGCGGTCGATGAAGACCCAGGTGCAGCGCTCGCAGATCCGGAGCTGCGACGGCTTCTCCTGGCTCAGCATTCGATGTGTCGCAAGGGCCACCCGCGCGATCACCGTGCCGAGGCCGAGCGCCTTCGCATCGGCCGACCAGACGAAGGTTCCATCGCCGCGATGCATCTCCGCATGCGCGACCGATTTCGCGATGGTGTCGCGCACCTTGGCGAAGTCCGTCGGCTCCGGTTCGCGGCCGGAGGCGGTCGCCGCCACCAGGCGCTGCAGCGCCTCGCGGAAATTCTGCATCTCCCGCACCCGCGCGATCCCGTCCTTGGGCTTCGCCCGCGCGGCAGCGCCGAGGGCGCGGCCTTCCTCCGCCGTGATGAGCCCGGCATAGAGCGCCCAGCGGATGGCGTCGGCATAGGTCGGGATGCGCTCGACCTCGCGGACCTTGGTATGTCCGCCGGCGGTGTTGGCGAAGTCGAGGCAAGGCAGGCCGCCGACGAGGTCCAGGGGACCCCAGACATGGCCGGCCTCGATCCTCATGCCGGGAAGGGGCGCCAGTACGGGCTCTATAGGCTTCGTCACGTCTCGATCTCGCAAGTCCCCCGAACGGCCGCCCGGCACGCCGCGGCCGCTGCCAGCTTGACAGGGCCGCGCCGCCGGTTCCATAGTCTAACGG
>Ga0335069_10017061_pt1 | contig 10121 bp, 7 predicted proteins | sample Lox_Sample_11_FD_206714 | JGI IMG/M metagenome (GOLD analysis project Ga0335069, IMG submission 206714) | Soil microbial communities from Loxahatchee National Wildlife Refuge, Florida, United States - Lox_Sample_1.1 | ecosystem: Environmental > Terrestrial > Soil > Wetlands | place: USA: Florida...
CGCAGCAGTTGCTCGGCTACAACGCGACTACGGCCGGGTTGGCCCTCACCGCCGGCGGCATTGCGCTCGTAGTCGTAATGCCCCTTGCCGGCTTTGCCACCGGCAAGATCTCTGCGCGCACATTGGCAGTCGGCGGATTCATCATGTTCATCTTGACCTTCCGCTATGCAGCCTACGTCACCAACCTCGAGATGAGTTTCGCGCAGGCCTCATGGCTGCGCGTGATTCAGATGCTTCCCCTGCCCTTCTGTTTCATCTCCATCACCAACGCTGCCTATGTGGGCATGCCCAAGGAGGAGAGCAACCAGGTCGCCGGACTCATCAACTTCGTTCGCAACATCGGCGGAAGCATCATGATCGCCATCACGAACGCGCAGGTCACGAGCCGCTCCCTCTGGCACCAGGAACACCTCCAGAACTTTATGCAGTCGGGCTCCGACGCCTTCGTCCAGCACCGCGATGCGATCAATGGATTCCTCGGCGGAAGTGTTGGCAGCCATAACAGCGGCGGCCTTGCGCTGGCCAATCTTTACAATCAACTCAACCGGCAGGCGCTCATGCAGGGCTACCAGGACGTCTACATGCAGCTATCCTGGATGTCGGTTGGCCTGGTCCTGCTTGCCTTCATGCTCAGCAAGAACCGCCCCGGCCAGGGAGCCGGCGCCTCCGCCATGCACTAAGCGCAAAACCAGAGTTGGTATAGCCCGAGACGAGATTCCTGGAAGGTTGCCGCTCCCTGATGGTCGCGTCAACGAGGCTGTGCAGCCCTGGATACAGTAACTCTGGTTTTTTCTGTAAGAGCCTCGAAAGTCCGTCGTTCCCTGCTTTCTCGTTCCCTGCCTCAAAAATGAAAACGCCAGGAACCTTTCGGCCCCTGGCGTTTCCTAGGGTAATCTCACAGTTCATCGGATCATGCATCGGCCCGTCAGCCTCTCGTTCAGATTGCAGGTTGCCCCACTCTCTGACTCATCCCGCTCAACCAGGATCGCGTCTCCGGGTTTCCCCGTACCCCGCGCCCTTTGGCTTCGCGGTTGGCCAATCCTCGGGTTGCCCCTCGTCTCGGCCTTTCGGCTGTGCCGGCTATCGACATTCGAGTTGCCCCGAATCTCGATGCTTCCGCGTTGCATCGGCCAATTAAGTTCCGGGTCGCCCCTTCGCTTTACGCCTTTGCCCCGCCTCTGATGAGTGCTCGGGTTGCCCCTCCTCCTCACCTCCGGCTTTACCAGCGATGGATCGTCGAGTCGCCTCGATTCTCACATCCTTCGGCGGTGCCGGTTGTGAAAGCCTCGGGTTGCCCCTCCGCTTTGCGCCTCCGGTATCGCCGACGATCAGTCTCCAGGTTGCCCCGGATTCTGCATCTTCCGGCACCGGCTGATTCGCTTCCCCGGGTCACCCCGGTTCACGCACCATCCGGTTTTGCCATCGTCGGATCTCCGGGTTTCCCCGAATCTCCTTCTTTGGCCCGCCGCTGGACTAACTTCCTGAGTTTCCCCAAAAACCTAGGTCCCTCGGCGTCGCCGGTTGACTCGTCCCCAAGTTGCCCCGGGTTCTCGTCCTCCGGCTCATCGTCGATGCTCCCTCAGGTTGCCCCTCGTTCGCATCGGCGGTTGGTCGATGATGAATCCCCAGCTGAATCGAACTTTGCATCCTCGGCTTGCGCCGCGGATGAATCTTCGCGTCCAATCGGGTCACGGCATCTGCCAGTCTGACTCTCGGCGCACTCTCAATCTCTGCTCTTCATTCACCAGCCGTTGCCGGCTGACAAACTCCCAAGCCGAAACCGGTACTTACGCTTCCTTCCAGTTGACCTATGCAATTCCAATCAGCTGCAAAATCACCAGCTAGGAAGAGACAGTAGGCCTGATCGATCTGTGGAAGCAAGTGCAAAACCCTTGTCAATTCTGTGGATATCACCAGTAATGGTGCAATCAATCCAAGTTTCTTGTGCAATCTCACAGGGAAGCCTTCATCTCGGCGCAGAACTCAATGTCGACTTGCGACCGATAACGAGCATTCGTTGCAACATATGGTGCGCCTGGGTCCGATAAGTCACGCCGATCGCTACACCAATCGCGCGCCTTTCACACACAAAAAGGGATTCCATCGACTTTTGACCTGCTCCTACTCGCTTCGAAGCGCCTGCACCGGATCGACTGATGCTGCGCGCCGCGCGGGGAGCAGGCATCCTGCCATGCCGATCGCCAAAAGCACCGAGACAGCAGCCGCAGCAACCGCAGGGCTGTACGGACTCACCTGAAACAGCAGACTGTTGATCAGCCGTCCTGAGGCAAACGACGCAGCGACACCCGCAACTGCGCCGATCACTACCGGCAACATGCCGTCACGCAGCACCAGCTTGTAGACATTGGAGGCCTGCGCGCCGACCGCCAGGCGCAGGCCAATTTCACGCTGCCGCTGGAGCACGGAATACGTGACGACGCCGTACACGCCCAGTCCCGCCAGCAGCAATGCCGCGACGGCAAACACAAGGAGCAGGTTCATCTCAAAGCGCAGATTGGCCACTGAGTCGGCAACGATGCCGCCGAGCACGCGAACCGTCGGTATGGACACGCCTGCATCCACGCTCCATATCGCTTTTTGCATTGCAGCCGCCGCGCTCGATGGGTTCAACGCTGTCCGCACCACTACGGTTCCGCCCGGATAGGCGCGATACCAGTACGGGACGTAGACCATCATCGGATCCGGCTTGTCCAGTGAGATCGAGTGGACATCTTTCACGACCCCGATGACCGTGAAGAGGTTCTCCTTCGGATGATCCGGGTCGCCACGCGTGAACTGCTGTCCGATTGGATCTGTTCCCGGCCAAATCGTTCGCGCCGTCAGTTCAGAGACCAGCGCGAAGTTCTTGCCTTCATCGCTGACGCTTAACGTGCGCCCCGCCAGCAGGGGTAGATGAATCGATTCGAGATACCCGGGGCTGATCCACCGAAAATGTTCGATGGGCAACTGCGAAAGTGGCCGCGTTTCGCCCGTGACCCGCGCAATGTCTCCCCAGAAATCGCCGCTCAAGGGCGCAATGCTGACCACACCGGCAGCCTGTGTTCCTGGCAGATGAGCAATCTCTTCGAGCGCTCGCTTGAAAAACGCAAACTGGCTCCGATCCTTGGTGTAGCCATTTGCAGGCAGAAAGATGTTTGCGGTCAGGACGTGCTCAGCCTCAAAGCCACGGTCGACGCGCATGAGCTTCCACAAGCTCATAACCAGAAGTCCGGTCAGCAGCACCAGCGTTACGCTGGTCGCCACTTCAGCCGCTACGAGCAGGTCCCTCACTCGCCGTGCGCTTCTTGACTCGCTTGCAAGGTGCGCCTCGCTGTGTAACACGTCGTTCGGCCCTGTTTTCGAACTGATCCATGCCGGGATCGCGCCGGCAATAAGCATGGTTAGGATCACCAGTGCGAATGCGCACCCAGCTCCCGCCCAATCCAGGTGCAACGGCCCGCGAAAATCCAGTGCCGGTGGCAGGTAACGCTGCATCGCCGGAACGATCGCATTGGCCAGCAGAACTCCAAGCACTCCACCGGCGAAGGCGATCACAGCAATCTCGCGCAGCGAAGTTCGCAGCAGGCTTGCCCTGTCCGCGCCAAGAGCTGCGGCAATCGCGAGCTCGCGACGGCGGCTCACGGCGCGCGCAAGCAACAGGTTTGTAATGTTGATGCAGCCCACAAGCAGCAGCCCGGCGACCGCTCCAAGCAGAATCAGCAGAGGCCTCTGGTTATCTCCGACCAGGACCTTCTGAAAGGGCGTGACAACCGCTGCGAGCGCCGCCCGCTGATCTGCGGGGAGCTTTGCGGCGATCGCCTGCTGGAGGGTATTGATTTCGGCGCCGGCCTGGCCGGCAGTGATGCCTGGCCTCAGCCGCCCCAGCCCGAAGTAGTTGAAGTCGCCCATCGTCTCCTGAAGCTGCTCCTGAGAGAGCCCCAACGGGACGATTGCCTCCACGAGCGGTGGTCTCGGTCCGCCCTGGCTCAACGCGGTCGACCCCATGTGCGGCAGATGAAAGGATCGCGGCATTACTCCAATCACCGTATACTGAAATCCATCCAGCGTGATGGTCTTGCCCACGATGCGCGGATCGCTCTGAAATTCACGGCGCCACAAGTCGTTCAACAGGATGATCACGTGCTCGTGCCCCGGCCGGTCATCTTCAGCCGTCAACTCACGCCCAAACTGAGGCGCAGCCTCAAGCACCGGGAAGATGCCGGGGGTCGAACGCAGGACGGTGACCTGAAGCGGGTGCCCGCCGGTCCCAAGCGGATACGACGCCTCGCCCATGATCGCCATCGACTCAACGGTCTTGCTGTGCTCCTGCCAGAACTGGAAATGGTTCGCGTTCATCGGCAGCGTCGGGTAAGCATCCCGCCATTCGCCGACCTGCTCCTCCATCACGATCAGTTGCCCTGGATTCCGATAGGGCAGCGGTTTCAGCAGCACGTCATAGACCAGGGTGAAGATGGCTGTGGTTGCACCGATGCCCACGGCCAGCGTTAGCAATGCTGTGATCGTGAAGCCCGGCGACTTGATGAGCCGGCGCAACGCAAAGCGCAAATCCTGAAGGGGAACGAGCATGATGACCTCCGCAGACACTCCGACTTTCCCATGGTATGCAGTTTGCCAGCCAAACGAATCTCTACCTAAATGCTACGCTTCAGAATGCTTGCGTCCCTCGTCCCTGATCTCTGACAGGCCGGCCTGCCCGGAATCGAACCCAGCTGTCCAGAATCGAACGCCGTGCATCCCGAAGTGGAAGAGCATCCCCGGTGTCCCCAGTCACCGCGAACGACAGGCTCAAATGACATTGTTGCCTACAACGCGGACATCTCTGCCCTTGAAAGGAGGCCCTTGATCCGTCATTTCCATCTGCCGTTGATTGTTGCCTGCCTCTCTATCACGGCCGCTGCGGCCCCGAACCAGACACCCACCCTTACAGCCGTTCCCGGCATGCTGGCTTGGCAAAATGTCCCTCTCGATTGGCAAATCGATCACGGCCAAGTCCTCTCCATCACCGCGCCTGCCAAAACCGACTGGTTCGTTTCTCCGATGGATGGAACACGCCGCGACAACAGCCCACGTCTGCTCTTCCAACCGGGAGACGACTTCGTATTCAGTGCCAAGCTGACCGTCGACTTCCGCTCGATGTGGGATGCCGGCGCGCTGGTCCTCTATGCGAACGATTCGGCCTGGGCCAAGTTGGCCCTCGAGATGACTGTCGAGAAGCATCCGGCCATCGTCTCGGTCGTCACTCGCGACACCTCCGACGACAACAACTCGATCGCAGTCCAGGGCAACTCCGTCTACCTCAAAATCGCGAAGGCCGGTCAAGCAATCTTCTTCTACACATCTGAAGATGGGCGGAACTGGAAAATCATCCGCGCCTTCAGCCTCGGCAAACTCGAGAACCTGCGCGTTGGCTTCTCGTCACAGTCGCCAACAGGTGACCAATGCACCACCGTCTTCGACAACATCCACTACGAAGCCCGGCGCACTGATCTCTGGACCGGGAAGTAGACTCCGCAGCAAAGAAAGCTTCATCGAATCCTCTTGACCTGTCTACAACTATAGGGTTCACACTGAATTCCGACGTTGCTGCTGCAACCGGAGAAAGGCCATGAAGACGGCAATCATTCTTCTGCGATTCTGCTATTGGCTCGGCGCGATTCTCGACGCTCGCGCGGCGATCAACCTGACGGTACTCCACTTTCGTGAAATGCCTGCTGGAATCCTGGCACAGCAAGCCTCTCACTCCCTTGGCCTGCAGGCACTATGGGCCTCAGGCGACGCTTCCGCCCTGATGTGGGGATGGACGGCGCTGCTGATCTGGGCCGACCGCAAGCCCCTGGAGCGCCGGGGCGTCCTCCTGCTCACCGCCTTGCCTGTCATTCTGCTGCTGATCGTGCAGCGTATACAGCTGTGGCGGGGCGGATGGGTCACCTTCAATCAGAGTTCCTTCTGGCTCATCTTTCTGATCGTGCTGGGATCGGTCTTCGCGTTCAGCTACTTCTTCGCCTCGCTCGCAATCCATTCTCGTCCCATTCCAAGTGTCTCCGCGCAAACAGTCGCCGCTGAACACTGATCCCTGGCAACGATATACTCGCCGGATACGAGGTTGCGGATGCGAACTCTGGGTGGTTGCCTCGCCGGTTGCGTAACGAAGCTGCTGCTTTGGACGGCGATCGGGATCGCTTTTGTGTGGGCCCTCACCGTCGTGCTCAATCCGTGGGCGCTTCACATTGGCGGGCGCCCAACGCCGCTGCTCTACTGGCACGGGACCGGCACCGTTGTGGCGAAGAGCGGTCACACCTATCCGCTCTACGTGTCGTTCTGGCCGGGAAGGCCTCGGGGATTTCACGCCGCGGCCGCAGAGAAGGCAAGATCGTAAGTGCTCGCCTGACGGGCACAGGCTGGCTCTGTGTCGCGCCGGGCAGCATCGAGCGCATGCAGTTGAGCGGCACCATGTACGGCGGGTACACAACCGACGCGGAAAGCGTGCTCGACTTCCGTCTTCTGGAGTGGAGAAGACCGTTTTCGATCAACCCGCCAAATCGCGGATTCTCGACGTGGCGGGAAACTGGCAAGGGCAGGAGCTGGTGATGAACCGCCCAAACGAACAAGGGATTCGATTGAATACCGGCCCATTTATCGATCATGCAACCGTAACGTTGCACTATGCTGCCTACGCGGAATTCGAAAGCGCCTGCCGTATTACGGAAGGTAGAGGAGAGGAGGGTCGCTAGTTCAGCCCGATGCGGCGAACCAGGTCCTTAAAGCGCGGGTCGCTGCGGATTGGGTCGAAATAGGGATGTGTCTTCACAAACTGCAAAATGTTGGATTTCTCTTTGTAGGCATCTTCGAGCGCGGCAAACGCCTGCTCCTTGTCGTCCAGGCCCAGGTAGGCATTCACAAAAGCGGCGGCTGGAACATAGCCCTTGCTTTTGCGCTGTTTCAATTCTTCAAGCAGCCGTAAAGCATCCCCGCGGCGGCCGGCATGAGCATAAGCCCGGATCAGCACACCTGCAACTGCGGGACTCCCCTTGGAAAGGGCGTAGGCTTTCTCGAGAACTGTGACAGCCTCTGCAGGTTCATTGTTGGCGTTCAGCACGAATCCCAGCGTCAACAGTGTGCCGGCGCTGTCTGGACGAGCCGCCGCCTCGCTACGTGCTTCGCGTATCGCCTCTGGGAAACGATGTGCATGGAACAGAATCCATGCAACACCGGCACCTGAGACCGCAATCGGATCCAATTCCCGGGCACGACGGACCCGGGCAATGGCCTCGTCCGAGCGGCCCTGGCATGACAACCAAAGTGCATACTCGGCATTCGCGCTGGCGCTATTCGGAGCCAGTTCAAGGGCGCGCCTGTACTCGGTCTCGGCCTGCCCCCAGTCCCATTCCGACCGCAGGATGTCTGCCCATAACCCGTGAGCATCCGCAGAATCTGGATCAAGCTCCAGTGCTTTGCGTGCATTGGCGATCACCTTTGGCCGCGTTTCTGCCGGGGACGCGCCGACAAAAACCGTGCCCAGCTCGAAGTAGGCTTCTGCCAGGCCGAGATATGCCGGAGCGAAGGACGGATCCTGCTTCACTGCAGCGTCAAAGTCCCCGATGCTTTTTTCGAACGAGGCTTTGGTGTTGGCCTGGTTCAGGGCGAACCTGCCCTTGAGATAGTTCTCATAGACCTCAGGGGCCACCGGCCGCACCCCAGTGAGGCGCTGCTGTTCCTGCCCGGTGAGGGTCACCGAGATCTTTTCTGCAATGGACTGCGCCAGTTCGCTTTCCAGTGTGAGCGCATCCCGCATCTCGCGATCATAGGTCTGGGACCAGAAATGCTCATCCGTAGCGGCTCGAATCAACTGGATTCGTACGTTGATATGGCTTCCCTCGCGCACGACCGACCCTTCCACAATCGCATCCACGCCGCCCAGAGATTTCGCGATCTCCGGCACCGAAATCTGAGGATTCTTGAAGCGCATTACTGACGTATGCGAGATGACCCGCAGATCGTGGATTCCGGCAAGTCGCGCGATGAGGGCCTCCGTGATGCCGTCGGCAAGATACTCCTGCGACGGATCGCCCGATAGATTAAGCAGAGGCAGCACAGCCAGCGATCGAATTCTCGTCTGTGCACCTTCCATGGTGCGTTCACGGTGCGTCAAGTAGGCGGCGAACAGGCCGAGAACGACGACAACTGCGCCCAGAACCACACCCAGCCAGACCCGCTGCCCTGCACGCGCAATCCCGCTCTTCAGGCGAGCCGGCTCTTTTGCCTCCATTTCTGTATTCGGCTCGTCGGGCAACAGCTTCCGCCCATTCCGCCAGGCATCCAGCTCTTCCGGCAAGGCGTAGACCGACCCGCGCTTGTCGTGCACGTGGCGGTGCACGGGCATCCCCTCCCGCTTTTCCCACCGTTGGACGGTGGTCACGTCGCGGTTGAGATAAGCCGCAATCTCTTTCCAGGAGTCTAGCCTTCTCGTGGGTGTCTTCGCGGGGGACGGCACTCCCAAGCTTGGTTCACCCATTGCGCGCTCCCAATTTCATCGGCTGCCGCAGAAGCAAAGTGAGGCGATTGTAACCCGCTGGCACTGCAAAAGACAGCATTAGGCCGCGAATCCCAGTTCCGCGCGATGCCGTTTGACCCGAATCGTCAGATGCCCGACTGTTTAGCCGCAGGAGGTCTTTCATGAAAGGCAGCAGCCTGTTTCGAGTCGCAGGATTTCTCTCGTTCCTCTGTTTCGTCGCGTTGTTCAGCGCCGGGGCTCAAACCCCTCCCCCGCACCACATGAGCGGTCTGATCAACGACTATGTCCCCTCGACAGTCGCCGGAGGTCCCTGGGAAATGCACGGCCAGTGGACCCTCGACCTGAACGAACGGTCAGGAACCGCCGACTTTTCAGCGGACATGACCATGTCTGGCTACGGCAAAACTTCGACCGGGGCCCCCGATCCCACGCAGGGGGGCGCAGGAGCTCACACGCATCACATCAAGATCACCAATGCCCAAATCGCCTGGGATATCAGCGGCTGTCCGACCTTCAGCCCAGCGACGCAGGGGGGCTTCCAGTTCACCAAGGCGGTCAGCCTGATGACCGGCAACGGAGGCAACGCTCCCTTCGAGTCCGATCCACCTTCATCGGTGCTGCAGGTTTGCGTAAGCGGTGGCGACGGCGATGCCTCGGTGGCGTACTCCAATATCACGCTTGTCTTCGAGACGGGAAGCCCGGCCATCAAGCATTTCGGCTCCCAGGCCATCCACGGAGTAATCCGCAAGAGCGACTTCCTCCCCACCCCCGGCCACTTCGGCCTCGAACGATAGCAGCCAAGCAGGGCAGCGACGGGCTGCCCCTCGTCGCCGCGAACCCCGAGCGGAGTTGAAGGGAAGATGGACGGGGGATCTATCAGCGGATGGTGTGGAGGAGGTTGCCATAGCCGGCAGGCGCCAACGCTGCCGTGGGTAGCCGACGAGTCAGGCCGGCTCCAGCTTTCAGGCTTCCTCAACTATTCGTCGTCATCTTCCACGCCGACTTCCACATCGGCTTCAAGTTCCTCGACTTCGTCTTCGTAGATTTCGAAGCTTGCGCAGGTGTCGCGCTGGTTGCACTTGAGGCAGTCTTCAGGGGGTTCGCAGGTGACCTTTTCGGGGGCGAGGACTTCGCCCTCGTTTTCACAGCAGAGGCTGCGGACAGCATCGGTGGGCGACAGCCGATTGGAGTGCGCAGCAAGTTGGGCTGCGATCTGGAGACCATAGAGGAAGAGGCCTGCGCGGCGCGTGTCGGTGTGGGGCGAGTTGAGCACGCCGAGGATCTGGGTCAACGCAATCTGAATGCCGTGCGTGTCTTCGATCGGGGGCAGGGGTTCGGCTTTGCCGGTGACCGAAGCACGGGCAGCACGGTGAAGGGCATCGTGGTAGTAGCAATAGGATTTGTTGAGAAGCGCCGGAGAGTGGCACCTCTTCCCACTCGGCATGACATGCCGACATTCGTCGTACATCGTTCAGCTCCTGAGGGTACCCCCCCACCCATACTCTGTAGGGAAGTTCGCTCTTTTCAATGATTTGCGGGGAAGTGCTGCCGCCAAAGTCGTCTACAGAAAGGACTTAGCCGCAGAGTC
>Ga0335069_10017062_pt1 | contig 10121 bp, 22 predicted proteins | sample Lox_Sample_11_FD_206714 | JGI IMG/M metagenome (GOLD analysis project Ga0335069, IMG submission 206714) | Soil microbial communities from Loxahatchee National Wildlife Refuge, Florida, United States - Lox_Sample_1.1 | ecosystem: Environmental > Terrestrial > Soil > Wetlands | place: USA...
TGCGGGTCATTCCACGTCTCCCGTTTCAATTCCTGTCTTGACCATCTCAATCAGTTTCGCATTTTGCGCGTCCTTCGCTGCGGCCCTCGCTGCGGCCCCCGCTGCGGCCCTCGCTGCGTCCCCCGCTGCGGCCCACGCTGCGGCCCTCGCTGCGTCCCTCGCTGCGTCCCACGCTGCGGCCCACGCTGCGGCCCACGCTGCGTCCCTCGCTGCGTCCCCCGCTGCGGCCCACGCTGCGGCCCCCGCTGCGTCCCACGCTGCGACCCTCTCTTCATTAGAAGCTTGTCCGTTCGCAAAACGTTCCGCAACATCAAGCGCAGCAATGCTTCGTGGATCGGTTATGAGATACTGGACCTGCCGTGCAGACCACACAGCGAATAGCCGCAGGAGTTTGTCGGAGAGCAATTCCGGTCGACATACAACCCATAGCTTGTCCTCCCATGGGATCGTTTCGTGCTCTAGGATATCGAGCACGGTTCCTTGCCAGTCTTCGTGCAGGTGCCGCTCAGGTCCATAGCACGGCTTCCAACTACGAATGTCTGCGATTGTTAAAGTCCTCACTTCTTCCTCCCTTTCCTCTTCCTCACCCGCGCATCCCGAACCGCCGCGCGATAGCCTGCGAGCCAGGCGTTGTAAAGCTTTAGACGCGTCAATGTTGATTCAAACAATCCAACGAAATCGACATGCTCCTTCGCCCGCTCTCGCAGCGTCTTCTTGCGGGTCATTTCTTAGCTCTTTTCATTAAATCAAAATGCTCTGTAGCTATCACGGCACGAATATCTTTTGATGCTCTCTGCGTCGCTACCGCAATTCCATCGAGACTTAAATGCCGTGGAAGTTTGCCTTTTAGTGCTAGATATCTGCCTAGCCAAATAAATACGTCAAGCGCATGGGAATCGGCGATACTCCAATATGGGCCAGCCCTATCTTCAGAGGAGACAAGAATCATTTCGCCAGTCGATCTTTTGACCACTACTCGCATGGTTCCCATGTGATGGAACCACTTTGAGAATTTTCTGGTTATTTGTTTACGTTCTAATTTCACCCAGCACCTCCGATCTTGTCCGCCGCTGCCAGGGCGTCCCTCGCACGTTTAGAAGGTATTACATAGCCACATTCATAAGAGCGCTGGGCGCTAGAAATTAGTTTCAACGCCTCCTCCATCACCCGGATCTTCTCGTGGCACTCGCGCACCTCGGAGAGGAGGTCGGAGATGTCGGTAGGGGCGTGGGCGATGAAATCAGCATTTTCTTGCTGGTCACAGTTCTCCGTCCTGCAAATCCAGCCATATTCAGTCCAAATATTTCGTGCAATTTCTGTGTTGGAGAACTCACGACATCTAGCCGACCATTCGCCCGGTGTCGCCGCCTTGAGCCGCGATTCTATTTCCTCAAGCCTTTTTGCGTCCACGGTCGGCCTCCTGTTCTAGGTACGAAGCAGCGCGGGCTAGCCACGCCATAAGTCTGTGAGCTTCTTTCGGCGTAAGCTGCCTATTGTCGTTAATCCAGATGTAATCCATCTCGATTTCTGCCCAGATGATCCCATGTGTATCTCGGAACGCTTTCGGCTTCCTGACTCTCGGTTTGCGTTTCATTTCGACTCCGAAAGCATCTTGAGGAGTTCGGCGTGTTGAGTAAGACTGCGCATTCCGTTCGCCGCGCAAAGGGTTCGATGTTCAGAGATAGGTTGAATCAAAATTCGTCCAAACGGAAAAACAATAGCGATGAGATCGGAGTTTTTCCCCGACTCAGAAAGCGGATCGACACGCCACGACCTATCGCTGAATCGCGCCGGCTTCACCTCAACCGTCAGACAGACACCATTTCTCCAAACGATTAAATCTTTACCGTTGGCAAAGGGCGACCTTTCTGCGTTAAGTTCAAAACCTCGATCTAAGAAGTACTTTCTCACGGCTTGCACGCACGATTGCGCTGCCTTTTCTTTTACCGCTGGGTCGTTGTGAAATGCTTTCATTTCACGCTCTCCGCAAACGCGTCGCCGATGCGCTCAATGTTGCATCTAACATGGTCAAAATCGTACCAATCCCATTTATCGGTATCCCAAAGATGCTGGTAATCGTCGCCGACTTTCCAGGTACGTAGTCCCGGATGTGATCCGCCGATCGCCGCTTTCATCTCGAAAAACGTAATGCCGCCATTCCAATCGAGAGATTCGAATAGTTCCTCACGCTCTTTTTCCACTCGGTCGGTTAGCGGATTAGTTTCAATCCAGCATTCTGATTTTTCTTCTCGGTAAAATCGCATTCGGTCGCCACCCAGCAGGTAGGAACACCAAGATCGCGGCGCGGTAAACGGGCGCTTTTCCATCGATTCATTGTGGACGCTGATTTCCATTGCAAATAGACCGCTCGAATGCGTCCGACTCCATTTGATTGCGCCGCGCCAGTCTGGATACGCTGGGATTATGTTTTTCATTTCTTCTCCTTCACTTCTCGGACGTGTATCCATCCGTCTTTCGGAGTTTTGGACGCAGACCACATATCCCTCGATGGATCTACCCAAAACTCCCGCCGCGCTGCGCGGGGTTTCTTGACGATTCGGTGAGTGATTTGGCGTTCGTGTAAATAATACCTAGCCGGTCCATCGTTCGCCCTCCATATCCGAGGGTCTTCCTGGAGCAATTCAGAAAGAGTGACTAGGTTACATATACCCTTCTCCACAAAGCGTACTTTGTCGCCCGCCTCAAACGACCTGCGCTCCTTCTTCACTGGCGGAGGCGTGTCGCTCACGTAGACGCGGGAGATGAGGTCGAGAGGGTGTGATTCTCCATCGCCACGGAAAGCTCCGGTTCCACGCCAGACAAAACGTCCGGACACAAAAAACTCCCCGTCAAATTTCACCGGACCATACACCGATCCATGACGCGAACGATAGCACGCGCCTTCTTCGAGTTTCATTTTGCGTTCTCCGCGAAAGGCGGCTCTGCCGGAATCGCTGCAGCATCTGGGGCGGCGTATCGCGAGAAAAGCATTTCATTGAATCCGAGCAGATTAACGCGAGTCATCAATTCTGCTTTTTCGAAGCGCAATTTTTCGCATTCGTGGAAGAGATCCATCTGCCCGTCTTGTAGGGCCAGTATTTTTTTTCGCAGTTCTTCATTGACGCCCCAAAGGCAAGCCCGGTCCCGCTCTAGCATGATCTGCTTTTCTTTGAGGTCCATGTATTCGTCACGCCAATTGATTTCATTTTCCGTTTTGATTGTCATGGTGCGTGATTAGCGCATAAACAATCACTTGACAAGTGATAGCTCCATGCTATCACGGCAGCAATGCAAGACGAATGGAGACACGCTTATCAGGAAGTGCTTGTAAAAAATACAGCATTGAACGCCAGGGCGCAGGAATTCGAGCGGCTCTATCTGGAATCAATCGAAAAGCGGAAAGCAGAAATCCTGAAATTCGGCGATGTCATCAAAGACATTTTCGATAAAGCCGAAAAAATACTGGAAAAAGCAGGAATTCCTCGCCCAATCCGGGATGAGATCAAAAAATTAAGCCCGATAAGGATTGGATGAGAGCCGTTAGGATATTCACGAACATTTTATTCGTTCTTTCGTCGCCGCTTTGGTGCGCGCCGCTTCTTCTTTGGTATCTATGTCTAAGCCCAGAGGCCGAGTCGCAAAGGCGCGGGGACGCACTGTTTTTTTGAAATGAAACCATCCGAGGCATTGCAATTCCAAAGACCGCTACGTGCGCATCAGGCGCAAGGGCTGGATCGTTTTGCACACGAAAAAGAAGTGGCTATTTTCTGGGACATCGGTTGCGGGAAATCCACCATGGCCATTGCCTGGCTTCGTGCCAAATACAACATGGCGCGTAATATTGAAAAAACGCTCATCATTTCGCCCGTCGCAACTCTATACGGATGGAAATCAGAATTCGAGCTGAACGCCCCGCCGCGTGTCGTGGATAATATCCTGATTCCTTACATGCGAACCCGCAGAACGAAGCTCACAGGCAAAGAGCGTGCGGAAAAAATCAGGGAATCCACGCAGAACATAATCATTCTAAACGGTGATTCTCTCGATAATGATGCAGTCGTCGCGGCACTTGTGGCGTGGAGGCCAGTCAATCTCGTCTTAGACGAAGCTCACAGATTCAAATCGCCAGGATCCGAGCGAGGCAAGGCGCTCCGAGCGATAGCCGATTTATGCAAAAACCGCATGATAATGACGGGAACCCCCATCCTGAATAGTTATCTCGACCTTTGGGCCCAGTTCCGAATCATGGACGGTGGTAAAACGCTTGGTGATAATTTTTTCACATTTCGGGAAACCTATTTCCAGGACAAGAACGCCGGATGGAAATCAAATCCAAAGTATTTCCCAAACTGGCAGCCTAGGCCAGGCATCGCAGAAAAACTCACGGCTAAAATCGCAGCTAAGTCGTCTCGCGTCAAAAAAGAAGACTGTCTTGACCTGCCCCCTCTCGTAAACGAAGTGCGATACTGCGAAATGGAAAAAGAGCAGGCATCTGCATATTTCGAGATGGAGGCCGAGCTTTTGGCTGAGGTCATGTCCGGCACATGTGCGGCCACGAACGCGCTATCGCAGTGCACTCGGATGCTCCAAATCCTAGCTGGATATCTGCCCGTGAAAGACGACGTGGCAAGCGTTATCCATTATTTCAAAAAGAACCCAAAAATCGAAGCCCTCAAAGAGCTTCTAGAAGAACTGACGCCAGCGCACAAGGTCATCGTTTGGGCGACCTATAAAGAGAGCTATGTCCAGATCCGGGAATGCTTGAAGGCGTTAGGTCTAGAGTGGGCCGAGCTTGTCGGGGGCACTGCGGACAGACAGGGCGAGCTAGACCGATTCAAGAGCGACGAAAAATGCCGCGTCATGCTGTCAAATCCCCAGGCTGGCGGAGTGGGCGTGAACGGGATGCAAATCGCAAGTTATGCTATCTATCTATCCCGCACGCACTCTCTCGGGGATCGGTTGCAATCGGAGGGGCGCAACCACCGAGGAGGAAGCGAGATGCACGCCGATCTCGGCAAGATTACGCACATTGATCTTGTCGTAAAGGGGACGCTGGACGAAGACGTGCTGGCAGCACTCCTCCGCAAAGAGGATTTTTCTGAAAACATATTGACTAGGCTGAAAGCTAAGTGCTAGCAGTCTCACGAATGAATCAGAAAATCACGGAGCTTGCTGGCCGATACAAAGAATTGCGAGAGGCTGCGGATGTCGCGGCCCGCGCGGCAAAAGAAGCTGCCACTGAGTGCGAAATGTGCGAGGCCGAGCTGCTAGATGCTTTCATCGAAGAAGGCGTCAATTCGGTCGATATTGACGGCATCGGAAAGCTATCCATGACTACGCGGGACTTTATGTCGGTCCCAGCCTCAAATCAGCCAGCGTTTTTCGCTTGGATGAAAGAAACCGGACACGGCGGGCTGCTTAAAGAGTACGTCAACCCTCAAACCCTATCCGCCTGGATGAAAGAGCGCCGCGAAGAGATCACAAGAGCCTTAGAGATGCAGGGCGAGAATAGATTCGAGGCAGCAAAGCAGGCCGTCGCGCTCCTAGAAAACAAAGGCGCCACGGTCTTTCAGAAACGCGGTATTCAATTCAGGAAGGAAAAACCATGAGTAAAAAAGAAATCGCAGTTGTCACCAATGAATCAAAGGCAATTGCCGCCAGCAGTCCATCGCTCGAACTACTCGCGGCCCTATTGGAATCAAAAGAAAACTTCGACGCGATGGATTCTCAGAGGCTTCCTGCCGTCAAAATGACATCGGGCGGCTTCCAGCTCGCAGAAGACAAGCCCGTTATTCAGGAAATAGAGGCAGTAATCATTCACGCTAAGAAGACGAACGTCTACTATGCAAAGCCATACAACCCCAATGAAATCGTTCCGCCCGATTGCTACTCTTTGGACGGCGCAAAACCCGATGCCTCGATCGAGAAGCCGCAGCACGCCACATGCAAAGGATGCCCAAAGGCGGAATTCGGCACCAATTCGATGAAATCCGGGAAAGCCTGCCGCAACTTGAAGCCGCTCTATCTGCTTTTGTCTGACAAGGCGATCGTTCCGCGCGAGCTGACTATTACGCCGTCAAGCCTAAAGGCCGTCAACCAATACCTCATGGATCTAACGGAGCAGGGGTTTTCCTATCGCAAGGTCAAAACGAAGATATCGGCGTACAAGAAAAACCCAAAAGATACTTACATGAGTCTGCGTTTTGCAAATACTGCGAAATTGAATGACCAGCAAGTGCTTGACGCGGCAAAGATCAAAGAAGTCTGGCTTCCAGTCATGGATCATCAGCTATCTGACGCGCTCTATGTGGATAGTGCTCAAGTCCATGGGGCAGAAGATGCGCCATTCTAAAGAAAAAACAGAGATCCTATTCCTGCGTGTCCCTCCGGAAATCAGGAAGTGGATCTATGGACTGCGTAAAGAAAACAGTGCTTCAATCGCAGTGATTAGCACACGGATTTTCAGGGCGGCAAAGCAAAATCCGAAATTCACCAAAGCCGCGCTTAAAGGGGTAGCATGAAGGCAAAATACAAATTGGGGCAGCTGGCATCGACTGAAGTCCATACGGGCGAGATCACGGGCGTCATTACGCGCACGAACGAAGTCGCGTATGAGCTGAAGGGCCTCAATACCGCAGTGGGCGAGGATGAAGTCACGAAAGTATTCAGGCCCGTCCTGCCGCGCAGGCCCCGGGACAAGGCAACCGGAAAGACCGTGACTGCAAAAAAAGGCAAGACCGAGCCGCGCACCGTTCAATAGGATCGACGGAAACCTCACCGAGGATAACAATGCGATAGAGAGGGGCCGCCTGTCTGCGTTGGGGAATATCGAGGCCGGGCGGCCTCTTTTTATTGGGGAATAAAATGGAAAATCAAAAGATTACAGCCGATGTATTGCCGACAAGGGATAGGACCGCCATTTCCGTGCTGTTCAGATCCGGGGATCCCATCGGCGTTGAAAGCCTCATCGAGGCTATGCGCACGTTTTCCGCGCAGATCGAAGCCAATGCTATGAAACCTAAGATAGCCTCCATTGATAAAAGAATCATTACTCCGGGCGATTGATGAAAGATTCGAAAGAATTTTCTATAGAATTCCAATGGCGGGAGTTTTACATCGCATTCAGGATGCGCAATCTATTGGGTCACCTCTACATCAGCGCGCAGATCAGAGGAGATCGCAGGTTCCATTCGTTTTCTAGGCACTATAGAATAGGAAAAAATGCGTACCCAAAAGCGTGAGAGCAGATTCCAGACTGCGTTTCTTAAGAGGCTGCGAAAGATCCCGGGTTCGTGGTGGATGAAATGCAATGATAAGACCACCATTGGATTGCCGGATATTATTGGATTCTGTAACGGATTGGGCTTTGCATTCGAACTAAAAACGAAATCAAAAATTGACGCGCTACAGTTGGATACTCTGAGAAAAATTGCCAAATGCGCAACTGTATCCGCAGTTATCACAGAGGACAATTGCAAAGAGATGCTTTCAAGTTTGGCTTTTTTTGCGATAACAGAGCACAAAAGATCATTGATAGATATGCAGCTCCTGGGAAGGTCCTCATTGGATAATTCGCAAGCATCCACACTCCGTAAGAGAAGATCATGTAAAACAAAGAAGCGTCACGCCTCGCTTCTCTCAAACTCAAAAAGAACACTGCGAGAGCGAGCAGGAACCCGATAATCCCCTGCTCAAATAGAATCTGCATCCAATCGGAATGCAGCCAGATGAAGACCTCGGAATAGCCCTTCATAATGAATGGCCCTATGACCTGGAAGCTCCCGGATCCAGTCCCCCGCAGCCAATCCACGTTTCCCGCCCACCACTCCATGCATAGCCTCCACACGCCCGCGCGCCCGGAGGAGTCAAAAAGCGTTAGGCCCGTGACCATAAGTCCCGCAGTTATTGCTGAGATCGGCGTGATGACAAAGCACAGAAGCCACTGCCTAGACAAAATGCCCCATGAAAATAGATGGGAGAATAGACAGAGCATAGGCAGGCTTTGCCTAGAGAGCACGGCGCCAGCCGCCATAGCCGCCGCCCCCCATGGGGATTCATAAAGCGGCATGAGGCAGGCAGACAAGCAGCCCGACATGGAATCATTCGAGAGGATGCCATATCGGCCCACGGCAAGAAGCGCCAGGTTGATGAAACCCACGGCCTTGAAAAAAGAAGCAAGGATATTTTTTGGGATTTTCCACGCAATGGATCCCGCGCAGAGGAGCCACAAGGCCGACTTAGCAGCCTCAAGCTCTAGAATTGTGCGCCATTCGATGGATTCATTGGGCCATGGTGTGGAATCAAAGGCAAATACCCTAAGTGCACTATAAAGCGCCCAAAGAAGGGCAGCTAGAAGGGAAAAACCCGTAAAAACCCCACCTCTTTGAAGGTTTCAGACCCGCCTTTTAGGCGCATTTTGCGATAAACGCCGTCCCCATTCCGATCTAAGACATTGGAATCACTCGTATTGCCTTCGATCGTCTCATAGTGCAGCTCATCCTGGCCCATAACGATGCCTACGTGCCCATGCGGCCCGTCGCCCAGCTGCCAAATAATGAGATCGCCTGGCTCGGGAGCGACCACGCTATATTCGACATGGCAGGCGTTCCAAAGCGCCAGACAACCCTCAGTCGCAATGAGGGGCGATCGCACGCCCTTGACGCACTCAGCATAATTTATGCACGCCTGCATAAAATCCATGCACCACGATTGCCGCATGGGCGTTCCCACGACGCGCTGAAAAAGCTCGACCATCCGGCCCTTGTTATCGCCGCCCTCTTCCTTGATGCCAACACAAGCGGCAGCCGTCCTCATCAGAAGATCAGTGGGCGTGCAGTTGTCTGTAACGAGATTCAGACCGTCAAAAAACTCACGGAGATCCACTGGAAGGGATCGCATCTCTCATCTCCTTCATCTTGGATTCAACCACTTCTTTCGGCACGTTGTAGCACCACGCTGCGAAATTCGCTTCGTCGGTTTGCGTGGTTGCCCAAAAGTTTTCCATCTCGGACGGCGCCATATACTTCTTGCTGCCGTCGGCCTCAATGCAGTCCCCGCCGCCGAGCCCATCTAAAACGCATACGGTTGAGAGTTTAGGCGGAATATCTGATCTGCACGAAGCGAGCATCATAGCAATTCCAATGGCCAGTACCCAATCTCTCACGGCAATTGCCTCGGCTGCGATAAAGCCTCTTGCCACTTGGCCGCCGCCGCGTAACGGTCTGCGTCCGTGGCTGCCCGGGCCGAAAACGCCGCCGCGTCAATGATCTTTTGATACGTCGCTTTTTCCTGGCTCTGCATCCATGCGACTACTAGCGCACGAAACCATCCATCGACAATCGGGACCGCTTTGATTGCGGCGATAATTGCCGAAATGACTGCCGTGACAGACATCAGGCGGCGGGCTTAGAGGCGGCGGGCTTAGATCCCATGATCTTCTGCGCGCCCTCAAGCACAAGGCTAATCAGAGTATTGGATTTCACGCTAGGCACAAGCTCAATCACGAAATCCACGACGGCCACGACAATGGCGGCCATGGCAACGTCGTGAGCTAAAACGAAATCAATGACAGATTGCATATTATCTCCTTATGTTATGGGACATCGTAACCGAAAACTACGCAGTCCATATTGTTTCCTGACGAAAAAACACCGGGCTGGGTAATGGTGATGTATTTCCCCGTTGGAACTGTCGCAGAATTAAAGATTCGCTCATGCAGACCTGCGAACGCCCCAAATATTCCAACGCCGTCGCCGCCGAACGCGCTTGTTGCACCGTCAATCGCTTTGAAGTTAGTCGCCGTTCCGCCACCAAAGCCCGCGTCGTTATCGGTGTATCCGAAATTTAACCAGCCGCTTGTGGTGGTAGCGCACCTCAAAGCCTGAACGGAAAATCCAGATCCGGTAGCCGCATAACCACTAGTCGCAAATGGCTTCCTGAACGTGGTCACATAATTCGACGCTCCGCCAGGAATGGACCCATGCAGAGTAATCAGATTCGTAAGATCGGTGAAAACGCGGCCCCCGATAGTAATCGTCGGAATGATTCCGAGATTGGTTACGGGCGTCGATGCGCTAGCCGCGAGAGAGAAAAACAGCCCAAAGACAACCGCTAATCGCTTC
>Ga0335069_10017063_pt1 | contig 10121 bp, 11 predicted proteins | sample Lox_Sample_11_FD_206714 | JGI IMG/M metagenome (GOLD analysis project Ga0335069, IMG submission 206714) | Soil microbial communities from Loxahatchee National Wildlife Refuge, Florida, United States - Lox_Sample_1.1 | ecosystem: Environmental > Terrestrial > Soil > Wetlands | place: USA...
CGCATTTTCTTTAGCGTGCTCTTCGGCCACCTGGTCGACCAGCTTCGCGTAATCCGCCTGCTTGTCAACGAAGTCGCGCATCTGCGCCTGCCGGTCAAACTCCACCAGCAAATCGCCCTTCTTCACGTGGCTGCCGGAGGGAGCAAGGTGGACGATCGTCAGCGTACCCACCGACTGTCCCGCAAGCATGGGTGCGAGGATGGCGCGCGCCTGCACGGCTTCGGTTGTACCCTTCAGCCGCAAAACCTGTTCGGGAGCAACTGCGAGTGAGCGACCGGTGTGAGCCGTCCCAGGCCCTTCCCCGCGAAGCGCTAAAAACAAAACGACGGCCAGCACAATGCCCGCGGCCGCGCCGATCAATATCCAAAAGCGCTTTTTTGTCGGAGGTCTTTCAGGTTGAGGCGGACCGGAAACCGATCCCTGCACGTCGGCGGGAACTTCAGTTTCGGGACTGATTGTCGCAGGGACTGAGTGCATTGCTGGGAGCGCTCCCGCTGTAGGAACCTGGATATGCCCGAAAAAGTTGCCCGCTGCCGGAAATCAAACTTTGACCGTTATTAGATCGCGGGCGGCTTCGACCCTTGCAAGTCGTCCCAGACTTTCTGTGTCCGAACGCACTAAACGAACCCGCGTCATGCGTGGCAGCGTTACGCGAGATAAAATCGCGGGAGCAACGATTCCACCAGCAAAACGGCCGAAAGCTGCCCACCGTTAACCCGCACCCTGCGCGCAAGAAATCAGGATTGCAGACGAGCTCAAGGCCGCATCGCAAACATTAAAGGACCCGATGCTGATTACTGAACTTCGTTCAGCTTCTGGTAGATCAGCATCGCCAAAAAGGCGAGAAGAAACACGCCTGAGCCCACCGTGAACACCCGCACTGGAATGGTCAGCCGATTGACTTTCGTCAACAGCTCCGTTTGCTCCTCCTGCATGTGCGAGTTCGCGTCGTCCAGGAAAAGTTGGTCGTCTTCATGCATCGTGAGCGTGCTCTTATAGATCAGCAACACGATGAGACCAATCGCGAAGAGACCAAACAGGCCCCCGATTACTTCAATCATGGTCATATGCCACCTCGGCAGATTCCAACCCAGCACCACCTTCCCTCGGTCTGAGCATGCACCCAGAACCCGCACCCAGTCTCGGGGGAGGCCCTAACGCCAAAGATTATAAGCCCCTTGGCAAGCCCCAGGCTGTGATTAATGGCGTCCCTTGGAATCCGTTACAAAAGCCGGACGAATGCGTCTTGTGTAGCCTAAGCCGCATCCAATACGTGACGACTTCTCCACGCCTCTTGGACGAACAACTTCTGGCGTGGAAAGCAACATTTGCTATAATCAACTAGCTTTAAAGCCAAGGAGATACGAATGGCCACCACAACTGTCCCGGAAGTAACCAAGAAAGCGCCCGTCAGCCTGACCACCAACGCGGTAGCCAAGGTGAAGGAAATCATGGCGCAGCAGAATCCCGTTCCCGCCGGATTACGCATCGGAGTGGTGGGTGGCGGATGCTCCGGCTTCTCCTACTCGATGCAGTTTGAGAACGGCGCCGGCATGATGGACAAGACCTTCGAAATGGATGGCCTGAAGGTATACGTCGATGCAACGTCTGTGATGTATCTCAATGGCTGCATCGTCGATTATGTCGAGACGCTGGAAGGCGCAGGCTTCAAGTTCGAGAATCCGAACGTGAAGAGCACCTGCGGCTGCGGTAGTTCTTTCAGCGTGTAAGAGATTTATGGAACGGCGGACGTCTCGTCTGCCGACCGCGCAAAGCGCGGCAGAAAATTTGACGGCCTCGTCGAAAGATGAGGCCGTTTGTATTTCCGGTGGTTGAAAACTCGAATAGATGCGTTCTACTGCTGCTGAGGCGGATTGCTCGTCGGCGCAGCCCCGCCGAACCCGCCACTCGCCGGAAGATTGGGATTGTTCTGCATCCCCGAAGGTGGAAGTCCCGAGCCGAATCCGTTGTTGTTTTGTATACCGTTGATCTGATTATTCAGATTTGCCGGAGTTCCGCCCTGCCCAAACATCGCCTGCTGCGGCTGATACGGCGTGGTTATCAACTGCCCCCGATCGAGTGCGGGATCGTATACGAAGAGCCAGTCTTTATATTTCTTTTTGTGGTTGAACTCGCGATAGGTCGGATCGCTGATCTTGGTGGCGCTGGCCACGCCGATAATCGGTCCGCCGCCAAATTGCGTGTTCGAAAGCTTGTCGCCGTTGGATTGTCCGTTCAGGTTCGTTTGCTCGCCCTGCTGCGGTTGGGAGGAATCGGGGATCGCGGTTTGCCCATCGTTCCCCTGTTGGTTCTGGCCAGCTTGCTGATTCGAATTCGAGCCGAACGAATTATTGTTGCCAAAACTGTTGTTGCCCCCGAACGACGAATTCTGTCCGAAGGCGCTGCTGCCGTTCAGGCCGCCACTGGTGAGTCCGGAACCGTTCAGTCCGCCGTTGCCCCCAACCGGGTTCGCGCCGGGAATCATGCCGCCGCCCAATCCCATGCTTCCCGCCATCTGCACGTCGCCGTAGTGCAGCAACTTGAAGTCCGCACATTTCGGCTTGCAATTCAGCGGATCTTTGTAGCGTTTGCGCAGGAAACGCAGATTGTTGGAGCTTTCGAGGTCTTCGATCTTCGCGGGATAGCGCCCGAATTTCTTGAAATAGAGGCGAATTGCGCGCGAGTATTGCGTACCGCGGTGAATCATCTCTTCTTCGCGGTCGTACTTGATCTGGAAGGTAATCGTCGGCAGGATGATGCCGGTGGCAATGATCATCAGAGCAATGATCAGAAGAAGGCTGAGCAGGGCATACCCTTGTTCCGCTCGGGAGCGAGCCTTACGCCGACCTTTGCTGCGGGAAGCCATCTCAAAGAATTGAGTAATCGGGTAATTGGGAAATTGTGTAATTGAACACCGGGCCCCATGCGAGATCTTCAATTACACAATTACCCGATTACAAAATTACTCAATTTCCTTACCCCTGCGTCAGCGGAATCGTCTGGGTCGGCCCGCTATTCACCACGTCCTGCATCTCTACCGAGTTGGGTAGGATCTTGACCACCTTGTAACGGCGGTTCACGATTTCGCCCTCGCCCGCCACAAAGATGTTGTCGTCCTGCTGCAGGAAAATCTTCTTGGCTTCTCCCGGCTTGCTGGCGAAACCGAAAAACTTCAGCGGGATCGGCGGAGCCTGCTGTATCGTCGGTGTGACATAAGCCGGCGGCTTATTGTCTGTAACTCCAGTTCCTTTGGGGGACGGAATCTCCACAGTATCGGGCGCCGAAATAAAGATATTTCTTCCGCTGCCCTCGTAAATCGTCTGCTCACTCTGAGCCAGCAAATCCATGCGCAGCGTCGGATCGAGGCTCTCTACATGCTGCTTCTTCCCTTTGCCAACAGGCCGGGACGTCGCGCGCGTTGGAGACACGACAGGCGCTGCCGCCTGCGCGTTTGAAGACGACTCCGACGATCCCATAAACATGGGAAGGACCTCGTAGGCGAACACCAGGATCGCCAGCGGGCCCAACACGGCCAGCCAGATCATCTTCTTCTTGTTTTCCAGTCCCAGCTGCACTACGATCCCGCCTTTAAGTACGCTTCTAATTTTACTTCCAATTTCACCGGACCTTGCGCTTCCCCGCCCAGCGTGACGCTGTTAATGATGAAAAACATCTGGTCCCGTTCCACCGCATTGATAAATTTTGCCAGCGAAGTGTAGTTCCCTGACAACGCCATCTCGATTTCGACCGGCCGCAGATGCCCAGGACCTTCGTCTTCCTCTTTGTACTTGGCTTGCTCAATGGTCACGCCATTGGCGTCTTTCAGCTTGCCGAGTTCGGTAAGGATTTCCGATTGCCGCGCCGGGAAACGCTTGGCATAAAAATCCGAAATCTGATGGCTGGCCAGCACTACCTTTTGCGGCAAATTTTGCAGGGGCGCCACCTCCCGCGTCTTCGTATTCAGTTCCGTCTGCAATTGCAGCAGTTCCATGCGCCGCGATTCCGCCGATCCGACCAGCGGCGACACATAAATCACCGCTGCCAGCAGATCGATACCGCCCATGATCGCCAGCGCAATTTTCAATTTTCTGCGAGTTTGCCGAAGGTCAGGCATTAGCGCTGGCCTCCTTTGGCAGGCGCCGGCGGCCTCGACACGCCGGTCATTGGATTAGCGGGTTTAGCACTTGGCTTGGCCGTGTCCGTCTTCGATTTGCTGGAGGTCTTCCCGCTCGCGTTCTTCGCGTCGGTCGCTGACTTCGTTTCCTGTTGAATCGGCGGCTCCGGAACATACAAAGCCGTAAAGTCGACCCGTTCGTTATCGCCCGTAGCCGACTGGCCGTACGTTTCTGACAGGAACACCGTCTGCGAGAACCGCTTCGACTCCTCCATCCGCCGCATCAACTCCAGCGCACGATCGCGCGATTCCCCTGCCACCGACATCTTCAAGGAGAGCTGATTGTCCTCGTCCAGTCCCGGGCTGATGTTGACCAGGTGTACCCGCGGTGGCATCACTTTTTCCAGGCTCTCCAGCACGCGCGTCCACGAGAATGATTTACGCTCGATCATCTCGTTCAAAAACTGCGACTCGTCCCGTGTGCTGCGGTTCTGCGGTTGATTCAAGAAGGTTTCGGCTTCCGCCCGGCGCTCGTCGCGCTCGGCAATGAGCGCCTTAGTCTGCGAGATCGCAGCATGATCGCGGCGTGCATTGAACCAGCCGGTGATGGTCAGCGTGAGCAAAATCAGCGTGAGCACGGCGACTGCACCCACACCGGCGCCCCAGCGCGCCCAAAACTGCCGCGCATCCTCGTACGGCTGACTCGCGAGATTGATATCTAAGCGCATGAAAACCCAGTTGTCAGTACCCCGTACCCAGTTACTGAGTACCGGGTACCGAGTACTGCTTCTACGAAACCAACGCTCCTAACACTCCTGCCATTCTCCAGCGCGGGACCGAACCTCCCGCACTCGCGCCGAGTTGTGAGGATGAAACTAGTTCCTGCACTTCCGCGCCGGTTTGCGCCGCGAGCGCCGGCGCCGCGCCACCCGATTCAGGCAGTCCGGCTACATAAATCTTTTCCAGATTTAGATGGTAGGTATCCTGGAAAAAGACCACCGACGGATAAACCTCTTCTGCCAGTTGTTCGCCGGAAATTGTCACGCCTCGCGAGTTTTCCAGTGTACGGAAAAGCTGTAACTGATCGTCGTTCAGAATCGCAATGCTGGTGGTGTGTGCGTCGACTTTCACCACCATAGTCGGCTTCTTCGCATCGGCGCTGCCTAAAGCGGCCAGCATCGACGGCAACACGACTCCGGGAATAAATCCCGCGTCGCGAAACGCGGCTTCGTAATCCTCCACCACATTGGCCAGCGCCACGGCGGCCACAACCTTCACGCCATCGGGCGTCTTCTGCGCGTGATAAGAAACTTTTGCCTTGTCCACATCGAAGGGCAACGACTTTTTCATGCGGAAACGGACCACGCCGAGGGCCTCCTCATGGTCCGAAGGCAACGTGTCGAATTCCACCAGCATGACGCGTACTGCCGCGTCGGGCACCACTGCAATGACGTCTTTCGAGCGGCCGGCAACGCTGCCCAGAGCCGCTTCGATTCCGGCACGGACTGCGTCGCGTTGCCGCAGGTTGTTCTCCACCAGGTCCGGCACCACGCTGCCCGGCGCCAACTCGCGCGCCGCACAAGCTTCCAGCCCTGCGCCGCCATCGGCCAGGCGCCCGGCGAGCACACGGTCGGCTGCGATCTCACAGGCCAGCCTGGGCTTGGCGATATTTGAATTCGAACTCACTTTTGGAAGAACGCCCCTGTAAAGAAAGCTTTCCCTGATATTTATCAAAAACCGTATCTCTAAGAATTGCAATAGCTGGGAAGTGTCAGGTCTCAAAGTGGCAAGGTGGCAAAGTCAGACCCTGATCCTTCGTATCTCCAAATTTTGGATGTGGCTGGATTTTCCGCTGCGGCTAGCTTGCAGAAACCATGTACACACAACCCGATACCGATGCGACTGCAAACAACGTTTCAACACTGGCCCAAACTGCATATTCGCTCTTGTTCTCGACGGAATGAAACCGACGCCAGAGGCCGAAAAAATGAAACGGCCCGACCACAAACAACGCCCCGATGCCCAAGATTCCGAAGAGCGATAGAAGCACTCTGGCAGAAGCCATTGCAGCGAGGATGAAGCTGGTCATGGCTACAAACCACAATCCGGCTTCCCACCCCGCACTGCCAACCTTGAAACTTTGCCACCTTGCCACTTTGAAACCTGCTCCTACCGCATCGCTTCAATGAACGTCACCTTGTTGATTTCCTTCAGCGTGGTCATCCCGAGCCGCACTTTATCCAGTGCGGACTCGCGCAGGAAGCGCATGCCTTCTTCCCGTGCGGCGCGCCGAATCTCCGACGTCGGCTTCTTGGCCAGAATCATTTCGCGAATGCGGTCGCTCAAATCAAGCAACTCGTGAATCGCCGTACGGCCGCGGAATCCGGTGCCGGCGCACTCGATACAGCCCGGCCCTTCATAGAGTGGAACTTTGCCCCACTGCTGCGGATCGAGCCCGCTGGCTTCCAGCACATCGGGAGAATAGTGAACTTCGGTCCGGCACGAATCGCAAATCAAACGCACCAACCGCTGCGCCAGGATGCAGTTCAACGCCGACACGAAGTTGTAAGGCTCGACGCCCATGTTCAGGAAGCGCCCGATGACATCGACGACGTTATTCGCGTGCACCGTGGTGAACACCAGGTGTCCAGTCAGAGCGGACTGGATGGCGATCTGTGCCGTCTCCGCGTCTCGAATTTCGCCCACCATGATCTTGTCCGGGTCGTGACGCAGAATCGAGCGCAACCCACGGGCGAAAGTCAGGCCTTTCTTTTCATTGACCGGAATCTGCGTAATGCCGCGCAGCTGATATTCGACCGGGTCTTCAATGGTGATGATCTTGTCTTCGTCGGTCTTTATTTCGTTGACCGCGGCATACAAAGTCGTCGTCTTACCGGAACCCGTAGGCCCCGTCACCAGCACCATGCCGTACGGCTCTTTGATGTAGCGGCGAAAACGCTTGAGATCTTCTTCGTCAAAGCCGACCACGTCCAGAGTCAAGCTCTTGAACTTCTCGCTCATCGACTCTTTATCGAGCACGCGGAGCACAGCATCTTCGCCGTGAATCGACGGCATGATCGACACGCGGAAATCGATAGCGCGCCCGTTGTACTTCACACGGAAGCGCCCGTCCTGCGGCACGCGGCGCTCGGAAATGTCGAGCTCGCTCATGACCTTGATACGCGAGATCACGGTCGAATGATGCTCTTTGCCAATGGGCGGCATGGCCTGTGTCAGCACACCGTCAATACGGAACTTGATGACAACGGAATCGTCGCGCGTTTCAATGTGAATGTCGGACGCGCGCCGCTGCAGCGCGGTGAAAATCGTAGTGTCAACCAGGCGAATGATCGGGCTGGTATCGCCCGTCGCCGTCAGCTTGTCGATCGTCAGCGTCTCTTCAGCGCCCGTGTTCTCGTCTTCCCGAATAATCTGAAAGCCTTCGCTGGCTTCTTCGAGCACGCGCTGCGACTGCTCGGTCTTCTTCAGGATGTCGGAAATCTGCTTTAGGGTCGAAACCTTGGTGACGATGCGCTGTTTCAGCAGCAGGCTGATCTCGTCGATCATCATCAGCTGGCTGGGGTCGGCGATGGCGATGGCCAGGCGTCCGTCGCCGGTCTCTTCGAGCGGCACAAAGTTGTAGCGGAACATCAGCTCGACGGGAATCTTCTTGAACAGGTCGTGATGCAGGTTGAATCCGGTCAGGTCGACAAACTCGCAGCGATAGCGCCGCGCCACGTCCTGCGCGCGCTCCAGATCCGTGACCGGATTCCCTGTCGGGCTGATCGGCGCGCCGTTTCCGCCGCCGACGAAAATTGATTTTTTGTCCGCCGTTGCCATTCGAACCTCAAATCAGGTCTTGGGTCTTAGCTCTTGGGTCTTCGGAAATCCCAAGCGCAAATCGATTGCCGAATACCTAACACCCAAGACCTAAGACCTGTCCTTCAGTGCACTCCCAGAGTGAAAATCGGTAAATACAACGAGATCAGCACTCCGCCTACAAAAATTGCCATGACAATCAGAATCAGAGGCTCGATCAGCGCCATGGCCGCGCCCAGGGCCGTTTGCACATCTTCTTCGTAAAATTCAGCGACCGAGTTGAGCATGGCCGGAAGCGCGCCCGTCGACTCGCCAACTTCAATCATCTCGACGGCCAACTCCGGAAAAATCTTCTGCTCTTCCAGGCTGCCGGCCAGTCCTTGGCCTTCGCGCACGCGAATGCCCGCCCGCGATACACCTTTTAGGATGCGCCGGCTGGTCATCGAGGAACCCGCGGTCTCCATCGCCGGCACCAGAGGCAGTCCGCCTTGCAGCAGCGTCGACAGCATCCGTGAAAAACTCGCCACCTGGTGCTTCAGACGTATCTCACCCAACAGCGGCAGGCTCAAAATCATCCGGTCCAGTTGATCCCCGCCGCGATCCGTATCTTTCCAGCGCCACAAAATGAAGATGCCAACCACCAGTCCCACCAGGACAAAGGGCGCATACTTCTGGGCGTTTTCTCCCACTCCCAACATGAACACCGTGATCGCGGGCAGCTTCGCATCCAGGCTGTTGAACAACTCCGCAAATTTCGGCACCACGTAGGTGAATAGGAACGTCACCATGATCAGCACCACGCTGACCAGCAGCGTGGGATAGATCAGCGATACAAACAGCTTCTTGCGGAACGTCAACGCCATACGCTGAAAATTCACGTAACGCGTCAACACTTCGTCAATGTTGCCGCTCTTTTCCCCCGCCATCAGCGTGGTTGTATAAATCTTCGGGATCATCCCCTGCGCCGCGAAAGCGTCTGACAGTAACTCGCCGCCCTTGACCCGGTCCCGAACATTCTCAAGAATCTGCCGGAGTTGCGCATCTTTCTGGCGCTTGATGAGCAATTCCAGAGAGTTCAGAATCGGCAGCCCGGCGCGAATCAGGGTCAGAAATTGCTGGTTAAACACCAGAAATGTCGTCTGCTTCAGCTTCCGCTTGCGGCGGATCCCGCCCGCCATCAACCCCTGGGTCTTGACCCAATAGACGTGGTAGCCCTGTTGGCTAAAACGGTCGCGAATCTCAGCCTCGGAAATGCCCTGTTCCACGTGCTGATGGACATTGCCGCGCTCATCCGCGATTTTTACGACAAACTCTGCCATGTTCGGGTTTACGTCTGGGGAGGACGGCCTAACCGACCCAGTTTAACATTCACCATTTATTTTAAGCGGTTTGGAGACTTCTGACTCTACCGATTGAGTACAGAAGTAACCAATTCATCGAATGTTTACAACCATTGCTATTGTGCCAGCTCCCATTCCACCGTTTCGGTACCTGCCGGAGGCTTGAACTGGAACTTCGCGTCCCCTACAGCGACATCCTCCTTCTGCTCTGTAAAGCGATATTCGGTGGCCGATCCATCCACCGACTGCAACACAATTCGCGCGATCTGGTTGCCCGGTGTTATCTCGAGCACGATCTCGCTGATCTGGTCGGCAAATGCCTTTGGAATCCCCCGCAGAACCACATCCCCCGCTTGTAACGGTGGCAAGTCCGGAGCCAGCGACAACCCTTGCAACTCCTTTTCCAGCTTTGTCTTACCTAGCAGGAATGCAAGTGGAGATCGAATGTCGTCCAGTTTCTTCGCCGACTCCTTCCCCGCTTGCCGGTCGGCTGGGACGTAAAACCACGCATCTCGGCCATCGCTCACGAAGAGCTTCTCTGTGGGAGAACGATACTCCCAGCGCATCTTGCCAGGTTTTTTAAGCCAGACGGTCCCGCTTTCGGTTCGGTCCATGCCCGACCCACGATAGATCTCCGTAAAATCCGCCTGCAGTGTTTTCAGATGGTTATAGTGGGCATCCACGGCCGCGGCCACGGACTTCACGTCGGCCGCGCGGCCGTCGCCTGTCAGGATAGACACCACAAGTGCCGCAAAAAGTGAGGAAGAAAGGAAGCTAGAGAGGCGAGATCTGGTCATGGGGAATGGGAAAGCTAGCGCGGCTGGTACGAGGAACTCCTCGAAAGATTG
>Ga0335069_10017064_pt1 | contig 10120 bp, 7 predicted proteins | sample Lox_Sample_11_FD_206714 | JGI IMG/M metagenome (GOLD analysis project Ga0335069, IMG submission 206714) | Soil microbial communities from Loxahatchee National Wildlife Refuge, Florida, United States - Lox_Sample_1.1 | ecosystem: Environmental > Terrestrial > Soil > Wetlands | place: USA: Florida...
CTCGATAAGGCCCGCGTCGGCTTCGCCGTCTTCCTCTTCCCCGATTTCCGCCAGGATTTCGCCGTCGTCGACGACCTCGACCGCGAGACCGCCCTGCCCACCTTCGCCGACACCGAAGCTCTGGCTCGGAAAAACAACCCCGACATCCGCGCCGCTGAGGCCAACGTCAACCAGGAATCCTACGGCATCAAGTCCGCGCGCAGCGGCCTCCTGCCCACCCTCTCGGTCGATTACTTCTTCGGCCTCGACGGTCTCCACTACGCCATCCACGACGAGTTCGGCAACCGCCAGGTCGGCAGCAGCGTCGTCGCCAATCTGAACGTGCCCGTCTGGAATTGGGGTTCGGCGCGCAGCAAGGTGCGCCAGGCCGGGTTCCGCCTCCAGCAGGCCAAGGTCGATCTCTCTCTTACCCAGCGCCAGTTGCTCGCCAACCTGAATTCGTTCTACCTCGAAGCCCAGTCCGCGCGGCTCCAGATCGCGTCCCTCAAACACTCCCTCGATCTTTCCGAAGAGAGCCTCAAACTCACCCTGCTGCGCTACCAGGCGGGCGAGGTCACCGTCCTGGAAGTCGTCGACGCGCAATCCACCCTCATCGCCGCGCGCAACGCCTACGACGACGGCCTCACCCGCTACCGTCTCGCGCTCGCCGCCCTCCAAACTCTTACGGGGGTCTTTTAATCCATGTCAACCATGCGTTGTGCGACAGGCTTTAGCCTGTCCCTGCTGCTGCCCCTCCTCCTCGTCTCCTGCGCCAAAAAGGAAGAGAAGGAAGCCGAAGCCCCGGCGCCCGTCCAGGTCACCGCCGTCACTCAGGACACCATCCGCCGCACCGTCGCCGGAGACGGCGTGCTCTGGCCCAAGGACCAGGCCAGCATCATGCCCAAGATCTCCGCGCCCGTGCAAAAGTTTTATGTGAATCGCGGCGATCACGTCAAAGAGGGCCAGTTGCTCGCCGTCCTCGAAAACCGCGACCTCACCGCCGCCGCCGCCGAAAGCAAGGATGCCGTCGCGGTCGCCGAGAGCAACCTCCGCATGACCCAGGGCGCCAACGTCCCCGAGGCTGTGGTCAAGGCGCAAACCGACGTCGAAGCCGCCAAAGAGGCCGCCGACGCCGCTAAAAAGGTCCTCGATAGCCGCTCCGATCTCCTCCGGCAGGGCGCCCTCGCTCGCCGCCAGGTCGAAGAAGCCCAGGTCAGCTTCGCCCGCGCCAATAGCGACTACCTCGCCGCGCAGGAGCATCTCCGCGCACTCCAGGCCGTGGGCAAGGAGGAGCAGGTCAAGTCCGCCTCCGCGCAGGTAGCCGCCGCCAAATCGCACGCCGTCACCACCGAGACCCAGCTCAGCTATTCCCGCATCGTCTCGCCCAAGGCCGGCATCGTCGCCGACCGTCCCCTGTTCGAAGGCGACATGGCCAGCCCCACCGTAGCCCTGCTCACCGTCATGGATATCTCCCGCGTGGTGGCGCGCATCAACGTCCCCGTCGCCCAAGCCTCGCAGGTCAAAATCGGCATGCCCGCTACCCTTTCCTTCGTCGATGGCTCGGAGCCCGTCGAAGGCAAGGTCATCGTGGTCAGCCCCGCGTCCGATGCCGCCTCCACCACCGCCCAGGTCTGGATCGAAGCGCCCAATCCCGGCGAGAAGCTGAAACCCGGCTCCGGTGTCCACGCCGTCGTCGTCGCCGAGGCCATCAAGGCGGCCACCGTCGTTCCGGTCGTCGCCATCCTCCCCGGCGAGGAAGGCGGTACCGCGGTCCTCGTGATCGATCCCAACTCCACCGCCCACCGCCGCGCCGTCCGCCTCGGCGTACGCGATGGCGACAAGGTGCAGGTGCTCAACGGCTGCCGTCCCGGCGAAGAGGTCGTCATCCAGGGCGGCGTCGGCGTCGATGACAAGGCCAAAGTCAAAGTCATCGATGCCACCGTCAAGGAAGCCGACGAGGACGAAGACAACGCCCCCGAGGCCCCGCCTTCCAAGGATCAAAAGAAAGACGAGGCCAAAAAGAAATGAACGATCGTGGGACGGGCTTCAGCCCGTCCGCTCCCGAATCGCCGCACTGGACGGCCCGCCATGGCAAGCCCATCGTCTTCGTCATCCTGACCCTGGTCGCCGTCGGCATCTACCTGGCCAACACCATTCCCGTGGCCGTCTTCCCGGAAACCAATTTCCCGCGCATCGTCATTGGCGTGGATAACGGCGTCTTCCCCATCGACCAGATGCTGGTCACCGTCACCCGGCCCATCGAAGAAGCCGTCAATATCGTCCCCGGTCTCGATCACCTCTGGTCCATCACCAGCCGCGGCACCGCCGAGCTCGATCTCTTCTTCTCCTGGAAGGTCGATATGTACCGCACCCTCGAGCTCGTCAACGCCGCCATGGCCCGCGCGCAAGCCTCGCTCCCCTCCACCGCCAGGATCACCGCCAACCGCCTCACCTTCGCCGCCTTCCCCATCATGGGCTACAGCCTGACCAGTGACCAGGTCTCGCAGTCTCAGCTTTGGGAGCTCGCCAACTACGAGCTCAAACCGCGACTCAACCGCCAGACCGGCGTCTCCAGCGTCGTCCTCCAGGGCGGCAAGGTCCCCGAGTTCGAAGTCCGCCCCGATCCCGGCAAGCTGGTCCAGAGCTCCGTCACCATCCCCAACATCCTCGACGCCATCGGGCGCAGCAACATGATCGATTCGCCCGGCCTCATCGAGACCAATCACCAGCTCGTGCTCTCTCTCGTCAGCGGCCAGGCGAAATCCACCCAGGACATCGCCAACATCGTCATCAAGACCACGCCCGCCGGCGCTCCCCTGCGTATCGGCGACGTGGCGGCGGTCAATTCCAGCGTCATGCCGGTCTATACGGTCGTCACCGCCAACGCCAAACCCGCCGTGCTCCTCAATATCTACCGCCAACCCGATTCCAACACCGTGCAGGTCGCCAACGCGGTGCACGCCGAAATCGAGCAGCTCCGCAAGGAAATCCCCAGGGGCATCGACCTTCGCCCCTGGTACGATCAATCCGAGCTCGTCACCGATTCCATCGAGAGCGTGCGCGACGCCATCGTCATCGGCCTCATCCTGGCTTCGCTGATCATGGTGCTCTTCCTCCGCGATTGGGGCACTTCCCTCGTCGCCGGCCTGGTCATTCCCGCGACCATTGCCGTCACATTCATCGCCCTCAAAGTCCTCAACCAGACTTTCGACCTCATGACCCTGGGCGGCCTCGCCGCCGCTGTCGGCCTGGTGATCGACGATGCCATCGTCGTCGTCGAGAACATCGTGATGCACCGCGATAGCGGCCAGTCTCGCGGCGATGCCATCCGCAGCGCCCTCCGCGAAATCCGCGTCCCCCTGGTCGGCAGCACCATCACCCCCATCGTCGTCTTCATCCCGCTCATCTCCATCACCGGCGTCACCGGCGTCTTCTTCCGCGCCCTGGCCATCACCGTCGGCATGGCCCTCCTCACCTCCCTGGCCCTGGCCCTCACGTGGACGCCCACGCTGAGCCACTATCTGTTGCGCGGCGCCCGGCGTACCCACTCGGAGAGCGTCTCCCCTCGCCTCCTGCGCATCTACGAGCGCACCCTCCGCTTCACCCTCGAGCACAAATTCTCCACCGCGCTCTTCGCCCTCCTCCTCATCGGCGGCAGCTACCTCGCCTACACCAACTGCGGCAGCGACCTCCTCCCCGCCATGGACGAAGGCGGCTTCATCCTCGACTACATCATGCCCGCCGGCTCCTCCCTCGAAGAAACCAACCGCGTCATCACCCACGTCGAGCAGATCCTGCGCCGTACCCCCGAGGTCGAAAGCACCTCGCGCCGCACCGGCCTTCAGCTCGGCCTCGCCGCCGTCACCGAGGCCAACACCGGCGATATCGCCGTCAAGCTCAAGAAAAACCGCAAACGCTCCGGTGACGAGGTCATCGCCGACGTGCGCGCCCGTGTCAAAAAGGCTGAGCCCGTGCTCGATATCGAAATCGTCCAGCTTCTCCAGGACATGATCGGCGATCTCACCAGCGCGCCCGAGCCGGTCGTCATCAAGCTCTTCGCTCAAAACCCCGATCTCCTCCGCGCCTGGGCGCCGCAGGTGGCCGGCGCCATCAAGAAAATCCCCGGCGTCGAAGACGTGCTCGACGGCGTCGAGAACACCATCAGCGGCCCCGCCCGCGTCTTCAACGTCGATCCCGCCGTCACCGCTCGCGCCGGCTTCACCCCGCAGGAGGTCGAGCTCGATACCAGCGCCATCCTCCAGGGCGAGCCCGCGACCCTGCCCGTCGTCGTCAACGACCGCGCCTACACCATCCGCGTCCGCTTCCCCGAAGAGACGCGCCGGTCCATGGACACCATCCGCAACACGCTGCTCGTCAGCGGCACCGGCAAGACTGCCACCGTCGGTTCGCTCGCCGATATCGTCGAGATCCCCGGCCAGACCGAAATCCGCCGCGAGAATCTCCAGCGCGACATGCAGGTCACCGCCCGCTTCGAAGGCATCAACCTCGGCGACGGCATGAAGAAGGTCCAGGCCGCCGTGGACGAGCTCAAGGTCCCGCCGGAAATCCGCATCCAGTACGGCGGCCAGTACGAAGAGCAGCAGAAATCCTTCCGCGACCTCGCCGCCGTCCTCGTCCTCGCCATCGTGCTCGTGTTCACCGTCCTCTTGTTCGAATTCGGCAACTTCGCCGCCCCGGTCGCCGTCCTTTCCTCGGCCATCCTCTCCACCTGCGGCGTCTTCGTCGCGCTCCTCGTCACCGGCGTCACCTTCAATATCTCCTCGTTCATGGGCCTCATCATGGTCATCGGCATCGTCGCCAAGAACGGCATCCTCCTGCTCGATGCCGACCAGAAGTTCCGTGCCGAAGGCATGGCCCCCGAGGAAGCCATGATCCGCGCCGGCGAGCGCCGCCTGCGTCCCATCATGATGACCGCGCTGGCCACCGTGGCCGGCATGATTCCGCTGGCGCTCGCTTTGGGCGCCGGCTCGCAAATGCTTCAACCCCTGGCCATCGCGGTAATCGGCGGCATCCTCGCCTCGATGGTCTTATCGCTGGTAGTAACCCCGGCCGTCCGCTTCTACCTGGGAGGCCAGTAACGCGGGCCTCCTGGCCCGCAAAGGAGACTCTATGAAAAAGCTTCTCTCGTTCACCCTCGTGGCCCTCGCCGCGTACTCCGCGGAGGGCATGAAGGTCGTCAACAAAATCAAAATCGGCGGCACCGGCGGCTGGGACTACGTCACCATTGACAGTGCCAACCGCCGCCTCTACGTGTCGCACCAGACCAAGGTCGAGATCGTCGATCCCGACGCCGGCAAAGTCGTCGGCGCCATCGACCAGTTGCACGGCGTCCATGGTATCGCCATCGCGCCAGACCTCAACCGCGGCTTCATCACCAACGGCCAGTCCAACAGCGTCACCATCTTCGACCTCAAGACCATGCAGAAGATCGGTGAGCCCGCCACCAACGGCAAGAACCCCGACGCCATCTGCTACGAGCCCAAATCCAAGCGCATCTTCGCCGTCCATCACGGCGGCCAGGACGTCACCCTCATCGATGCCAAGACCAGTGAAATTATCAAGACCATCGCCACCGGTCCCGGCGGCGAGTTCTGCGCCGTCGATGGCGCCGGCAAGATCTACGTCAACCTCGAGACCTCCAGCGAGATCGTCGAGATCGACGCCGTCAAGGGTGAGTTGACCCGCAGGGCCTCGCTCGCGCCGTGCGAAGAACCCAGCGGCCTCTCCATCGACGTCAAGAACAAGAAGCTCTTCCCCGTCTGCGGCAACAGCATGATGGCCGTCGTTGACATCCCCACCTTCAAGGTGATCGCCACCCCCGCCACCGGCCCAGGCACCGACGGCGGCGGCTTCGATTCCACCTACGGCTACGCCTACGCCGCCAACGGCGGCAACGCCACCCTCACCATCGTCAAGCTCGTCAACGGCAAATACGAGACGGTAGACCAGGTCCCCACCGAGCGCGGCGCCCGCACCATGTGCGTCGACGAGAAGACCCATCACGTCTACCTGCTCACCGCCGAGCGCGGCCCCGCCCCCGAAGGCAAGAAGCAGGGCCCCGTGCTCCCCGACAGCTTCCACGTCCTCGTCGTAGGTAAGTAGGACAGGCTTCAGCCTGTCCACTCGACGGTCTTGCCCGGCTCGAGCGCCCACACTTCGGTATCTGTATCCTTGATCCGCTCCTGCAGGTCCTCCGGCCGCCCCGTCAGCGCCGGGAACGTGCCGAAGTGCATCGGGATGACCTTCTTCGCGCGCAGCAGGCGGCACGCCGCGGCGGCCTCCACCGGGCTCATCGTGAACAGGTCCCCGATCGGCAGAAACGCCAGCTCCGGATGGTAGAGCTGCTCGATCAGCGCCATGTCGGAGAACACGTTGGTATCGCCCGCGAAGTACAGGCAGCGGCCGTCGCCGAAGCGCATGACGTAGCCGCTGGCCTCGCCTCCGTAGAGGATCTTGCCGTCGTCCAGGATCCCGCAACTGTGAACCGCGTGCGTCATGGTCACAATCGCATCGCCCGCCTTCTGCGAGCCGCCCTTGTTCATCGGGCGCGTCTTCTGGACGCCCTTGGACTCCAGCCAGGTCGCCGTCTCATAGATGGCGATCGCCTCCGGCGAGAACTTCGTCGCCAGCGGCACTGCGTCGTGGATGTGGTCGAAATGGCCGTGCGTGATGCAGATGGTGTCTACGCGATCGATCTGGTGCCCCTTCGGGTAGGCCGGATTGCCATCCGTCCATGGATCCATCAGGATGACTTGCCCCGAAGGCAGCCGGAATTGGAATGAGCCGTGTCCCAACCAGGTAATTTGCATACCTGGATTATGCCATCCGGCTTCAATACAGCGAAGCGTTCAGGAACTGGACCAAGTCGTGGATATCGGAAGCCCCCAGCACCGGCTGCGGAATCTTCAACTGGTCCGCCCGCCGGCACATCGCGCGCGACTCCATCCCCAGCCTGGTCGCCAGTTCCGCCGCGTCGATCATGCGCCCCGCTACGCGCAGCGCCGGGCCGCGGCTCGTGCCCTCGCCCCGCGCTCCGTGGCACACGCTGCACTTCTTCTCCACGAACTTCGCCTGCCCGGCCTTCGACGAGCCGGGCAGCCAGCCCAGGATGCCCTGGCGTGCCCCGGAAGAATGCGCTCCGGCAGCATTCACGATGCGGCATTCGCCCCGCTCGAGTTCGAACCGCTCCTCGGTCAGTTCCTGCACGGTGTAGGCCCTGTGGTCCGCGGGTCCGGACCCGTGGCGGGCGGTCCGGGCCAGGATATGGTACAGCTCGTGAACCACCACCCGCGCCAGCGCCCGGCCCAGCATCTCGTCCCGCTCCGGGGGTGCCGTGGCGCTCAGCGGGTGGCGCACAAAACCGCGGATATGATCGCAGTCCACGTCCATGAACGGCAGGATCTCGCCGTCGCTCACGTGGGTCCAGCCCAGCCCCCCGCTGTGGAACGGGATCACCGGGAAGCTCTGCGCGTCGCACGTGCCCTTGAACTTGACCACCGCCAGTTGCTGCGAGACTTCGTTCCCGTGCACCGCGTCCAGGGAGCGCCACTGGAGCTCGAATCCAAGCGGCGCAAGGATGGTTTCGACTTCATGTTCGAGGGAAGTAACTACACCCGCCGGGGGCTGATGCTGGAACTGCGTGTATACCGCGATCCCCGCGACCTGTCCTGGCACTGGCAACGCCCCCAATGCCAGGCACCACAAAACCAGTCTCACGACTTGGTGATCCCGATCACAATCCAAACAGGTCGCGTTCCCAAAGTCAATACTGTTTTCGGTCTAGCCGTTCTAGCCTCAGATGCCGCCGTCCACCACCCAGCGCTGCTCCGGATTGTCGTTGCGGATCGCGATCTTGTAGCTCTTGACGTACCCGTCTTTGAGCCGCACCTGGTACGGCACGAAGTACCCCGGATACAGGCCGGATTGGAACGCCTCCCCGATCGCGATCACCTGCAGCCCTCCATAGGTCTGCTTGATGCCCATCGGCACGCTGGTTTCGGACCGGACCTGCAGAACCGCATCCCAGTCCTCGCTGGCACAGGCATTGAAGAAAAACACCGCAGCGTCCCTCGGCCCGTTCAGGTTTGCCGGAGCGGACTTGGATGGCGTGTCCGTGATCCAGACGACGTCCGCCGGAAGCTGGAGCACGTACAGCGATTCCGCTAAGGTCTCGTTGTAACGGAAGTCCGTGAACTCGGCCACCACCGTCTCCTTGCCCGCCACGGCGATCGCCACCTGCAGGCCTTCCAGCCGCTTGCTGGCCGAATCGAAACGGTACACGCACCGGTGGTCCGATTGCGCGATTGACTTGTTCCGTGCCCAGTCGTTCGCGAAGTTGCCCTGCGCCTGCCTGCTCACGGCCGCGACGATGACACCGTTCGATTCGCTCAGCGACACCTGGGCCGCGCCCTTGCGCGCCGCCATCAGCTCGCTTTCCAGAATGGATTGCGGATCCAACATAGGCCGCAGCCACTCGATAAACCCTGCGTTGGGCGTCCCGTTCACCGCCGAATTGGAGCGCTCCATGTACATGGTCGAAGTCTGCCCGTTCATCACCACCACGCGGCCCGGCTTCTCCACCCGCCACCGCGGCGGATTGCTGTACTCGCGCCAGATCTCGATCGGCACGAAATCGTACTCCGCTCCGATCAGCTCGAAGTTGTCCCCGGCCAGGGTGCGGATGCGGCCCAGGATGTGCACCGTCTGCGCCTTCGACATCGCCTGCACCGATTGCGCCAGCAATGCCGCCCCCGAGCTCTTCTCCGGTCCGCCGCCCACCCGCAGCATCGGCAACAGCAGCAGGATCAGTCCCGCCGCGCACCCGATCGTTACCCACCGGGGCCAGCTTTTCCACCCCCGCGCAGTCCGCGAATTCTCTCTCGCACGTTCCTCGGCAATCGCTTTCATGACACGCTCCCGAAATGAATTGGAAGCCGCGATTGGCGCCAAAGGCTGGATGTGCCGCAGTACCTCTTCGTCGTCCCGTTCCTTCATCTCGGCATACCTCCTTCCAGGTTCAGCAGACGGCGCAGCTTGTCGATGCCGTAGCGGAAGCGCGACTTGACCGTCGGAACCGCCGCCCCGACCACCACCGCCACCTCCGCAAACGACAACTCCGACCACGCCCGCAGCCGGATCACCTCTGCTTCCCGTTCGGGAATCCGATCCAGCAGGCGCGCGAACTCCCCGGCCTCCTCGCGCGCCAGCATGTCGGCGAGCGTGTCCTCGGCCCCAGTCGCTTGGTCCGCCGGTCCCGCCGGTTTGCGCGACCGGGCCCGCAGCACGTCCGTGCACCGGTTCCGAACCATACGAAACAGGTATGGCCGTACTTCGGTGACGTTCCTCCGCTTGTCGCGGTCCCGAAACGCCTGCACGTAGACATCCTGCACCGCGTCCTCCGCGTCCGCCCGGTTGCCCAGGCGGTAGAACGCGAACTGCACCAGCTCGTCCTGCGTCGCCTCGACTAGCCGCTCGAACTCGCCGATGGTCTGGGGCCAGCTCTCGATCTGCCACGTCGCTGCCGCCGTCATCTTCAATCGCAGCTTTCACCCCTACAACGTTCGGGGCGCGTCAAAAGATTTCAGTTTCATAATAAATCTTTAAGGTCTTAAACTCTATTACAGGTGCCTGATATGCGCAAACTCGTCGTTTTCCTGATGCTGGCCGGCGCCGCCTGCGCGGCAGACCTGGCCGTACTCCAGCTCCCCAAACCCGAGACGAAGGGCGGCATGCCGCTGATGCAGGCCCTTGTCGCCCGCCAGAGCGGACGGGAATTCAGCCCGGAGAAGCTCTCGCCGCAGATGCTCTCCAACCTGCTGTGGGCCGCCTACGGGGTCAACCGGCCCGATGGCAGGCGCACCGCGCCGTCGGCCAATAACCGCCAAACCGTCGAGATCTACGCCGCCCTTTCCGACGGCGTCTACCTCTACAACGCCAGGGAGCACCGCCTCGAACCCGTGGCTTCCGGCGACCTGCGCGCGGCCACCGGCGTGCAGCCGTTTGTAGCCGAAGCGCCTCTGAACCTGGTGTACGTCTCCGATTACGCCAAAATGGCGTCCAATTCGGATGCCGACAAGGCTCTGTACGCGGCGGCCGAGACCGGATTCATCGGCCAGAACGT
>Ga0335069_10017066_pt1 | contig 10120 bp, 5 predicted proteins | sample Lox_Sample_11_FD_206714 | JGI IMG/M metagenome (GOLD analysis project Ga0335069, IMG submission 206714) | Soil microbial communities from Loxahatchee National Wildlife Refuge, Florida, United States - Lox_Sample_1.1 | ecosystem: Environmental > Terrestrial > Soil > Wetlands | place: USA: Florida...
CGTAATCGGCGGGTTGGAGATGTTTGTCCAGCAGGGCGCCCGTCAATTCGAAATCTGGACGGGCAAGCCCGCGCCGGAGACAGAGATGCTGAGGGCGGTGGAGCTCGCTCTGAAGAAGCGGGCCTAACGACGTTGGCAGAGTCAGCGGAGTGACGCCGGCTGGCTTGACTTCGGGATTGAGCGCACGAGGGCTGTGAGAACAAGCAACTCAGGCAGGAGAATCTGACCGTGGCTTCCTCTCTCTACATGCACCGACTCAAGCAGACCATGCGCGATGCATGGATGGCGGGCGATTTCGGCAAGATCGCCAAGGTCAACGTCCGCGAAGCGGAGGATTTTGTCAGCCGGCTCGATGTTCCTCCGGGCGCGCAGGTGCTGGACTTGGCGTGCGGCACCGGCAATCTCGCGATCCCGCTGGCGCGGCGGGGAGCGAGCGTGATCGGCGTGGACATCGCTCCCAACCTGCTGGAGCAAGCCCGCGAACGCGCCGCCGCCGAAGGGCTGGACATCTGCTTCGAGGAGGGAGATGCCGAGCAGCTTCCCTACCCCGACGCGACCTTTGACGCAGTCGTCACCATGTTCGGGGCCATGTTCGCGCCCCAGCCGGAGCGGGTGGTGGCCGAGTGCGCCCGAGTGCTCAAGCCCGGAGGGCTGCTGGCCATGGCCAACTGGACTCCCGGCGGGCTTGCCGGCCGGATGCTCCAGGTGACGTCGCGCCATGCCGGGACGCCGCTGGGCATCGCCCCGCCCGTGCACTGGGGCCACCCGATGGTGGTGCGCGGCCGGCTGGCGCCGTCCTTTGAAAATGTCGAACTCAACATCATCACCATCCAGGCGGACTTTCCCGGCAGCCCCGAGGAGGCCGTCACGTTCTTTCGAACCTGGTTTGGCCCGACCCAGGCAGCGTTTAACTCGCTGGATGAGCCCGGCCGGGCCAGGCTTGCGGCGGATCTGGAGGGTCTGTGGGCCGAGCGCAACACTGCGCCCGATCCGGCCACCCGGACGTTGGTTGAGAACGAGTACCTGCAAGTTGTTGCCCGGCGGAAGTAGGAGCTAAAACAGACCGTTGCATTAGCTGTTGTCGGGCGCCATGGGCATGCTGCGCGGCCGACTGCCGGTGGCCGCGAAAATGGCGTTGCCCACCGCAGGCGCGAGGCCGACGAGGCCGGTTTCGCCTGCGCCGGCCGAGGGCAGGTCCTTGCGGTCCAGCAGGACAATCTCGATCTGCGAAGTATCGCTGAAACGCGGCACCCGGTATTGGACGAAATGCGCGTTTTCGATCTTCCCATTCGAGAAAAGAATCCGCTCGAACAGCGCGCCGCCGATGCCCTGTACGATGGCGCCAGTGAGCTGGTTCTTCAGGCCGTCCGGATTAACGATCGCCCCGCATTCCCAGGCCTGCACCACGCGGCGGATGTGTATCTTTTTCGTGGCCGGGTCGATCGCCACCTCAGCGCAGGTGGCCACGTAGCCTCCCTTGTCGAAGCCACAGGCAATGCCGTTGCCGCATGTGGGTGACGATTTCGCCTGAGCCCAGCCGAATTTGTCCGCCGCGGCCTGGAGCACAGCGCGCAGGCGCGGATCGGTCAGGTTTTTGAGCCGGAACTCAAGCGGGTCCATGTTGGCGGCGTGGGCGAGCGCGTCCATGTGCGACTCGCGCGCGAAATGGTTGGCGGTCGAAGCGAGCCCGCGATACGAGCCTTGCCGCAGCGGCGACTTCGAGGGGTGGAACTGGACAAGCTGGTTGGGAACGTTGTAGTAGGTCCCCATTGCCGCGGGGCCGGAGTTGTAGTTGTGATATTCCCACGCAACGAGCGTGCCATCGCGTTTGAGGCCGGCACGGATTTCGATGAGGCCCGCCGGGCGGAGATAGGCCCAGGTGAACTCGTCCTGGCGCGTCCAGACGACTTTCACCGGCTTACCCACAGCCTTGGCGAGGCGGGCGGCTTCGATGGCGGCTTCGCCGGTGTGCTTGCCGCCGTAGCCCGAGCCCATGTCGGGCTGGATGACGCGGACCTGCGATGCGGACAGGTGGAAGGCCTGCATCAGTTCGTCGCGAACGCCAAAGGGGCGCTGGGTGCCGGTCCAGACGGTGAGCTTGACCTTCGGGGTCCCTGGCGACCGGGGTCCCCGCGAATCGTCTTCTGGGTTCGCAGGGTGGGGCGACAGGCTTTCGTCGCTGGGGTGAACGTCTGTCCACTCGGCCACCGCGGCACGAGGCTCGAGCGGCGCGTGCGCGATGTACTCGACCGTGTACTGATCGTCGAGCTTGATGTCGGCTGAAGCGAAGGCCTCGGCCACGTTGCCGGATACATGCTGCGGCGCGCTGTCAGCGCCTGGCTCGGGATTGTTCTTGAGGTATTCGAACAGGCCCTGGTTGGAGGGCTGCTCGGGCACCTTCCAGCGGGCTTCGATGGCGGCGAGCGCTTTTTGCGCACTGTAGGCGTCGGGAGCCACGACGCCGATAAAATCGCCGTCCTGGACGAGTTTGGCGCCTGGGATTCTTCCCACGCCGGTTGTGTCAATAAGAGAAAGGGTCGCGTTGAAACCGTCGGGCCTGAGCACAGCTCCGTACATCATTCCGGGCCGTGTGATGTCGGAGGGGAATTTGTGTTTGCCGGTCACGAAGTCGCGGCCCTCGGCCTTGGGAACGAGAGTTCCGGCAATCTTCCACTGCGCCGGCGGCGTGAGATGCACTTCGCCCGAGACGGTCTTGACGAGTTTCTCGCCCCGGGTGAGTTCGCCGTAGGAGATGGTGCGCGCCGTTTTGGGATCGACGATCTTGCAGTCGTCGCAGGTGAGAGCGGCCTTGTCGATGTGCCAGCGGTCGGCGGCCATCTCGATAAGCGTCTCGCGGGCAGCGGCCGCCATGGTGCGAAGCTGCGGGCCCATGGTGGGCGTGGTGCGGGAGCCGAACGTTCCCATGTCCCAGGGCACGAGATCGGTGTCGCCCATGATCATGGTGATGGAATCGAACGGAACGCGAAGTTCTTCGGCCACCTGCTGGGCAAGGGACGTTCGGATGTTCTGGCCGACCTCAACCTTCCCGGTGAAGACCTTGACCTTGCTGTCGGCATCGATGTGGATCCAGGCGCTGAGGTCCTTGGGAAGTTCGTGGCCGCTCCAGCCGCCACCGCCCCTGCCGGACTCCTGCGAGATTGCGGCGGGCGGCGCCAGGCACACCAGAAGACCTCCTCCAAGGAGTCTGAGAAAGTCGCGGCGATCGAATTGCGCGGCGTTCGTCGAGTGTTCCGTTTCGAGCACGGGATCCAGGAGAGAAGAATCGAATGGATTCATTTCGCACCTCCCGTGGTCGGGGCGGGCATTTGCGCAGCGCGTTTGATGGCGGCAAGGATGCGCGGGTATGTACCGCAGCGGCAGACATTGGCATTCATGTAGGCGAGGATCTGATCGTCTCCGGGCTGATGCGTGTCGCGCAGCAGGGCGGTCGCGCTCATAATCATGCCGGACGTGCAGTAGCCGCACTGAAACGCTCCTTCATCGAGGAAGGCCTGCTGCACGGGCGTGAGGACGCCATGCTGTTCCAGACCTTCGATGGTGGTGATCTTTGCGTTCGCCACACCCGCAACCGGCACCGCGCACGAGCGCGTGGGAGCGCCGTCAACCAGCACGGTGCACGCGCCGCATTGGCCTTCGCCGCAGCCGTACTTGGTACCGGTGAGGTCCAGTCGAGTGCGCAACACCGAGAGAAGCGTCTCGTCTTCAGGAGCGGTGACTTTGAAACGCCCGCCGTTGATGTTCAAAACATAGTCAGGCATGGGGTACTCCAGGACGAACCGGCTCGAACAGGATAGCGCGGTCAGTGCTTGCTTGTTTACCCCTGTTCCTGTCGACGCCCGCGCCCCTGATCGGGACGCATCCGTTGGCGGATGGAGGGAAACCAGGTCCTTTCCTGCTGCTCAGCTTGACCAAGAAAATGTGTCTTAAAAACAAAGGCCCGCAAAGTTTGAAGGGCTTCGCAGGCCTTTTTGGGGCTTCCTGGCACATAGGCTGTATGCGCCGGCCGGTAATAGACTTTAGGTTGCCCTTACGCTGAGATAGAAGGTCACGCTATGGACGCGCGAGCCGCTGATGCCCCAGAGCGTCACAGGCACCGTCTGGGTTTTGGCGGTCGATGCGGCGGTGAAAGTCAGGGTGACTGCGCCGCTGACAAGGCTTGATTGGCTGAGGCTCGCCGTGACGCCGCTTGGCAGGCCGGACACCTGGAGGTTTACCGTGCCGTAACCGAACGAGTCAACGCGCACCGCCGCCACCGCCTTGGCTGTCGACATGGCGTAACTGTTGCTGTCCACCGTTACCCGGAAATCTGAAAGCGACGGAGTCGGCGCCGTGCAGTAGTTGGCAGGAGAGGTCGCAGCCTGTTGCCAAACGGAACTGTAGTCGTTCTGCACAGCACTCTGCCATCCGGCAAGGTTCACGATCTTGCCGTTGGGAATCTTGAATGAGTTCGCGTTAACCGGATCGTACCACGTATTGTTGCCTGCGTTCAGGGTAGAGGCAAACTGCGTCCAGTCGGTTCCGGTCAGATACGTTCCGAAGACCAGTTGCCCCGACGATGCGTTCTGGAAGGTGTTTCCGTTGAGGACCATGCCGGTGGTGAACAAGTCATAGGCCTGGCCGGTGATGTAGTCGTTGATGATTTTGCCGCCCGCCTGACCGCCAATGAAAATTTCCGCCTGGTACTTGTTTGTGCCGCTGTTGTTATAGAACGTGTTGTTCTGGACGGTCAGTTTGGCGGTGGTGAGTACGTTGATTCCCTGCCCGCTTGTACAGAAATGGCTGTTCTGGACGGTGACAGGGCCTTCGTCGCGCTCGATCTGCAGGCCCGCCATGACATTGCCTACGAGCGTAGCGTTGTTGACTGTGACGTTTTGGTTGTCAGTATCGAACCACAATCCCTCGGCGTAGTTGTTATAGGAAAAGTGGTTCTGCACGGTAGCATTGCGCATCTGGAACAGCTTGGTACCGCCCATCGCCCAGTCATAAAACGCGCCCTGGGCGCCGCGCCAGTTGTTGTAATCCGTCTCGTTGGAGCTGTAGAGCGCGTTCTGGTCCTGGTCGCCGAGAATTCCGGCGCCGCCGTTGTAATTGGCCACCGAATTCTGCACCGTGAAGTTATTCGAGGTGTAGACGCCGAGCCCTCCCCAGTTATTCCAGAAGGCCTGCACCGAATCGACAAGGACGTTTGAACTGCCAAAGACGCTGGCGCCGGCCGTATTCAGGCAGTTGGCCGCATGCCGGAAGACCAGACCACGCAGAACCACGTTCGTTCGGTTGACCAGGGAAAGTGTCGTCGCTCGATTTGCGGCCTCGACGACGGCGGTACTCATATTCGTACCGGCCGGCGGCGCAATGTGGAGAATCTGGTAACCATCGCTGAAGAAGAACGTGCCAGGCGTCACCTGGTTGGACGCTATCACCTGGGTAAGGGGCGTGCCGTTGACGAACACCATGTCGGTGCGCTGAATGATGGGCGCGAAGTTTGTCGGCCAGCCCGAAGGAATGGCGCAGAATCCCGTGGTGTGGCTAAAGTGAGCCTGCCAGGTCGTCGAGTTCTCCTGGGTCCACCCGGCGACGACGTCCGATCCGGAAATGATGGCGTTCCCCGTGTTGGCCGCCTGAACGGTCAGGGTTGCGCTGGTGCTTTTGTAGTTGCCTATGGTGACGGACTCGCGGTACACGCCATCATTGACGATCACTTTAACGCCGATGCCCTGCTGATTGAGGGAACTGGCCTTGTTGATTGCCGCCTGAATTGTCTTGAACGGTGCTGTTTGAGCGCCCGAGTTCGAGTCTGAACCGGTCTTCGCATCTACATATAAATAGTTCGACTGGTTTTCGACAACGTTGGCTTGAGCGCGCACGCGACTCCCAGTGACTAGAAGGGTCGCAAGAACAAAGAGAGCAAAGAAAACTTTCTGATAATCCATTTACGAGCCCTATAGGGCATCACCTGCAAACATCTGCGGCTGAACAGGTGACACCGTCGCAAAATATGTGATCGACCCCCTTACACACGCATTCGGGCGATCGATTCACTGCACAGGATGTTCAAGTGCTAATACGAAGTATTTAACCAATACGTAACCATACGCATGTGACCGTGGTCACAGAGATTATTACTTTTGTGCTTACACATCTTAAAATGCTACCTGCCAACAGACGGTCCGAGGAGACTCGAAGTGCGAAGGAGGTTGATCCCGAAGTTCTAATCTTCACAGGCAGGATCCGATGTAATCAATGAAAAATGAAGAAGATACACGTGCTTTGTAGTTTTAGTCAGACAACAAGTCCGGCTACGTGGGAGAGCCGGTGATTTCCCAGTCGGCCTCCGGGTTACTGCGACCCAAGGATCAGTTAAGCCGAGCGCTCAGACGCGGTCGATGGTGAGGATAGTCTGGTCATCCTGCGGGCGAGTGCCCACGCAGAACTGATCGAGCGCTGTGAAGAGACTCTCCACGGCATTGGGCTCGCGAAGAAAGTGGGCCAGATTGTCGGCCCCGAATTGCGCTCCCTGCCGGTCTTCGGCTTCGGTGATGCCGTCCGTGAGCAGCAGAATGCGATCCCCCGCCTCCAGCCGGAGAGGGATGCCATGAAAGCGCACAAAGCCGAACAGACCCACGGGAGGATCGCCGTCCGAGATCGTCTCGACGGCTCCTCCGGCGCGCACGAACAACGGTGAAACGTGGCCGGCGTTGACCAGCTCAACCTGTCCGTCGGCGTATCGCACCGCGGCCAGAGTCACATACTTCTCACCCGGCGCGCGCTCGACAATGAAGCGGTTCAGGCACTGGACCGCGTCGACGAGGGAGGCGCCGGAAGTCATCTGCGCATGGAACATGCCTTGCGCCATCGCGCCCAGCAGCGCCGCTGGGACGCCTTTGCCGCACACATCGCCGACAATGGCCGTAAATCCGCCCGCAACCGGGATTACATCGTAAAAATCGCCGCCGATTCCCGTACACGGAACGGTCCGGGCGCCCAGGCGAACGTACGGGAATTCGGGCAGATTCTGCGGAATGATCTGCCGCTGAATGGCGGCCGCAATTTCTAATTCCTTGCGCAGCAGGACGAACTCGCGCTCCGCATCGAGCATGCGCAGGTTCTCAAACAACGTCGTGGCCTGGCTGGCGATGGATTCCAGTATCTCGCGGCGGGTGCGGGTGAAATCGTGGGTCGCGGCGCGGCTGTCGAGATAAAGCAGGCCGAGTAACTGCGAGGAATTCCGGCCGCGCATGGGAATCGCCACCACGTTGCGGATGGCGCTGAGAATCATGCTCTGCTGGCCAATGGCAGCAGGCTCGAGCGAATCAGAAAACAGGAAGGCAAGCTTCGAATTGGCGGCCTCGTGCAGCACGGAATGCGAAACATGCGAAGGCGTGGCGATAGTGCTGCCATTGCGCTCCTGCCCGCACTCGAAGCGCAGCGTGTCGGCGCTATCGCCCAGGAAGACAAATCCACGCTCCGCGCCGGTGAGCCGGATGCTGTACTCCAGCATGGTCGACAGCACGTCCGCGCGCGCGCCGTGCTGGTAGAGGCTCTGTGCGGCCTTCAGGAACAGGGACAAGGTCTCGAGATCGGAAGGCGTGGCGCTGCCCGAACGCGAAATCAACCCGGTCTGCGAAAACTGCGAAATGAGTGACTTGGTGGAACTGTCGGTTTCGGCGACTTCAAACAGTAGGGAGTGATCCGGCGTGCCCAGGGCAATCTGGTCGTTCGATCGCAGCCGCGTGGTTGTGATGCGCATGCCGTTGACGAACGTTCCATGGCGGCTGCCTGTATCGCGCACGAAGTACCCGTCAGCATCGCGATCAATCAAGGCGTGGGCGCGCGAAATCTCCGGGCTGGGGATGCAAAGGTCGCGCTCCGAACTGCGCCCCAGCGTGAAAGGCAGATGGTCGATGACGACACTGCGCGGCGATTCGCCCGGCTGCGGCCATTGCAGGGTCAGGCGCGGTTTCGAACTCTGTCGCTCGGCCATTTTCGTGCAGTGCACTGGGGGAAGTTGTTCCAGGTTACGCAGATGCTTCAGTTTGTGTATAGGATAGTACCACCGGCTTGCGGGTCGAGAACGATTCCCCATGGGTGGGCCGGTTGCACCGATTCACGGCGGGGCGATGCATCGGGCTCGGAAGCAGGTTTCGCCTGCGATGAACGAAGATCCCACAACTCCGATCGGGGGGCTGGGCGCGACCATGCAGGTCGAGCGCGCGAGGGTCCCTACGCCTGCGCCCGGGGCTGGCGCGTCCTGGGGCAGCTTCACCTTGCTGGCCCGCGTGGGACACGGCGGTTTCGGCGAGGTATACCGGGCGTGGGACTCCCACCTGCAACGGGAAGTTGCGCTGAAGCTGCTGCTGCCGGGCGCGGTCTCTGGCGAGGCTGAATACGAAGCCATGCTGCGCGAGGCGCGCGCTCTCGCCTCGGTGCGGCACCCGAATATCGTTCCCGTACACGGCATCGACCGGCACGACGGCCGCGTCGGCTTCTGGACCGACTTTGTGCGCGGCAAGACCCTGTCGGTGCTGGTAGGCGAGCAGGGCACTTTCGGGGCGCGGGAAGCGGCGCTGATCGGGCTCGACGTGGCGCGTGCGCTGAGCGCCGTCCATCGCGCCGGGCTTCTGCACCGGGATATCAAGGCCGAGAACGTGATGCGCGAGGAGGGTGGCCGCATTCTCCTCATGGATTTCGGCCTGAGCGCGCTGGAGCAGCGCCAGACCAACATCGCCGGCACGCCGAATTACATGGCGCCGGAGCTGTTTCAGGGCGGAAAAGCCACGGTGGCCATGGATATCTACGCCATGGGTGTGCTGCTCTACTTTCTTGTGGCCGGCGACTACCCGGTGCACCTGGGCGGACTTACCACGAGCGAGGCGCTGGAGGCCATGGCAAATCGCAAGCCGCTGATGGATCTCCGGCCCGATCTGCCCGAATCTCTGCTGCGCACCGTCAGCACGGCGATGGAAATGGATCCAGCGAAACGGTTCCAGAGCGCCGGCCAACTGGCGAATGCTCTGGCGGAATCCCTGGGCACGCATGCGCCGGTAGAGATCTCGGTCGCGCCCGAGGCGCGGCAAAGGAGGAAGACGGGAGCGAAGTGGATCCTCGCGGGCGCGATTTCGGCAGCCGTGATTCTGGCGGGTTCGCTGATCTGGTATGGAGTCCTGCAACCATCCGCGCATCATGCAAACGGTTCCCAAGGTGCTCCAACTGCCGCTGCAAACGACGAATTCCAGAAAGCGCAGGATCTGCTGCTGCACTCCTACAAGGAATCGAACCTCGTGGAGGCGGCGAAGAGATTCGATTCGATATTCAAAAACGATCCGACGAACGCACTAGCCCTGGCTCAACTTGGAGCGGCGCACTTCGCGCTGTATCGCGTCCATTCTCGCGACCCAAAGCTTCTGGATCAGGCGAACCAGGAGAGTGAGCGAGCCAGTTCTCTCGGTCCGGAACTTGCCGCTCCGCACATCACACTGGCGCGCATCGAGGCCCAGGAGGGCCACACGGATCTGGCTATGCAGGAGATCCAGAAGGCCCGCCAGCTCGAACCATCGAGCGCCGAAGTCCACGGCGCGCTGGGAGAGGTTTACGAAGCGCAAGGCAAGATCAAGGACGCGATGGATGACTACCAAAAAGCCATCGATCTTGCCCCCGATGATTGGCGCTGGCCGGTGAACCTGGGAATCGCGAAATTCAACCAGGGCGATATTCCCGCGTCCATTTCCTTATTCGAGCAGGGGGTACAAAAGGCTCCTGACAACTGGATTGTGTATTTCGATCTCGGCGTCGCGCGTTCTCAAGTCAACCAGCTTGAGGAGGCACGCAAGGATGTGGACCGCGCCATCCAGCTAGAGCCCACGGACAGAGCCTATTCTCTCTTGGGTACGCTGCTCCTGTACCAGGGGAAGTATGACGAATCCATCGCCGCCCACAAGCAAGCTATCAGCATCAGGCCGAGTAACTACAGCGCATATGCAAATCTCGCCGAGGCCTACCGCTGGAGCGGCACACACCACGACGAGGCCATACAGGCGTATCGTCGATCGATCGAACTGGAGGAAGCCGATCGCAAGCAGAACCCTCGGGATCCTGAACTTCT
>Ga0335069_10017067_pt1 | contig 10120 bp, 7 predicted proteins | sample Lox_Sample_11_FD_206714 | JGI IMG/M metagenome (GOLD analysis project Ga0335069, IMG submission 206714) | Soil microbial communities from Loxahatchee National Wildlife Refuge, Florida, United States - Lox_Sample_1.1 | ecosystem: Environmental > Terrestrial > Soil > Wetlands | place: USA: Florida...
AAGCTGCGCGACACGCTCGCGCTGCGCATCAAGGCCGAGCTCGAGGGGGCCGCGTTCGGTGGCCAGCCGGTCATCGGCGCGCAGGCCCAGACGGCCGCCTGCCAGGCGCTCATCGCCTCCGCGGCCGCGCTGGCCAAGCACCTGTGATGAGCTAGCGCGTCACCGGGGCCGCCGCCCGACGCTGATGTCAGGGCGGCGGCCCCGCCATGTCCCGGGGTAGCGGACAATGGTCCGGTGGAATCCCAGGTGCCCGCCGCGTCCGGCCCGCCCCCGGCCCGTGAGGCCCGCGAGCCTCGTGAGGTCGTGATCCTCGGCTCCACCGGCTCGATCGGCACGCAGGCGCTGGACATCGTCCGGCGCAACCCCGGCCGGTTCCGGGTGGTGGCCCTGGCCGCCGGCGGCGGCCAGCCCGAGCTGCTGGCCCGCCAGGCGGCCGAGTTCGGAGTGGCGGCCGTGGCCGTGGCCAGCCCGGCTGCCGTACCCGAGGTACAGGCCGCGATCCGCGCTTTCTTGTCCCGAACGAACGAGGTGGCCCGCCCCGCGCACCCCTCCGCGCCAGCCGGGTATCCCGCGGGACCACCCCTCAGCCCAGCTGAACCCTCCCCGGCGCCCCCCCACCCCCAGGTGCTCGTCGGCCCCGCATCCTCCCACCCCCTTCCCCAGGTGCTCGCCGGACCGGACGCGGTCAGCGAGGTCGCCGCGTGGCCGTGCGACGTGGTGCTCAACGGGGTGACCGGCGCGGCCGGGCTGCAGGCCACGCTGGCGGCCCTGGACGCCGGCCGGGTGCTGGCCCTGGCCAACAAGGAATCGCTGATCGTCGGCGGGCCGCTGGTGACCGGCCGGGCCAAGCCCGGGCAGATCGTGCCGGTGGACTCCGAACACTCCACGATCGCGCAGTGCCTGCGGGCCGGGCGCGACTCCGAGGTCCTGCGCCTGGTGCTGACCGCGAGCGGCGGGCCGTTCCGCGGCTGGAGCCGCGACCGGCTGGCGGACGTCACGCCGCAGCAGGCGCTCGCCCACCCCACCTGGAACATGGGCCCGCTGGTCACGATCAATTCCGCCACGCTGGTGAACAAGGGCCTCGAGGTGATCGAGGCCCACCTGCTGTTCGGCTTCGGGCTCGACCGCATCGACGTGGTGGTGCACCCGCAGTCGATCGTGCACTCGATGGTGGAGTTCTCCGACGGCGCCACCATCATCCAGGCGTCCCCGCCGGACATGCGGCTGCCGATCTCGCTGGGCCTGGCCTGGCCCGACCGGGTACCCGGGGCCGCGCCGGGGCTGGACTGGTCGACGGCGGCGACGTGGACGTTCGAGCCGCTCGACGACGCGGCCTTCCCGGCCGTGGCGCTGGCCCGCGAGGCGGCCGCGGCCGGCGGCACCGCGCCCGCCGTGTACAACGCGGCCAACGAGGCGTGCGTGGCGGCCTTCCAGGCGGGAAGCATCAGCTTCCCGCGGATTGTTGACACCGTGGCCCGGATAGTCTCGGAGCATGACGCCGCGCGAACGGCCGTTACCACCGTGGCGGACGTGCTGGCGGTTGACGACTGGGCCCGGCGGCGGGCGCGCGAGCTGAACTCACAGGACTAGGGAAAGGCGCACGGATGGACCTGATCGGCTGGGTCATCTTCCTCGTCGCCCTGCTCTTCTCCGTGATGCTGCACGAGACCGGGCACTTCGTGACGGCGAAGAAGTTCGGCATGAAGGTCACCCGCTACTTCGTCGGCTTCGGGCCGACGATCTGGTCGACCCGGCGGGGCGAGACCGAGTACGGCGTCAAGGCGCTGCCGTTCGGCGGCTTCGTCAAGATCATCGGGATGCACTCGCTCGACGACGTGGACGACCCGGCCGACGAGCCCAGGTCGTTCCGTCGCCAGCCGGCCTGGCAGCGGATCATCGTGCTCTGCGCCGGCTCATTCATGCACTTCGTGCTGGCCTTCCTGCTGATCTTCGGGCTGGCCCTCGGCATCGGCATCGCGAACCAGAACACCACCCAGCTGGGCACGATCAGCACCTGCGTGGCCGCGAACCTCACCCAGCTGAACAACGGCACCTGCACCGCGTCGGACCAGGCGTCCCCGGCCAAGCTGGCCGGGCTGCGGGTCGGCGACGAGGTGACGGCGTTCAACGGCACGCCGGTGAGCAACTGGACCCAGCTCGGCAACGCCATCCGCCGCGCTCCGGCCGGCTCGCCCGCGACCATCACGGTGAAGCGTGACGGCCAGACGCTGATCCTGCACACCACGCTGGCCCAGGTCAGCGGCCGCAGCGGTGCCTACCTGGGCATCGCCCCGGCCGTGGTGTTCCAGGTGGCCAACCCCATCCGCGCCGCCCAGTACGCGGGCTCGTCGTTCGGGCAGGTCATCGTGGGCTCGGCCAAGGCGGTCGCCGCGCTGCCCGGGGCGCTGCCCAAGCTGTTCAGCAAGGACCGGGGCAGCACGGCCGCCGGGCAGGTGAGCAGCGTGGTCGGCGCGGCCGAGGCCACCGGCGCGGCGGTGGCGGCCAACGTCGGCTGGCAGTACAAGGTCAGCTTCGTGCTGCTGCTGGTCGCCTCGCTCAACATCTTCGTCGGCGTCTTCAACATGCTCCCGCTGCTGCCGCTGGACGGCGGGCACGTCGCGGTGATCGTCTGGGAGCGGATCCGGGCCTGGTTCGCCCGGCTCCGCGGTCGCCCCGACCCCGGACTGGTCGACATGGCCAAGCTGCTGCCGGTGAGCTTCAGCATCTTCCTGGTGCTGATGTTCTTCGGCATCGTGCTGGTCCTGGCCGACATCGTGAACCCGCTGAACATCGGCGGGGGTTAACAGTGCCCATCACCGGGCCCATCACCGGGCCCATCACCGGCGGGAAATAGCCGACGCGTCCGTCAGCGTCGCGCCCCGTCCGGTCACCGGCGGGTGGAACAATGGTCGCGTACGGGATTCGGGTGTGCTAGCCGAGATTCAAGAGGGCCAACCGAACGGATGGGGGCTATGAGTACTGACCTCGGGATGCCGCGGACGCCGCCTGCGCCGCTGGCGCCGCGCCGCCAGTCCCGCCAGATCATGGTGGGCTCGGTGCCGGTCGGCGGGGGAGCGCCGGTGTCGGTCCAGTCGATGACCACGACGCTCACCGCCAACGTGAACGCCACGCTGCAGCAGATCGCCGAGCTGACCGCCTCCGGGTGCCAGATCGTCCGGGTCGCGGTGCCGTCTCAGGACGACGCCGACGCGCTGCCCGCCATCGCGAAGAAGTCGCAGATCCCGGTCATCGCCGATATCCACTTCCAGCCGAAGTACGTGTTCGCGGCGATCGACGCCGGCTGCGCGGCGGTCCGGGTCAACCCGGGCAACATCAAGCAGTTCGACGACAAGGTGGCCGAGATCGCCCGCGCGGCCAGCGACGCCGGGGTCCCGATCAGGATCGGCGTCAACGCGGGCTCGCTGGACAAGCGGCTGCTCGCCAAGTACGGCAAGGCCACCCCGGAGGCGCTGGTCGAGTCGGCGCTGTGGGAATGCTCCCTATTCGAGGAGCACGGGTTCCGCGACATCAAGATCTCGGTCAAGCATCACGACCCGGTGGTGATGATCAACGCCTACCGGCAGCTCGCCCGCCAATGCGACTACCCGCTGCACCTCGGCGTGACCGAGGCCGGGCCCGCCTTCCAGGGCACGGTCAAGTCCGCGGTGGCCTTCGGTGCCCTGCTGGCCGAGGGCATCGGCGACACGATCCGGGTCTCCCTGTCGGCGCCGCCGGTGGAGGAGGTCAAGGTCGGCATCTCGATCCTGGAGTCGCTCGGCCTGCGCCAGCGCCGGCTCGAGATCGTGTCCTGCCCGTCCTGCGGCCGGGCCCAGGTCGACGTGTACAAGCTGGCCGAGGAGGTGACCGCCGGGCTGGAGGGCATGGAGGTCCCGCTGCGCGTCGCGGTCATGGGCTGCGTGGTCAACGGCCCGGGCGAGGCCCGCGAGGCCGACCTCGGCGTCGCCTCGGGCAACGGCAAGGGCCAGATCTTCGTCCGCGGCAAGGTGATCGCCACCGTGCCCGAGTCCCGGATCGTGGAGACGCTGATCGACGAGGCCATGCGCCTCGCCGAGCAGGGCGCCGTCCCCGAGGGCGAAGGCCAGCCAGTAGTCACCACCTACTAACCCGAACCCCGGGCACGCTGGCACCCGCCAGTAGTCACCACCTGCCAGCCGCGCTCCCGGGCACGCTGGCGCCCGCGGGCGGGCACCATCTACCGATCCGTGCCCCGCACCCCGTCCGGGCGGCACCGCTGCGCCGCCCGGACAGGCGCTTCAGGCCGACTGCCGCGTCACGGGGCTGGCCAGCATGTCCTCGGCGTAGATGATCTCGCCGACCTGGTCCGCGACCTGGGCCCGGGCGTCGCCGGGCAGCATGTCGTCGGTGATGAGCACGTCCACCTCGGTCAGCCGGGCGAACGAGCTCAGGCTGACCAGGCCCCACTTGGTGTGGTCGGCCAGCACGACGACGCGGCGCGCGACCCGCATGAAGGTCCGGTTGGTCTCGCCTTCGGCCAGGTTCGGCGTGGTCAGCCCGGCGTCGGCGTCGAAGCCGTAGCAGCCGAGGAAGAGCAGGTCGAAGTGGAGCGACCGGATGGTCAGATCGGCCACCGGGCCGACCAGCGCGTCCGAGGGGGTCCGGACGCCTCCGGTCAGCACCACCGAGTCGGCCGTGCCGTCGATCCCGCGCGTCCCGCTGAACAGGTTGGTCACCCGCAGCGAGTTCGTCACGATGGTGAGCCCGGGCACGTCGAGCAGGCACTGGGCCAGCGCGAACGTGGTCGTCCCCGCGGCCACCGCGATCGCGGTACCCGGCGTGACCAGGCTCGCGGCCGCGCGGGCGATGGCGGTCTTCTCCGGCCGCTCGAGCACGAGCTTGGCCTCGAAGCCCGGCTCGTGGATGGCGGGCGTCCCCGGCAGGACCGCGCCGCCATGCACCTTCTCGACCAGGCCGTCCCTGGCGAGTACCTCGAGATCTCGGCGGATGGTCATGTCAGAGACCCCGAGACGCTGGGTGAGATCGCTGACACGTGCGCTGCCATCGCTCCTGACGGCTTGCAGGATGAGCGACTGGCGGTGTCTGGCAAGCATGAGTGCTTCCCCTCCTTGTCACCGGATGACGCCGGGGGCGGGCGGTCGACCCCGGGCGGATGCGTCATCCGTCCACAGTGAGACGTTTGCGAACCGTGTTCGGTTCCGGTTGCAGATGTCGGAACGAATGGGATTATCTGCAACATCCGCCTCCACCCCCCCAAACCGCCCCCCGCACCCCACGTCACCCCGCCAGCCGCCCCATCTGCGCTTCTCTCCAGCCCTACGTGCTCCGGGGCGTCGAGCGCCGGCAGGCACCACGGCATCGGGATACAGCTCCGCGCCCCGGCGCCGCGACAGGGGCGGGCCTTCGCAAGACTGGCACGCCGCGTCTTCGGCGCCTCCGTGTCGCCTCTCCGTGTCGGCTCTCCGTGTCGCCTCTCCGTGTCGGCTCTCCGTGTCGCCTCTCCGTGTCGGCTCTCCGTGTCGGCCGCGGTGGCGCTGAGCCACCGGCGAGCCCTTGAGACATGCGGGATGACCTGGAGCGTGTCGAGGGTGTTTCGCGTTCGTTGCCGTATAGTGACTTGTTAGCGCTAACATCGTCGCACATGTTCTTCTCTGTGATGAATTGACTACTGGGGTGCGGGCGAGGTTGTGGTTGCGTTGAGTTACCGGTGAGGCAAGAGCTAGCGCGGCCATGCACCCAAGACCTGGCGAGGCCATGGAACGCGTGGCCACCGAACGCGTGGCCACCGAACATGGCCCGGACCGGACCATCCGGCTGTGGCGCGAAGGGGGATGGGGCAGACCGAGGCTCACGTCGGCGATTGCCCGTTTTGCCTGGCGGGCATGTATGTGCTCGGGCTGAGGCTGATATCAAAACGGGCTCGGTCGTTTATCGAGCTTGCGTGGTGCCTTGACAGGTGATCATGGACAGACGACAGACTTAGCGTCATCGGCGGTTCGCCAGGTTGCGCTGAATGCCGGTCGCATTTTGGCCACAGCGCGGTCACGCTGGGCGATCCGCCGGAGCAGACAGCGGAAAGCGGACAGCAGACAGCGGAATAAGAGTGTCTTCGTGTTATCTCTCTCGCGACGAAGTCGACGGGACTCGCCGCGCACGCTGCGGGCTTGGCTCGGGAGAGTATCCCGTCCCAGGGAAAATTCCATGGAGGTCCTTAGATGAGGAAAAAGATCGACCCGGTAGTCGACGAAGCGATTGAGACCCTGAACATGAAGGACGGGCCCAGTCGCCGTCGGCTGCTCGAGGGGGCCGGCCTGTTCAGTGCGACGGCGGCCGCCTCGGCGCTTATCGCGGCCTGCAGCTCATCGAGCTCCAGCAGTGCCGCCCCGACTGGCTCGGCTTCAGCGGCGAAGGAAGCCGCGGGCAACTTCCCCACCACGCCCAAGTGGAAGTTCACCTTCGTCAACCACGTCACGGACAACGCGTTCTTCACCCCGACCCAGTACGGCTTCCAGGACGCCGCCGCGCTGCTCGGCATCACGACGCCGGCCTGGACCGGCGCGCTGTCCACCCAGCCGACGGTGCCCACCATGCTGTCGGCCTTCAACGCCGCGGTCACGGCCGGCTCCCCGGGCATCGCCACCACCGTGGTCTCGGCCACCTCGTTCGTCGCTCCCATCAACAGCGCGCTGCAGGCGGGCATCCCCGTGGTCACCTACAACGCGAACGGCTCCACCTCCAACCCGACCAACGGCATGGCCTACATCGGCCAGGAGCTGTACATCTCGGGCCAGGCGGTCGGCACGCGGCTCGCCTCGCTGATGAAGAAGGGCGACACCGCGGTCGGCTTCATCGCCCAGCCCGGCTCGCTGAACATCCAGCCGCGCCTGGACGGCGCGACCCAGGCCCTGGAGGCCGCGGGCATGAAGGTGCTGTTCGGCAACAAGGGCGTCGACACGGGCGCCTCGGCGACGCAGGAAGCCCAGGTGCTGCCCCAGTTCCTGCAGTCGCACGGGTCCCAGATCCAGGGTGCCTTCGCGGTCGACGGCGGCGACACCGCCCTGCTCGGCACCTCGCTGCAGAAGTACGGCCTGGTCGGCAAGGTGCACGCCGGCGGCTTCGACCTGGAGCCGCAGACCCTGACCGCGATCTCGGCGGGCCAGCTCGACTTCACCGTCGACCAGCAGCCGTACCTTCAGGGCTTCCTGCCCACGCTGTACCTGTACCTGTTCCAGCTGTCCGGGGGCCTGGTCGCGCCGCCGGAGACGAACACCGGCCTGAAGTTCGTCACCAAGTCCAATGCGGCCACGTACACCGCGCAGACGAGCCGGTTCGAGGGCTCCACCTCGCAGCAGAAATACATCAAGCACTCCGGGGCGATCTCGACCTGATCGCCCGGACGCGCGACACTGGAAGCAGGTGCGTGGCGGTTCACCGTCGGCTGTGCCGAGGGTGAACCGCCACGGTGCCTGGGTATGACTCCCTGACACAGGCATCCGGCGACGTAGCAGGATAGGGATGAGCGACGTGAGTGACACTGCCGAACGAAGCCCGGAGACCATCGGCACCGCGCCCGAGAAGCGGAACGGCGGACCGAGCATCCTCCGCCGCGCCGCCATCCTCTTCCTGAAACAGCGCGAGGCCAGCATCCTGCTCATCGCCGTGGTGCTGTTCGTCTACTTCACGATATCCACCCACGCCTTCTTCAGCCACGGCAGCTTCGTCAACATCGCCCAGTACATGGCCCCGTACGTGATCATCGGCATCGGCCTGGTGCTGCTGATGGTCTGCGGCGAGATCGACCTGTCGGTCGGGTTCGTCTGGATGCTGTCGCCGTTCGTCATGCGGTTCTTCGTCGACTCCGGCATCCCCACCCTCATCGCCATCGTGATCACCGTGCTGATCCTCGGGATCGTCATCGGGGGGGCCAACGGCATCATCACCACCGTCTTCGGCGTCCCGTCCCTGATCACCACGCTGGGCACCGGCTACATCATCTTCGGCTACGCGCTGACGATCTCCGCCGCGCAGCAGGTGAACGTTCCCCAGGTCTCGCTGGGGCTCGGTCACTGGTTCGGCTTCGAGGCGTGGTCGGAGTTCATCTGGGCCACCGTCCTGGTCGTGATCTTCCAGGTGATCCTGGTCAGGACCCGGTGGGGCCTGTACACAATCTCGGTCGGCGGCAACCTGCTCGGCGCCCGCGAAGCGGGCATCAGGGTCAACCGGATCAAGATCGGCAACTTCATGCTGTGCAGCGGGCTCGGCGCGCTGGCCGGGATCATCGAGGCCTTCAAGAACAACATCATCGACCCGAGCGCCGGCCAGCTCAACGTGCTGCTGATCGCCCTGGCCGGGGTGGTCATCGGCGGCACCGCCATGGCCGGCGGCTCCGGCACGATGATCGGGATGTGGCTCGGCATGCTCGTGCTCGCCATCCTGAATGACGGCTTCAACCTGCGCGGCATCAGCTCGAACAAGTTCGAGATCATCCTGGGCGCGGCCATCCTGCTCGCGATGATCGCCAACACCTACCTCAACCGGCTGCGCAGCGCTGGCCGGCTGCAAGCCAAGTCGTGACACGGCGCATCGGACCCAGCACGGAGGCGGCTAAGTGAGCACCGAGACACCCGCGCAGACCGACGACATCCTGAGTGTCGAGCACATCTCCAAGCGGTACGGCGCGGTGACGGCGCTGGTGGATGTGAACCTGCGCCTGGCGCGCGGCGAGGTGCTCGCCCTGGTCGGCGACAACGGCGCGGGCAAGTCCACCCTGCTGAAGATCATCTGCGGCTTCCAGCCGCCGACCAGCGGGCGGATCCTGTTCAACGGCGAGGAGGTCACGCTCGGCTCGGTGAAGCAGGCCCGCTCGATGGGCATCGACATCGTCTACCAGGACCTCGCGCTGGTCAACCAGCTCACCGTGTACGAGAACATGTTCCTGAACCGCGAGCCGGTGCGCTGGCCGCTGCTGCGCAAGAGGCAGATGCGCAAGGAGGCCCAGGAGCACCTGGACTCCATGGGGATCAAGACCCTGAAGTCGGTGGACCTGGAGGTGGCCAGCCTGTCCGGCGGCCAGCGGCAGGCCATCGCGGTGGCCCGCTCGGTGTTCTCCGACGCCAAGGTCCTGCTGCTGGACGAGCCGCTGGCCGCCATGGGCGTCAAGGAAGGCGCGATGATCCTGGACCTGGTGCGCGATCTCAAGGAACAGGGCCTGTCGATCATCATCATCGCGCACAACTACGGCCAGGTGTTCCCGGTGGTCGACCGGGTGAACCTGCTGCAGGGCGGCAAGATCACCTTCGACAAGTACAGCCGTGACACCTCGGTCGAGGAACTGACCGAGATGGTCGTGGCCGAGTACCGCAAGGCGCTCGAGGAGCGCCACCGCGCCGCTTCCTGACGTCCTGACCGGTCTGACTGGTCTGACTGGTTACCGGCAGCTAACGGCTCCGGGCGCGATGGAACGAGGCACCCGCGCGCGTCGGGCATGATGGGGGCCATGTCGATGTCACGCCCAGCAGGGCGCCCGGCTCACGGAGTCCGGCGTGCCGCTACGGCACTGACCGTGGGCGTGGCCGTCCTGCTCGGGATCGGCGCCTGCTCCGCGGCCGCCACCTCCTCCGGCCCGGACAGGCCGTCCGCCCCGGCGCCCGGGACCACGCAAGGGGCCGCGCCAGGGGCCGCGCAGGGAGCGACGCCAGGAACCGCGGCAGGATCCATCATCCCGGCGAACAGCGCGCTGCACTGGCATCACTGCTCCGGCACGCTGGGCCAGATAGGCGTGCCGGACTGCGCCATGCTGAGCGTCCCGGTCAACTACGCCGATCCCGGCGGCCGGCATATCAGCCTGGCCCTGGACATGATCCCGGCCACCGCGCCGGCCAGCCAGCAGCAGGGGGTCCTGCTGGTCAACCCGGGCGGGCCCGGCGGTGACGGGCTGCCGCTCGCGGCCGAGATAGCCCAGGGGCTCAGCCCGGGCGTGGCCGCCCAGTACGACATCGTGGGCTTCGACCCCCGCGGCGTCGGGTCCTCGACCCCCGCGCTGTGGTGCAATTCCGACGCCGACAACGACAAGCTGCGGGCCGATCCGCAGGTCGACTACAGCCCCAAGGGTGTCGAGCACATC
>Ga0335069_10017068_pt1 | contig 10120 bp, 14 predicted proteins | sample Lox_Sample_11_FD_206714 | JGI IMG/M metagenome (GOLD analysis project Ga0335069, IMG submission 206714) | Soil microbial communities from Loxahatchee National Wildlife Refuge, Florida, United States - Lox_Sample_1.1 | ecosystem: Environmental > Terrestrial > Soil > Wetlands | place: USA...
TGTAATTTCAGGCCGTCCCCATTGAAGAGGGGGCGGCGCACCGGCTAGATACAGCACCGCCCTCCGCAACCGGCCGGAGCTTGCCTGCCGGCCGGTAGCGTGACGAGCGTGCTTACCGGTTTCCACCACGTCACCTTGAACGTCACCGATCTGCCGCGTGCTCGCGCCTTTTATGAGGGTGTCCTGGGGCTGCAGGTGGATCAGGATTTCCCCGGCGAGAAGCTCCGGCTGCGGATAGGCGAGACGGGACGCCTCGTGCTGCGCCGGCCGTTGCCGGGCACGCCGCCCGGCGACCGGTTCAGCGAGCACAGGATCGGGCTTGATCACCTCGCGATCGGTGTCTCCGGCCAGGAGCTGGAGGAGCTCGCGGAGGTCTTGCGCCGTAACGGTGTCGCCGCTGACCTGCATCACGACCCGCTGGGCCCGGCGATTGTCACCTTCCGCGATCCTGACAACTTCCAGTGGGAGTTCTTCGAGCAGCTCTGACGGGAAGCCAGCCCGGCCATGGTCGGGTCAGGTCGCAGCGGATAACCAGCAGATCAACGGTCACGTCAGTGGAGCGCCCGTCCATGGAACGGTAATCTCGGGACTAGCTAGGCGGTTGGGCGCGGCGATGGCCGCGGCCGGGGAGGAGCCGCAATGGGGCAATGGTGGGATGAGGCGATTGCGGAAGCCGGGGAGCAGCCCCCGGCGGACCTGTCCGCGGCGGTCGCCGAGGAGCTCATCGCCTTGTGGAGCGACCTGGGCGAGGCGATGCGGCGGGCGGGTGGCCGGTCCTGGTCGGTGGAGTGCGACGGGCTGGTCGTTCGGATTGTCATGTTGAGCCGGCTAACCGCGCCGACGTCGTGGCAGTGGATACCGGCTCCACTGCTGGCCGGCGGTGTCTACCAGGGCATCCTGCAGTCAGCGGGCATCGCGTTCACCGCGCCGCGCCCGGCCGAAGTCCACGCGTAGCGCTCATGCGAGGTCGCCGAGGTTGTCGCGGGCGGGCGGGTAGTGCTCGCGGGCCGGCCCGCGGGCGAAGCCGAGCAGCAGGTTCGTGTTCACCCGGGTGACGAACCGCCCGGCGGCTGCTGAGATGTGGTGGTCCTCTCCGTCGCCGCGGTGTCCGGCCATCATGGACTCCACCCAGCGCATCGTGCCGGAGGCGAACACGCCCGCCCCGCTGGAGGTGGTGTAGTACGCGGTGTCGGAATAGTCCGGCTGGCCTTCGCACACCACCGGTGAATGGGCCAGCACCTCGATCGGGCGCGGCGTGGGATAGCCGAGATTGACCCGGTCGAACTCCACGCCCACCAGGTGCTTGAAGGACCGGCCTCGCCGCACCCCGGTACCGGCGTACAGCCAGTGATCCGGCTGGTGGATCACGTAGGGCGCGTCCACCGGGTAACCCTCGTAGATGACTCCGGTCAGCGCGGACTCGGGGTCGGGAGCCGGCGGCAGCCGGTAGTCGGTCGTGGCGAGCGCGGGATCGGCCGAGTACATCGGGTCCTGCTCGACGTCGGTCTTGTAGCAGATGACCGTGCGGCCGGCGGGGGCGCTCTGGGCGAGCCTGATCCGGCGGTAGCAGGTGTTGGCACCCAGGAACGCCACATTGGTGCCGGCGTCCCGGGCCCGGGTAATGGCCGCGCGCCGGGACGGCGTCCAGTACTCGTCGTGGCCGAGGGTGTAGATCGCGGTCGCGCCCTGCAGGACAGCGGGGTCACGCTCGATGTCGGGCCCCGTGGTGTAGGCCAGCGGGATCCCGGCCCGTTCGGCCAGCGCGACGAACGCCCGCTCGTAGACCATGAACCTGCCCGCGCCGTCCTCGTCATACGGACGGTTGAAGCTCACTTCCAGCGACCGGGTGCCGTAGCTTCCGTCTTCGCCCTGGTACAGGCTGTAGCCGCCCCACAGGTTGTAGGCCTGCCAGGTCTCCGGGGCGTGCACGATGACGGTCTTGCCCGCGCCGGCGGCCGACCGCACGATCAGCGGGACGTAGCGCTGGTGACCGTGGCTGGCGTCCAGCCGGAGCAGATAGGCCCCCTCGGGCCAGTCGCCGGTGGCCACGGTCAGAGCCGGCTCCCACGCCGTGAACACCGTGCGGGTAGCGGAGGCGAACGAAGCCTCGTGCTGGCGCCGCCCCCGGATCTCATCGGACCGCCACACCAGCCGCGCCTGCGCGCCGCGGTACCAGCCGACCCGGTACGCCGAGACCCGGAACCAGGACCCGGTGGTCGACACGTTCAAGGTGAACGGCTGGCCGGGCCGGACGCTGACCTGCCCGGCGTAGCCCTCAATGGCATCGGCCGGGCCAGCCGACCTGACCCAGAAATCCGGGTCACCCGGCACGTCACGCTCAGGCACCGCCTGGCTGCGGGCCCGGCGCGGCCCGGCCGCTGCGGGCGGCGGATGGGCCGCGACTTCCTCGCTACAGCCGGCTGTGGCGCCTATCGCCGCCGCTGCGGCGGCGGCGCCGAGGAACCTGCGGCGCCGCAGTCCGTCACCAGCCACCTTCACCGCTCCCGCCGGCCATACCCGCCGGGTTACCCGGCGATACCGCCAACGCGCGGCGGCCGAACCTGGCCTCGCGGACCGGGCTCCGCGCACCCCCGGTGCTGCGCATGCTCGAACAGCTCGCCGCCGGCAACCTCACAACCGGTATAACGCAACTCGTGACGGACCAGTTGCACGCGACGCTCGGCCGGCCGGTACCGATTGTCCCGGGCCTGGTCAGGCGCTGGAGTCCGCCACGACATCGCGCACCGCGTCCCGGACGAGGGAGCCGAGTTCGGCGCTGGAGACGTCACCGAACGCGTCGCCGGCCATGAACAGCCCTCCGAACACCGCGCCCAGTGAGCACGCCATCCGCACCCGGTCGCGCAGTGGCAGCGACGGGTCGGCAAGTGCCTCCCGGAACCGCTGCTGGATGTCGTTGTGGTCGTCGTCGTGATCCTTGCGGTGCAGTTTCTCCAGGGCAGCCTGGTTGCGCTCATGCATCAGGAAGATCTTGCGCTGAGCCAGCATCTGATCCAGCAGGTCGTCGAGCAGCGAGCCCCAGATCTGTAGCGTCACGGTCTGGCCGGTCAGGCGTGCGAGCGCCGCCTTACCGAACTCGTGCAGGCGCATGTGCAGCGCCATCAGGATCTCTTCCTTGGACGCGAAATGGTAGTAGATCGCTGGCTTGCTGATGTGCAGCTGTTCCGCGATCTCTCGCATGGAGGTCGCGTCGAATCCCTGGTCGGTAAACAAATCCAGGGCGACGTCAAGGATTCTTTCGCGCGTGGACGCGCCGGCCTGGTCGCCGCCGGCCTGGTCGCCGCCGGCCTGGTCGCTGCTGGGCCGATCATCGCGGGCCGGCGCGCGCACGGCCGCGAGTGCTGCGTCTGGCTGTGTCACGGGCTTATTTTAGCGCTGAAAGGGTTCTTACTTAACGGTCGGTAGGTCAGAGATGAATGCTGACGATGCACTTACCGACCGTTAGGTAAGAGAGATCGTTGAGTGGCCCGGAGGATGACTGGTGATGGTTGACACGATGATCGAGGCAGACGGCCTAGTCAAAAGTTACGGCCAGACGCGCGCACTGGCCGGGTCAGTTTCTCCGCGCCGTCCGGGAGCGTGCTCGGGCTGCTCGGCCCGAACGGAGCGGGGAAGACTACCGCCGTCCGAATCTTGACCACGCTGGCCCGGCCGGACGCGGGCCAGGCCCGGGTGGCCGGCGTTGACGTGCTGGCCCACCCAGCCGCCGTGCGCAGGCAGATCGGCGCGGCCGCCCAGGACGCTACCTTGGACGGATTGCTGACCGGGAGGCAGAACCTCGTGCTAGTCGGCGAGCTGAGCGGCATGCGAACGGGGCAGGCCCGGAGCAGGGCCGCCGAACTACTCGAGCTCTTCGAGCTCGCAGACGCCGCCGACCGGGTCGTCAAGGGCTACTCCGGCGGCATGCGGCGCCGGCTGGACCTGGCGGCTAGCCTGCTGACCCGGCCCCCTGTGCTGTTCCTCGATGAGCCGACCACGGGCCTGGACCCGGTCAGCAGGCAGCGAGTGTGGGAGGTGATCAGGGACCTTATCGGCTCCGGCGTCACGCTGCTGCTGACCACGCAGTACCTAGACGAGGCGGACGCGCTCGCTGACCGCATCGTGGTGGTCAATCATGGCCAGGTAATCGCCAACGGGACGCCGCGCGAGCTGAAGGAGCGCAGCCGCGGCGCGCACGTCGAGGTGACGCTGGCTGAGCCCGGTCCCGGGGCCGAAGGGGTGATCGCGCCCCTGGTTGGCGGCCAGGTATCAGTCAGTGCCGACGGGTTGTGCCTTGGCGCGGCCGTGGATAGCGCACCCGGCCTGGCCACTGCCCTGGTACGGGCGCTGGACCAGGCCGGGATGCTAGTGGACAACATCGAGGTCCGCCAGCCCTCGCTGGACGATGTCTTCTTCGCGCTCACTGGCGCGCATATCCCCGGCGACAACAACGGGTCAAGCGCGAAAGAGACGACCACCGGACAAGCCAGGCCAGCGGCCGACGCGGCGGAGCGCGAGAGCGAGGGGGCGCAGGCATGACACCGACAATCGTGCAGCAGCCGCACGACGCGAGCGGGACCAGGCTGATCACCCGCAGCGCAGCCGAGCGGGCCAGGAACGTGGTTTCGATGACGCGCCGGAACCTGGTGCATATCTCCCGGGAGCCGATGCAGCTCTCCGACGTCACGATACAGCCGGTGCTGTTCACAGTGCTGTTCATCTACCTGTTCGGCGGCGCGATCCCGATCCCCGGAGGCGGCAGCTACACCGATTTCATCCTGGCCGGGCTGCTCGCGCTGAACCTGACCACGTCCACCATGGGCACGGCGGTCGGCCTGGCCACCGACTTGCACGAGGGGATCATCGACCGGTTCCGGGTGCTGCCGATGTGGCGGCCCGCGGTGCTAGTCGGCCGGTCCCTGGCGGACTTGCTGACGGCCTGCCTGTGCGCGCTCGTTGTCGCCGTCACCGGGCTGGCGGTCGGCTGGAGAACCAGCGCGGGCCCACTGGCCATCATCGGAGGATTCGCTCTTGTGCTGTTCTTCGCCTACTCGCTGTCGTGGGTTGCAGCATGTGTCGGGCTCAACAGCAAGAGCCCGGAGTCGGCCGCCTCGTTCGGATTTATCGTGCTGTTTCCGCTCGCGTTCGTGTCCAACGCGATGGTGCCGACCCAGCACATGCCCGGCTGGCTGCAGGCCATCGCAGACTGGAACCCGGTCAGCGCAGTGACCGCCGCGGCCCGCCAGCTCTGGAACAATCCGAACCCGTCCGCATCGATCAGCGCCTGGCCGATGCAACACCCCATCGAGGCGTCGCTGGCCTGGTCGGTGCTGATTCTCGCCGCGGCGGCGCCGCTCGCGTCACGATATTTCCGGCGGCGGACAACCGAATAGCAATGGACCGAGCCGGGCGCGGCCCGGTGATGCCGAGGCGTGGTCGCGGGCCCGGGTTGACCCTGATGCCGGCGGGATGGATCTCGGGGTCGAACCGGGGTTGATCCCGATCGACGCAGGCCGTCGGCGGCGGCAGTCTTAAGACATCAGCACAACTGCTATCGACAACAACGGAGACCGATCATCATGCTCGCGATCATTGCCCTCATCCTCATCGCCATCGTAGCCCTGACCATCCTCGGCGTCGCTGTGCACATCCTGTTCTCCCCGTGGATTCTGCTGGCGGTCATCGGCATCCTGGCCTGGGTCAAGTTCGGTCCGCGGCGCTCCCGCCGCTAGCCTGCCGCCCGGCGGTGAGCGTCATCCGATTCCCGGCAGCCGGGTGTAAGCGCCACCTGTCCGGGTAGCCGGGCGCGGCCAAGGCTCTACGGGAGGAGGATGTAATGGCTTCGGACGATTCTGAGGTTAGAGCGCTCCTGGACAGCCGAGTCGATGCTTGCAAAGCCAAGGACATTGACCGGCTTATGTCACTTTATGCTCCTGACATCGTTTACTACGATGTGGTGCCGCCTCTCCAGTACACGGGGTCCGCTGACGTCCGCCGTAACTTCATGCGCTGGTTTGATGAATACGACGGCCCGATCGGCCTGGAGACGCATGAGCTGGACATTGCGGCGAGTGCAGATGTCGCGTTCGCGCACATGCTTCACCTGGACAGCGGAATGCGCAAGAACGGGAATGACGACGCGATCTGGGTACGGTCGACTGTCTGCTGCCGACGGTCAGGCGGCGAGTGGATGATCACGCACGAACATATCTCAATGCCGGGTAACTGGCCAGAAGAGTTGAGCGCCGGGCTATCCGGTTAGGAGAACGACGCACTGCGGCGACTGCGCTCATCTGCGCCTCAGGAACCACCAATAGAAGGCCCCGAATACCAGGACGATCCCGACGTTTACTATCAGCCGCTCCCAGAAGTGGTGCCTGAAGAACAGGACGTCCACGCCGACCACGACGGCTACCATCGCGAGCACGTACCCCACGAGGGCTGCCTGTCTTCCCATCGTTTTGTTCTACTATGTGCGGCGGAGTGGAGCAAGAGCGGCCGCCCCGGTACGGTGAAACGCCGACTGCGGGCTGCGCACCGCACGCAGGGAGGCAAGGACCATGGATCGTGACGCCAGGACCCGGTCCCGGCTGGAGCAGCACTGGGAGGCCTCCGAACGCGGGGATATCGACACCGAGCACGCGGTCTACGCCGACGACGCGATCCTGGACTACCCGCAGTCCGGAGAGCGCTTCCGGGGCCGGTCGAAGATCCAGGCGCAGCGCGGCGGGCACCCGGCTGAACGTCACTTCACTGTCCTGCGGATCCGGGGCGGCGGCGACCTATGGGTGAGCGAGGTCGTGATCACCTATGACGGTGCGCCCAGCTACGCGGTGAGTGTCATGGAGTTCACCGGCGATCTGGTCACGCACGAGACCCAGTACTTTGCCGACCCCTTCCCGGCCCCTGCCTCGCGGGCGGCGCTGGCTGAGCCGATCCCCGTGACTTAGGTTCGGCGGGATACCCGGGGGGCCCGAGATCGGCGCTATGGGGTGAGCAGCGTGATGCTGGTGACCGGAGCGCTGCTGGCCGCGGGCCACGGCCGGGTCGGGTTCGTGGCGGCCAGCGATGTCGCCGCGGTCGCGGCGCGTGTGCTCACCAGCCCGGGCCACGAGGGCGCGACGTACGTGGTGACCGGGCCGGAGGCGCTGCGGTTCAAGGACATCGCGGCGCGGATCTCAGCCGTCTTCGCGCGGGAGGTCGGCTACACCGACCAGCCCGCCGACCGGGCCCGGGAGCTCATGCTGGCCGGCGGGCTGAGCCCCTGGCAGGCGGACGGGAACCTCGAGCTGTTCGACTGGATCCGGCTGGGCGGTGCGGACACCGTCACGGCCACGGTCCGCGAGCTGACCGGCGCCGATGCCCAGACGGTCGAGGACTGGCTCGACGACTCGCGGGCCAGCTTCCTGGTTCCGACGCCGGGCTTGCCGCTGTCGGTCTTCTAGCACACACGTAGCGCAGGCGACGGAGCGTCGCGCCCGGCTTCTCCTCGCTTGACAGGCTAACGTTGTTAGCCTAGGCTCAGGCTAACAACGTTAGCCATCGTGCGGGAGGACCCGATGAGCACGGTCACCACAACCATCCGCGGCCGCCGGCTCCCGGCTGCCGCGCGCAGGGCGGCCTGGATGGCATGGTCCGTATTCCTACTCGCCTTCGCGATCCTCGAAGGCGTCAATCACGGCGCCGCCGCCTGGACCGCGCTGGCCGGCGGCCTGATCGCGCCGGACCTGACGTTCTTCGCGGCGGCCGGAGCCCACGAACCGGTCAGCCGCGGCCAGCTCCCTCGCAAGGCAGTGCCGTTCTACAACGCCGCGCACCGCACCTGGATCCCGCTAACGCTGGCCGCCGCCTACACCGTGGCGCCGCTGCCCGTTCCCGCGCTGTTCACCTTCCTGCTCGCCTGGATGCTGCACATCGCCGTGGACCGCGTCGCCGGTTACAGGCTGCGCGACAAGGACGGGTTCATCCGTGCCTGACACGCTCCAGGCCGCCGCCGGGACACTGAAGGAGCGCCAAGCGCAGATCGCGGACGCCGCCCGCGCGCTGCTGGACTCCGAAGGCCCCCAGGCGCTTACCATGCGGCGGATCGCCGGCGCACTCGGCATCAGGGCGCCCTCGCTGTACAAGCACGTCCCGGACAAGGCTGCCCTGGAGGCCCTCGTGATAGCCGCGGGCTTCGCCGAGCTCGCCGACGCGCTCGCGGCAGCCGCCGCGGATGAGGCCGCCAACGGCGACAAGCTCGCGGCGATCGCCAGAGCGTATCGCGCCTACGCTGTTGCCCACCCGCACCTGTACCGCCTCATGAACTACCAGCCGTTGCGCCGCGACCTGCTTTCCGCCGGGCTGGAAGCACGGGCCGCGCAACCGCTAGCCGAGGCAGCCGGCTACGACGAGGCCCGCGCCCGCGCGATGTGGGCGTTCGCGCACGGCATGGTGAGCCTGGAGGTCGACGGCCGGTTCCCGCCGCAGGCCGACCTCGACGAGGCCTGGCGCGCAGGGCTGGCGGCATTTGCCTCCTCGGGCCAGGCCGACACCACAGACCGTTCGCAACAGGACGTGCATTAGTCCGAACGGCCTGCGCTGCATATTCCTATCTTTTTGATTGGAAAACTTGACTATGGCAGTGGGCGTTGCGATGCTCGGGGTATGGCGAATTACCTGGGCACCCGGCGCCGCCACGTGGACTTCCTCACGGTCATCAGCTCGGGCTGGCGCGCCCGCTGACCAGCCCAGCGCTCGTCCCCCGCCCGCCGGCCCCGCGCAGCCCGGATGTGCGCGCCGTTCCCCTGCTCGCTCCGCACGTTCCCAGTACCCCGAGCTGAAAGGCATTTCATCATGCCGAGACCCTCACCGCGACCACGCACGTCGGAGTCACCAGGCTGGCCGGCCAGATCGGCGCCGAGATCACCGGCGTGGACACCGGCACGCCGCTGAGCGACGAGGTGATCGCCCGGATCCGCCAGGCCATCCTGGAGCACAAGGTGGTGTTCCTGCGCGGCCAGAGCCTGAACTACCGCAGGCAGGTCGCGTTCGCCGAGCGGCTCGGCCCGCTGACCCTGGGCCACCCGACGCTAGCCTCGCCTCTCGATCAGCCGCTGCTGGAGGAGATCGACTCGCTCAAGGGCGGCAAGGCCAACTACTGGCACACCGACGTCACCTTCGTCGATCGGCCGCCCGCCTTCACCCTGCTGCACGCCGTGGTGATCCCGCCGGTCGGCGGGGACACGCTGTGGGCCAACACCGTCTCCGCGTACCAGAGCCTGCCGCCGGAACTGCGTGACCTGGCCGACCGGCTGCGGGTCCTGTACACCAACGACTTCGATTACGCCCGCACCTTCAACCGCGGCGAGCGGGTCGACCCGGCGCTTGCGGCGGCGCACGAGGAGTTCATCTCCACCGTCTACGAGACCGAGCATCCGCTGGTGCGGGTGCACCCGGAGACCAGCGAGCGGTCACTGGTGCTCGGCGGCTTCGCCCGCACCGTGCTGGGTTTCACCCCGTCGGCGTCGCGGGACCTGATCCGGCTGCTGCAGGACTACATCACCCGGCCCGAGCACACGATCCGCTGGCGCTGGCGCCAGGACGACCTGGCCATCTGGGACAACCGCGCCACCCAGCACTACGCGATCGCGGACTACGGCACCGCGCACCGTCGCGGCGAGCGCGTCACCGTGGCCGGGCCGGCGCCGGTCGGCGTGGACGGCCGGACGAGCGTCGCGGTCAAGGGCGACGCCTCGGCCTACTACGCCGACGGCGTGAAGCGCTGAAAGGCCACTAGTCGGCCGGGATGACGATATCCCGCTTCTGGATCTTGCCGGTCGGCCCCTTGGGCAGCGCGTCCATGATCCACACGCGCCGCGGGTACTTGTACGCCGCGACCTGGGCCTTGACGTAGTCGCGCAGCTCGTCGGCGGTGATGACGGCGCCTGGCTTGAGGGCCACCACGGCGCCGACCTCCTCGCCCAGGGACTCGTGCGGCAGGCCGATCACGGCAGCCTCGGCGACGGCCGGATGCTCGTAGAGCACCTCCTCGATCTCCCGCGGGTAGACGTTGTAGCCGCCGCGGATGATCAGGTCCTTCTTCCGGTCCACGATGTAGAAGTAGCCGTCCTCGTCGACCCGG
>Ga0335069_10017070_pt1 | contig 10119 bp, 8 predicted proteins | sample Lox_Sample_11_FD_206714 | JGI IMG/M metagenome (GOLD analysis project Ga0335069, IMG submission 206714) | Soil microbial communities from Loxahatchee National Wildlife Refuge, Florida, United States - Lox_Sample_1.1 | ecosystem: Environmental > Terrestrial > Soil > Wetlands | place: USA: Florida...
CCTGTGATCGACCTTCCTTCGGTGGTGGGATGCGTTCCCACCGCGCGCAATATTCTGCTGGTGACCGAGTACGAACGCTCGGTGCAGGGATTTGCGGTGGAGGAGGTGGAGGAGATCGTTCGTCTCGAATGGGCGCGTGTGGTTTCCGCCGAGCGCGCCGCCGTGGGCGGCATGGTCACCAGTCTGGCGCGCCTGGACGAAGAGGATGAGAAGTCCCGTCTGGCCCTCATTCTGGATGTAGAGACGATATTGCGGGAGGCGCTCCCGTCTCGCTTCCGCACCGGGGAAGAAACCATCACGCAACCGCCGCTTTCCGTGCCTGCGGGCGCCATGGTTCTCTATGCCGACGATTCGAGTGTGGCCCGCGCCCAGATCGAGAAGGTGCTGAGCCGTCTCGGGCTCAGCTTCATCAGCACCAAGACCGGCAGGGAAGCGCTCGACCGGCTGAAGCATTTATCGCAAGAGGCCCGAGCGGCCAATATTCCTCTGCGGCAAAAGGTGGCTCTGGTGCTTACCGATCTCGAGATGCCGGAGATGGACGGCTTTACCTTGACCCGCACGATCAAGGAGGACGAGACCCTCAAAACCGTTCCCGTCGTGATCCATTCCTCGCTTTCGGGATCGGCGAATGAATCTCACGCCAACAGTGTCGGCGCGAACGGATACGTTGCGAAATTCGTTCCCGACGAGCTTGCGCGGGAGGTCAGCAAGGCGCTGGCGTGCGAAGGCGCATAAGAGACTGCGTCGCACCTCGCAGTTCATTTCTGCGGTGGAATCAATGGCGCGAGTTGCAACTGCAACAGCCGCGGAGCGGCGGGATGAAGCCTAGGCGCGAGCGCAGAAGACTATATCGCAACTCGGAATTCATTTTCTGCGGTGCAATCAATAGCGCGAGTCGCGACGACAACAGCCGCGCAGCGGCGGGATGACGTGAGCCCGGGGCGTAAGCCCCGGGTAGCATTGCGAAGATGGCAGGAGCCGCGGCAGCGGCGACACGGGTTTCTTCAGCCCCGGATGAAATGCAGAGAATTATTCAAGTCCCGGGACGCGACGCCAGTGCATCCAGGTTTCCTTTCACCTCTCGCGGAACTCCGCGCCTTCCAGCCGCAGCAGCAAGGCCTTCACGCTCAACCCGCCGCCGTAGCCGCCGAGCCTCTTGTCGGTGTTCAGGACGCGATGGCAGGGCACGATGATCGCAATCGGATTGAAGTGGTTTGCCTGTCCGACGGCGCGAAATCCCTTGGCATTGTCCACGGCGCGAGCGATCTCCGCGTATGATCGCGTCTCGCCGTAGGGAATGCGCAGCAGCTCCTGCCAGCACCGCTTGCGAAAGTCGGTGCCACGCAGATCGAGCGCCAGGTCGAAATCGCGCCGCTTGCCGGCAAAATACTCTTCCAGCTGCGTGCGCACGGTGCGGGTGCGCTCCTCCGATTCCTGCCATGCCACGGGCCGTCCCGCAATCGTCTGCGGCAGTCCGCGATCGAACTCCAACACCACCAGCGCCGACTCCGACACTCCGATGAGCAGCGGCCCGGCCGGCGAAGGCATTCGCGAGTAGTAGAGCGTCTCCATGCCGTTAATTTACGCCACTCGCAGTCGGTGCTGCCGGTACCGCCGACTCGGGCGGACGCATTAGGCCGAAGTTTTGCAAATACGCGACAGTGCGCTGTGCGGAGCCGTCAAACGTCAGCTGGCAGTTCACAAACTGCGTGTTCTCCCAGGTCACGTCGCCGCCGCCGTAAACCAGTTTGCATTCCGTCAGCACACAATTGATAAAACGCTTGTCGTCCATGTACACAGTGACGCCCTTAGGCTGCCAGTTCTCCATGACCTGCATGAATCATTCCTCCGTACGAATATCCAGAATATATGCTGGCAGAGAGTTGCGACCGCTTCGCGCCAACGAAAAACCCCATCCTCCCGCAAAGCGAAAGGATGGGGGGTGCAACATGGCAAACCGGAAGGCGGTCAGAACAACGGCCGAATCGGCTGAGGCACGAACTGCGAGCCTCCCAGATCGCTATCGGTAAATCCGACTACGAAGAACTGGTTCGGGTTGGGTATCTGATTTCCGTTCTGATCGGGGACAGTCTCCAGGAAATCGTTGTCATTGGCAATCCAGAGGGTGTGCACGGTTGACCCCTGTTGCCGCACGTCCGCGCCAAACGCCAGCCCTTCGATCTTCGCCGGGATGTTATAAGGCGAGATGCCGTTGGCTTCCAGCAACTGCACCAGATCCAGGAAAAGCGTCTTGTGGACGGCGTACTGCACCGCGGAAAGTCCGTCCAGGTTGCTGATGTCGACCGCGCCGTTCAGATCGATTTTGAACAACTGTTTCACGCGGGCGTCATCGCCGTTGGCCCGGCCATGGCCATCGCGTTCATCGACCAGGAACTCATGATTATTGAGCGCTACGATCTCGCTGACACCCGTGCCGGCGGTGAGCAGGTAGGCGTACTCGTGGGTCGTGCAGCCGCAACGAATGTCCATGGTAACGATGCGCAGCAGTTTCGCGGCTTGTCCGCCTTCGTTGGCGTCCTGGATAAGCGAATTCTGCATGATGCCGACCAGCGTCTTGCCGTCGGGCGTGATGGCCAGACCTTCCATGCCCTTATTGGCCGTGCGGCCGCTGGTGTTGTCGGCGATCTCCACCGCTCCTTGCGGCGACAAGGTAGTGACGAAGAACGAGGACGGCAACTGGAACGAGCGCAGGCGCACCCCCAGGATGCGGTCGAACTCATATACATACGGGCCGTATTCGTCGGAGATGTAAACCCGTAACCCGTCGTTGGAGATGCGCATGCCTTCGGTGTCGAAGCGGGCATCGTTGGGATTGCCGGAGTTGCGATTGGGATTGAAGTTGTCGGAGCGTCCGGTGAAGAAATGTTGCAGGAAGTTATTGAGCGGAGGCTTGCCCGACCCGACGCCCAGACCTTCTCCGGTGCCATAGACGAGCGGCGTCGCGCTCCACAGCAGGCTGGTGGCACGCAGAGTGGGGGTCAGGTTAAACGGCAATCCATTGCCGTGGTTCGGCTGCAGCTCCATGGACACGGTGTGGAAGCGGTTGATGTAGCTGACGGTATTGTCAATCAGGTCGTCGAACTCCATGGCGTTGGGGCCGCGGTCAGGCAGCGCCAGAAACGTATTGTTGCCCGCGTAAGCGATGGCCGAGCCGAATCCGCCCAGCTCGGTGGCGCGAACTCCGTTTTCCAGGTTGTAGTTGAGGCCGGAAAGATCCTGATAGCTGCCGGCGCGGGAATGGGTGAGCTCGCCGAGGGCAAGCAGCCTGAGTTGGGCAGCAGCCGGCGTCGCCAGCGACAGGCAGAGTTGCAGAGCGACAACCAGCGCCGCTTGATAGAGAAAGCTCTTTCTCACAGGGGTCTCCTTGGATGGTTTTGCGGGAACAGCCATCCATCATTGGTGGGGCGGATTAAGAAGCTGTGACGCTGGCGCGAATTTTCATTGAATCCTGTGATCGGGGCGCAGCCGGCCATCGCTGAGAGCGACTTTCCCAATCAATCAGCTGCTTCAGAACAAAAAAAAGGGCAGGACATCATCTGCTCTGCCCACTGCGCGTTGCGTTTGAGGAGAATCTTCAGCTGGCTTGGCTCGTGCCCGGCTTGCCGGCGGCAAAGTCGCTGGCCTGCTGTCCTATCGACTCGGCCCCGGTGCGTACCCGGCCCATGGCCCGTTCCGCGGTGCTGCGTATGTTGTCCACGCCGCGTTGCATGCGGTCGCGGTTCTGCTCATAGGTCTCGCGCGCGGAACTCGCCAGGTCGTTGGCCCGCTCGGACAGGTTGTTGCGGGTCTCTTCGCCGCTCATGGGAGCAAACAGGATTCCGAGGCCTACCCCTACCCCCAACCCGATCAGAAAGTTCTTCATAACAGTCCTCCTAAAATATGCATTGTGTGGTATTCAACCAGGCCCCGGAGCACGACGGGCGCTGTCAACCAGCAGTGAGATGCGGCGCGGGAGAATGAGTTTGCTCCGGGTGCCGCGCGAAGCGGAGCTGTCGCGGGCGCGAACAGAATGGCCGCTCCTGAGCCGGCGTTTTTGCTTCAGCACTGCCGCCGCGGGCAAGCACGAGCCTGATCCCTGTTCGGCCAAGCCTATCCGCATCACGCACTTACCCCGTAATCTGAAATTAAGTTGACGGTGCTGAGGAAAACGCTCACCATCCGCGACGACGGAGGAAACCATGCCGCAGCCGACACCTCGAATTTTGATAGCCGCTCTCTTATGTATGCTGGTCATCGCCTTGCCTGCGATGGCACAGACGTTTCAAGTGCTGCACAGCTTCACCGGCGCCGAAGGCATGCAGCCGACCGCCAGCCTCACTCCGGGTGGCTCCGGCGTCTTCTACGGCACCGCCTCTACCGGAGGCGAATACGACCACGGCACGGTCTTCAAAATGACGCAGCACGGCTCGAGCTGGACCTTGCTGCCGATCTACGCCTTCAAGAGCCTCTACGATGGCGCCAACCCGCTCAGCGGAGTGATCATCGGCCACGACGGCGCTCTCTACGGCACGACCATCGGCTTCAACGACGGCCAGGGCACGCTGTTCAAGCTCCAGCCACCGCCCAATCTTCCGGCCAGCCCTCTCGTTCCCTGGCAGTTGACCCTGCTGCATACCTTTACCGGAATTAACGGCGACGGCGACCAGCCCGTCTATGGGCCGCTCATCACCGATCAGGCGGGAAATATCTACGGGACGACGCAGTACGGCGGCTATTATCGCTTCGACGGAGCGCTTTGGGAGGCTTCGCCCGGCAGCGGTGGCTGGACCGAAACGGTGCTTGCCAGCTTCGATCTGCCAACCAACGGTCCGCTGTCCGGTGCTGTGATGGATCCGGCAGGCAATTTCTACGGCACTACCGCCGACGGCGAAGCTCTCTTTGAGGTGAGCCCCAGCGGCGGCGGCTGGACAACGACCATCCTGCACACGTTCGGCGGCGAGGGCGACGGTGATCGCGCTTATGGAACGGTGGTCCGTGACGGCACCGGCAACCTCTACGGCGCTACACCGAGCTCGTATACGGGTTGTGGCGTCGTTTACGAGCTGTCACCCTCGGGTGGCAGCTGGACGTATCAGATCATTCATACCTTCGCCTGTCCCGGCGAGGGCGTCTATGGCGAACTCACGCTCGATGCTGCGGGCAATCTCTACGGGGTGAGGTCCAGCGGCGGAGCTCATGACGATGGGCAGATTTTCAAGATGACTCCCAGCAACGGATCGTGGACCTTCACCGACCTCTACGATTTCAACCGCGGAGAGGGCCTCTTCGCTTATGGAGCCATCGTCTTCGACGCCCAAGGGAATATGTATGGCACTACCGAGTCCGGCGGCCAATACGGACACGGCATCGTTTGGGAGCTCACGCCTTAGATGAATAGTTGCTTGTAACCCTTTATCTTTGAAGGTCGATTTTTTGCGACCTACGGCGTGACTTCCCACACCGTTCCAAAGTTGTGCGCGCCCCCGACGGCCGTGCCGTAAAGGTTGCCGTTCGCGTCGATGGTGACGCCGCCGGCCGGATACTCGCCGTCGGTGCCGGCGGTGAAGTCATAGAGATCCGTGAACACCCATGAGCCGTTGACGAACGACAGCTTGAAGACCATGCCGAAGCGGTCGCCTTGCAAGCCCCCCAAGCCCAGCGTGGTTCCATAGAGGTTGCCGGCTGCATCCATAGCCAGGTTGGCTTTCGGTCCGTATCCGGTGGTGAACAGGTGCAGGACCGTCTCGTGCCAGGTGCCGTCGCCCTGCGGCGTCAACTCAAACACCGAGCCCGGCTGGGTCTGGTCGTTGCCCTCGGTCGTTCCGTAGGCGTTTCCCGCAGCGTCGAAGATCAACCCTCCTGCGGGATACGCTCCATCATTGCCGCCCTGAAAGACGTATATGGTTTGCAGGTTCCATCCCTGGTCGGTATGGATCAGCGCGTAAACGCACCCGTAGGTGTAGCCCATCGAGGTGCCGTACAGATTTCCCGCCGCATCCATCGTGACGCCCGCCTGCGGCTGCCCAGGTAGGCCCACGCCCGGGAAGCTGTAGAGGATGTTCTCCGTCCAGCCGTTCTGGATGTGAACCAGCTGATAGATGGTCCCGTTGCCGGTGGCGCCCCCCGAGATCGTCGTGCCATAGATGTTCCCGGCCGAGTCAAATGTTAGCGGACCGCTGCCTGGGATATCGCCGTCGTTTAGCTCATCGCCGCCAAACCAGTACACCGGGTGCTCGGTCCAGGGACAACTGATGTTGCTGCAAATGCGCGCGGGCGGTTGCAGATTGAAGACGGTGCCGCACGTGGTGGCATTGCAGCGGTTGCCGCCGTGTTGGGTTGTCCCATACAGCGTCCCATTCGGACCGAAAACCAGCGGCGCCTCGGGATAGTAGCCGTCATTCTGCGACTGGAAGTTGTAAAGCGGCTTGAAGATCCAACTGGAGTTATGCCGCTGCAACTCGTAAGCGCCTCCGGCAGTGGTCCAGCCGGTGGTGGTGCCGTACAGATTGCCCGCGCGGTCCAGAGTGGGGGCGGCGTAAGGATTGGCGCCGTCAACTCCATTCGTGAAGGTGTAAAGCAGATGAAAGCTCTGCGCCTGGGCCGCCGGAGCCGCCCAACAAGCGAGCGCGAAGGCAACGGCGAAGATACTCCCCAAGCATACGCGGGAAGAAAATTTGGAATGGCTGTGCGGCTGAATACGGTACATTTGGGCGCTCCTTCGCAGGGCAAGAGACGTGACTTTCGCACAGCACTGTATCGCAAGTTGAGTTTCCGTTCCAGCCCCGTAGATATCACCTAACGACATGCCTTGCCTACCAGACGCTATCCCGCTTCTCCGGCCGCCCTTTGCTTCGCCATAACAAAAGGTTTGTCCAATATCTCGAGCAGCTGGTTTTCAAGTTCGGCTACGTTCTCGAATAGCGATAACGCGCTGGGTGCGGGCGCGACGTCTTTTGCCATCTGCAGACACCACTGCAGGCTGAGTCGCGAAAGTTGGCAGCGCAGTTCGAGGTGTTTCCAGGCGAGGACAGGATGTCGCCACTGCGAGGGTTGGCTTACATCTACGGTAAAGCTCGTGTACTGTTCGCGGATCTTGTGCTCGACATCGCCCAATGGATGTAAGGAGCCGTTTTCGTTCCATAGCGCGAAGTGGGCCCCCAAACTCAAAGAAGCTTCCTTCATCAGCCCTGTCAACACCTCCACCCGCCCCGCATGGGCGGAGGATAGCTGGTGCGCAGTCATCATCAACATGCCATCGGCATAGGAACGCGACTCCAAGAACTGATTCACAAGAAAGACGACAATTTCTTTTCCTAAATAGAGATGAAACTTCATGGCTGCGACGGGCACGAACCTCAGGGCGATGAAGTACGGATGCAAGAAGTATTTCGGAAACCATCTCCAATGGTCCAAGCTCGCCTGAAGATTGGAAACCACCTGGCGGGCTTGCTCAACATTCGATTGCAAATCCAGTCGCGCTTCGTTGCCGGAGGCATGCAGGGCGAGCATATTTTCGCCCACCACGGCGCTGAATTCCGCCATGCTGGTGATCCGGGCCAGGGGCAGCGACAAACAAAGCACGCCGCCCTCCAACTCGCCGTCGGGACAAAACACTGTCCCCGCCACGGTCAGGGTTTCGGGTTGCAGTCCGGCCACAATATGGCGCGGCAGGGGAGCCTGCAACGCCTCACTAAGATCCTGCATGGTCTGCGCCAATCGCGGATGTTCGCTCAACTCCAGTCGCTTCACGCGCAAAGTCGCATAAATACCGGGCTTGTCGCGCAGGCCGCTACGCAACAAGATCACCGTCGCCGCGATCGAGCCGCCGAGTACAAACAGCGACCAGATCCACAGCTCTTGGGAACCCGAAATGTGAATGGAAAACGCCAAAACCAGCGCTTGTGCCGGCAGCAGGAGCGCGATGAAAGCAAATGTCGCATAGAGTCCGCGTTTAAGAGCACGCGGCAGCAGCGCGGGACGGCGGCGATAGCGGCTTGCCCACAGCGGTACAGCGATGCAGTAACCAAGGCCAATACCCATCAACGTGTAGATGGTCATCGTCAGGGGCTCGATCAGTTCCTGCGCGAACTCTGGCAGACCCTCCATTGGCGGAGCCGTGACGATCAGCAGCCAGGCGAAGACCGGATAGACCAGCAAGAGCAGCGGCACCTTCGACCGGCGAAAAAAGGCGCGCAACCCTGCGGAGGAAGCGGTGAGAAATTCTTTGATCGACTTGGAGCTGAGACCAATAGCCATGCCTCACTCTGCCGGCCGACAGCACGATGCGGAGCGCAAGAGTAAGCGTATCTTCCGTCTTGGGGGACTTGGAGAATTTATACAATGACACCGGGCACTCCGCCTCAGAATTCTGGCGGCGTCGCGGGCAGCGCCTGCGAACTGATGCCCTCGCACGTCAGGTTGTCCACGCTCACATTGCCGTTGGCATCGAGCTTCACCGTCCACACCGTGTCGTAGTCATCGCCGGGCCACGCGGGCACGCTCTGCCCGCCGTGATACGCCGCGAGCAGCGCATTCACCGTCGGTGCAATGTGGTCGTGTTCCCATCCCACCAGCACCGCGCGATTGGTGAACCTCCCACCATAGAAGAAGAACTGAGCGGCCTCGGTCGCCAGAGCGGGAGGCTTCTGCGCTTCCATCTCGAAGCTCGTCGCCAGCCGATAGGGCAGGGCATTGGCGATGGCGTACGGCAGCACCGTCGTGTTGGTCCGTACGTAGGAGTACATATCGCCCACCGCGCTGCTGCTGCCCGGCGTCGCCTGCGCGGGATCGATGGAGTACACGATGTCGGGATGAATCTTGTCGCGCAATGCCTGCGGCAGCGCCAGCGCGCGCCACTGTCCCTTGCCGTAGTAGTTGCCGTCTTCCCACCACGGTGTGGGATGCGCCTCGGAATGGCGAATGAAGTACAGCGTCTGGTTGGTATTGACTCCAGCCGGAACAACCGCGTCGCCGACGCCGCCAGTCGCCGTGACGTGGAATGTGCTGTTCTTCGTCACCGGCAGGCACGGCGCATCCACGATCCCGCCCGCAGGAAGTGTGGGGTAGGTGTATGGCGGATCGACGTTGCTGTTGTACTTCGCCAGCGCAGCGCGGCCGGTGGTAATCGAGATCGCATAGATCGCATTCGGCCCGGCGTAGGTCATGGGAATGTTCAACCCGTAGCCTTCGAGGCGATTCACATTTGCCATCAGGCTGCTGATGGTCTCCCACGGCGCAGAGAAGACATAGAACCCCGGCAAGTTTTGCGCGAGGATGTCGCCCACCAGAGTTTCATTCGCGCCGTTCAGGTCACGAAAGTCAATTCCCTGGCAACGGTATGCACCGCCCGATCCCATGACCGGGCAGTTGAATAACGGCGTTGCCACGTCGTCCGGCAAAGCGGCCGACGAGTACGACACGTTCAACGGAAAACTGTTTGCCGCGAGCGGACCATACGCCTCGTAGGACAAGCTGATCTGGTTCAGCATGGCGAACTGCTGCATCGTCTCCAGCCCCGCCATGTCGGGATATTGGTTCGCCGTCTGCGGATGCGTGGTCGGAATCACCGTGTAGATCGCGTTGACGTTCGCGCCGCCCAGCACGCTCTGCTGCAGAAACGTCGCCACGCGCAACGAGCGCTGCAGGCCGCGGTTGGTGAGGTTCGCCGTCTGTGGGTTGACGTCACCGGTCTGGTTGTACAGCAGGTCTTCGCTCGCGACAAAGATGAGGTTCACGTTCTTCGCGCTCAGTGGAGCAGGCGCCGGCGGCGTTGGGTCCGGCTGCCCACCATTGCCGCACGCGTCGAGCATGAGAGCCGTCGCGATCAAACAAAACAGGACAGCCGATCTACGCAAAGGGGTCATGAGCGTCCTCTCATGCCCATTGCACAGGTGACGGAAATCGCCAGGCAGTGATTTCGGCGAAAGAATTAGAGGTGGGCTCTTGAAACAGTACGCATCCCGATTACGGAAATCAGAGACGCGTGTTATTCGCTCGAAGAATGATTCACCACGGAGACACGGAGGACACGGGGATTTTGAGAATGGAAGCCTCTCTCCGTGCCTCCCGGATCGATCATCATCATGATGGTTGCGCGATGCAGGGTGCGCGATGATGGGT
>Ga0335069_10017071_pt1 | contig 10119 bp, 9 predicted proteins | sample Lox_Sample_11_FD_206714 | JGI IMG/M metagenome (GOLD analysis project Ga0335069, IMG submission 206714) | Soil microbial communities from Loxahatchee National Wildlife Refuge, Florida, United States - Lox_Sample_1.1 | ecosystem: Environmental > Terrestrial > Soil > Wetlands | place: USA: Florida...
AAGACCGAGGTGGGCGTGTCGATCCGCATGGGGCTCATCGACCTCGTGCAGGCGCGCAACGCCGGCGCCGAGTTCCGGCTCGGGCGCTACTTCGTCGAGCACGGCCTGGTGACGCCGGACGACATCGACCGGCTCCTGCGCGACAACGCGCCGACGCCTCGCCCGCCGCCCTCCGACTCCGCGGGCCCCAACACGCAGCGCGAGGAGACGAGCCAGTCGCGCAAGCTGCTCGGCGACATCCTGGTCGACTCGGGCCGGGTCACGCGCGAGCAGCTCCGCGAGGCGCTCGCGCGCCAGTCGAGCGAGCTGATTTACGAGATCCTCCGCTGGCCCAAGGGCAAGTTCGAGTTCCGCCGCGAGGCGCTGCCGGCGCTCGCCGAGAGCGCGCGTCTGGGGCTGCCGGTGGCGAGCGTCGTCATGGAGGGGTTCCGGCGCGTCGACGAGTGGCGGCTCGTCGAGGAGGGGCTCGGCGCCTTCGAGTCGGTGCTGCAGAAGGACCAGGTCGCGGTGGAGCAAGGTGGCGTCGAACGGCTGCCCAAGCACGAGCAGCGGCTCCTCGAGATGGTCGACGGGGAGCGCACGGTCCGCGAGATCGTCGAAGAGAGCCACATGTCGAGCTTCGACGCGTGCAAGATCCTCTACCAGCTGATCGAGGCGCGCCTCGTGCGGCGCCGCGCGGCCTGATTCATGAGCGGCAAGCGCGGGGGGATCGTCTTGCGCGTCGACGGCGAGCTGCGCTTCCTGCCCGCGGCCGTCGCGGTGCGCGTCGGGTCCATCCCGCGCGTGACGGCAGTGCCGGGCGCGCCGCCGGAGCTCGTGGGGATCGCGATGCACGAGGGCGTCGTGTTGCCGGTCGTCGCCGTCGGGTCGGCACGCAAGGACCTCGTGGTGTGCCAGCACGCCGGGGAGCTCCTCGGGCTCGTCGGCGGCGAGGTCGAGCAGACCGGATCGTTCGACGTCGTGCCCGACCGACCCGAGCTGGTGCAGGTGGGCGGCGAACGCGTGAGGCCCCTCGACGTCGCGGCGGCGTACGCACGCGTCCAGTCGTCAACGCGACGCCACGTCTGGTGACGCCAGCTCGACGCGTCCGGGCGCCGTGACGGTCTGCGGTGCCTCCCACCCGTCGCCCAGGGCCGTGCGCCACTGGTAGACGTAGCGGCCGCGCAGCAGAGACGGGAGCATGATGCGGCCACCGGGGGCGACCCACGCGGCCGCGACGCCGTCGATCCACGCGAAGCGCGGGACGTCGCCGAGGTTCACGAGGAACAGGCCCGACTCGGGCGGCGGCGCACCGCCGTCAGCGGCGGGCGCCGGCGGCACGTCGACGGGGGCCGTGTGGAACGCGGCGAGGTCGGTCCGCGGGAGGAGCACGTCGCCCTCCGAGCCGGGCGGCGGACCCATCGCGAACCATGTCGACGGCGGGGGCGCCGCGAGGTCGGCGACAGCCAGGTCCGTGCGGCGCGAGACGGCCACGGCGTCGATGACCAGCGTGCCCTGCGTGCTCCAGCGGATCTCGGCGTGCAGCGGCAGCTCGTCGCTCCCGCACGGCGAGCCGGCCGGCGCGCCGCCCATCAGGTCCACGATGAAGCGGCAGACCAGCCCGCCGCCGTCACCGCCGTCGCGGACGGCGCCGAGCTCCAGCGTCGCCTTGCCCGCGCGCGTCGCAAGCTCCACGCGGCGCGTGCGCACGTTGAGCCGCCGCGCACCATCGCCCGCCTGCAGCACCGCCACCGGCGACTGGGGAGCCACGTCGAGCCGCCGCTCGCCGAGCAGCGCCCGGAGCGCCCCCGGCTCGACGACGCGGTAACTCTGCTCGCCGGGCCAGAAGAGCAGGTGCCCGTAGCGGTCGGCGCGCGCGCGCAGCTCGGTGCCCGCCGGGACGACGAAGCCGCCGGAGAAGACGAACCGCGCGCGCGACTGCGACGCCTCGACGGTGATGCGTGCTTCGGTCTTGCGCCGGGCGGCGTCGATCGCCAGGGCATTTACCTCCGGACCCTTCGCGGCCGGCGGACCTTCGCCAGCGTGAAGGACCAGGTCGATCTCGTAGCCGGCCAGCTCCTTCGGGTCCCGCGTCGGGTCCTTCGCGAGCAGGTCGCGGCTGGTCTCGCGCGGCACGTCAGGCGTCAGCTCGCGGTCGGCGCGCATCGGCAAGGCCATCGCGCCGCCGTCCAGGACGGTCGCGGCGTTCGCCGCCGCGTTCGCGGCCGCCGACACGTTCGCGAGCGGCGTGGGCTCGGCGTTCGCCTGCGGGCTCGGCGCCGCGTCGGGCGGATCGACCGCGGCGCCTTTGCACGCCGCGAGCATCGCGGCGGCGACGATCGCGAAGAGGTCAGCCCGTGTGGAAGTCGCGGACCACGTGCACGCCGGGGTCGAGCTCGGGCCCGCCGGGCATGCGCTGCGTGTCGACGAAGACGACTTGGGCATCGGGGTAATGCGCGAGCATCACGTTACAGTTCCCCGGCTCGTTGTCGAACGCGGCGATCACGTGCCCCAGCCGCGCGAGCTGCGGCGCCACGTCACGCTTGAACGCCTCGTCGGGCATCGCCGCGTCCGGCTTGAGCACCAGCTCCGTGCCCGCCAGACCGATGGGGAAGCCGAGGTCGCGCAGGCTCTGGAACGTCCCGGTGCCCATCATCGGCAGGTCGCGGCCCGTCAGGTAGACGAGCAGCGCCCCCGCGTCGTGGCAGGCCCGCGCGAAGTCCACCGCGCCCGGCAACGCGACGTCGTGAACGAGGTGCGGGTCCGCGAAGAAACGATCACGCCAGAACCCGTGCATCTCCTCGACGAGGGAATGCCTGTGCGCGCCCATCCGCTCGAGCGAGTCGCTGAGGAGGTACTCGAGCTCCCCCATCTGCGCTCTCTCGAGGCGCTCGGCGAGCGACGCGTCGCGCGTCCGGCAGCGGTCCGCGAACTCGCGAAGGATCGCGAGGGTGCGCGGACGGTTGTCCATGAGGGTGCCATCGAGATCGAACACGACGACCGGCGTCGCGTGCGCCTTCTCGGTGCGGCAGCGACGGATCACGGCACGGAGCGTCGCGTGCTGCTGCGATCGCAGCGACTGCGGCTGCACCATCCGGAGGGTCACGTCCGACGAGGTAACAGGTGGACCGACGGGGGACCACTTTGCGTGGGGCCGATCCCCCCAATCGTCACACCACAGCTGAATCCTTCCACTGTGCCTGCATGACACAGCCGGGCCGCGGGCGGCCGCGTGTGCTACCAGGGCTTTCCAGAGCCCCGTGTCCCAGCGCGACCACTACGACGTCCTCGGCGTCCGCCGCGAATCGACGTTCGAGGAAATCAAGAGCGCATTCAAGAAGCTGGCTGCGCAGTGGCACCCCGACCGCCACCCGGACGACCCCGGCGCGCACGAGCGGTTCAAGGAGATCAACCTCGCCTACCAGGTCCTCTCGGACGAAAACCGCCGGTCGATGTACGACCGCTTCGGCCACCGCGCCGAGGAGCCCGGCTCACCGTTCGGCTCGGGCGGTCCGTTCGCCGGGGGGTTCGTCGACATCAGCGACATCGCCATCGACGGCATCCTCGGGGACCTGCTGGGCGTCTTCGGCGTCGGCCGGGGTGACAAGGGCGACATCAAGCGCGACCTGGAGGTCGCCTTCGAGGAGGCCGCCTTCGGCTGCGAGAAGCAGATGCGCTACGAGCGCGTCGTCTCGTGCGGCGACTGCCGCGGATCGGGCGCCGCGCCGGGGACCATCCCCGAGAACTGCGGCGCGTGCAACGGCCGGGGGCGCGTGCGGTTCCAGCAGGGGCTCTTCCCGATCGCCGTCGAGCGCACCTGCTCGCGCTGCCGCGGCACCGGGCGCACCGTGCGCGACGCGTGCAAGACGTGCCGGGGCAGCGGGCTCGTGGCGTCGACCGAGTCGCTCAGCGTGACCTTGCCGGCGGGCATCGAGGACGGCGCGACGAAGCTCGTGAACGCCGCGGGGAACAAGCCGCGCGCCGACCGCGCGCCCGGCGACCTCGAGATCACCGTGAAGGTGCGGCCGCACCCGTTCTTCCAGCGTTCGGGCGACGACGTGGTGTGCACCGTCCCCGTCACCTTCACGCACGCCGCCCTCGGGGGCGACGTGGAGGTGCCCACGCTCGACGGCAAGGGCAAGCTGCGCGTCCCCCAGGGCACCCAGCCCGGCACGGTGCTGCGCATCAAGGGCAAGGGGATTCCCCATCGCGGCGGCCTCGGTCGCGGCGACCAGCGCGTCGAGATCGCCATCGAGGTGCCGACGAAGCTGACCGACCGCCAGCGCATGCTGCTCGAGGACCTGCAGCGGGAGCTCGGCGAGGAAGTGCAGCCGCAGCGCCGCACCTTCATGGAGAAGCTGCGCGACATCTTCGGGTGAGCGCTACGGGCGCAGCAGGGCGTCGAGCTCGGTCTCGGTGATGACCTTCGTGCCGTACTTCTTCGCCTGATCGAGCTTGCTCTTGCCGGTCTTGTCGCCGGCCACGAGGTACGTCGTGTTCTTCTTCACGCTGTCGTGCACCTCTCCGCCGGCGGCGCGGATCTCGGCGTGCACGTCCTCGCGCTTGCGCGTGAGCACGCCGGTCACGCAGAAGCTCATGCCCTTGAGCGGGCCCTCCGCGGCGACCTCGGGACGAGGCTGGGGGCGTCCCACGTCGAGCTTCTGGAGCTTCTGCATGAGGGCACGCTGCTCGTCGTCGTTCAGGAAGGAGACGACGCTCTCGACCATCTTGGGGCCGAAGCCCCGGATGGCGTCGACGTGCTCGCGGGCTTCCTCCGGCGTCCACGAGAGCATGCGCTCGAGGGTGTGGGCCTCCTCGGCGAGCTGCCGTGCGGCGACCTGGCCGATCTGCGGGATGCCCAGGCCGCAGAGGAGGCGGTCGAGCGTGCGCTCGCGCGATCGCTGGATGGAGGACACGACGTTCTGCGCGCTCTTCTCGCCCATGCGCTCGAGCGACGCGATCGTCTCGACGTCGAGCGAGTAGAGGTCGGCCACGTCGCGCACGATGCCGCGCGTGACGAGCTGGTCGACGAGCGCCGTGCCGAGGTGGTCGACGTCCATCGCGAAGCGGCGCGCGAAGTAGAAGATGCGCTGCTTGACCTGCTCGGGGCACTGCCGGTTCGGGCAGCGCGTGGCGGCCTCCATCCCGAGCTCGGGCTTCTCCGAGTCGCGAAGCTCGCGCACGACGGGCGTACCGCAGACGGGGCACTTCTCGGGCATCTTGAACTTGCGCGGGTGCCCCTGGCGCGCCTCGAGGTCGACGCCCATGACTTGCGGGATGACCTCCCCGGCGCGCTCGATGAACACGTAGTCGCCCACGCGCACGTCGAGCGACTCGATCATGTCGGCGTTGTGCAGCGACGCGGCGGTGACCGTGGTGCCGCCGAGCGGGACCGGCTGGAGCGAGGCGACCGGGGTGAGCACGCCCGTGCGGCCCACCTGCACCACGATGTCGAGCAGCTTGGTGCGCGCGCGCTCGGCGGCGAACTTGTACGCCATCGCCCACTTGGGGAACTTCGACGTCATCCCGAGCATGTCCTGCTGCCGGAACGAGTCGACCTTGATGACGGCGCCGTCGGTCTCGAAGGGGTACGTGGGGCGCGCCTTCTCGATGTCGGCGATGGCGGCGGCGACGCGATCCCATGCGACGACGACGTGCCGCCGGTGAGTGGGCAGGCCCTGCTTCTCGAGCCAGACGAGCGACTTCTCCTGCGTCTCGGCGATCTCGCGCGCCTCGACGATCTGGTAGAGGAGCACGCGCAGCGGGCGGCGCGCGACCTCGCGCGGATCGAGCATGCGCACGGCGCCGGCGGCTGCGTTGCGCGGGTTGGCGAAGGGCTCGAGACCCGCCTTCTCGCGCTCGGCGTTCAGGGCGTCCAGGTCCTTGCGGTAGATGAGGACCTCGCCGCGGATCGTGAGCTTGCCGGTGTGCGCGATGCGCAGGGGGAGGCTCTTGATGGTGCGGACGTTGAGCGTGATGTCCTCGCCCGTCTCGCCGTCGCCGCGGGTGCTCGCCTGCACGAGGCGTCCGCCCTCGTAGATGACCTCGACGCTCGCGCCGTCGAGCTTGGGCTCGATGCAGAAGCGCGGCGTCTCGGTCTCCGGGAGGCCGTCGGTGACGCGGCGGTGGAACTCGGCAAGCTCCTCGGCCGAGTACGCGTTGTCGAGCGACATCATGCGCGTCTCGTGCTTCGCTGTCGCGATGGCGGTGCGCGCCTCGCCGCCGACGCGCTGGGTGGGCGAATCGGGCGTGAGGAGCTCGGGGTGCTTCTCCTCCAGGGCACGGAGGTCGCGGAGCAGCTTGTCGAACTCGGCGTCGCTGACGATCGGGTCGTCGAGCACGTAGTAGCGGTAGTTGTGCGCGTCTATTTCGCGCACGAGCTTCGCGTGCCGCTCGGCCGGGGTCATGAGGGAGTGGCTAGCAGCTTAGACGAAGCGCGCGACGTCGATGCGGTCGAGGCGGACGCCGCGGACTTCTCCGCTTTCGGTGTCGCGGCACTCGATGACGGTCATGGTGCGCTCCATGAGGACGCGCACGATGTGGACGGTGCGGGCGTTGGAGGAGCCGTCGCCGCGGCGGTAGACGAGGTTCACGGCCTTCTGCTCGAACCAGGCTTCCTCGACGATGCGGCGGACGGCGGGGAGCGCCGGCAGCGCGGGGACGGCGGCGAAGACGATCTTGTCCGCGTGGGCCAGCGTCTCGCGCTGCTGGCCGGCCGTGAGCGCGCCGCGGACCTTCGAGAGCGCCGCCTCGAGGGTGTCGATGAACGGGAGCAGGCGCGTCTCGGTGGCGAAGCGGCCGAGGACGACCAGGAGCGCCGCCTCGCGCGGGGTGAAGTTGACCGGAGGAAGCGTGTACGAGCGATCGAGCGCGTACCCGCCGCCCGGGCCGCGCTCGGCCTGCACCGGCAGGGACGCGTCGCGCAGCGCATCGAGGTCGCGGTAGATGGTGCGGACGGTGACGCCGAACCGTTCGGCGAGGTGCTCGGCCGTGACGCCCGTGCGGCGCCCCCGCAGGTACTCGGCGAGGGCGAAGAGACGGGACTTGCGGCGCATGCGCGGGGAGAGAACGTTACCAGGGGGCGGACCGGGCCCGCGCTCAGGGGATGACGATGACGGGATCCGGCCCGACCTGCAGCGTGTAGTTGCTTCCGGTCGACTTGACGGACGTCATCGTGCCGTCGATCGCGTAGATCGACAGCGGGCCGCCCACCGGGAGGGTCACCGGAGTCGGCGCAGCGCCGTCGGTGGCTCGCCAGGCGACCCAGGCGTCGAAGCCCAGCTTGGTGTAGAGCTGCACGAGATACACGTCGCTCGGGCTTGCCGGCAGTCGCTCTCCCACCGCGAAGTCGCCGAGAATGCTCAGCAGCGTCTTGACCGCGACGAACGCCGGTTTCTCCATCGGCGTGCCCGCGTCGGCCGAGAAGTCGCTGTAGGTGCAGAGGCCGAACGCGTCCTCCGGCGGGAACGCGTTCGGATTCGGCCCGTCGAGCAGCGTGTAGAGGTAGATGCGCTGCGCGCCTGCGAGCGCACCGAGCACGATGGCGCGCACCGTGTAGCGCGCCTGCTGCGCGAGCGAGTCTTCCATCGTCACGGGCCACCCGATCTCGGTGATCCAGATGGGCGGGTCCTGCGCGCCGGCCGCGGCGAGCACGCCGCTCATCGTGGCGACTTTGTCGAGCAGCGGGACCTCGCCACCGACCGTGGCCTCCGGTCCGCGCGCCGGCGGGTACTTCTCGTACGCGTGCATCGCGAACGTCCCGAGCGACGCGGCGAGGCCCGGCGTCTTCGCGAAGGACTGCGCAGCGAACTCGGGGCCCCCGAGGAACTGGTGGTAGACGGTGCCGCCGTACATGACGAAGAGGCCGTGCTGCGCTGCCGTCAGCGCCTGATTCGTCGCGAGGAGCAGGGCGCCGTAGGCCGCCGGGTCGCCGTTCAGCGTCGGCTTCCAGTCGGACACGCCGTTGTTCGGCTCGTTCCACACCTCGAACTGGCCCACCTTGCCGGCATAGTGGTTCGCGACTGCCACGGCGTAGGCGGCGAAGTCGCTCGGGTGGTCCGGTGGGTACTGGTCGTCGGCGCCGGCGGCGCTCGTCGCCCAGGTCACGCCGTAGTCGAGCACCGCGAGCAGGTAGACGTTGTGCGCTTGCGCGTCGGTCACGAGCGGGTCGTACTGGGAGAAGTCGAACGAACCCCGCTGGGGTTCGATGGTGGCCCAGGTGAAGTCGGTGCGCATCTCCTGGATGCCCAGCTCGGCCATCTTGCTCCACTCGAAGGCTCGTTCGGCCACGGCAGCGGCGTCGCTGCCGAGCCGCGGGTGGGACGAAAGCCCGACGATCTGCTTCAGCGTGAGGTTCGACGGGCGCCGAGGCACCTCCACGATGCCGCCGTCGCCGGCGTCGTCGCCGCCTCCGTCGCCCGGCCCCGCGGTCGCGCTCGACCCGTGGCCGCAGCCGGCGGCGAGCGCGAGCGATGCGAGAATCGGGGCGCAGGTAATCGCGCGCACCTCGACTAGACTACCAGCATGTCGCCTGCCCCCGAGGCACCGCCCCAGCGCACCGGTGTCGTCATCGCGCAGCTCGCGTTCGTCGTCGTCGCCGCGCTCTTCGTCTACGGCTTCGTCAGCGTGAGCAAGGAAGGCGAGACGCGCCGCGAGTGCGGCACGCCCTGCTACCTGCACCCGGACTACCTCGCGGCCGAGCGGACCGCGCCCGATTTCACGCTGCCCGACATGACGGGCCGCCAGGTGTCGCTCTCGAGCTACCGGGGCAAGGTGGTGGTCCTCAACTTCTGGTCGAAGAGCTGCGGCCCCTGCATGCAGGAGATGCCGGAGTTCGCCGAGTTCTCCCAGGTGCTCGCGCCGATGAGCGACGTCGTCGTCCTCACCATCTCGACCGACGAAGGCCCCGACGACGTGCGCGACACGCTCAAGACGGTGCTCAAGGCGGCGCCGCCCTTCCCGGTGCTCTTCGATCCGGACACGAAGGTGATGCAGGGCAAGTACGGAGAGCACCTGGTGCCCGAGACCTGGTTCATCGACAAGCAGGGCGTCATCCGCGCGCGCTTCGACGGCGCTCGCGAATGGACCAACCCGCTCTACGTGAACTTCGTCGAGGGCCTCCGGAGCGGCGAGTACTGCCCCGTGAAGATCGAGGGGCGCAGCCTGAGCGGCAAGGCCGGCAAGATCTGCGAGGAGCTCGCCGGCACCTAGCAGCGCGTCTGGTGTTTCGAGTCCGCTCCCCGCGGGCGTGCGGACTCAGTGCAGATTCGCGACGCTCACGCACCCGCGGTGCACGAAGTACCAGTTGGGCGCGTCGGCCGGCGGAGCCGGATCGCGCACGAGCACCCAGTGGCCGTCGCGCGAAACGTAGCGCCACTTGAGCAGCTTGCCGTCGGGGACGACGCCCACGTCGTTGTTCGGCGTGGCCGGCACGCGCCAGGGCTCCACGTTGCCGTACCCGTGGAGGTCGGTGCAGCCCGCGCCGGCGTAGTGCATGCGCGTGTCCGATCCGTCGCCCGCGAGCTCGTTGTGCTCGCCGTTGGTGAACGTGGAGAAGAAGAACCCGTCGTCGATCTGCTGCGGCGACGCGCAGTGCGCGCCGCCCTGGTGCGCGCCCGAGCCGATGTCCGCGTCGTTCACCCACGCGCAGCGGTCGAACCCCTCGCCGTAGAGGAAGCCCCAGCGATAGAAGGCGCCGCCGTAGTTGCCGGGGCCGGCGGAGAACTGGGCGTTGCCCTGGATCAAGTCGGTCCAGCCGGGGTACGCGTTGCCGATCACGAAGGAGTTGGGCGCGTACGAGATGGTCGTGATGCTCCCGACGTGACGCACCGAGAGCGCTTCCTCCGCGGAAGTGGCCACGTCTTCACCGGGCGCGCCGGAGCACGCGACGAGAGCGAGCGACGCGACGGAGACGGCGACGCGAGCGAGCATGAAGGCGCGAGGAGCACATGGTGTGCCCGCGTTGCGCGCACGCGGAGCCGCGAAGATCGCGACGATCCCGCACGCGCCGCTGGGTAACCGGCGATCCTCCTCGCGCCGACTCGCGCTCCAGCGCGCGAGAGCCCGCGAGCGGGGAGGCGGCCCCGCCGATTGCTCGGGGCCTCCTCCTTCGTCACGCTGCCGTCAGCTTCCCGACTTGGC
>Ga0335069_10017072_pt1 | contig 10118 bp, 7 predicted proteins | sample Lox_Sample_11_FD_206714 | JGI IMG/M metagenome (GOLD analysis project Ga0335069, IMG submission 206714) | Soil microbial communities from Loxahatchee National Wildlife Refuge, Florida, United States - Lox_Sample_1.1 | ecosystem: Environmental > Terrestrial > Soil > Wetlands | place: USA: Florida...
CGACCCGTCGAGGATCTCGGAGAGGGTGCGCGGCGAAGCCAGGAGCTGGACCACTTCCTCCGTGACGGGATGGAGCCCCGGGATCTCCGAGGCGGCGACGAACAACTCGAGCCGTTCGAAGGGGCCCGGGAGCGCGGGCAACAGGCGCGCCAGCTCGTCCACCTGCCTCAGCCCCTCGAGCAGGAGCTCGTCGAGGCGGCGCTGAACGCGGCCCTCTGCTGCCACCGGGCCGGGGTGAAAGGAGAACTGTCCCTCGCGCCGGGAGAGCAGCCGGAAGAGCGCCTTCTCCCCGTGGACGACGCCGGCCTGCGCGTCGACCACCTGTCCGGCCGAGAGCGCGACCTCGCCGCGCTCTCCCTCGCGCTCGATGCGGAGCCGGCCGGTCTTCCGGTTGACCGAGAGGATCTGGAGGAGGTCGACGAGCGGGATCTGGGCCAGGTTTCCCTCGAGCTCGCGCCCCTCCGCGCTGACCGCCCGGGCGGCCTCCACCCGCCGGAAGATCTGCTCGATCCGGGACATCACCTCGTCCGGGTCGAACGGCTTGCGGAGCCACGCGCCCATGCGGACCTTGTCGGGGTCGGCCGACTCCCCCGCGAGCACCACCGGAATGCGGTCCGTTCGGGGGTTGGTGCGGAGGATGCGCAGGAAGGTGCGCGCGTCGAGCAGCGGGGTCCGCTCGTCGAAGATCACCAGGTCCGGGGAGCGCAGGATGGCGATCTGCAGCGCCCGCGACCCGTCCTGGGCAGCGTGCACCTGGTAGCCGCGCTGCCGCAGCAGCGGCGCCAGCTGGCGGATCGCCGTGGGATCCGGGTCCGCGAAGAGGATCTTTTTCGTCGGGGCCATCGCTTACACCGGCTGCAGGTCGTACGCCGCCTGGAGCTTGGACACGAGCAGGTCGACGAGCGGGACATCGGAGGTGTGGAACAGCACGCCCCCGGGCTTCTGCAGCAGTCCGTAGGCGGCGTTCTCGCCGAGGAACAGGAGGAACTCGTGGCCGTTCAGGTTCGGGTCGCCCTCCACGAACACCGGCGTCACCAGCGGGTGCTCGGGTAGAGGGGCGGCGCCGCGGGGACCGAGCAGGAAGATCCGGACCGGGCTATCCCCGGAGCGCCATGATCCCTCCGGCCGAGGCAGCTCGGCCACGAGGGGCGCCCGGTCCGGCGTCCCCGGCTGGCCCAGGTAGAGGAGTCCGCGCGCCCGGGGGTCGCGCGCCACCTCGCGGGCCGCCTCGCGCTGGGCCGCTGCGAACAGGTCCTCGTCGGCAGGCCGGCGAGCCGACGCCGAGGTTTCCGGCAGGCGTGCCGCCTCGGAGAGCAGGACGTCCGCGAGCTCCCAGAAGGCCCCCGGCTCCAGGTCCGCGAGATGCAGCCGCCGCACGAGCGAGCCGCGCTGCTCCTCGGTTCGCGCGCGGGACCAGTGGAGAAGCTCGTCGAAGTCCTCTCCGTCCTTGGGGAACGTGGCGGCCCCCATCGAGAGAAGGAGAGGAACGCGCTGTTCGACCGTCCGGACGGACTCCTCGCGCCGCACCTCCTCCACGGCCCGCCTCAGGAACATGAGCGCGCCGAAGTAGTCGGTCTCCGGCAGGAGCACGTAGTACTCGTTGTCCGAGACCTTGGCGAGGATGTCGGCATCGCGCACCACCCGCGCCACCGCCGAGACCAGGTCCCGGGTGGCGGCCCGGAAGAGGTCGCGGCCGACCTCCTTGCGCAGCTGCTCCAGGTTGTCGATGGAGATGAGGGCGAGCGAGAACTGCCTCCCGTAGCGGCGCGCCTTGTAGAACTCCTTGCCGGCGTAGTCGACGAAATAGGAGAGGTTGTAGGCAGCGGTCTCCCGGTCCCTGAGGCCCAGCCGTTCGAGCGCCTGGAAGCGGCGGGCGTTGCGCACGGCGATGGCGGCGAAGTCCGCGACCGCGAGTGCCGCCGCGTGCTCGTCGGCGCCAAATCGTCCGCTGGCTCGATCGGCGAGCAGCGCGAGGCCGACCGGATCTTCGTCCACAACCAGCGGCACGTAGAAGGCCTCCCCGGGGCGCGCCCCTGGCGCCGCGAACGGGTTCCCGGCGCGCACCGGACCGGCGAGGTCGCCCTCCTTGAGGTCGATGCGCGGCGGGAGCACCGAGCGCTCGATGATGCCGCGGTAGGCACGCAGCTGAAGCTGCCCCTTCTCGTCGGCGAGCCAGAGCGCCGCCCCCTGCGCGTCGGTGACTCGCGCCATCACCGAGAGCGTCACGTCCTGCAAGCGCTCCAGGTCGAGCGTGGCCAGGATGCCCATGCACCGGCGGAAGAGCGACTGCGAGCGCGCGAACTGCATGTTCTCGCTGAGGAGCGCGCTGTGCTCGCGCTTGAGGCGCGCCCGCTCGAGCGTGCGCTCCACCACGGCGGTGAGTTCGGCCCGATCGACGGGCTTGGTGAGGAAGTCGGCGCAGCCGGCCTTCATGGCTTGCACCGCCAGCTTCACGTCCTCCTGCCCGGTGATGGCCACCGCCTCCAGTTCCGGGTCGCGCGAGCGGGCCTCCCGCACGAGCGTGATGCCGTCGACACCCGGCATCACCAGGTCGGCGAGCAGCAGGTCGAAGCGGTCGCCAGCGAGCAGCCGATGAGCCTCCTCGCCGGAGGCGGCCACCCGGACCTGGTGCCCGCGCGCGGTGAGGATCTCCTGGAAGAGGTCCCGGAAGAACCGCTCGTCGTCGACGATGAGGACGCGTCCACCCGCCATCAGAGGTCCGTCTCTCCCTCGAAGACCGGCTCGGCCGGCCCCTTCATCCGCACCGCCAGGTCCGCCCCGACGGTGACGGAGAGGACTCCTCCGGGAAGCCGGACCGCCACAGGGCGGCTCGCGGCGAGCCGCCCCGTGTGGATGGCGGCGACCGCCGCGGCGCAGGCGCCGGTCCCGCACGCCTCCGTCAAGCCCGCGCCGCGCTCCCACACCACCAGGTCCAGGCCCGAGTCGGCGAGGCGCGCGAAGCCAACGTTCACGCCCCCCGGCACCTTGGCCTCGATGGCGGGGCCCAGGGACTCGGCCCGTTCCGCGCCGGCGACGTCGAAGACGACGGCGTGCGGGTTCCCCATGTTGACCCGCAGTGCCGCGACGACCTCCTGGCCGAGGTCGAAGCTCTGCTCGCCTTCGACCCGCGCGGTCCCCATCTCGACGGTGACGGACTCGACGGCACTCCCGCGGCCGCGGTGTACGGCGCACCGCTTGGCCCCCGAGTCGGTCTCGATGAGGAAGTCGCCCTCGAGACCGCGGCGCTCGGCGAGGTGGCGGGCCACGCAGCGGATTCCGTTGCCGCACATGGCCGCCACGGATCCGTCCGAGTTGTAGATGTGCATGTAGGCGACGCCGTCGTCCTCCGGGGGCAGGATGGTCAGGACGCCGTCCGCACCGATGCCCCGCCGGCGGTCGCAGAGTCGCTGCGCGCGGCCCGGACCCATGAGCGGCCCGCCCTCCACCACCACGAAGTCGTTGCCGAGCCCGTGGTACTTCCAGAAGTGCAGCGGCACGGGGCGCATCCTATTCCATTCGCCTTTTCCCGGCGAGGGCGCACCGGGCGGGCCCCCACCGAAGGAGCCGTCACCCGCAGAAACGGGCGATGGCCCCAGCGTGGATGGTGACGGCGCGCTCCAGGTCGGCTACCTCCACGTACTCCCCCGTCCGGTGCGCCACCCGGATGTCCCCCGGGCCGAACACGCAGGCCTCGGCACCCATGTCGATGAGCTCCGGCAGCTCGGCGCCGAACGGGACCGTGCTGGACGGGTTCCCGCTCTCCTCCTCGAGGAAGCGCACCACCTCCGCATCCGCGGGCGTGACGGCCGCCTTGTCGATCCGGATGGGCGTGTGCCCGACGCGGAGCCGTCCCCCGCTGCGGTGCTGGAGGCGCCCGGCCGCCTCGTCGAACAGGAGGAGGGCGCGCTCGGGGTCCTGCCCGGGGAGCGGCCGCCACTCGAGGGTGAAGAAGCACTCGCCGGCAAGGATGTTCCGGGCCTTGCCGCCCCGGATGATGCCGACGTTGAAGGTGGTGTGCGGCGGCGCGAAGGCGGCGTCGGAGTGCTCCTCGGCGAGTTTCCCCTGGATACGCTCGATCTCGGCGAGGAGCCGCCCTGCGGCATGGATCGCCGAAGCCCCCACGTCGGGGAAGGCACTGTGGCCCTCGATGCCCGCCACGGTGACGTCGACGGCGCAGTAGCCCTTGTGCGCCCGGATCGGGACGAGCCGCGTGGGCTCGCCGATGATGGCGACACGAGGCCGGACCTTGCCCTCGTGCATGAGGAGCTTCGCCCCCTGGCACCCCACCTCCTCGTCGGCTGTGAACAGGAGCCAGAGCGGAGCGGATCGCGGGTCCTGTCTCGATGCGGCGGTGAGCATGGATGCGATCGAGCCCTTGGTGTCCGCCGAGCCACGGCCGTAGACCTTCCCGTCACTCAGCCCTCCCGAGAGCGCCTCCTTCCACTCAGGGTCGAACGGGACGCAGTCGGTGTGGCCGACGAGCGCGAGCCCTCCCGGGGCGTCCGGACCCTTGCGGCAGACGAGGTTGCCCTTCTCCACCCCGTCCGCGTCGCGCCAGGTCATGCGGCGCACCTCGAACCCCAGGGCACGCACCTCCCGTTCGAGGAAGTCGAGCACCGGCTGGTTGGACCTGGAGGAGGTCGAGTCGATGGCGACGAGGGCCTGGAGGAGCGGCACGAGGTCCATCCGGAGAGCCTATGCCACCCCGGCGCCGCCCGCACCTGCAGAGCGACTCACCCTCCCCAGAGCTTCCCCATGGTCGCCCGGAACGCCCGGGCCAGTTCGTCGGCCGACGGCCGCCCGGGTGCACTCGTCCCGCCCACCACCACCGGTTCACCGCCCACAAAGACGTCGCGGAAGGCGGTGCGCGCCGCGGAGAACAGCACCACCGACACGAGGTCGTCGGCCGAGGCGCCGGCCACAGACGGGTCGTCCAGGTCGACGACGACGAAGTCCGCCGGCTCTCCCGGAGCGAGGTTCCCTCCGGCGAGGCCGAGCGAGCGCATCCCCCCCCGGGAGGCGAACCCGTAGAGGCGCCTGGCGAGTGCGTCGGTCGCCGGGCCCGCCGGCGAGGCCTCCGCGAGCACAGCCCTCGTCAGGCGGGCCAGGCGGAGGTTGCCCTCGAGCCCGCGGGCCTCCTCGAGGAGGTCGACCTGAACGTTCGAGTCGCTGCCCAGGGAAAGGCTGCACCCGGCCTCGAGCAGCTCGGCTGCCGGGACCACCCCGTCGCCGAGATCGCGCTCGGTGGTCGGACAGGCGCAGACGGTCGCGCGCGCCTTCCCCAGCAGGGTCCGGTCCTCGCCGGTGAGGTGGATGGCGTGCACCGCCGTGGTCGACGGGTGGAGCGCGTCGACGCGATCGAGGAGGCCCACGGGAGTGAGGCCGTGCTCGGCGCGGCATTGCTCCACCTCCGCTGGCTGCTCGGCGAGGTGGATGTGGAGGGGCCAGCCTCGCGCGCGCGCCTCCGCGGCGAGCACGCCGATCCACTCCGCGGGGCAGGCACGGACGCTGTGGGGGGCCACTCCGACGGTGACGCGACCCTGGACGGACGCGAACGCCTCAAGCCGCGAGAGGCTCTCGAGAGTCTCGCCCACCGAATCGTCGACGAAGCGCCGCTGTGCGGGGCCTGGCGCCACCCCGCTGCCGCCGCGTGCGTAGGCCGCTCGGAGCAGCACGATGCGGATCCCGACGTCGCCGGCGGCCCGCGCCACTTGCTTGGCGAGCAGGTCCGGGTCCGCATAGGGGCGCCCCTGTGGATCCCGGTGGAGGTAGTGGAACTCCCCCACCGCCGTCACGCCCGCCCGCGCCATCTCGTGGAAGGCCATCCGCGCGACGGCGTGCACGTCGTCGGGGTCGAGGAGGGCCGCGGCCCGGTACATGGCCTCCCGCCACGCCCAGAAGTCGCTCCGCCCGGGCAGGCGCAGCTCGGTCCGCCCCCGGACGGCGCGCTGGAACGAGTGGCTGTGGGCGGACACGAGGCCCGGCAGGATGGCCTTGCCCTTGAGCCGGACCCACTGGCATCCCACCTCGGGCTCCCCCACTCCGGTCACGGAATTCCCCACGACGGAGAGCGCCGCGCCGGCGCGCACCTCCCCACCCGCGAAGAGCAGGTCGGGAAGGTAGGCGCGGGAGGGCACCGGCATCGACCAAGCGTAACGGTTCTGCCCCTTGCTGTCGAAGCGCTCGGGGGCCGGACCGCGGGCCAGGCGCCGCCCGTCGCCCAGTGCCCGGGCACCCAGGAGTTGAGGGGGATGAGCAACTTGGACGACGCGCGCTGGCTCACGGGGACGTAGCCTTCCACGCTCCCTTCGCGGCGTTGGGCGTGGCGCTGCCGCTCCCGATGGTGACTCCGACCGCCTCCGCACCGGGCGGCCCGAGTACCTCGACCTGGCGAAGAGATGAGCGAAGGGCGCCGCGTGGCTCACCTGCTCCATCGCTCACTCTACCTGGGAGGACAGAGTCTCTGAACCGTAAGGCGGACGTTGTCGCTGACCTGCAACAGCCTCGCGGTCCTCGTGTCCCCGAGCTGACGGCTGACGCCCGCGTCGGCGACGCAGGCACTGCTCCTCGGCACCCTCGCCGCGGAAGCTCTCGTGCTCGTCCCCTGCCCGTGCCTGCTCTGGGTGTTCGAGGCTCGGCTGCACCGACCTTGACTTCGAGCCTCAGGGAATCACGACGGCCGCGGCGTCGAGCTCGAGCTTCACCCCGCGGAGGGCCATCTCAACCACCTCGCGGTGGACGAGCAGCGAGACCATGGCGCGCTCGACCGCATCGCGCGCCGCGCCGCCTTCGCGCGCGGACGCGATGAGCCGCTCCTCCTCAGCCCGGGCGTGCGCCTCGATTCTCTTGACCGCCTGGGACACGCGGCGCGCCAGCTCGTCCCGGGCGGCGCGCTCTGCCGCTCTGCCCGCCTCCTCCATCGCGTGAGCAGGCGGCGGAGCCGCGCGCGCGTCTCGAAGGGAATCGGCGCTCGCCTCGAGCCGGGCCGCCCCGCCTTCGACGACGCGGTATCCCGGCGCCAGGTCCACGAGGACCGACACGGGGGCCTCGTCCAAGTAGCGCGAAGCCTGCCGCGACGGCACCCGGGCCCCCGGTGCGAGATCCGCCGGAGCCGGCCAGCGCAGCCTGAACCGCGCGTAAACGGCTCCGGATCGCGGCGCCGCCCGCGAGTGGATCACGGCGGTCCGGCCCGCGTCGCCGTCGCGGGCGAGCTCCAGCAGTGCCTCGGCGAGCCGGTGTCCCGTGGCGAACCACTCCAGCTCCTCGTGCGCCACCGCCGTCTCGCGCCAGAAGCTCCCGAGGTGGGTGCGCTCCTCCGCCGGCACCTCCATTCCGGGAAGAGCCTCGATCTGCATCCCGGAGCCGAACGTGAAGGCCGTCTCGAACGGGTGCACGTTCTCATCGGTATCGACCTCCATGCCGACGCGCCGGCCTGCCTCGACCACCAGCTCCTCGAGTTCCTCCTCGAGCCAGCGAGAGAGCGTCTGCAGCGCCGCCTCGATCTCCCGGCTCCGGGAAGTGGTGGCGTCGGCTTCCTCGCCCGCCTCGCCGTCGTCCTCGAGCCCCTCCGGCTGCTCCTCACCGAGACGCTCGAAGGCGCCCTTCACGAGCTGCGTCAGCTCCGGAATCGACGCCGAGCGGACGTCGAGCAGCGGATCGTAGCCCTCGTGTTGCGCGCGCCGCCCCTCGGCTACCCGCTCGGCGATCTTCGTGCGGAACGCCTCGCGCGTGCCCTCGGTGCGCCGGCGGCGGAGCGCCTCGAGTTCCTCCGGCAGCGACGCCAGGACCGCGTCGAGGCCGCCCACCGGCTCGTCGAAGATGCCGATCTCCTTCTCGTAGAGGTCGGCAAGGAAGGCTTCCTCCCCGGGCTCGGCGAGCACGTGGATCTCCACCGGCCGGGTCTGGCCGAGGCGGTCGACCCTGCCGATGCGCTGCTCGAGCGTGAGCGGCGAGTCCGGCAGGTCGAGGCAGACGAGGAGGCTCGCGAACTGGAAGTTGCGCCCCTCGCTCGAGACGCTCGCGGGAGGCGATCTGGGACTGCAGGGCGCGGAGCGCTTCCAGGTCCCCGCCGAACACGAGGACCTTCTCGTGGGCGCGAGCCAGGCGCCCGCAAAGCGCCGCCGCCGCCTCGAGCTTGCCACCCTCGGTGAGGTCCTGACGCCGCAGCACGCGTCGGGTGAACGCTCCGACCTTCACCCGGCGATTGCGGATGAGCCGCGAAGAAAGGCTGTAGCGAGCGGCGACGTGCTCGAGCAGGCGCGCGCGCGTCACGCGCCGCCTCTTCCCGGAGCGGCCTCCCTTGACCGCCGGCGCGAACACGGGATCGTCCGGAGCGAGCCCGTGGAGTTGCCGGAGGGCTTCATCGACGTTGCCGCCGGCGAGCAGCTGGCGCGCGACGCCGGCGAACGCCTCATGGGCCTCGAGGCGGGACAGGAATCCTTCTAGAGTGGTGCTGGCGACCGGCTCGACGAGGGAGAGCAGCCGGAAGTACTCCCGCGGATCGAGCCGCACGGGCGTGGCGGTGAGCAGGAGCAGTCCGAAGGAGGCTCGTGCCACGGGCGCCACCCTCTCGAAGAGGGCATCCCCGGCGAGGTGATGGGCCTCGTCCACGACCACCAGGTCGAACGGCACCGCGGCGGCCTCGGCGGCGAGGTCGGCGTCCTCGGCGAGCCGCTCTTGGGACACGATCGCGAGGCGGCTCTTCGCGAACGCCTCGCCTGGGCCACCGAGTTCGGCGACGCGCTCCGCGGTGAGCAAGGTGAAGAGCGCGTTGAACTTGTGGAACAGCTCCGCCAGCCACTGAAAGGAAAGGTGCTCCGGAACGATCACCAGCACGCGTTCGGCAAGCCCCAGTTGGCGCATGCCGGAGAAGACCAGGCCTGCCTCGATCGTCTTGCCGAGGCCCACCTCGTCCGCGAGGACGAACCGAGGGATTCGGTCCGCGAGGATGCGACCCGCTGCCCCGACCTGGTGCGGCAGCACGTGGACGCGGGAGGAAAGCAGCGCGCCGAGACTGTCGGCTCGTCGCAGCGCTTCGAGCCGCGCCACCCGAGTCCGAAGGGCGAACGCGCTCGCGGGGCCGGCGTCGCCGGCCGTGAGCCGGTCGAGAAGACCGCCGGCAGGCCGATCGAGCGGCGTGTCGTCGGGGACGGCGACGAGCGCGGAGTCGCGGCCCGAGACGACGGTGACTCCCTCGCGCCCCGCGAAGCGGACGGCGATCCGGCGACTGTCCTCTGCCACCTCCACCACGAGACCGACGCCCCATGCGGGCTGGGCGCGGTGAACGAGTTTCTGGCCCTTCTTCCAAGTCATTGGCTGCGCGTCCTCGTATCCCTTCCCGTTGGCGGCGGCCAACCCTTTAAAGCCCGGACGTCACGGGCGCTTGGCCACCTTCACCGGCATTGACAGACGAACCCACCCAAGCTAGAAACCCCACGCTTGACGCCCGAGGGCGGATAGCTCAGTGGTAGAGCATCGCCCTTACAAGGCGAGGGTCGCAGGTTCGAGACCTGCTCCGCCCAAGTCAGCCCGAATTGGGGTGTTAGTTAAGTCGGTTATAACGCCGGCCTGTCACGCCGGAGGCCACGGGTTCGAGTCCCGTACACCCCGCCATCTTACCTGAGCCCCTGGACCCTTGAGGTCCCAGGGGTTTCTTGTTTCAGCCGGTTCTACCCTCCCCGTCCCGCTGCTCCGTCTCCGCCACCTCTCCACTTCCAGCTGTTGTTGCGAAGGCCGGAAGGCGCAGAAGCGTCCCGTCCTTCAACTCGATCTTCAGCTTCATGACGGCCTCACACTTCACTAGCCACGCTAGCGACTTGTAGAGGTCGAAGGCATCGACCGGCCGCGGGTGCGTGATGTCCCGGAGGACATCCTTCTGGGCGCCACTCTCGAGGCCGAGGGAGACAAAAGTCCGTCGGCTGTCATAGTGGCGACGCCTGCGAAGCCCGAGGCGCTCCAGGTCCTCGCGGAAGTCCTCGAGCGCCTTTCTGACATCCCGGTGTGTGTTGTTGATAGTCGGGATGATCAGGTCCTTCGGCGTGGGACTCCTACCCCTACGCGCTGGCCAGCCATTCAGCTTCCACCGAGCGAGCGCTACGGCAAGCGTGGGGTGGACTGGG